>JAAUXT010107496.1_pt1 | contig 10708 bp, 10 predicted proteins | sample 7278171 | NCBI WGS metagenome assembly JAAUXT01 (sample SAMN14350112, study PRJNA611818) | marine sediment metagenome | isolation source: surface marine sediment (1.8m) | place: French Polynesia: Moorea | collected 2018-08 | reverse complement strand
TCACATGTGTTTTGAAGACTGGAGTGGTATGCATGTACTCCCATGTCATTCTCATCGAAAAACAAAAATAGGGAAAACATTCTTTGACATTGCTGTTCCAATTGGTTATTGTTTTGATTTGAAGAGAATTGAGCAGGTTTTAACATTTGATCTGATATCTTCCACAAGGCAGACTCAAAATTTGTTCTCAGTTCAAGGGATTCCTTACACAGTACAATTGACAAGTGAAAATCTTTCTCAAGATAACAGTTTCAAATTCCTTTGGATCCCTGATAACTACAAGATGTGATAACTACAAGAAGTGCCTGTAACTTCTTATACACTGGACCAAAATGCAAAAGGAATGTTGGTATCCACTACAAGTATTTCACAAAAATTAAACCAAGGCACAATCAATTTCAGACATTGCTATATCACAGAGGGGTGGCACAGTATTGTCCAACATACAATTTTGCAAGAAGGCAAATTTTAGGACTAAGTTTGTGCAGAGAAAGGAAATCTTGGGTTGAAGCTCAAAAATTATGTGATTCACAATGTACTTACTTGCCAACATTTTTCAGTGGAGAAGAAATTGAAGAATTTCTTGGATTTACAAAATTATCACCCATTCTGTTCCCTGTGGAAGTAGTTTTTGCTGGGACCAAACTTTCAAAGGAAAACACGACAGTAGGTATCACACAAGCTTGTCTTTAAATGCGATATTTCAATGTCTTTTTTTGTGAGAAATTAGTTTTTTTCTTGGCAGATGACGCATAATGGTTGCCACCCATTGAACTTTTTCCCAACTACTCTGAAGCCAATTAACAGCAAACTCATTCTTTGTGTTTGAGCAAGAGAGACCAGAAGTACAAAGTGCTCAATGAAATGTGGAGGTGCAAACATTTCACTCTCAGTTGGTGCAAAACCAAAAGAAATGTCCATCTCCTGTGGACTTTTGTTGCTTCAAAATTTGGCAGAGCCCAGATGGATCTTTGTGAATTGTATGCAGCCAGTTGTGGAATATGTTTTCTGTGTGAAGAATCACACAAATATGTCCTTCATCAACTTAAGCCAGAGTGAATTAGCTTGTGAATTTATATCTATTCAAAAGAATTCACTGTGCTATTCAGTTGCATTGATTGGGCAGATGGACCGAAAACTCCAAAATTCCTATTTTGTTATTGATTCTTTTGAATTTTTGCTTTCTGTGTTCAGTGTAATAAAAGCTATCTCCTTTCCACTTTTCTTTCACAAGTCAGGCATACATTCTTGTTCAAGGTACTTGAACATTTATGACTGTCAACCCTTGCAGAACAAGCAGCAAGCAACTCTTGCACTAGGTTTGTCAAAACATTTTCCAGTGAACTTTGTGAGGAAAATTGGAGGGAATTTGATTATCTGTGATATCACAACAGTGTTATCTCTTCTTCACATGTGCGATGGAAACTGTGATTGCTCTGGGCTCTGTGGTGATGAAAAAGATTGTTCCTTGAAATTTTCAATGCTTCAAACAAACAATGGGAATGAAAGTTGCAAGAAAAATGAACAAAATAACACAGGAATACAAAAACCAATTGGACAACAAAAAACAGCTTTCCAAGTGCAAAGTGCTTTCTCAACATGTGCCTCAACAGGACTGTTTTCCTGTTCAGAAGAGACACCTGTCTGTTACAGCATAGCAAATGTTTGTCTGTATCAGCTAACTTTATCTGGTGTCTTGATTCCTTGCCCACTTGGAGAACATCTGTACAAATGTAATTCTTTTCAGTGTAACATTGAGTTCAAATGCCCAACACATTTTTGTATTCCATGGGGATATGTGTGTGGTGGAAAACTGGATTGTCCAGCTGGAGCAGACGAAAATTTGTTTGTGGTATGTTCTCAGGAGAGAAATTGCACCAATTTATTCAAGTGTCAAAATTCAAGCAGATGCATTCATTTGGGAAACACTTGTGATGGAATACAGGATTGTACATTTGGAGATGATGAGCTTTTGTGCCAGCTACACCAGCACAAGTGCCCCTCCAATTGCCAGTGTTTGGGTCTTCATGTTATTTGTTTTGGTATCATGCTGCATGAGCAGTCCTTCTCAAGGGCAAATCCATACAATTGGCTGAAAATAGAAAGGTGCACACTGGGGGAAGCACTTCATTCCTTTCATTTCCCTTCATTGCACACAATAAATGTTTTGAATTCAGGATTAACAGAGCTCTGCTTCCTGTTTCAGAAGAGTTTGTGTTTGGTCTTTCTGAATGCATCCTTGAACTTTGCTCAAACAGTGTGGCCCAATTGTTTTGCAGGCAATGAAATGTTGCAGTCTCTTATTTTGAGCAACAACCAGATCAACAGTTTGAGAAAGAATGCTTTCTGGAATTTGAAAAATCTCAGAAATCTGGACCTTTCGTATAATTGTTTGCAACACTTATCCAATTTTGTTGAAGTTGGGCTTCTGAATTTGCAGGTATTTACCTTCCAGATCGATGTCAATGCAAGCAGTTGGCTTTTCTTTTCCAAGAAATTGTTTGGTAAAATTAGTTTGAAAAAACTTCAAACAAATAACTATCAACTTTGTTGCCTTGCTCCCACACAAAGCAAGTGTACAATGAATATTCCTTGGTATGTGGGCTGCAAGAATCTTTTGCCATCAATGTATGTTGCAGTGACATTCTACATAATGTCTGCTCTCATACTGGTGGTCAACATAGTTTCTCTTTGCACCATCAAACTTTCAAGTTCAAGTCAAACCTTGAAAACTGGTGATGCATTCTCCAACATTGTGGTGTTCATAAACTTTCGTGACATCAGTTATTCTGTCTCATTGTTTATCTTGTGGGTTGCTGACCTGGTCTACAGGGATGAATACATTTTGTTTGATTTTTCTTGGAGATCAGGTGTAATCTGTTTCACTCATTTTGGGTTGGTTGTCAACTTTTGTTTTGTGTATCCAGCACTTCTCATATTCTTGTCATTTTCAAGGTTGATGATAACTGAGCATCCATTTGACTCAAAGTTCAAGGAAGCAAACTTTTCACAGACATGTCTAGTCTTTATGTCAACAGTGAGTTTGATTTTCTCCTGTTTTCTAACACTTTGGGCAAAGGTGATGACAATGGGCCTCGGTTTGCCTTTCAGCATTTGCTCTCCATACATTGACCCAACTAAATCAGTGATTGTCTTTGAAATAGTAACTTGGCTTCTGTCTCTCTACTCAACACTGGTTGCCTTTGCCATAATTGCAATTTACTGCAGAATGTTTTGTGTCATCAAGTCGTTTGCACAGCAAGTGACTGGTATGGTTTGAAGGCCACGAGAAAACAGACATTTTGTTGTGCATCTTGTTGTGATCACAGCCTCTAATTTGCTGTGCTGGATTCCCACCTCAGTGATGTACATCACAGCCAGCTTCATCCAGCAGTACCCCACCGACATGCTGATATGGACACAAGTGGCCATCACTCCCATAAACTCTGTAGTGAACCCTGTTGTGTTCATTGTGACTACTCTGAAGAGAAGGGCTGACAGGTAACAGAGTAGATTTCTACGAAATGTTTTCATTGCACCACAGTTTGCTCATTTAACACCAGATGGATTGATGGTCATGACCAGTGTCTGATGTTGGCAATACTGCAAGGATGGTAGATGTGGTAATTGACTGAGCAGTGTGTAGTGAGAGTCTGTTCTGCCGAGAGCAACAAAACATATCCCGTGGCGTTGACTGTGATATATTGCAGGATCAACTTGTACTTGGAAGTTGAATTGTCAGGTATGATTTACAAGCGCAATCGATTAGCGTTGAGCATCCGTGTGTCGAATGTGTATGACAGAAGAAGATTATTCGGTGTAATAATAGCTCAGTTAATGAATATGCATCAAGCAGTAGTGAAGTACAAATGCCTGGATTGAAGGAAGCGGCAGCAAGCATGTAGTGAGTACTCAAGGCGCAGAGTGCGATCTCCTCTGGTGGGCCTAACAGCATGGCACAAAAACGTCTGCATTGGTTATCGGACCGCCGCACCATGACTCGGTAGACTGTCACAGACATGTGACAGCCGGACTGGTTGAAAGGGGGACAATTCGTACGCGAATTATGATGTATCTACTTGCTGGTATCACACTGATAAGGACAGAACAATACCAGCTCATCAGCACCTAGAAAGCAAAGTAATATAAGGTGTGTGTAATCTTGATAGAATAAATATGTTATTTAAATTAGGTTAGTTGACAGGCAAATCAATGCTACCTCTCAACTTCAACAAGAACAAGATTTCATCACAGTTTTGGCTTTCTCACTTACCTCTTTGGAATGAAACCATTGGAGCTTTCGAGAATTGCAGAGCAAAAATGGCTCAAACATGAGAGTTTGATGTGTGTAAGGAACAGGAACAGGTAAGAGTCATGTCACCACGAAATGTAAGTTACTTTGTTCAACAAGAGCACAAAGCAGTTAGACTCACTTGTACCAAACACCTCCACTTCACACACATGTAGAGCAGCTGTCGTGTTGTGAGGGAAATGTATTGTCACATATCTCCCAACAACAACTCCCTCACACTGGAACATTGTAGTTTCTCCCTGGGCAACTGCACTCTGCTGACAGTGACAGACTTGGAATGATGTGGGTTCAAAAGTCTCTTGAACAGATGGATTGAAGCTACCTCCAATTCTGATGCAGAAATCTGCCAACAAGTTGCCTGAAATAACAAGGAAGTTTCTGCCAATTTGCTTGGAGAACTGCAATGCAATGACAAACAAACCGCCCATCAGACTGGTGACATGTATGTTTGAGTCACAATTTAGCCCAAAAGTGGAAGGCCTTTTCACTGCTTCTTTGCACACCAAAACAATCATGACAGAAGCTACCACAGCAATCTCCTCTGTTTGTGATCTGAACTTTCTCAATGACATATTTCTTTTCCAGATCCACCAACCACCAGTTGCCAGGCTGTGATTTGCTGGTGTGTATGCAGGAACCAGCATGAAAATTTGTGCTAAAAATGCCATCTGAAACAAAGGGCAAGATAATGGTGTTTTAGTGCACCAGGGTGGTGTATATGTGGCATGTCAGCCAAGATGTCCCCTCTCATCCCACCCCATCCATCCCCCATAGACAATACTGAAAAGGTCATTCTCTGTTTCTAATAAAGATTGAACCTTGATGTTTGGTTCACTTTCAGGATTTTGCAATTTGGTTGCTGTGGTAATATTTCCCTCGTTTTTGTAAGTGCAAGAAGGTCAAAAAGTAAGAAATGCCATTGCAAAAAGAAGGAAATATGAGGAGGAAGCCTCGTAATTGACTGCAAAAACCAAATGAAGAGGGACATTGCACCTGCAGTTGCCTTAAGCTTCTCATATTTCATTCAGCAACACTCACCCACAGCAAGTTCAGGGCCACCTGGGAAGTCTGGGTCTCCGTAAGTTGTGTTCATGTAAGCTTGCTTATTGGCAGCCAGATTGTTTTCATCTCCAACAACAAACCCTGCCAAAGACAAACTGAAACTCAAAACAACTGTCTGGAGATGTGTTTCTAGTTTTGTATGTGCTGGGTTTCAAACAAACAAAATTCAGGTTCTGCTGGTGTATTTTCAAAGTGAACAAATGAAAGCAATGAAACCATGTTTCAGTATCAAAACATCGTGCAAACAAATAGATCTGTGACAAAAGAGCACAGTCAGAACAAAAAGGCTTCATTACCATACACTTCAACTTCACACATGTTGAGAGTTTCTGTCTTTGTGATGGGGAAATTGACTGACACATATCTTCCTGCAACACCATTGGGAAAATGAAATGTTCTGGTTTCTCCGACACCAAGTGCTGTTGGCTGATAGTAACAGAGTTGTGATGTTGTTGGATCAAATGACTCAATATCAGATGAACTGAAATTGTTGCCACATCTTATGTAGAAATCAGCCAGACGATCACCTGAAATAGAAATGTTGGGGATTTATCTTTTTGGATGCTAAATGTATAGGTCACAAATGATCATCTTTCTCTTGCCTTCAGAGGCTGTCTATGTCACACAAAAGCAACCTTTGTAATGTGTGGTTGTGACACAATCACAAAGTGCATCAATTATTATACTTGAGAATGCAGCCTGTTGTGCTATGTCAGCAAAATATGCAACAGGAAAAAGTTGGTTCTCACTGCAGCAGTCTCCCCTGTTTGTGATTTGCACTGTGTTTATTGTGTATTTCTGCCCCAGATCCACAAGCCACCAATCACCAGGCTCCGGGTTGGTGTGCATGCATGAATACTCCTGGTAATTTGTGTTGGGATTTCCATCTGAAATGTGAATACCAAAGCAATACAAAGGAAGGCAAATTCAATCCCACATGGACATGTGGGGAAGCTAATGGTGTTTCAGAGCATCACTAGATTCCACGAACTGTTGCTGGAAAATTTGTTGCTGAAAACCAGTACAATGCATGACTTAACAACAGAGAATCAGCAGTTTGCTATGACCAACAATGTTCTCTGATGCTCACCGACAGCAAGGTATGCCGCACCCCCACCAGCTGTGTTTTCCGAGCTGAGGTAGGCTGGTTGGTTCAGAGCAAGGTTGGTGTCATCACCACTGACCAGGGCTGCAACAGCAAATATTCACATGAAGATGGACTGGTGCACAGTTCTAAGTATGTAAATGCAAACATAAGACAAAAGACCAGTGACTTCAGACAAGGATAGCAAAAATACGAGTGATGTTGTTGATGATGGGTGAAACTGTCTGGCAAAATTGCCCTTTCTCAAGCAACTTGGAAAACTGTAATGCTTTTACCATTGATCTCCACCTCACAAATGTGCAATGGTTCTGTCTTTGTCATGGGAAAATTGATTGAAACATATCTTCCAGCAATGCCAATGGGACAGTTGAATGTTCTGGTTTCTCCAATGCCAAGAGCTGTCGGCTGATAGTGACAAAGTTGAAATGTCATTGGGTCAAAAGCAGATGGGATGAAACTGTCTCCTGTTCTGATGTAGAAATCTGCGAATCTCTCAGCATCAGCTGGTTTAAAACACAAGACAACAAGGTTTGGTGGAATTGTCCAAAATGAATATGAAAACAAATGACCACAGCAGTGTTCTCTTGCAGACCAGCAATCCCAGCACTTTAATGTTAGAAACTGTCCAAGGTCATCAACATTTTGCAATTGTTCTCAAATGAAATAAATGGGCCTTGTTCATACCTGAGGAGTCCCCTATGTTTGTGATTTTCACTTTTGCAATGGTGTATTTCTCCTTCAGGTCCCCAGCCCACCAGCCACCAGGCTAAGTTCCATCTGTGTGTATGCAGGACCCACCAGTCCAAGCTGGGTTTGAATTTCCATCTAAAATATGTCAACACTATCTGCGCAGCAATTACCTTCCATGGGTGATACATTTTTGTGTGTGGTTGCAAAGCAAAAGTGAAAAAATGAACTCAAACAAATTTTTGCAAAACTTAGACTCTGAGTCTTTGTTGGCATGGTTATTGTGCTTACCAACAGCCAGATCTGGACTCCCTCCACCAGTAAAGGGTGCACTCAGAAAGGCAGATTTATGCAAAGCTATGTTGTGTTCATCTGCAGCAGCAAAGCCTGCTTAAATTTAAAAAGAAATTTAGAAGAAGACCACCTATTTGGGCTTGTTTTTCAATTTTGAGAAGATTGAAAATGTTTGTCTTTTTCAGAACCAAAGTAGGTTGGGGTCAAATTGTATGAGCACTTCACTTGCCTGTCAACAACAACATGAGAGCACAAATCATGCTGCTGAATGTTTTTTTGTGGAATCAACACCTTGTGCTGCAAAACAAGAGAGAATGGTTGATGTAGCTCAGATTGAGGCACCTGGAAGCAATAGAACCAGAACCAAAGTGCACAAAACGTTGTTCTGAAAAACAACAATAGAAACCAAATCATGATGGCTATTGTCATTGGAATTGGTGACTCAGTTACACAGTTGTTCCACAGTTGTCCCAGGAGAGCAGAAAAGGATGAGGATGTGGCCACAGAAAGGACAACTTGATGTGCTTTACCTGTCAAAAATCCCTGTCACCAAACAGAACAAACCCTGTTGGTATGTTATTTCACCTAAAATATTTTCTCTGTTTGGCACATGTAGCAACTGATTTGTGTTGTGCATCAATTATTCAGACACTGCATTTGTCCAGGAGGGATCATATATCTCTTTGAAAAGAAATCAATCATCTCTGAGAGACCAAGTGACTCTCTTGTAGCACAGATAGAAGGGCCCATCACTTTTGATGGTTCCGGAGCAGCCTGATGGCTTTGACCATTGTGCTATCAAATATTTTATGTCTTTGGCCAAATGGCATGAGACAAAGAATTTTGACAGATGTCATGTACAAAAGATTTGACAAATGGCATGCACAAAGAGTCCCTCTTTCTCTGCACACTTGTTTTACACATGTGAATTGCCAACATCACAGGTATGAGTGTCCAAAAGACATTGTGAATGACCAACAAGCACAACAGATGAGGCTGCAAACTGATGAGACGAATAAGGTTTAAAAGTGCTTGGCCCTTAGTTTTCATGGTGCAGACATGGATCCCATCTGAGTTCCAATTCCAGAGGCACAAAAAGCCCCAACACCACTTACAAATTGAAACAGTCAGCCAGACTATGCACTGGACACTCTCATCAGAAACAAAGACTTTATATGTCCCCATTGTTGTTTGGTCTGCAAAGGTCAGAGACAACCACAGAGGCCATGTGCAGTGGGCACAGAGTGGAAATATGTTTGCTTGACTCATGTCAAACACAACAGTAAGAAGCAAACCATGATGAGTGTTGTCATTGATTTTGGTGATTCATCAACACAAATTGTTCCTCAATCTTTCCTACAACTATGAGTATGATGTGGTCACCAAAGGACAACTTGATGTGCCTTACCTGTCACAAATCCCTGTTACCAAGCAGAACAACCCCTGTTGTTGTTGTCACCTTTCACCTGAAAGATTTTCTGTATTTGACCAATGGTTGCAGCAGCTACATTGTGGTGTGCCTCAATAATTCAGACACTGCATCACTCCTGCTGGGGATATTTTCTCATTTTGAAAAGGAATCAATCATCTGTATAAGCCAATCTGCTGGCTCTATTGTAGCAGAGACAGAAGAGTCCATTGGTGTTGATGGGTCTGGACCAGCTTGATGGGTTGGGTCATTGTCCTATGAAAGGTTGGATCCCTTGTGCCAAATGGCAAGATACAATGAATTTTGGCAGATGTCTCATACAAAGGTTTCACAAATCGCATACACAAACAGTCTCTCTCTCTGACTATTTTTGCAGGCACAAAGTGCCAAAAACACAGGTTTGGGTGTGCAAAAATATTGTGAATGACCAGCCAGCACAGTAGATGAGGCTGCAAACTGATGGCACAAATGAGGTCTGAAAGCGGCAGGCCCTTTGTTCTCATGGTGCAGACATGGAGCCATCTGAGTTCCAATTCCAGAGGCACAAAAAGCACCAACACCACTTGTAAATTGAAACAGTCAGCCAGACTATGCATGGGACACTCTCATCAGAAACAAAGACTTCACACATCCCAAAATTTGTTTTGGTGTGCAAATGTCAGAGAGAACCACAGAGGCCACAGTGGGCACAGAGTGGAAATCTCTTTGCTTGACTCGTGTCAAACACAACAGTAAGAAGCAAATCATGATGAGTGTTGTCATTGATGATGATTGATGGACAATTTGTTCCTCAGTCTTTCCTACAACTACAAATAAGTATGATGTGGCCATGAAATGGCAACTTAATGTGCCTTACCTGTCAAAAATCCACAGAGTGGAAATCTCTTTGTTTGACTCATGTCAAACACAACTGCAAAACAATAGGTGCACCGGCCTCATGTGATTTGCGCCTGAGGTCAACAGCTCCAGACAAGACCAGTTGAAGTTGGCATGGAGAAAACTTTTTGTTTCTGAATTCAAACAAAACCTCTTTTTGGTACCTTAACCTCAATCAAGAACAAATGTAGAGACCAAATATGAAAACAATTGAGTGCTATTTTCATGGAGAAACTGCTGTAGACATACTTTTTGAAGAGAATGCATGTAGTGTTCGCACTTGACTGGTACCCAGCCTGCGCAAATCACTAAAAGCAAATCATGATGCATGTTGTCAGTGATTTTGGTGAATCATGAACACCAATATTGTTTCTCAGCCTTTCCTGCAACTACGAATGAGTATGATGTGGCCACCAAAGGACAACTTGCCTTACCTGTCAAAAATCCCTGTTACCAAGCAGAGCAATCCCTGTTGGTGTCACCTTTCACCTAAATGATTTTTTGTATTTGACCAACTGTTGCAGAAGCTGCATTGTGTTGTGCCTCAATAATTCAGACACTGCATCAGTCCTGCTGGGGATATTTTCTCAGTTTGAAAAGAAATCAATCATCTGTATAAGCCAATCTGCTGGCTCTATTGTAGCAGAGACAGAAGAGTCCATCGGTGTTGATGGGTCTGGACCAACTTGATGGGTTGGGTCATTGTTCTGTCAAAGGTTGTATCTCTTGTGGCAAATGACATGAGACAAAGAATTTTGGAAGAGTCCTGTACAAAAGATTTGGCAAATGACTTGCACAAAGAGTCCCTCTTTCTCTGCAAACTTGTTTTGCGGGTGTGAATTGCCAAAATCATAGGTATGAGTGTGCAAAAAACATTGTGATTGACCAGCCAGCACAGTAGATGAGGCTGCAAACTCAAGGCCCAAAGGTGGTTTGAAAGTGG
>JAAUXT010045881.1_pt1 | contig 10708 bp, 13 predicted proteins | sample 7278171 | NCBI WGS metagenome assembly JAAUXT01 (sample SAMN14350112, study PRJNA611818) | marine sediment metagenome | isolation source: surface marine sediment (1.8m) | place: French Polynesia: Moorea | collected 2018-08 | reverse complement strand
TTTTTGTGCCGTGCTGTTGGGTCCACCAGAGGAGATTGCACTCTGCGCCTTGAGTACTCACTACTCACTCGCTGCTGCTTCCTTCAATCCGGGCTCTTACACTCTACTACCGCTTTAATGCATATTCATTAACTGAGCTATTATTACTCCCATTAGTCTTGTTCTGTCGTAATCATTCATTACACAGATTTATCATTGGTGTAGACGCATCAATGACCACACCACCGACTTAGTGTGTTTACAGCGTTCCCATTAAACATGAAAACAATCAGATCAAATCCGATGATACAACTTCCAAGTACAAGTTGATCTCCCAAGATCCTTAATAATGCGGCAGCTTGTGTTCACGGCAGGACCTGACAATGCAACTTTCAAATACCACAGTTAACATGTCAGGATATGTATCTTTTGTTCTTTCGGCAGAACAGACTCTCACTCATACACTACTCAGTTAATTACCACCTATAGTGTCCTTGCAGTATGTAAGGAAGCAGCTGTGGGTCTGAATAAGTACTCATACAATCTCCTCTGGTTGCACTAAGAGCTTGGTACAAAAATCTCTGAGTTTGGGTTCTGGCACCTGCACACTGCACTCAGACTCTGCCACAACATGTGTGACAGCTGGACATTTCCGTAACATTATTGGTACTCATAGTACTACATTAAGGGACAGAACACTTGTCAGGGTGTTTGTCGCCTTACTGTAGGAGTCTCATGTGTGAATGTCACCCAACACGCTGTTATTCATACAGCAAAAAGTCGCTGTGGTACCGAGTTGCTCAGATCTATTCCAAACCTGCCGAGCCATTTTACTCACAAAAAGTTCTCAATAGAAACTGCCTCGGCGAAATGAGAATCGTGCGCGTTGTGTTCACTCCCCGACTGAAGTACTAATGGGGAGGATTATTGGATATGATACGTTCATTCAATGCCACCCACAGTGTTGACCCAACATGCGCACTTTGAATTAACCCTGATAGTGCCGAGCTTGCATGGTGGGTTGGACCTGAAGTGGCCACAGCCACCCATCACCCCCCACCCAGCTCTGAAAATGCCACTCAGAGCTTTGTTGAGTGCTTGGCTGTTTCAGGTGGGACTTGAAATGGTTGTGCAGACACATGTGTCTTTTGGTTTGGAGGGTCATCACATGGACTTTGGCACTGACTGCTCAAATACTGTGTTCCCAATCTTGAATGACACCCTTGATAAATCGTAAAATATCATCCAGACCAAAATGTGCTCTGTTTTGGTCAAGATATGGCATTCATTTTCTTTGTTTTCTTTCTCATCTTTGGAGGGAAACACTATTGCTTTCAAAGGTTGGGAAAGCTCTCTGGGAAAAAAACACCAGGATATTTAACAACAGAAACAATTTGGAAAATGTTGGCTTTTTGAAAAGTTTGTAGAAAACCTACACTAGTAGTACTATTTTTAGATTTCGTATTTTCAGAAAGAATAAATTCAGTGGAAAGTGCTTAAGTTTTCAAAAGAAGAAAACAGGTGAAGCTAAATGACTGCCAATTCCTTTTTTCCAAATTCCGATGATTGAGGAAAAATAAATCAAAACTAAACTCCCTTCAGATCTGGGTGCTTTTGAAGAAAACAATGTTGTCTGTTTTGTGATTTGAAGTCTTGAGAAAGAGCCTTGGGCATGTGTGGTGTTAAAGGTTCTCGTCTCAGATTTCGTACTGTCTTCAGTGTGGGTTTGGGTTCTCTAATTGCGCTAAGATTTTGGATCTTTTCCATATTTGGTGTGAAGATCGTGAGCCGAAGATTCGTGACGTTTCGGGCCACACGTTTCGCGCCACACGTTTCCCGCCACACGTTTCGCGCCACATGTTTCGCGCCACACATTTCCCGCCACACGTTTCGCGCCACACATTTCCCACCACACGTTTCGTGCCACACGTTTCGCGCCACACGTTTCCCGCCACACGTTTCGCGCCACACGTTTCGCGCCACATGTTTCCTGCCACACGTTTCGCGCCACACGTTTCGCGCCACACGCCACAACTCTATCAGGCTTCAGACTTTCTGTGTAGTTTCTGTAAAATTTTCCATTCATATGAAGATATACAGGGTGATAAAAAGGTGTTATGTTATGAGTTAAAGGAAACACCCTTGTTACCATCATAGCTTTTGTATAATTTACAGGAATTATTGCAGTCAGCAGTTTGCTTGCAGAAATGATGTCCAACAATAGTTTTTGAATGAGCTTATTCACATATGCTGTCCATGACTTGCTCTCATTTCCTCTTGCACTAGATTGCCAATCATGGTCTGCAGTCTGGCACTCACACTGGTGGCAAAGCATCAGATGAAATGTTATGAATACTTCTGCACAGTGATGCATGCCAGGGAAGAAATCTTGTCAGTTTTGTCAGACTGTTTCATGGGTGCTTGCCAGCATGGGTTTGATTTCCCAGCTGATTTGGTGTCTTCCTCATACTGTATCATCAGCAAAAGAAAGCTGAATTAACCTTTCACTTGAGCTTCAAGACCTTCTTTGTTTCTTTTGATTGACATTTTCTCATTTACAAAGCTATGAAATGAAAAAATGAACCCAGTGACCAGAGTCATTGGGTTATTCTTGTTCATATTGTGCTGGTTGATCTTGCTGAACTTGCTATGGAGTTTGTTGAAAGCCTCACTATGAGACAGCAGTTTTGAAGCAAATGTTTGGTTTGTTTTCACTGATGTCAGCTTGTAAATATTGGTCCAGTAAGTACAGCAGAAGCCTTTTTTGGTGGTTGAATAGAGACTGTCGCATCAGAAACCATGTGCAGTGAATCAAAGACTTCTGATCTCGCCATCACTGGTTATTTGTGTGCAGTGTAGCCCCAATACTCTTCCATGTACCCAAAACAAAGACCAACTGCAAGCATTTTTGTGTGAATGAGTTGAAAACTAAGTTTGTCACATTGCATTGTGGAAATATGGAAGAAGAAGGCCAGAACTCTCTTTCTCCCCTGTCACATCATGGGGGAGATTATCATCCAGCAACTTGGTCCCTGGGTTATGCAGTCAAGAGGGTGACCAAATTATTTTGTGCATTTCAGTGTACAGACAACAGCCTTGTACATGACTATACTCTATGGAGAGACTGGATCTACAACATAATGCCATTGCATGTCTTCCTCCCGGAGCCTCTAGTCACTTGCCTCAATATAAGTGGTTGTGTCTGAGTGACAACAACATCACATCCCTCATGGCTGAAAGCTTCAGTGCACTATATTCTGCTCAAACACTGTATTTAAACAGGAATGCCATCACATCTCTTTCCCCTGGAGTCTTCAGCAGATTGTCTCAATGAATGGTGCTGCAGCTGAGTTGCAATAGGATCCCATTTGGCACAGCTGGAAGCTTCAGTGGACTGGACTGGACTCTCTGCAGGCACTGACACTGAACAACAATGACATCAAATCTCTTTGTGCTGCAAGTTTTAGTCATCCGATTCAGTGTAAGAATCTGGTTTTCAGAGGCAATTGTCAACTGCCATCTGTGGTTAGACTCGTAAATACACAGTATGAAGTATGTTCACTATCATTCACACACAGAACAAAAAGTCTGAACTTTTTCACAAGCACCTGTACGATGACCAATGATTCAGGCCGTGCAAGCACCATGCAATGAGTAAGGCACATTGCTGCATTTGTTTTGTCAGCCAACATGTTTAATTTGCTATCTGCACACCTTACAAAAGGTTGACATGTCACACGCTTGGACTCCATGTCTTGGTAACGAGGTGTAAAGTGTAAAGAAGAAATAATTGTACCCTGTTTGTTGCAAAAAAATTCCCAGGGAAATCCTTTGCCACCATCATGCTGAAATTCTGAGTGGAACACCTAAACCTGACACATATTGACAAGTTGTATTTGTTCTCCTGGTTGACTGAGGTCAATGGAATCCTTGAGCTTGCTGGCTGAATGAGCCCAAATGGCTTCCCCCACTTCCAACCCAAGCATCGAGTGGCACCACTTCTTATCCAGCCAGACACACAAGTGAATTACCAGTGGCTTGCCACACACCCAAATCAAACACTACCATTGCCTCTGCCCAAACTTGACCCAGTTTTGAAGTTCTACAATTTTACTGGCAGCAAACTGCAGACCTGAACTTAATGCCTTCAAATGGGCTATAAATGCTGCACTGTTTTCCTTTGATGTTTGGTGTTCTGTCATTCTTTTCATCTCATCAAATCTATGGACAGACAGATACAACCAAGACATTTAGGAGAAAACATATTTTTGACAAATAGACCTGTTTCACTGAGTTCAGTCTCAACTGTTACAACTGGAAGCCACCAGTGTGGTGTCTTGTATTCTTTTTTCAGCACATATGCAAGTTGTCATCCCCATAAGGCACATTACCTCCAAGCAATATATGCACACATTTCATGGAAAACCTCACCATCAGCTCACGCTTCTGTTTTCATAACACAATGTATTTACAATTTATGTTCCACATGGAACAGATGTTGACTGTGAGATGAAGGATTTAAAATAGGAAGACAGCACACCACGTGATTCTTTGAGAAGTTTAGTTTTATTAGACTCTTATTTGTCTGAGTGCTTACCAAGACAGGCAAAAAGATTTCAACTGGTTCACTCCAATTTCATGATGCTTGCAATTGTGCATCATTCTGCTACACTTGCAATTGTTTTGGTAAGATTGGCATTTTCTCACAGTTGCCCGAGTAGCAATACATGACATGACAAACTAGATTTGGACTCTGAATCCAGTGAAGCCATTGTAGTAGGAGCCCAGGATCTCGCGCAGCGGAGTCGTATCAGTGCTGTCAACACTCAGCACCTGAACTCTATCTCCTGTGAAGGAAACAACACAGAATAGAAACAAAACAAAGGTCAGGGAAAGTCACCTGAAGAAGGCTGTGAAGCAAGGATTTTCATGAAATCAATTCAGTATATGTCCTCTGTACCTTCCACCAGGCGAGCCAGTCCACTGCATGTGGCCTGTGCATAGTCCCAATCACCATTGCTGTCATTGTCCCCAAAGGCCCTGCAGATGGAGTTTCCATTTGTGGTCACTTCAAATTCAGCATATTGGCCAGAATCAACTGAGAAGAAGGTGGAGAAGTAGTAGAGGCCATCTCCACCAGGGGGAACTGTGAAGGTTGCAGTGAGAGGGTTGTACCTGAAATAAGATGCTCTGGGCAGTTTAAAACTGACACAATTTTGTCATTGCATGAAAACCCTAAATATTATCTGTTTGAGCTGGGTGAAATTGCCATTTCTTGCAACACACACATCTGTTGTTTACATCCAAACATATTCTGTGCTTGGAATTTGGGTTACCAAACAGATTCATTGAAGTAATATCAATTTCATGTTTTATCATGACTCTTGTGTGCTTTCATGAAACTTCTGCACTGCTTGGAGATTATCAGCACAATTGATTTGAGGTGGATTAGACTAAGTTCAACATGGAATTCATTACCAACACACACAGTCAAGCCTGTTGCATCACCCATTTTGTGCACCAAGGTGAACTTTCTTGCTCTTCCGCTGTGGACCAGATGTCAAACAAATTCAAACAGGTGTGACAAAAATGGTGGTGCATTCCAAAGTATTGCAGACCTCAGCAAGCTGAACAGCCTATCCAAACAAGCAAACAGGTAAAGCAGAGCACAATCACAGCACAACATGGTTAATGAACCTGTTGTTTTTAATACATTGCCCGATCTGGATCCCCATTGCAAGGTCAAACAAAGATAATCACTGTGCACATGCTCACCCATCTCCATCATTGACCAGAACCACATTGAAGGGAACTGGTTCAGCCAAGTCATCATTGATGAAGTCATAGGAAGTCAACACTGTGTGGAATGCAATTGTATCTGAAAGTGCAGCAGGACGGCAATAGCTCTGCATTGATGTGGCTTTTGCATAAGTGTGCACTTGTTTGGTATGGAAACACACAAATAGGTTTGTTTCTACACTCACCATTTCCAGACCCTTTATTTTCAGCCTCCTCCAGAGCAGAGACTCTCTCATCCAAGTTTGCTGCCAGCAACTCTACAGTTGTCATGTGTTATCAGAGTCAAGTCATTGGTGATGCCAAACTGGACCTTCAGTCTCTCAAAGTAAAATACTGACTGAGCACAACAGTGCATGGGTAAATTCACATTTGACTGAATGTATCCATGACTGCATAGGTGAATAGGAGAGGGACTGGATGGGTAAGTTAGTCAGTGGGTGAATGATTGGTGAGTCACAGAATCTGTCACACAGTCAATCCATGAATCAGTGGGCCAGTGAGAAAGTGAGTGAATGAGTGAGAAATTGAGTGAGTGATTGAATGAATGAGTTGGTGGAGTGAGGAAGTGATTCAGTGGGTGAGTGAGTGGGTAACTGAGCAAGTGAGTAATTGTGTTAGTGGGTGAGTAAGCAAGTGAGTGAGTGGTTGAGTAATTTAGTGAGTGAGTAATTAAGCAAGTGACTCAAAGAGTGAGTGTCAGTGTGTGAGTGAATCAGTGAGTCACTGGAAGCACGAGTAAATGAGTCAATGATTGAGTGCATGCATGTGTGTGATTGAGGACATGTGATGAGTGGGTCATTGCCAGTGTGAGTGAGTGAGTTACCGAATGAATGAATCAGTGGTTGAATGGTATTGTGAGCAACTGAGGGTGTAGAGCAGACACTGAGTTACTTCTGAAGGAGTGGTTTTCCTCATGTGAGTCAACCAGTTGAAGAGCCAATTTTGACCTGTAATTGTGTGAGAATGAGTGAGTTGGTGACTGAGTGACTGATGATGGAAAAGTGGTTGGTTGACTATTTGGGTGCTGTGAAATAATTTGACATGAGATCATAGGCACAGTCAACAAGCAAACCAACTGTTTCAATACACATATGACCAAGGACTTGGAATGAGCTTTGATTCTTCTGTTAGCATACCAAGCTGTTGGTTTCCACTTGGTAAGGACTGGAGATCTGCTATTGTGCTCATAAGTTGTGAAATCTCCTGCTCATGTTTGTTGACCACCATGACCTGTTCCTCAATAGTTGTTTTTTGTTGGTGGATGATTTCAGCCTGCTTTTCAAACTGAGTCAAGAAACCCTGGGAGAAACAGAAAGGCAAACAAAAGCAGTTGGGCTGAAATGCCATGGTCCAAAACAAGCAATACAGTCTTTTGTTTTGTGGAATTCCCTGCAAACCTGGAACTCTTCCCTGGTGATAAACCCATCATTACCCATGGCAACCATAACCAGGGCAACAACAAAGAAGGCAATCTTCATCATTGTTGAGGTTTGTCCTCTTCAGTTGCTGGAGCAGGAATGAGAATATTTGCAGAGTTGGGTGATGGGAAAGAAGCAGGTGAGATATGGAACAGGCCAGGTACACAAATCTAAAAAAATGGGACATGCGTCACTGTGTGAGAAGGAACAGGTGGGATATCGAACTGGTCCCATGTGGACCTCACGTGGACAGCTCAAAAACAATGGTACAAGGTGACTGTGTGGGAGACCAGCAGGTGGGATATCGAACAGGTCCCTTGCACCACTCACAAAGACACAACTAAAAATAGTGACAAGTTGCCACTCAGTGGGAAGCATCTGGTGCAATATCCAACACGTCCCCCTTTCCTGGGTGCACAGAAACCTTGCTGTTTTAGAATAAACCTGAACAAGAAAATGGTGTCCTCTGGCAACACCACTTATCCTGACTGAGTTCCTGACAGAAGTAAAGGAAGCTGAATTCAATGTTTCAACATGATTCCTGGAGGTTGCAGCCAGGACCACAACCCTGTCAGACACAGCAAACCTTCAAGTTCCCTGGCAATGAAAACACGACTTGTGCATGCAGCATATCTTGTGTATCCTCTCTCCCCCATTTCTCTGTCTGTGTCTCTCTCTGTCTTGCTCTCCGTCTCCTACTGGGTCACTGTATGTGTGTTTCGCCTAGAGCAACTTCTCTTCTTGGCCTTATGGTGGCCCTGGCCCTATGGATTGGCCATGGTTCTGATGTTGTGGCATGGTCCTGGCCTTGAAGAAGCCCAAATTGAATGTGAAACAGCAACAAAAACAAATCCCTCTGTTGTACGAGGCAGGAACACATAGTAACGGGTCCGGGGCGTTTCCATCCACTTGTTTCGGTCCGATTTCCTTCAAAATTTTTTCCTGGATCCTCCCCTCATGGGACTACATGTTGTAGAGTGCATGAGCTCCTGACTAGATTTTAACCCAACTGCACTGGAGGTTGAAGTTGCGTCAACCCGACCTTCCGACGTGCGATTTTGGAGGGAATGTGATTTCTGTGCTGTGCAGTGATCATCATGGCTCCACGTAAATTTGATCAGAGATTTCAGATCAAATTCATGATGAAAGAAGGACTTTCACAGAAGGATATGAAAGCCAAATTAGACAGAATTCATGGAGTGAATGCATTGAGCAAGAGTTCAATCCAGAGGTGGCATTCACAGTTCTGATCCAGATGCATCCAGAAGGACAACTTGCCTAAGTCTGGTGCCCCCACCAAGTGAACAGCTGCGAAAATCCAGGCTGTCCATACTTCAATGACCAACAACAGAAGATCAACAATAAGGCAGCTTGCAGAGGATGTCCAGTTATCCTTTGGATGCACTCAGTGGATCCTGAAGGAGAACCTGAAGCTCATAAAGTGCCCTGCAAAGTGGGTTCCACATTTGCTCATCACAGATGAGTTGACATGTCACGTCAGTCACTCCAGTTCCTTCACCAGAGAGGCAACCCCATTGACACAGTGATCGCCCAGGATGAGTCCTGGTTCCACTGCTGGGACCTGGAGCCCAACAACAAAACCAAGGAGTGGCTGTCTGCTGATGATGACCAGCCTGAAAAGGTCTGCATTGAACGCACTGTCTGCAAAGTGATGCTCATTGTGTTTCTGGATAAGCAAGGTGTGGTGCACAGGGAATTTGTTCCAGATGGTCATGGAATCAGAGCGGAACTTTACCTTGAAGTTCTGGATCATTTCATGACTAGTCTCCATTGGTGATGCCCTCATCTGGCTACCAGACAAGGCATGAGACAGTGGGCATTCCTCCAGGATGGTGCGCCAGCACACAGAGCACGAGATGTCCTTGGCTTCCTCCGACAACATCATGTCCAGATTCTCCCCCACCCAGGATACAGCCCTGATCTCAACCCTCTGGATTACTGGTTTTTCAACTGGATCAAAGCCAAGGTCAGGGGGATCAGGCATCACAATCTGGACCAACTGCAACAAGCCATTGATGCTGCCATCACAGCTGTCCAACCCAATGAGATCGCTGACACCCTGAACTGATTTCCAGAAAGGCTGCGCAAGTGCATTGATGCAGAAGGAAGATATTTTGAGAGGAGATGAACTTTTCTTGTGTCTAACTTTGTTCCAGAAAATCTCTTGTTGATGTTTTTACTTCCAAACAGACACTCATCATAATGGATAAGACATTGCGGACATTCCGGATTCCTCTGGTGGACTCAGAAATCATTGCATAAAAAAACACACTCTGGATAGTTCAAAGTTTCTGTCCTTGTGTTCTCTTAGAGGCAATAAATGTGTCTCTTCATATGTAAAATTTGGTTGAAATCTGTTGAACAGATCCGGAGGAAATGCCCCGGACCTGTTACTATGTGTTCCTGCCTCGTACATGCACCATGTGTTCTCTGTCTGTTTCTCTATCTGCGTCTTTCTCTGCCTTTCTTCTTGGGATTTGTGGGCTACCCACAGTTCTGAGATCAAGAAGGATCTAGAGAAAGGTGCAGCTGGGTGCAAGCCTTCAGCAAGCCCAACATGAGCCAGCAACAAAGAGAAAAGTAATGGTCACCATCCTCATTCTGTGATCACTTGGATTAATTTCTCAGCACATTTTACAAAAACGTCATCATACCCAAGGGTTGAGAGTTGCACAAGGTACCCAAAATGGGCAAATTGAGATTGCCCTGATGAAAGATATTTTCCCCATCAAATAGCAACAGCACAGAAATAAACTTCTGTTTACTTTGTTTCTGCCGCTTATTCAGCAGAAACATTTGCTCTTGAATGGACAATTCATTTCCAAATGGAAATGTTTTTTTTCATACACCACTGTATGAAAGATAGAGGCTGGCTTGCCCTGTCACAGTATAGTTTTATTTTTGTAATTTTTAGCATGATCATCTCCAGCACTGAAGTCTTCTCCTCCCAACTCATTGTTGAGGGTCTACAGGTCAGGTTCACAATGCACCCATCACCTGTTTTGTGACAGGAGATATCCACATGATATCCACATGAGCTGCAGCAAGTCAGGTGACATTTTTCTCAATTTGTCAAGTGTGAAGTGGGTCTGAAGCCAGGATAATGCTTCACTAAAGATGGCTGGAAAACATTCGTTTTATTTTGGCCACCAGTGTTGTGTGGACAGTGTGTGATTTGCATCAATTGCTCCAGTAAAAAAATCAAAACTGAAAAGAGCTGTCTTTCTGACTGAAATACAAGATCATGCCACACATTGACAAGTTATACTTTGTTGTGCCGCTCTCCTCTGAAGCTGTACCTACGGCTCAGCTTCAGACCCCGACTATATAACCGTGTGAAAACCTGTATTCTGGGCTTCGCTTCTCTGAAGCTCAGGTAAGTGAATAAACAGCTTTCCACCCCACGTACGTGTGAGACCCGTTTATGCGACACGGCCAACAGGGACGGGAGACCTGACTCCCTTCTCTGGGCGAATGCAGCGGAAAGGCTC
>JAAUXT010010765.1_pt1 | contig 10708 bp, 14 predicted proteins | sample 7278171 | NCBI WGS metagenome assembly JAAUXT01 (sample SAMN14350112, study PRJNA611818) | marine sediment metagenome | isolation source: surface marine sediment (1.8m) | place: French Polynesia: Moorea | collected 2018-08 | reverse complement strand
TGCTGACATACTTTTGGAAGAGGCTGCCTATAGGTGCTTTGATTTGGCTCACACCGATTTGGCTCATCAGCCCAAATCGTGCAACCCACCTCAAATCACCTAAAAACATTCAGTGGGTGGAAGTCCGCAGCATAAAAACGCTGCGCGTGAAAAGATGAGGGATTCGCCCGTACGCCGCATCCTGTATGAAGCCACACACCCGGACACACCGGAACCACGCGAGGTTATTATGAGCGATATTGGAGCAGCTCCCCGTGGACTGCGCTGCTCCACCAGAAACGCTGAAAGCTTTTCAGCCCGCCGGACTGAGGTGGGCGATATTCCGCGGCGCAGAAACGCTCCCAGGCACTTGGATAAAAGCGCCTAAACCAATTAATGCCTGCCAAGTTCACACAAACCAATGGAGAATTGATAACGGTGAGTGAGTGCTGGACTCTACCTCCTCCTGAACGCGTATATCCAGGTGCCAAAGCGAACACACCACAGGGCCAGGAGAGCTCAACCGAAGCGTCGGTTACGCGATGGCTGCGGGGTGATGGAAACCACAACAATGTTGGTGCGAGTTCAAGATTCAACTTCCATCTCCTGCCAAAGTTCCTCACACGGCACGCCAATTTCAAATCGGGAGAGAAAATGACAAAAGAGCAATGCGCGGTGGACTGGTTCACGCACACAACGCTGGAATCAACCACTTTCGAGTCGCGCCGGATGACACGGCAAATACAGCGTGAAACTCAGTGAAGCGGAACAGATCCAGCGCTTCCTGTTGCACGGAGTCTCCGGAAGAACAAACCGAACTGCCCAATCCGGGACGGGGCCACAAACGTGGGAGGAGGAGGAAACCATTTTCAGAAAGCCAAAGTTCGTGCTATTTCACGAAATTTTCCACAATTGAGAGTTGCATGATTCCAAACAACTTTGCTTTGTGTGTGAAAACCATTTTTCAGAAGCCCAAACACGTGTTCTTCTGCGAAATTTATTACCATTTGAGAGGCGCAAACCCAAACAAAAAACTTTTGACAAGGGACTTTTGTCCTTGATCAGCTGATCCTTTTGTCACACACCGTGCCAACGAAGCTAATCTGTGTGGTGTCCGGAAGACACACACACACACACACACACACACACACGTGTGTCACCAGAAAATATTCCATTCACTGCACATGACACACGCGTGACACCAGCCTGCGGGCATCGTGACGTCCAGGACCGCTCGTCCCATACGACTCGTAAACAACTCAGGGATCGCGTGATCATGTGTTTGCGTATGTGTGTGTGTGTGTGTGTGCGTGCGTGAGACGGAGAGAGAGAGAGAGGGAGAGAGAGAGAGAGAGAGAGAGAGAGAGAGAGAGAGAGAGACAGAGAGAGTGAGTGAGTGTGAGAGAGAGAGACAGAGAGAGTGTGTGTGCATGTGAGAGCGTGTGTGAGAGCGTGTGTGAGAGTGAGTGAGTGAGGGTGTGCGTGCGTGGTGGCATGTATGTGCGTGGTGTGTGTGTGTGTGCGTGCGTGCGTGCGTGTGTGGTTGTTTTGTGTGTGTGTTCCTTACCTCTGTTTTCTGAGCGGAGTCGGCGTGGACTCGGAGTCCGAGTCGGACACGGCGCCCTCCCCGCTCGAGCTGGGCGAGCTGCCGGGGCTGTCGAGCGCCCCGCCCCCGCCCTCCGGCACCTTCAGCTTGGGCGGCAGCGCGGCCAGGGTCATGAAGCCGTCGCTGTCTTCGTGGAATGTCACCTCAATCACGCCTACAACACACACATTACACTTCAGTTCTACTGGATACGCTTTTCACCAACTTGCAAGAGTCTAGAGCTGAAACGTCAGAGAAAATTTGACACCACATCTCTGCTCCAATGCTACTAATCTTCTCACGAGTTGACAAATAGGTTTTCACTACAAAGACATTTCCTCAAAATTACGACTCTGTGGCGAAAACAAAACTTTTTTTCGGCCCTCCATCTCCTTCACAAAAAACAAATTTGGGAATCGCAGACACTGCGTGACTGACTTTCACCAACGCAACTGCAAAGCCGTTTCCTCAAAATCGCAACTGCTGCGAAAAAAAAAACAAAAAAAAACCCCCACTTTTCTCAACCCTCGCACTTCACGAAATACAATCACTCACTGACCTCTGAATTTGGGCGTGAATTCCTGGAGCTCAGGAGGCATGGCCTCGTAGAAGTGGTGCTCCCTGGGGATGAGCGGTTTGCAGATGGACGTCTCGTCGAACTTGAGGATGCTCGACTGTCCGCCCACTTGATGCACGAACGGTTCGAGCTGCACTGGTTGGCATTTTCCTTCCATCACCGTCCACTCCGGCATCTAGGCTCCTCCGCCGCTACGAACGTGAATGAGACAACTTGGTGGTTCCTCGACCTGTCAAAAGAAAACACTGGATCTTGATTGAGCCAATTCTTCACATTGGTGTGCTGTCCAATAACGATGTGCAGAACGCAAACCAGCAACGTCAGGTGATAGATTCTACCTCTCTTCGCAAAACGCAGAGAAATGGACCCGTTTCACACGCTCGTACCTTTTGCTCTTGCAACTTTCCAGCAAATGCTCACACAAAAGAGCACACACAGAAACGACTGGCAGGAAATGCAAATTTCGCCTCCTCCCCCCACACGATCCAAAGGCTTTCAACACACCCAATAATAAATGAAGCCTCGACAGATTCCACACACGTGAAGAGCAGGAGCGACGCACCAGCGAATTCAAGCCGTTCCTTTTGAGCGGTAGATCGTAGGCGTCTTTCCGGTGTCTCTTTTTTTCTGAGGCATCACACACATTTCCTCCCGAAGGAACCACCTCTGCTCAGTCTAATGCAATCAATCACCTCTCCAACTGCCTTTTCTTTTCAATTTGTAACAGAACCCACCGTCCTGAAACCAGGTTACTTTTTGTCGGCACACGGTGTTATTCTGACACCCATTCAATCTCTGGTGGGTGCCGAGCGGAGATTCCAAAATAGGATCTCAATTCATCTTTTTGCTCGGCGGAAATGCTTGTCACTCTTGTCATTCATCAAAGCTCTTCAGAAGCCAAGAAACGTACCAGTTCTGTCAGTCTTTCACGATCTACTCGGTGAAATGAAAGTTTCCGACACACGGTCGTCAATCTTCAGCGTCATCGGTATCAAACCGACTTTCTCTTTGGCTCAAGATCAGGGAAGAATCAACGACTTTCTGAACTGCGAATGACCTAATACCGGTATGTCAAACGTTGCACATTCCTCCCTGGATCTCATGTGTCACCCACACAGACAAAGGAAAAGTCGACAGGTGAGGAGTTTTGCGGTGGCCAACATCTGAGAGACTCGCAACAACACAGAGGTCTGCTGCACTCCATTGCACACGGATAATTCCATTGTTCCAACCACTGAGAGCAGAGACGTTCAGATGTTGGGCAACACCGTGTTGACCCCGTGACTTACGTCACCCACATTCTTGACACAGGCAACCGATGGTGGTGCTTCTTTGAAACTCCCATTGCGTGCGATCACTTCAGATAGCAACAAATCTTGAAGTGTGTGTGTGTGTGTCATGTGCGTGTGTATGTGCGTGTGTGTACACGTGTGTGTGTGTGTGTGTGAGAGAGAGAGAGAGAGAGAGATAGAGAGAGTGTGTGTGTGTGTGTGCATGTGTGTGACCCTCATGAGGCCTTTTCGGGGGTGGATCATTCTCATGAAAAGCCCAACTGAGTCGCGCGGTTACTGTCCAAAGGCATACGGTGGTGAACAGATGCCTGTGCGAACAGGATCGCACAACTCGACTCACAGAAGACATTCAGATCTGTGAAGAGACTCAAACGTATGAGTACGGTATTCAGGTGACTCGGGCGTCAAAATTCCGACGCCAACAGTGAGTTTTGACGCTCGAATCACCTGAACGGGTTCAACGTTTGAATCTTTTCCAAGATCCAGCATGGTCCTGTTGCGAGGGTCTCTTCAGTGATGAATTTTGCATTCTCTGGTGAACCCAGGAGGGCCCTGACTCACTCCATGTAACTCTCCCAATCTGTGCGTTTGCCCCCCCCCCTCGCGTGCTTTAACGGTCACACCGTGGCTGACGCCCCCCCCCCCCCCGAACTCTCCTTGACCTGCCAGAATCCTGAATCCAGAAACGAAGAGCGAAACAAATGAATTGGCTTTCTGAACCAAATCCCTTGACGTTTGAACAATTTCAAAAGTGACGCCCATGTGCCCACGGACACGGTTGCGCAACGACCAGCATGACGTAGCATTCCGCGATTGACTCGCAGTTCTGTTGACATCACAGCTTCGCAGCTGTGGAAATTTCCAGCATCTGAAGGACGCAATCCGGACTTCAAAGGAGTCAACCTTTGAGAACAAGGATCTTCAGTTCACATATATTGACACGCCAAAGACACAAGAAATCCCCCCAAACGTACGCGAATTTCTTTCTCCAACAAACTGGAATGTTCTTGATTCGGGACAGCATTTTGACTGAACTATGAACTGTTTTGACAGTCAGCTGATGCATCCAGAATCTACATCGCAAAAGAACAACGGTTTGCCACCAATCATCCACAGTATCCTCAGTTCACTGAACATTTTAAAAGAACCACCACATTCCAAGTGACAAAACTGCAAGAATTATTTACCTCCTCATCCCATATCCAGAGGAAAACGGGTGTGTAATCTTGTACGTGCATTCCAGATCTGTTCCTTTTAACATGGCGTCAACTCTGTTCTGGCTTCTCATTGGTCGAAGCGAATCGACGCCGTCGCCATCTACCGACGCACGGAATCCCGCCAAATGTTCTCCTGTTGATTTTCCCTCTTTTGACAACACAAAGTCTTGCAAATCATGTCTTTGTTCTCTGTTCCGTATGTGAAAATTTCAATCTGAGAAAAAAGTGGGACGAAAAGTTTGAAATTAAATTTTAAAAGCTGTCCACATGTGCTGCCATCTCTGTTTGTGGATCCTTCGCCCGGATGCGGCGTTTCTCTCGCTGTGAAATTGAAGAAAATCAGGCAAAACGGGACAAAGTGAAGAAAACATGGCTTTCGTGAATTTGAGCAGGTTTTGCCGAAATTGCGGTTATTCCTCGTTCCAAAAGTTGATGCGTTCTGGATTGAACAGATCTGGGAATAGCTATGTGTTCTCTAGGTCATTTGCTGCCACGAAGGAACCTCAGGTGGAGGAGAAGGCTGAGGTCGAGACGGTTGAATTTTCGAAAGAATTTGACCTCGACGAGGAGCTGCTCGAAGATGACCTGATCGAAGCAGAAATGGCCAGGTTGCAGGACATTTCACGTTTGCCGCGCCATCTCAGGGTCAAGCTGTTTCACCGACAGGAAGTGCCTGAAGTGTATAGTAGACATCAATTCAACAGGACTTACAAAAGGGGCCTGTTTGGGAGGATGGGAAAAGCGTCTGAGGTGCACCCCTCCCTGCTCTATCCATTCCAAGAAGAGTTGGATGAAATGATCGAGGAGCGAAACTTGTTCGAGCCCACCCTGGAGGAGTTGATTGCCTCAGCTCAAGCGAAGGTCGACGAGGAGGCAGCCGAGAGGAAAGCCAAGTGAGTTCGAGTCTCTCGTCTCTTCTCGTACGCGTGCTCGTAGATCTCGTATCTGGATCAGGGGTGAGGGCCAACACTGGCGTGGTGCGCATGCTGGTGACAGGTTCACACAGACACACACACACGCGCGCGCGGAACATGTGCAGCTGACAAGGTCTGTTGCAAACTGGGGTGGGGGGGGGTCGTGAAGGAGGGATGTGTGCCTGTTCTCAGGTGCCGAGTACGAGCATTTGACATGCTGCAGCAAGGCGCGAGCGAACGTTTTGTCGGGAGCAGGGAGAGCTGCGAGGGTTGTGTAATTTTGCTTGGTGCTTTGTGAAAGTAACTGAAACACAGCACCATTCTGAGGGATCTGGTGCAAATATTGGAGTGGACAAAGGAAACGGCCTCCGTTTTCCATCATGGAATGTGTGGCCTCTCAACACGGAAACAATTCTGTTGTGTTTTGTGTTGTCCTTCTCAAAGGATGCATGACCGATGAGAACAGCCGGCCGCTGTGCAAAAATGGTGAAACACACACACACACGCGTTGCGTTGCGTTGCGTTGCGTTGCGTGGCTTGTTTTTACAGTGATAAAAGTTTCTGGTCTTGTTGTCTTGCAGGGAGGAGTTGGTCGAGCGAAACATGGCGAATATGCCGAAGTGGATCGAGAAGTTCAAGGAACAGCAGCTCAAACAGGACGCCGTTGAACGGCAGATCTCCCAGAAATCCAAGGACCTTCTGGACGAAGCTCGAGAATTTTACGGATACAGTGTTGACCAGCGCGATCCTCGCTTCGCACAAATGCTGGAGATGAAGGAGGAGGCAGAGAGGCTGGAGAGAAGGAAGCAGAGGAAAGCGCGGAAAGAAGCGTCGACTCTGTCGACGCTGCTGAAACTGCAGGAGAAGGCGAAGAAGGAGCGCGAGGCGGCGTTGCTGAAGGCGGCGCAGATGAAGGAGCAGCAGGAGGCGGGCGCTGCAGAACCCGAGGCGGCGCAGGACCAGGCGACGGGGGCGCCGCCAACCTGACACTGAAGGCTTTCCCGTCAAGCTTGTGATTCGGATGTGCACGTCAGATGAGATCTGAAAGCTGGACAACAAAAGTCGCGTCTCTGCTTCACTGGACCACAAAACACGTTGAGTGTTTGCGACAGACAGACGGACCTGGTCAGTGGTGGTGACGAACCAGGCGCTTTCAGTGACGCCAGCGCCAGTGATGACAATTGCACCTGTTGTTGAGAATCCGTTTTGCGGAAAAATAAAGGCAGCCGTCTGAATCTTTCGCAGAATCTCTGTCTGGGGAATTTGAGGTTCGAAGTGTACAGGGGCGTGTTTGTCTCTGTTTAGATGAGCAAGCGTCTGAAACAGGCCGTCTGAGCGGCGGCTACTCACGCCAACACGAAAATTTAAACTTTTGTCTCCACGGTTGGCCGATCCAAATGCAATGCAAGTTTTGCCTGTGTGGGATGGATTAAAGATGACGGTGAAGTGTGCGAACTCATTGGGAAGTAGGTGCGAATCAACCGGAGAGTCGCAGCTGAAATCACTCAGAATCGCCAAGAGTGTCTTCTCACATTTGAGTCGTGAAGTTCTTTGGCGACAAAGGCGATTGCTGTCGCGAAGGACAACTCAGGTGCCATGGGTACCGAGCGACAATCCGTACAACTGCGACGGCGAGACACAAAGTTGACACGAGGAAGCCGTGGAAGTGTTACTCGTCCGTCGTCAGGTGCAGCAGCTGAAGATTCGTGCGTCAAGACGCCAGAAACGCAGTGTTTTCCCGACGTTAGTTTTACAGTTTGACCAAATAAGGGTGTGTCTGCATGGAAAAAAAGTGCCCTTGGGTGGGGGAACTGCCTGTCTGATTCCTTGGAGAAAAAAAAAGTTTCGAAGCAAAATTTGTTCGGATTTCTTTGCACAAAATCCTCAAAATCCTGGCTTGTTTGTTCAAGACAATCATCATTGGTTGTGCCTGTTGTGTAATGAACAAACTGATTTCGGGGTTCCCCTCGAATGGAATATTTGAACTTTGTTAATAGTTGATGAGAGGCGCATCTGTCGATTCGGATCTGTTCTCAGGGAAGCTTCGTCGCTCCTTTCATTCTCCCGCGTTTCATTTCTTCGTGGAAAATTAGTTTCCTGTTTGTCAGATACAGCTTTTTTGCGCTGCATCGAGTATCTGAAGATTGCATGGGTGAAAAAATATTGTTCGGACAGCAGTTGTCCAAATGTTTAGTTTTCACAGTTGCTGCATTGCATTGCAAAAGGCCTCACGGTCCCCTGCACACGAACTCCAAAATGTCTATTTCTGCGTTGAAACACCTTGCCAGGTCGGAAAGTTGCATTGTGGGAGTTTGAATGGGGGAGGCGATGCGTGGCTCTCGATACAAGAGACCTGGATGGTCCTTTTGTCGTCGGGATCATTGGGAGCGACGCATGCGTGGCGGCGCCCCTTCATAACCATGCTGTCACATTTGTTATGAACTGCAGCAGAGAAACAGCTGCTATTGTTGACTGATAATATTGACAGAACTGATGATTTGTTCCGAGACCCCAGTGATGGAATATGCCATGGAAACCGGGCACATCTGAAAACAAAACCTTCAGAGGCTGTAGTAGCATCGGGACGCATGAATTGGAACATTTGCCTCCCGCCTGGTTGTGTTTGGCGGCATTTGTATCCATTTGTATCCACCTTTCAACACACAGCGTTTGTGCGGAAGGCGACAGAAACCCAGTGTTGAGCGCTATTGGCTGTTGTGGAATGTCACGTGTTCTGCACATGTGAGGAATGCGCAACATCTGTGTGATTATGCAGGCTGTGGTCAGTTGGGGCTCAGGCTCCCTCCCTGGATCCGCTCCAAGACCAGGTCATGGTGATTTGGAGAGGCTCTGCCCAAGACAAGGCCCTGGTCAACATGCCCTTGTGCACGGGGGTACTCGTGGCTCTGGGCCTTTCAAGAATCCGCCCCTGGACCAGGCTATGGTTGATGGGGGAGGTTCAGACCCCCTGGATCTATCAAAGAATTGGCCCTGGTCCACGAAGGCTGCTCAGACCCCCAGGTCCCCTGGAGACCAGGCACTGGCCAGCAGGGGGTGGTCAGGCCCCTGGGTTCTCTGGATCCACCCAGATACCAGGCTCCCAGTCAGCGCGTCTGGGTTCATGTCTCCCGTGGGACGGGATTTGATTTGCTTGCAAGGGCCAACCCGTGGCACTAACAATCAAGGGATATGATTGAAGGCCAAGGACCACTGTTGACAAGGTCTGCAATAACATTCACTCGAATGTCAATTTGTAAGTGGTGTTTTGGTCCATTAAGCATTGAGCGGGATTTGTTTCCTAAGGTGCTGCTTTCATGCGACGCAGATCTTAACGCAATCATGGCGTATTTATGGATTGTAAAGCTGCAGTAATCGCATCGTGTGCTGTCACTTGTCGTTAATGGTTATGAAAATGAATGGTGTTGAAGAACGCGCATTTGCAGGCGATCGTGGGTGAGCATCAGTTCGGTGCTGTGTTCATGGTCGCTCTGCAGACGTCCAGGGCTCGTGGGACGAATTTCTTGATCTGTGCCAGGGCGGCTCCAAAAGGCCCTGGAGCCAGGGTCCCAGAGGCCTGGAGGATGGAGCCAGGGGCTCTTGGGGGCCAAGCTCCCAGCGGTTGGATGCAGGGGGCCCTTGGGGGCCTGCCCGGGGTGGATCGAGGTGGCCCGCTCCGCCTGCATCAAAAACTTTCGGGCTGATGGCGTTTTAGACAAATGGGCCGCTTTCGTCGGCGCATTGCTTTGACTCTGATGACTTCGCCGTGGAGAAGGCTCAGGTCACCCGGTGTTGTGAAATGGCCAGACACCCGAAATCAGGAGACAAAGGTGCACTTGAGGGCTTCCTGGTTCTGCCAAAGTTCAAGTTCAGGCAGGTTCCTTGGCCCTCTTGCCTCATTTCAACTTGCAGGCAGCTGTAGGAAGCTTGAACATCGGGCGACCTATGCCTGGCCATTTCAGGTCCCTGAAATGGCCAGACACCTGTGTCTGGGAAATACCTCTGTCTCCCAATTCCATTCCACCTTGCACTGGATTGTTTTCGTCGACTTTTGAAATCTTGCGAAAAGTCCACAGACACTTGCTGTTTAATATTTTGCCGGTGAAAAGATCCATCTGGACCATCGGGTCCCCGGTACCACCGGGTCCCCGCTGTTGGTTCATTCATCATGGCGTCATATGAAATTGCCTCGCTGTCGACCCTTTATGGTATAAATTTAAGTGAGATCAATAGATGTTACACAGAAAAGGAGGTGTTTTCTAGAATTTCGAACCAACATGGACGCGCTTTTGTAGACGCTGGTGTCCGGGTTCATAGCCTCAATTAGACCCCCCCCCCCACGCCCCAACTATTGTTGTCAGTCCGGTGTAACAGGCAATTTTGATGGCTGACCTTGTGAACAGAGGTGATCAAAATTCCCTTAAGTTCATGTGCGACGATTCCGCTGTGCAAACTCTGGCATAGGGGTGAAGCTTTGATTGTAGATCCACACGTCCTGAAATTTTGAACTGAAATTCCCATAAGGGCTTCATTTGCAGAACCAACTGCACTTTTGTGTTCCTCTGGACCAGGAGATTCATTCAAGTGCAAGTTGAAGAATTCGAGTTGCTTCCCAACTTACAAAAAAACCAAGGGTGTAGTCAGGAAATTTTTTGGTGAAAAACCCCTTGTTAGCTCACAACCAACTGAAACCATGTGCTACTTGAAGAGTACCCCAAGGGGTATCTGTACGTGCTGTGATTCTGGCCTGTGATCTCTGGTGCAGGGGGAAGACTTTGATGTTTTGTCAGTTGGGAACCCCAAATTCTGAAACTTTGAACCCATGTGAAATCCCAACAAGAGAAGCAGTGCACAGGGCAACTGCAAGTGCGACATCCCTGGGGTGTTTGCTTTGGTGGTCATGATCCCTGTTCTTTTTGTTGGTCCATGATGTAAAAAAGTACTTGGACATCTGTCTTGAGATGGTCTCAATATTGACCAATTATCCCATACCACTGACTACTAATAACCCCAATGGGGGGGGTGTGACATGGGACAAAGTGGGACGTCTTGCATGAGATGCCATATACTTGTGTACATTAGCAGACAATGTGGACCAATTGTCCCAGGCTAGCACCATTGACCACCAATAACCCCAATGGGGGGGG
>JAAUXT010066973.1_pt1 | contig 10709 bp, 8 predicted proteins | sample 7278171 | NCBI WGS metagenome assembly JAAUXT01 (sample SAMN14350112, study PRJNA611818) | marine sediment metagenome | isolation source: surface marine sediment (1.8m) | place: French Polynesia: Moorea | collected 2018-08 | reverse complement strand
CCGTGCAAAACAGAATTCACATGGACGCAGACAGACACAGACACAGACACAGACACAGACACAGACACAGACACAGACACAGACACAGACACAGACACAGACACAGACACACGCACACAAACACACACACACACACTCACACAATTTACGATCATTGCCTTTGGCCAAATCTTTTCAAATCCTCTGTCTCAGGTTCATACATTTTAAGCGCAAATCGCTCGACCTGCAAACAAGCAAACAACACCAACGACTTAAGCACCGTAATGTCAGTTGCTCGAAGACTTCCTGAAGTCAGTACGTCGCACAAACAACGACTGAACACCGACAGGAGGCCACAGTGGTGAGCGTGGTAGCAAGGTCCCGAACACTGGACGCAAGGACGCAAGCTTTGCTTTGAGCTTTCGCACCGAGGCACTCAAGAAAAGTCTCGGGCTGCAATTCAAAGCATTCTTCCCAGTTTGAGAAGATAACAGTTCACTGCTGATTTCTTGCTCGAAAGACATGGCCAAGAACCTTGGGCAGCCTTCCACCTTGACCTCATTCTGTGATCAGATATCTCAGGTATGTTGTGCCAACATCTTCGCAGTGTTCGTGCGAGTTTTTCCGACTTTCATCTGACAGATAAAGAAGCATTACAACAAAGGCAGAGGTCGCACAAGCCAGAGAAAACGCTTCTGCATGTGCTTCAAGCGGCAAAATGAACAGGTCGAACTGCGTGACACGTCTGCATATCGTTTCCGGTTTCAAAAACAAACTGGGGCTTCGTTCCAGAGATCCCACTGAGGTTCGGGCCCAGACCCTGGGGGAATCCACACGGAAACAATGCACGAAATATGATTTTTTTATACATTGGGGTCTAATTTTCCAGAGTTCAGAGAGCCCATGTATATGGCTATGGCTCCTGCCCCTGCAGGATTCACTCCATGGTGCACGAAGCGAGTCGCCCCAGTCGCAGCGCGGGACGTGCTGTCTTGACTTGACTGCCACAATGCACTGACAACGCAAAACTGGGAGCATTTCAGCTTTTCATTGAAGGTTTTGAGAGAAGATTCTCAATTTCCAATGTTCATGGTTTCACCCCTTTGTACCTCAGAACAGAGAGCCTGTGCATCAGAGCTGCGTGCGTTTTCACGGCAAAAACTGAAAATGTCCTCCGCTGTTACTGCATGCAGACAACAGGTGCAGACGTTTGGTCTGTCGACACCAAGGTGATTACAACAGCTCAGGAAAAGTCTCTAAGTCAAGGTAGACTTGTTCAAAAAACACTTGGGAAACTCTGATTGAAACGAACAGCAACAGAGACACGGGCAGCATGCCTTGACCACACAAATGGATGCAGCCCACATTATGCAAAGTTTTGCTCAAAGGCAGGGATCTTCAGTCACGCTTCTTGTCAACAGCATGCATTTATTTTTGCAGTGGTCATGTTAACGAACGCACAAACATGCACAGGGGTTCGTTCATAGGGGAATTCAAAAATAGCCTCAATGACTAGGCTGAACGCCGGAAGGCTACTCGCATCGAGATCTACCTACGTGCCAACCCATCCAGCATAAGAATAGCTCCACCACATGATTCACTGTGAAATACAGTGCGTTCATTGGAAAATAGCTTTTCGCAGTTTAATCTTGTGCATTGAGTGACTATTGTGGGGGTTGCTTCACTTCAAATCTCTATCAGTCTTCTTTTTGATCTTTTCTTGTTGTGAGAAGATCACACACAGGCAGCCAACCCGTGTCCCGCATGTCCCGAACTCCGTTCCTGCACCACGCAGAAAACACGCCACAAACCTTTGGAGAATGTATTAAGTTTGGGCTCACATCCGTGATGTGAGTTCAGAGACAGGACAAAAATCACGTCAGGCAAAAGTGTGTCTCTCATGGAAGTGGAAAACTACATGATGCCTCCAAACAACAGAGGCGAACATGCTGTTTTCCTGATGTCACGGAAAGCATGCATGGCAGCACATGCCTGTTTCCATGTTCCTTTGTGGTTCCTGAGAGACTGTTGTGGTTGCACCAGCGTGAACAAGAGTCACAAAAAAGACGACGGTCGCTGTGTGCACGGACGTCAGGCAGAAACTTTTGCAGGGCAACATGTTGTAGGAGGCTTTTTTCCCACTCACCTGGCATCCGTTCAGTTCGCGGCTGCGTCAGTGTACACTCCTAAGCCAGCTCCAGCCGTTTATCCTGGGTGCGCACGCTTCTAAATCCCAGCCTCAGTGTGAACCACAACGTGCGCGTACAAACTTGATCAGCGAAAGCAGTGTTGAAGCTGGTTCTTCGACAGAACCCTCCACCTGGTGAAGCCCAACCAAAGCTGCTGCAACGGATGGAGAGCACGAACAGGAGCAGCCAGGCCACAACTGCCCCAGAGCCGAACCAGGCGGAGCGGAACTGTGAATTGGGAGCGCCGTGTGCTTCGGTGAAGTGTGACCCTCGGGAGCTGCCGGAAGAAGCAGGGCCGGGGCTCGACTCTCGCACCGCTGCTGTGTTCGCTGCTCTGGATACAACAGCTTCAGATCAGGTTCCAACACCAGGTGCCGAGTGCACCACAAACCTTGGCGCGCGGCTTGGCAAGATAAGCGTGACCCTGAAATTGAGACATTTCATGGTTGATGCAATCGCCAGATCATTTGAAAAAGAAGTTGTTGAGCATTGCAAAGTGCAGGAGTCGAAGCTCCAAACGTGAAAGACTTGAATGTGGTGGGTCCGGCAAACGACCATGCACACAGAATCCACCCGACAATGATCTACATTTGTGTTTCCTACTTTGCGGAAGAACTTTAAAGGGCCTCTGCAAGTTTACCAAATGCTGAACTGATCGCAAAGGACACTGGTCTCCTCCAATTAACCCAGGGAAGCTGTGAACGGTTCAGAAACAGCTTGATGTTGTGATGAACTGAAAGTTGCCACCTTGGGCAGGATGCACCGAGCTTCAGAATCTTGTAGCCTGAGGTTGAGCTGCATATCAATGTGGAAAGGGCTCGTGGTCCAACGTACTCGTATCCACCACGAGCCAAGAGTCCTCATATTGTGCAAGGGGCGAACCCAGTAACGACCCCTCTGAACGTTGACCCCCCCCACCTGTTTTGAGCAGTCAGTAGCGTTGTTCGCAAGGAATTTTTTCAGATTTGGGAACACCATGCGTGCACCCCGGGAGGCAGGGCCTTGGCCTCGACCATCCCTGAGCATTGCATTCTCCAGATCAGTGTTTCGCGCAGCCTGTGGGACACACTGGAAGTGAAAACAACTGGTTTCGTGCCATCTGTCCCGCTCCCATGACACGCTTCCGGAAGTGCTCTCACCATGCAGCCGGCAGTTGGTGGTTCCTGCGATCCGCAAATGTTGCTGGGGTGAACAAATGGCGATTCTGCCTGGTGCCCAAGTTTATTGTCAAATACCTTTTGGTTGGCCGCAGTGAGTCAACAGTGGTCCTGAGTTGTTGACTTTGGGAAACAAATAGCAAAATAGCACACAAGACTGCCGCCCCCGTGGTCCCTTCAAATCATGGCGCCGTGAACTCTTGTTGCTTTGTCACTTTTCGGTCATGACTGGACAAGGCTTTGCTGAACATCGGACCTCACCGCAAGTTTTAAGAGGACCGCTGAAGCTCTTTGAACAAACTGCTTGAATTTTTGAACTGTTGAGCCACGGACTGGCGCTGTCTGTGCTGGATTGGCACTGATTCGCCCCTGCAGCCTCGCACAATAGACGTCACAGCGAGAACGGGGGCTTCAGGCAACAGGCGCACTTGTCGTGATTGCATTCGTGCTCAGTGGCCATTCGCAGCTGCCGAAAATGACAGTGGGATGACTGCAGCCCCTTTGCGTGTTGCGCTGCTTTGGTGACTGACAGTGAAACATTGAAATACCACCCAAACCGTGGCGTTTTTGCAATCTGCATGGGTTTATGATTCACGCAAACAATATGGTACCCAATGAGCTATTTTCCAAGCGTGTTATGAAAAGAGCAGCGAGGGAGTTCATCGGTTGGAAGTGATTGCCCTACTCGCCTCCTCGCACAAGAAGGCGGGTTCATCCAGTGGACGCACGCACGCAGAATGGATGTCAGGAGTCACTTGCCACTCAATCGAGGATCCCCGAGACCGGTGTGTGGTTGTCATCTGAAGCAGGTCGTCCGGTGCACTTTTTTGGCGTGTGCCATTCTCAGGATCACCGTGTAGAGGCACCTGTTTGAGAATAATGTCCAAATTCCATGGGATTGGTTCTCGGGTCTGCACGAGGACAGCATTGGTTTTCAAAAACAGAACGTTGTTTTCCACCAGTTGTGTGCTTTTGATCTGATATCGTTCTGGACTTCCTTTCGTCAACCTTGCAGACAAAACAGTTTCCAAGAGAGTGACGCACACCACGCAGTGACAAAGTTCCAAAAGGATTCACGTCACTTTAAATTGAGCAGGGACACAGATCATCGTTCTCCGAGCTCCCGCAATCTCAGAGTTCAGTGTCATAATTCAAGGTTAGTTGCTGCAAATCAGATTAAAAATGAAGGAAGTCCACACACCCTGAAGGCAGTCTTTTTCCCGAGAAGGCAATATCTGCGATTTGTGACTCACCTCCCAACTCACGCCAGCGGAGGCTCTGTAGCTTTTGGCTCCTGACACCAAGCGCGTGGGACGGGAAGAACACTCGTCTGCATTTTACGGAGAACCCATTGTTTTCCTTTCATGCAAATTTTGGGGCAGGCCTCACAACTCGTATCTCTTTGAACTGAAGCATTTAGTCAGAAGCACCCCAATCAGACACAAGAGGACTGAGCACGCAAACAGGAACCTTTTGGTTTCCTGGCAAAACCCAGAGAATGAAACATCCTGACTGACCAAGGCCAACACACGATGTATCCTGTTTGGCCCGGCAATCAACTTTCCTCCTCTTCAACGTTTAACATGGTGACGGCTAGAAAACAGCCAGCATACAAGTTGTTCCTGCAGACTCGGCCACTTGTTTTGAGGCTGGAGGAATGTGTTCCTGGAAGCGATTCAATCGCTCATTGACAGAAGTGAAGATGGGTTGAAGTAGGTGAGGGGTGGGCCCACGCCGGACTTGTGTCCGGGAGTTCTTCTCAACATGTGGTCGTTCTCACAAAAATGCCGTGGTGAGTACACCATGCAGTTGTGGTATGTTCGTTGTCTGCTTTTGAACGACGCGGCCATGGCATTTGTTCTGCATGCGTCAGGACTGTGATCTTCAGGCAGTTCTTTCTCAATTTAGTGTTTCTGTCAGGCATACCATCGCCAGGTTCGGTTGTTTGTGTCCAGTTTTCAAGCGCGCGATGGTTCGATTGCGTTTTTTCCCTTTCACACTCTGAAGGTGAACAAGGAAATTTCATGGCTGATTGTGAAGTGACAGGAATCGAGCGCTTTTTGTTGTCCAATCTCTTGTTTTGTTTTCAACGTTAACAACTTCGTTGGAAGAGAGCTATCAAAGAAATCTCCTCCGTATCTTCTCTGGGTGGGTCAATTTTTATTTCAGAGGCCTCAAATGGGGCAATCACATTTGTATTGGAAGTCTTGTGTCAGAGCGACAGATGCAAGGCTGGTTTCAAAAGCATTCCAGGATAGGGGTTTGTGCCCCAAGACACGTAAACAGGAATTCAGAAAACAGGATTTGTGTGTGTGTGCTTATTCTGCAAAACGGTGGGAAGAATTTAAAAAATGCAAACAAATTGCTTTGTTTTGATTGTGAAATATCGCTTTGTTTTCCACTGACGTTTCTATCCAGCCGTCCAGAACCGGAAGGGCGGGGGTTGTGCGCCACTCATTAGCAAGAACCAATTTCTCACATTGTTTTGTTTCGCCAACATCTGCAGGCCGGCGCAGCAACATCAGCGAGGATAAAGGTCTGGGCCATTCGTTACTGTCCACGCTGTAACAGAAGAATTTGTGGCTCAAAGCCCAATCCAACACGAGCACAATGACGAAGTTGCGTACTGCATGCACGGTCACTGGTGTCTGATGAGAAGGTGTGGCTTTTGGTGCAAAAACAATGTTTACAAATGTTTTCTCTCCCCCAGCAGGGCCAAGTTCTTGGTTGTTGTGATTCCCAACCCAACGCCAACTGAAGCTGTGTGTTCGACGGGACACAGGTGCACCAATGAGCGCCACGGGACTTGCATTTGAAGTCAAGATCAAACGTTCCGATTTCGAGTACCATGCACCTGACTCTTTTCTGTTTCAAGCTCTGGTTTTGGCTGTTCTCACTTGCAGCATGTTCGCCACTAATTGATGTAGAACATGAGTAATCGGGGCACAATTGGGTTGAAACGTGGTGGGCAAGAATCTGGAAGTACTCACACTGTGGAGAAACCTTGTTCTGTGTTTGATGTGTTCGGTGATAATCAAGAGTGTGTTTTCCCCATTTCTCTTTCTTTTTGCACTTCTGTGACAAAACGTGCATCATTTTTGGTTCTTGTTCTTTTTGCACATGTTTTCATGCCCTTGTTGTTTGTTTCTACGAAGTAGAATTCAACCACGATGAGACCGACCATGTTCTGCACGCGACACAGAGGACACACTTGAGTGCACTGGCACATAGTCTTTGGTACCATTCGGTCATTGCATAAGTCCGCGAGGATGCAAAGGTTGCCCAGAACATGGTCGGTCTCATCGTGGTTGAATTCTACCTCGTATATCATTGCCTGATGGCAGACTAAAGGCCCAACTGACATTGAAATTGAATTTGAATGCTCTCTCCTTGGTGTGCAACAAGACAAGAACTGAGAATTTTTACGTGAGCTGCTGAAATCGCATTGCAGACAGTTCATGCACGTTAACAGCTCAATTGGGTTAAATTCATCACTGATCACTTCATCGCTTCCTTCCCTTGCATGGTCCTCAATTTGACGCACGCGGGTTTTGAAATGTTAACTGCTGGCACACTTGTTTGTATTCAGGTACCTCTTGGCCTGGCTTTGCCAAAACAGACCGAGATGAAACAAACAAGAAACCATAAAGTTCAGAACAGTGTCAAGAAAACAGAAGCAGAAGCAAAGAAAAATGTTTGTTGTATTCTTCTGCACACCACACCACACCTGAGCCGGACTCCAATCTTGGGTTTCCCACTTGAAGTTTCATCAAGTCTTCATAAGTACCCGTAAGGGCACGTCGAGCTGTACGCACTTCACGATAGACGCCTGAAATGAGCAACGCGCATTGGTGTGTCATCACTGTCGGGTGCAGGTACGTATGCGCCTCCGTGATGCTTCGATTCTTTCTGCATATGTGGAGGCGAGATCCAATCCATGCATCCTCCACGCATAGATGCCAAGTAGCGGCGTCAATAAAGTACCTGCATCGACAACCACTGAGACAATTCAAATTCAGCGTGTGGCTTTCCTTCAGATGAAACTTACCTTTTCGAAGATTTTGGCTGGCAGTTTGCTGACGTGAATATCTCCTGGAAGGTCCCACGTAGGTTGTATTTTTGGTTATATTTTTGGTTACAAGTCTTTGCGCGTTTCTTACAAGTCATTTTGGCTGGGCAGCAGTGCTTTAAGTCAGCACAAAAAGATCCTCCGTATCTTCTTCCCAGGCTACGCACCTGCGCTCCGCTGCAGATTCCCTTCTTTCTCCTTTAGGATTGGTTTTGGCCTCAGACAACACAAAATTGACCTTGACTTGTTCAGGTCAATGAACTTTGACCATTGGCCCCTGGCTGCAGGCTATTGACCTTGACCTTGAGGTGCTGACCTCAAAGGGAAGTGACCTTGACCTCATTGACCTTTGGAGGTCAGCCAGTTTTGCTGTTTGTGGTTTGAAGTTGATACTTTGTTTGGTGTTTTCTTTCATAAATTGGACAAGTATGTGTCATTTGGCTAGTGAATGCTTTATTTACCACTCTTTGTACATTCTCAATTCTTTGTACCTTCTTCAATACTACCACTTTTCAACCTCCGCTTTTCTTCTCCGCAATCGTAAACAACTCAATCTGGAATCACTCTTAGCAGTCACTAGTCCCCCAATTTATGAATACGTGGTGGATGATAACAGTCAGTACAGGCATCGAGTGCCCATCCTGCCACCAAGTTGTCACAGCGATGGCAGATGTGCCTGCCAGCCTGGCGATCCTGTCGTGGCATGGGTCGACCCGGATTTCGCAACTGGCATGACTGCCCCTGGTGACCACAGGCCTCGTAGATTTCTGTGATTCACTGCTGCAGCGGAGGGTAGTCGCGAACGGCTTCGAAGAGGCCTGGGCCCCAGGGTGGGGCAGGCCCGGGGTGCGGTGCAGGCTTCTTCTGTTAGTGCGCCTTTCAGCACTGGTGGGCCTGCTGGGCTCGGGACCAGCGGTCATACGTGGGATCCACGCGTTGACAGAATGCTGCGCGAAGGTGATGCACACGGGCAGTGGTGCAGCTTTGCCAGAGGGCGGTCGCTCGATGCCAGTTGTTTGCGGTGCGGTGAGTGGCATCATACGGGATCGTCGGATGGTGTTTCAGCACGAGTTGACGTGCCGCGAGCTGCACCGCGGTGAGTGGCCCTTTACGCGTGATGCGGTGTGGGTGCTCCGCGGGCAGGTCCAGGCGGTACGCATACCTCCAGGCGCCTGTGAGTGGATCCTGCACTCTGGGCAAGATACGTGAGCCCGATGGCAGGTGCGCACTCGCCGGTTGGCGATGTGGGGGAGCACGACTGGTTTGGGCAAATTTGGCTGGGTTTGCCTTCCTGCTGGAGATTTGTGACTGGTGCACGGCATTCACCATCCGGGCCACTGATGGAAGCTACAAATCCTTGCGGATCCAGGAGCTGAGGCGCTGCGGCGTCACGCGGATTCCGCAGAATGGCCTCCACAGGCTTGAAGGGGGTGTTGTCGGAACTGGTGGAGGCAACTGTCCCCCGTGGGGGAATGAAGGACAGGTCGTCTGAGTCGGACTCCGGTGAGGGAGGGCTGGATGACGAAGCCGCACAAAGATACTCCGTATCTTCTGCACAGGCTACGTGCCCTTGCTCCACTGCAGTTTCCCTTTTCTCTCTGTGGTTTGGTTTTGGCCTCAGACAGCATTTGACCTATTAACCTTGACCTTTGGAAAGGTCACATGACCTTGACCTTGTCCTTCAGATGACCTTGACCCTGGTGCCCTTTGACCTTGAGTTGATATTGACCTTAACAGGTCTTTCTTTCTTTCATAAATTGGAAGAAGACATGCCAAGCGTGAACGGCGGCCCAAGCAATGTGAGGTGACACCGTGAACGTGTAGGAAAGGAGTCCGGCGGTGCAAATGAGCAGAGACTGGACTCATGGCACGGTGGAAGTCGGCATGAAGGCCAAGTGATTTATTGGAACTTGAGATGAGTTTAACTCGGAACGGAAGGCGTAATGCCTTGGCGGTGCGACCGGAGGTCGGTTTCCTTCGAAGAGCACTCTGGGGCACAACACGTTTCAAAGTCGCTTCGAGACCGATACAGGTGGACAACAATCCTGAACCGGAGCTATAGCCACCGGGGCAGCAAGTGCCAAATGCCCGGTTTTACATGTCGGCATCGCTGCTGTAGACCGGCAAGGGCTCCAGACTCTGGAACAAGAAAACGCACGGAGTCCTGCAAGGACTCCAGCGCGACGAAGGCGCGCCTTGGGGACACGCGCGGGCTCACCGCGCATCTCCTGCCGAGGAAGGGACGGGGCAGAGCAGAGGCTGCAGCTAGATCTACTGCTTTACCACCCCCGCAGAGCTGTTACCCCTGTGTTCTGCACATGTCCATTCTGGTTGCTGGCTGAGACAAGACTGGTTTTTAAAACAATAAGTGACACAGGGGGAATCTGCACTCCGCTCAGGTACTCCGCCTTCCGCAAAAGATCCTCCGTATCTTCTGCCCAGGCTACGTGCCTTGCTACACCAGCCTCAACCCTGTTCCCTCCATGGTTTGGTTTTGGCCTCAGTCAGCATTTGACCTTTAACCTTGAGCCTGGTCAACCTTGACCTTGTGGGTGACCTTGGCCTTGGTCTGGTGACCTTGGCCTTGGTCTGACAACTTGACCTTGATGCTCTGACCTTGAGGTGTGAGATGACCTCACTTTTGATGTTACATCCTTTCAGAAATTGGAATGCACGTGCCATATGACTGACTCCTGCATTCTTCCTTTCTCACTTTTCTGAGCAGGTGTTAGTCCACCAATTTATGAACACAAGGGGGGTGACGGGCGTCGGTGCGAGCATCGAGGGCTCGGCCTGCTGCCAGGTTATGAGTGCGACGTGTGACGCGGGCCGTGAAGCACACGTCACTGCATGGGTTGATGCAATTGGGGTTGCGCGATTGACAGGACTGACCTTGGTGTCCGCATTGCTTGTAGATCTTGGCAATTTCCTCCTGCAGCAGTGGGTACGTGCACACCTTGTGATAGAGGCTGGGGCCCCAGAGGGTGGTGACCCCCAGGTGTGGAACAAACGTTTTTTGACGCTTAGACTTCCAGCATTGGTGCGCCGAGCATTGGGTGTACCACCGGTTGTACTCCGGGTCCACCTGGCGATGAAACGTGGTGTGCAGGTGGTGCACCCGAGCCGTGGTGCGGCTGAGCCAGCAATTCCGAGTGCGGCACTGGGCGTCGGCCCATGCGCGGTTGCGAGCAGCCTGGGTAGCGATTGTCGAATGAAGACTAACTCGTGTTCCCAGTTGACTCTTGTTGTCTTTATTGCTGGCTGGTGATGAACTGACAAGCCTGTCACAAATCCTGGTTTATATACCCAAATTGG
>JAAUXT010123631.1_pt1 | contig 10711 bp, 12 predicted proteins | sample 7278171 | NCBI WGS metagenome assembly JAAUXT01 (sample SAMN14350112, study PRJNA611818) | marine sediment metagenome | isolation source: surface marine sediment (1.8m) | place: French Polynesia: Moorea | collected 2018-08 | reverse complement strand
GAGCAAGCCAAATCAGAGCAAGCCAAATCAGAGCAAGCCAAATCAGAGCAAGCCAAATCAGAGCAACTGAAATTTCCTCAAATCACCGTGAGCTCCATGGAGCTATTTTTTTTTTGCAGAAAAAGTTAAACCTCCCGTGCAACGCTATACCAGAGACAAGCGACTGATGCGGACACTGGAGACAAAGAATCCTGGCGTGGAGTGAACCATTTTGATTGGGGGAGGAGCTCAACTGAAGTGGGAAAATTGGCGTGTGTTCGCCTCGGAGGAAGTACAGAAGCCACTGATGTTCGTTCGTGTGTAGAACTCACAGCCGTAGGGGTTGGTCGACTTGAAGGTGACGTCCAGCGGGAAGTTGAGCACAAAGGCCTGACGGTCGTCCAGACTCTTCTTCGCGACTTGGGTGATACCCTCCTCCAGGCCCTGCAGGCAGAGAAAAAGGTGCGTGTGCGAGAGAGAGGTATGCGTGCTGTGTGTCAAGAGACGGGGGGTGCAGTGGACGCGCGAACGGCAGTGACGCTTCTGGGCGACCTGGGTGTGTTCTTCCAGACGCTGTGGGGAACGGCTCTTGTGTGAGTGGGGTTTGCGTCCTGTGTGGGGGTCACGTGTGTGCGTGCTGTCTGAGTGAGGTGTGCGTGCTGTCTGAGTGAGGTGCGTGTGTGCTGTGCACGGGTGAGGTGTGCGTGCTGTCTGAGTGAGGTGTGTGTGTGCAGTGCATGAGTGAGGTGTGCGTGCTGTCTGAGTGAGGTGTGTGTGTGTGTTGTGCACGGGTGAGGTGTGCGTGCTGTCTGAGTGAGGTGTGTGTGTGCAGTGCATGGGTGAGGTGTGTGTGCTGTCTGAGTGAGGTGTGTGTGTGTGTTGTGCACGGGTGAGGTGTGCGTGCTGTCTAAGTGAGGTGTGTGTGTGTGTTGTGCACGGGTGAGGTGTGCGTGCTGTCTGAGTGAGGTGTGTGTGGGTGAGGTGTGCGTGCTGTGGGTGAGTGTGTGTGTGGGTGAGGTGTGCGTGCTGTGTGGGTGAGGTGTGCGTGTTGTGTGGGTGAGGTGTGCGTGTTGTGTGGGTGAGGTGTGCGTGCTGTGTGGGTGTGATGAATGCGTGAGGGGCCACTGATCCAATCCCGATCAGGGTCCCACCTGAGTCAATGAAGTTTGGACTCAATTCAATTGTGTGTTGTCATGTGCAATTCCGCAATTTCGTCTTTTCCGGGGTTTGCTGCTGCTCTCCCCCCCCCCCCTCGTGCAGACTCTCGCTCCCTGGGACACCAAATCAATCGGCCAGTGACTGAATGTATTTTTGTCACTGTAACAACACGTGACGCAGCTGAGAATGGCACGTTCCATTTCCGCGTCACGTTCGCAGTCTGCGCAGGTTTTACGCGCAGTTTTGGAGCGGATTCAGGGGCCGACTACCCACCCTCCGAACCCATGAAAATTTGAGGCTAAACTTTCTGTGCCGCAAGCAAAATTTTCACGTGTCTTTCTCTCTCAGTTGGACAGCTGCCCCTCCCCCTCCCCCACCAGACACAAAGAGACTTTTGCCTGTTGTGTTTTTCACATTTGTTTTCCAGACCCCTCCCCCAACTTCACCCGCCAAGGGTTTGCATCCCCCCCCCCCCACTCCCGAGCGAAATCCAGGACCCGCCCCTGAGTGACAGATTCTATTTCCGCCTGGCGTTCCGGGTGTTCCCTCCATCCAACCCTCCCTTCACTTCCGTTCACTACACGTTACAATCCTACGGGCGTCCGGCAATGAGTCCATTTTCCTAGCAATGACGCCAGAGGACAAGCGATGACACATATCTGCGACGCGACAGGACGTCGGGCACAACAGTGGGGAGTTTTAGCACGCTCCGCAGTTGCAAAAACGTACACATAGCACGTAGCTTGCACATACCACTCCCCTATTCTGGAGGAGTCCACTCAACCACAGAAGAATTTCTTCAGTCAGAAACCCAAGAAATATCGGGGGGGGGGGGGTTCTCAAAAGTTATCCAGTTTTAAAAAGGCTCACAAACTCAAAGTTTGGTTTCAAAAATAGTATAAATTTTTTGTCTGTTTTCACTTCTGTGGACTCTTCCAGAATAGGGGAGTTGCATCTGCAAGCTGCGTGTTACGTGTACGTGTTACGGCTGCGGAGCGTGCTGCTAAAAAAGCCTTGTGTTTCGTCCCAGCACAACGCGCAATGCAGCGCGCACCGACCTGCAAGTCCAGGGCTCACTGAGTGGGACTTCGTGCGAGTTCCACAGGGCAACTGTTCAACTAGGCCTGACACAAATGTGTCGTTGTTGTTGTCGTTTTCTTCAGCTTGTGAAGAACACTTCTTTGGAAGCGGTTCGAAACGAAACCAAGCCCTTTCCGTTGAGTGGCTCATCATACCAACAACTCCAAAATCATCGCCATCACAAGCTTCCCCGAATTTGTTTTGTCTCTGCAGAGAAATTATCTTTCGTTCGCTTTCTTAGCAGTGAGCAGTTTCACCTCAGACAGAGCTAAAAACAAGGTGACACTGGCAGCAAATACATCTGTGGTCACCTCTTTTGTGTGGTTGTTCCTGTTTCAAACTGGACGCATCCTGCGTTGCGCCAGTGCAGGCCTCCAGCTTTCAGAGCCACGCACAACAGCTCGATGCAGCTACTGATGACCCGTTGTGTGCTGTGTGACATGGTGTGGGCCAACACTGAAAACTTGAACCCTGAACGCCGTGACTCACAGGTCCAAGTACTCAGCATCCGGGAGATAAAATTAATGATCGTGGGTACTGACTGACCTGGGGCGTACCAAGTGACCCGTGTCGTACTCAGTGACTCGTGGCCAGCACTCGGAGAGCGCTGAGGTGTGGATCTTCTGAGTGCACTCAGTAACCGAAGAGCTGAACTCAGAGAGACCTGGCTCTTTTCTCGTTGGGTGGTACTTTGTGACCTTGGGTTGTCCTGAGTGACCTGACAGGTGTTCTTGTTGGTCCCTGGGGTGTACTCAACAACCCTTGGAGTGTACTCAGTGACTCGTTCGTTGGATGTACGAGGCCCGTTCATATGGTTTTATGTTCATTCAACTTGCTCCGCGGATGCTGAACACACACGGAAGTAACAACTTCAACTGGCCTCGTACTCTTGTGAACCTGTACCTGTCGGATAAGAGTACTCAGTGACACGTGGGTGTACACAGTGAGTAAGTACTCAGAGACCAGTACTCACCGAAGTGATGACCCAGTCCTGGCCATGCACGAAGTTGTAGCGGCAGTAGATCTCCTCGAAGTCCGGGAACTGCGGAGAAAAAGTGAATTCGGCTCGCTGATCTGGTTTGCTCGTAAACGGTTAGTCTCCAGAACAAAAAGGCCACGCCTGTAAAGCCCGTGGTTCCAGCAGCTGTCAGTGCTGCACCACTGCCCACGTGACAGTTGGCTAGCAAAATTTCGCCCAGCATTTGGCTTGCAGGATACTTGCAGATTTTGGCCAAGGAGAGGGCTGGGGTTCGGCAGTAAGTGCTGCTCTCCCCTCCCCTAGCCCCTGTGCATGGTGTGCACAAACTCAAAGGTAAGCCCAGGTGCTGTCTCTTTCTGGTTTCAGCTCAATGAACATCGAAAAGATCGACAACAAACACACTCAGACGGCTGGGCGTAGATCTAACAGATTCGTCTGTCTTTTCACGCAGGTGAGGTGACCACGCAGAAGATGTAAATTCTTTGTGAGTCAAGAATATGACGGTGCAGATCGAGATCCAAAGGCAAAATTCCACAGAACCAGTCAAGATTCAGGCGCCAAATGTTCAATTTGAAAATGTGATCGCATCTGACACAGTTTGAGCATTGCTTCTGTACACAGACAGAAGATCAAACATGCTATTCAATGTGATCAATTTGTTACCTCAGCTGTTTCGATTTGGCCACTCAACATCACTAAAAACACCGACGGTGAGGTTTCCATGATTGTTGTTTACGTCCCTGTATTATCGCTCAACTTGGCATTTCGACTGGTAACCGCGTCGTTCGGCAGGTGATTTGCACTTGGCGCGAAATACGAAAATTCGGGGCAGCTTGTTCCTGCAGCCCTCAACAATCAAAATGACACCAAAAATTTTCCTTGTTTCAAAAATAAATTTTGTCAGGCTGGTCTGCATTTTCAAAATTGTTCTTTACAGGGCTACCCCCTCCCGCCCAACGGCTCAGGAATTTTGATGCACACCAAGTGGGGCGCAAAAAGTTTGCCCCTTCCCAAAATTTGGCGTCAGATGTTTTCCACTTTGTGGAGTTTCCCCGCTGAACTAAATTTTGAAATTGTAGTTGGGCCGTGTGACTTCCAAAACAGTTTCACGTGCACGCATCCCCTCGAAGATTCCTGACTCGGGCTGGGCCCTGCTGCCCAGATCCGCGGATTCACTGAGGGCTGCGCTTTACACCCCAGCTCGGGTGGTTCAGGCTCGGTTGAAACATTTTCCCAGTTTCTGCGGTGATTTTCCATTCGTGAACTATTCTGCCAAACACCTTCAAACAGCTTGGGTAATTCGGAGAAACAGGGGACTGGCAAAAGAATTCGAAGTAACTGAGCTAGACTGCACAGGAACAAAAATAAAAGACCGTGGACAACTGGAGGCAGGACTTTCCTTCTGTGTTTTCTGTGTCTTCTCTTTCCACGAACCGTTGACGAAAAGGCGAGAAAAGAATGGAATCAGGTTACAATTTAATTTAGGAATTGCAGGCAGAGAGGACTTCAGAGACAAGAAATGCGACAAAAGCACAAAGGGAAACAAGACAAAAGACACAGGCAGGGCACATTCTTCTGCATCCCATCTTTTTGCGCTTTGGTACCATTTGCGTGTGTGATGGAAAAAGAAACCTAGAGAACCTTTGGGTGCAAAAAGATAACGCCACCCACAGAAGCTGTGCATTGCAATGTGTACAGTTTTGTTTTCTTCAGGAATTTGTCCGTCCCCAGCCTGAGGGGTAAAGCGGCGGCCCTTTGCTTGTGTACGAGGGTCCAAATTCAAGATGACAGGGAAACATGTTCTGACTCTCGAACACTGAGCTGAGCGCGGCGCGGAGAAAGAGACAAAATATTTTCCAAGAAAAAGAAGAAAAGCGCAGACGAGTTCAGCTTCTATTTTCGTAATTTGCCTCAAATTTTACCAGATCAACAATTCAAATCCACATCGTCCCAGGACTGGTCAGGGTAGTTGGCACACCTGGGGGCAGCACCGTGGTCCAGTATCTCGGCTGACCCCATGTTGCCGACCACCCACGGGGAGAGGTGGAGCCACCCGTCTCTCTCTGCGTCTTTCACCCAGCACATCTCACTGTCGCAGTGGAAATCAATGTAGCCAATATGCATCGATAGACTGTCTGGATGTTCGTCTGCAAAGAACAAAAGTATCTGTCATAGAAAAGCCTCAGAAATTCCTGTTGTACTTTTACTCAGGGCGTATGCAGGTTTCCTTCCTGAGCCAACAGAAGAAATTTTACCCCTTTTCTTTTGCAAGCAGCCGGCGCAAAATGTGCTTTGATTGGTTGCTTGTTCATTTTTCGTGGTCGCCCACCAGGGGGTTGCATTCCACCCCTCCCTGACAAAGACCTGGATACTCTTCAGCTTTGTTCTGTTACTACGCGTATTTTGATAAAGAGAAACACATAACCCACCAAAGATGTTTCTTCTCAGTGTGGTCAACGGGTTTCCCTGGAGAAGGATCTTCTGAATGGCGGGAAGGTTCGCGAATCCGTGTGGAAGAATGTCAGCAATCTGGTTGTTGTCAAGATACAAATCCACCAAGGACCCGAGGCCTGTCCACATGTTCTCTCTGATCTCTGAAAGTCTATTTCCAGAGAGTTTCAGAGTTGTCAAGGAAGTCAGCTCTCCGAAAGTACCTGGCTCAATGTCAGAAATTTTGTTGTTTCCAAGGGCCAGGGTAGTCAGAGTCCCAAGTCCTTTGAACCCATTTGGATTAATTTCTGAAATGTCACAGTTTTGTAGATGTAAAGTTTTCAGTGATTCCAGGCCCTGCCACATTTCTCCATCGACCTCTGTGAGGAGGTTCTCATCAAGGTTCAATGTTTCCAGTGATGCAAGTCCCTCAAAGGCGCCATCTTGGATTTCAGTGATCTTGTTTCTGGCCAGAAGAAGCTGGTTGAGGGAATCCAAGTTCTGGAAGGTTCCAGATGGAAGGTTCTGAATGTTGTTCGCTATGAGTCTGAGGCTTTCAAGATTCTCCAGTCCAACCCACATTTCAGGGGACAACTGCACTAGTTTGTTGAAATCCAGACCCAGTTCTTTCAGCGACGCCAAATCAGAGAAAGCTGCATCTGGTATGTGGGCAATGTCATTAAAATACAGAGAAACCTTTTTGGCTTCGATTGGGATGTCTTCAGGGACAGTGGTGATCCCTTCGTCGGTGCAGAAGTACCAGGCCACGTCAGGCTTGTACTCTCGCCTGCTGTGGGATCCAGGCAGAAGAAGAACCGCCGCTGCATAGAAAAGCATTTTGTCAGCGCTATTTTCTACCTGTTGGAAATAAAATAACTCCTTCCACCACAATACTAGGAACTTGTACAAACAATGGCACGCTTTGAGAAGCCACACGCAAAACTTCGTCAGCATTCAAAACAGAGAGGGCACTCCAGGGGACCCAGGATTATAGCTTGGGGAAGGTTGAGGGAGAAGAACTCCAAAATTGAAAAGGTTGATAAAATGAGAAGTAAAAGTTTTTCACCTGCATTGAAAACGAATCAGGGCATTATTCGTGTGTGGGGGTGGGGGGTGGGGTGGGTGTGTGTGTGGGTGTGTGTGGGTGGGTGGTGGTGGAGGAGGATCAGGCCAATGCATCAGCTGAACAGGTGACAACACTGACAAAATCAGTCCAGACAGAGGCAGAGAGGCAAAGTAGCTGACACCCACCTGCAAAACAACACAATGCAAAATTCATTGTTGCAAATTCCTCCAGCAGAGAGTTTTCTTGTAAGCCTGACCCAAGCGACCACCTCCACTGTGTGTGAACCAGACGCTCAGACCAGACGGCACGACAATTTATCTTTGGCCATGTTGGACATGTAATTGTCCACATTATTACGTCGTTGACTGTGTCACAAACATAAATTGAGAGGAAATTGGACAGACTTGTTTGCGGTGTGCATCAGAAAAACTTTTCAGTGTGTGATATATTTGTTTTATTTGTGCACACTAACAACGGCGTGGGGTTCCAATGTGGGGCTTGGGACCCTTTTCTGCAGGAGACCTGTAAATTTTTGCGTCTTTGTGAACGTCTTCAGGTCCTGGTTTCCTCACTTTTGAAACTTTTGTCTGCTGTTTCTTGTGGCGCCACCGAAATAATTTTGAAACCAAAAGAGATGTGGGCAAAACTGTCGTCAGCGTGAAAGTGTGTGTGTGTGTGTGTGTGTGTGTGTGTGTGTGTGTGTGTGTGTGCCTGTGCGTGTGTGTGCGTGTGTGTGAGAGAGAGTGTGTGTTGTGTTGTGTTGTGTTGTGTTGTGATGTGTCTCAAACAGAAGCAATATGGAATTTTCTTTACTGGGTAGTGACAGGAATACAACCTTTGATGTGTTCTCAAGTTGACACGCTTTTTCCCATTGTTTTACATGCCTCAAAAGAAGCTGCTGGGAAAGGGCTCCTTCTAGGAATCTGCGTTATTTTTTCAATCAAAAGCCTTCAAACAAGTATGGTTTTCGAAAGCTCTTCAAAATGAGCTTTCTTGACTGTTTTGCGTCCGCAGACTCCTTCAAAACACACCACACCACACACATACACAGACACACACCGTGTACGCAAACACAAATGCCCATGCACACATACACACACAGAGCGTGCGCGCACACAACACAACACACACACACACAACACAACACATACACACACACACACACACACACACACACACACACACACACACACAACACACATGTTCTTGACTAGAAAACAGAGAAAAAATTGCAAGCAGCAAGAAGAGCTTGCGCAGAATCCCATGAACAGAGATGTCCCGGTGGGTCGGAACTGAAGTCTTTCTTTCTGCTGCAAATTTCTCCTTTTGTTTTTGATTCCTCTCAGCAGTATTTTTTTTTTTTTTGCCGGTCTTCGTTTTGTTTGAGAAGATTTGCTTGTTTTCCTTTGAATTTTATGCCGACATTCACCGAGACGCAATTCTCACTTCAAAATAGTTTTGCTCAAAGGGTCCCTCTTCGCCAAAGGAGACCCGTAGAAATGTCTCATGCTTTGCTCTTCAAATTTGAAATGAAAATAGACTTTTGAGGTCTTCACAAACATTCGCAAACACTTTTGTGTTTTCAACAGTTGAACTTTTCGAACGAACTTGTGTTCTGTTGCTCAGAGGTTTTGGTTGTCCACGCACACACGCAGTCCCTCATGTGTGTGTGTGTGTGTGTGTGTGTGTGTGTGTGTGTGTGTGTGTGTGTGTACGTGTGTGTACGTGTGTGCGAAAAATCCTGCATTTACAGCAATTCAAATCTCGGAAGGAAATGGCGATTGGGTCGCCTCCGAACTCTGTGCAGAGCAATTCCGCGGATCCTCGGGTGGAGGAGGCAGACCTTTTTCCGGAAAGGGGAGGATGAAAATGAACATCACTGTCTCCCATCCGTCAACCCAAGACGCACCATTGTGTCCCGTACTTCAGAACTTGAAATGGGGGGGGGGGGCGCACCTCAACCTCAGTTTGAGTTTAACTTTGTCCCTGTGTCCCTTGCATACCAATGCCCTGGGGCAAAATGTTGCTGACCAACGTCCCTGGTTCCGCCCCAGGTTGTGTTTGTGTAACCGTGGATCTCTCGACTGGTGTGAGTATTGCGTGAGTTTTGCACCTGACATCCAGGTGAGATTCAGACAATTCAGAAATTTTGAACCAAAAATCTTGTGTCAGATACGCAGACACAAGTTGCATTCTTTGTCACGTACTTGTTCCTCGGAGGAAAACGGAAGGCGGGAGGGACTCGGGGCAGATACAGGGGAGTTTCAGCAGCATGCCTAGCAGCTGCAAAACGAATATGTAACACACAGCTTGCAGAAACGAGTCGTCTGTTCTGGAAGTGTCCAGAGAAACACAGGAATTTCTTATCAGAGACCGAAGGAATTCCTCTGTTTCTTCTCAAAGTTATCCAGTTTCCAAAGGCTCACAAACCCAAGTTTGGTCTCAGAAATAGTGTGAATTTTGTCTGTTTTCATATCTGTGGACTGTTTCAGAACAGAGGAGTTGCATGTGTAAACTGTGTGTTATGTGTACGTTTTGCGGCTACGGAGCACGCCGCTTAAGGAGCCCACTGTTCGCCGGAAATAAAGACGTCTGTCGACATGTGCCGCTTGTGTCTGTCAGCGCAGGTTCCCTTCCGTTATCTAGGGGAACCTTTCGGCGGGTTTCCACCTCAAGAATATCGAAAATTCCACACAAAGGGAAAATCATCCAAACCTTTTACACATAGATTCCACGCACGATTGTGATGGCAGTGAATAGTGTTGATTTGTTTTCGGGCATGAAACACATTTTTGCAAGCTGCGTTTAAGATTATCAAATCGTCTTGAAACCATATTCCTGATGAGATATTGAAAGAAGGACGCACCGAAATTTTTCTAGAAAGCCAATTTTGGTTCAATTTCCAAACTCTGCAAGGCGGTCTGAAGCTCCACCACGAATGTGACATTTTTGGGGGGTTGCCTGAGTTGTTCTCTGTCGCTTTTGAACGGTCAAGCTCCCTCTGACTAAAACCCTGATGCACCTCAGAACATCGCTGAACATCGTTCAAAATTGATGTGAATCAATGAACATTCTCACTGTTGTGAGTGCAAACTGAGACGATGATAGAGAGAGACGAGTGTTGGCAGCAGCCGATAGAACGTCTATTGGACTCACCTGGTGTCTTCACACGTGCGAGGAGAACCACGTGAACATGCGCGGAGAAATGGAGAGCCATGGTCGCGAAACGTCTGGGCGAATCTGCACCACGGTGGTTCCTCTCCCTCTCTCACCTGACTCCTGTCAGCATTTCGCCAAAAGAATCTGCGTCGAACTCTTCACTGGTCACAACTTTTTGCCACATTTCTCCACGAGGGTACACAAATGCGAGGTTTTATGCTGGGGCCGTGCAACTTGCAAATTGGGGTGCCTTGACTAGGATAATTTTGAGTGGCGTACTTCGGTCCAAGTTCCGATGCTAGCATCAATGCATCAAGGTTTACAAAAGGGGCGATGGAGGGAAACGCACATCAATGCAGGGTCGTTCCTTCCCTAGCGGGGCGGAATGGCCCTGACTATGTACGCTGCAGGAGCATCTGCCTCGACGGAATGAATCCTCTACCAACGCGAGTACTTCATGACCACACACAGTACAGTGTGGGCTGTACATCCAAGAGAAGGGCTCTTGTAGTTTGGATCATACTCTCCATAACGGATATATTCGCCGAGGGGACCGGTCCCACTCCCAACCTCAATGCCTTTTCCTGGCGGATCCTAGCAGGCGCTACTCTTTCCCATGGCCTCTTGCCTCATTGAGTTAGGATGGTCCGACGTGATCCCACACACACACCGTTACTCTTCCAGTTAGCGAACTGGGGAGAGCCAAAAGTTCTCCATGCCATAAAGATGTGGGAGGATGAGGAATGCGTAAGGAGGGTGATGTTACAAAACACCTCCTATATCTGAAAAATCTTTATGGCATGTAGAACTTTTGGCTATCCCAATTTCGCTAACTGGAAGAGTAACGGTGTGAGTGTGGG
>JAAUXT010044394.1_pt1 | contig 10711 bp, 12 predicted proteins | sample 7278171 | NCBI WGS metagenome assembly JAAUXT01 (sample SAMN14350112, study PRJNA611818) | marine sediment metagenome | isolation source: surface marine sediment (1.8m) | place: French Polynesia: Moorea | collected 2018-08 | reverse complement strand
GACCATGAAACTGCTGCTGACATACTTTTGGAAGAGGCTGCCTATAGGTGATTTGATTTCGCTCACTCCGATTTCGCTCGCTTTTTCCAAAAGCTCACAAATCGGACCAACCTCCTCAAATCACCTAAAAAGTGATGTGTCATGTATCACCAGAAATGACGCACAATTTCTGTTTCCGTTTAGGTTTGCGATCGACCCGGCATCTGACCCGTACATGAACTTCCGCGTCAGTCCGCAGAGCGGCAGCGTGACGCTCAAGAACAGCCTCGACCGTGAGCGGGTCGCCATGCACGAGATTCGCATCCTCGCCATCGACGAAGGTATCACAAAGCGGCATTTGTTCGCTGCCATCTCATCGACTGGCCTTTCTTTCACACGTGTTGAACTTTTTGTTGTCTGCGGTGGACATCCGAACAGCTGGTCGAACAGGACATCCGAACAATACCTCCATACCTTCGTTTATTGTTCCAGTTTGTCAATCTTTTCGCTTTTTGTCTGTCAGGAGAGCCGCGGCAGACAGGCACGGCGACCCTCACGGTGCACGTGGAGGACGTGAACGAGCACGGACCGGAGCTGGAAGGCGCTGACGACCTGTGGGTGCCGCGAGACCCGCCCAGGGACGTGGTGATCGCGCGCGTGCGCGTCGTGGACCGCGACGCGCCCCAGAACGGACCGCCGTTCCGCGTCAGAGTCTGCGAGAATCGAAACATCGAGGGCTGCAGGGACCTGAAGCTCACAGTCACACAACGTAAGTTCACTTGTGCTGTTTGGTCGAGATTACGAGTGCTGGGGCTTCATCGGAAAAGGCTTCCAAACAAGAAGAGGCACACGTTGTCTTGTCGCGTGTGATGTGCTGCTTTCCAGTTTTTATGTCATGTACCTGTTTGCTCCGCTGTTTTTGTTCTCCGCACAGAAAGTCATTTCATTGTACTTGGCTTGTCAAAATTGGTTTTCAAGGGACCCACCCAACCTGTTTGTGTTTCAGCATTGGGAAATGAGATCGTGATCCGGGCGGTGGGTGGTCGCTACACGCGTGGCGCGAAGAACGGGCTGGACGCCTATCGCATCCCGGTGCGCCTCACAGACAGTGGCGACTCGCCCCAGACGACGGAGACGACGCTCGTGCTCAACCTCTACAGCGACAACGACAACCCGCACCGCGCCGGAACCAAAAGCATCACCGTCTACAACTGGAAGGTACAGACACCCGACCCTATCTGCATTCTCTTCTCGGTGTCAACCACAGCTGATCGTGTGCTTTCTTGGCTTGAACGTTGCGAACCAAGATCAATCGGTTTATGCTGTACTCTATTGGGCAGTTGGTCACTGCCGAAAAAGGAAAAGGCATCTTCGAGACAGAACATTGGACGTGTCCATGTTGAATGTCACACAAACCTGAATTATTGCAGGGAACGTACGGGGACGTGGATATTGGTTCTGTGTTCGTCGAGGATTCTGACGTCGAGCAGCAAGACAGCAAAACATACGACTGGGTTGGGGAGCACAAAGGATTCGAGTGAGTGTCTGAACAAGACTCTTCTGGGCGGTGGTTTAAGGGCAACGTGGACTGATCAAACTTTGCGGAATCCCGATTTCTTCATGAGAGTTGTGCCAAACATGCTTTGTTTGTCACCTTTCCTCGAGTTTCTGCATTGTGGCATCAACTCAACGTCACCACGTCTTCATTGCTCCCGTCTTTCTCTTCTGGTTGCTGTCGACTCGTTGTGGCGCTCGGCACCTGAAGCCGCGCGTGTTCAAAACTGCCTTTTTGTTCTCCAGATTGCAAGGCGACGGGCAAATCCGGATGTTGCAGACTGTAAACCTTGGGGAGCACAACCTCAAGGTATCGGTTCGCGACGACAAGAGCAGCGTCGTCTCGACGGTGCTGGTCAGCGTCGCGCTCGTCGGGCAGGACGCGCTCGACAACTCGGGCTCGCTCACCGTGCTCGGTACGTGGCGATGTGCGGCTCGAACTCGGAGCATCGACGAGTTGTTTTCGTGTGAAGTGACGGTTGCTCGGATGAAACTTGTACAATGCGCTCTCCACAGGGATGACCGCTGAGAAGTTTATCTCCCCGAGCGGGTCGGGTGAGTCGCCTCGCGATCGCTTCAGCCGAACCATGGCTAAGCTGCTAGAAACCGACGTGGCCAACGTGGACGTGTTCAGCGTGCGTGACGTGAGCGTGGAGGAGCTGGGAGGAGCGTGGGCGGAGCAGGAAGCCGTCGATATCCGGTTCTCTGCACACGGATCGCCCTTCTACCGACCCGCCCGTCTCAACGGGCTCGTCTGGACCAACAAGGACGAGGTATGAACTGTCGTCTCATGGTGGTGGTCGACACCTCTTTGCTTCTGGTTTTCTCGTGACAAAGGACCGAAATGCTTGCAGATCTGGCTGTGTTCATGACGTGTTGGTCAACATTTGCTTTTCAGCTGGGGGAGTTGATGGAAGCAAAGATATTCTCATCACCCATTGACCGCTGCGGCGCGAAGAACTGTTTCGCCGGCGGCTGCAGCAATGACGTCATCGTCACCGAGCAACCGATCGTCATCAACTCTCCGAAGGTGCGGTGTCTCAGGCGAACTTTGTGTGGTTTCCCTTTTTGAAACCATTTGGCCAGAAGGTGGCCAAAATTCTTTTCTGACCTGTTCTTCTTGGCTGGGCACGACAAAAGATTTTAGTCAACAAGCTTTGCAAAATCAAGAAAGGATTGCGAATGGCAAAAGAAAAGCAGGGACAAACAAACAGTTGTTGGAAACAACAATGCAAAAATGAAAAGAGGATCCACCTCGTTTGCAGGCGTCGCTGGTTGGCGTTGGCGCAGTGACGGAGGCGAACTGCGTGTGCCGCGCGAGGGAGCCACTTGTGCGGGAAAACACCAACATGTGCTTCATCGGATTCTGCCTCAACGGCGGCACGTGTCACGAGACTTGGGCTGACATCTTGTGAGTTCAATTGCTCATCATTGCCAGTTGATTTCATCACCAGTATCTCCCCGGGGCTGCACGATTTTCCACACTGTTCGCTGCTCAGAACTGACAAGTGCCCCTCACTTTCAGCTGTACCTGTCCGCCCGGTTTCGAGGGATCTCGCTGCCAGCAGTTGGTGCACAGCTTTTCTGGGGACGGCTGGGCCTGGTACCCTCCGCTTGTCGGCTGTGAGGACGACACACTGAGTCTCGAGTTCGCCACAGAACGGTTGGATGGTCTTCTCCTGTACAACGGTGAGCATCACAATTCACATTCTCACGGTTCAGCTGACAAAACAGTTTTATGACGTACAGCTGAGACTCTGTGAAAGCGTGATCAAAGCACTTCCGGCAACCCGCTCAATGTCCATTTTCACGCTTTTGTTTTGCAGGCCCGATGTTTGACACGCCCATTTCTGATCTGGAGCGCACGAGTTTCCTCAGTGTGGAGCTGGTCGGCGGACACCCGCGGCTCCGCATCAACCTGGGCGACGGAGAAACCATGGCAACTGTGGACGCGCGACGGCTCAACGACGGCAAATGGCACACGCTGCAAATCATCAAGAACGGACGGGTGAGGTCGACAGAACTGAACCGCGCTGTGTTCTGGGTGGTGGTGTTTTTGAGACGCGCAGCTTGTGGAGTCGCGAGTCGACGCTGTCCGGTCTGTGTGGAGGGAACACACTGAGAAAGGGTGATCAGGTTTTGCATCTGTGTCATAATACCGACGAGATGTCAAGGCCGTGAGGACAGAATTTGGTCAGGCAATCAGGTTTCAAAACAGAATCTCCTCTTTGGCGCAACGTGTGCAGATGCTGCAATGCCAAGCACAACACGCGCGTCTGCAGCTGAAACTTCCCGTGGGGACCGTGTGTTTAACATTGTGTCGTGTTTTCTGATGGACATTTTCCCCTGACCCACGACTATTTCAAGACCTTGATCCTGAGCAAAACTTTACTCTCGTGCACGTTTATTGGCAGACTGTGCGTCTGATCGTGGACCACTGCCTCACGTCTGTGATCACGGAGGACATCATGCAGTCTCTGGAGGACCGCAGCCCGTGCGAGGCGGAGGTTGAGATTCCTGGCGAGCGGAACCTCCTCAGCGTCTTCACCCCGCTGCAGCTGGGCGGGCGCAGTAACTCCAGGGTCAACTACCCGGCCAGGCTCACGGCGCCCGGGTTCAACGGCTGCATCCGGAACCTCAGGCACAACGGAGAGGTGCGTTGCGTCAGGGAGGGTGGGCAATGAGACCCGGGTCTGTGAGCTGTCGACTTGCAAAAGCCCGGAAAATGCGAAGTTTGAGTCGAATTTCAATGCATTTTGTACCGGTGCTTCAGACGTACGATCTCTACATCGGGTCGGTCGGGGAGCAGGCGGGCGGCGCCGAGGATGGGTGCCCTCGCACGGACGATGCCTGCGCCCAGTGCCCAGTGAACTCTACGTGCGACGCCAACCTGTTGGGAGATTCCAAATGCACGTGTCTGCCTGGAGTCAGGGGAGAGAATTGCGACATTGGTGAGTATTGATTTTGAGCCCGCGCCGTGTTCTGGGAATAGTGTTTGTTTCCTCCTCACTGCGCTCAGCTGCTTTGCCGTCTGTGTTGAATCGGACAGATCCTCGAATGCCAGCGCTTGCTTGCCGCTGCGGTTTCGAGCAAAAAAGGGCAGGTGACTGGTCAAGATAGACGCAAAATTGCAGAACATACCGTGAACCGCAACTTGCCGACACCTGTGTCCGTTGCAAAATCAAACCTGCTTTACAGGTCATGTCAGGTTATTTTGGTTTCTGTTCGGGTTGGGGTCGTTGTTGGTGTCCCCACAGCTCGAGTTTTTATCGTTGCCTTTGAGCCTCGGAAATAATCTCGTGGCCTCGAGGTTGAGTCAGCTGGTTGCACCACAGTGCAAGCCAAAGCCACAAAGGGGTGGGGGGAGGAGCGGCGCAAGTTTCTTGTCTCTGCCTGTGATGTCGACATGCACCAAATTGGTCCTTTTATGACAGGAGTGCCCTTCCAGAAGCTTTACAAGGACGCCTCAGGTTTCCTGCTTTTGTAGTTGCAAATTGTTGCTGTTTTCGTTTCATTGTCTCGTTATCAATAAGGAAATAGTGACGTAATCCAAGAACTTGCATATTTTTTGTGTGTATCAACCGCATGCTGTCCACGGTGTTCAACTTCGGAACTGCTCTGCTGGAAAGTTTGCTTTTGCTTGGAAACATTTAAAATGTAAGGAATTTAAATGTTGTGAACTTCGCCCCAAATGTCTGCAGGCCGTCCAATCACACCGATGGGAGACTTGTCGCAAGAAGGGGAGCGTCGGAAAAAGCGCGCCGCTGACGACGGTAGTTACGGTTTCCACGGAGATCACACGCTCCACTGTTGTTTTGCGTTTGTGATTGAGTTGCAGTGCTGCACATTTGTACAGATAGCCAACCCACACTAACCCTCACGAAGTTCCGGACCAGTGTTCCAATTAGACTGCACCTGAAACCTTCTATCTTCACTGACAGCGCGCAACCCGTAACCTGCAACGCTTTTCACTTGTGGCTCAAGACATTGTTCAATTGTTACTGCTTGGTGGTTTTGTTGGGCAAAGTGTTTTTCCTTCCACGTGTTCTTTCGCCTGCAATTGTCTTTGTCTTGCACTTTTCAAGAACGAGGCACTTTTGCCTGCACAGTCCGACAGTCTCGCGCACGTCACTCATGATTCCGAGTCTCTTGTTTCCTTGTTGTTAACACGATGTGCTCACGAAAAGAACCACTAGAATCTTGAGATTTGGCTTGGGATGGAACCTGTTGAATGTCGTGTTGTCGCCTTGAAGCAATGTTCCCTTTGTCACTAACCTCAGTGTGATGCGTAACGATACATCTTGTCTCGAAAGAGAGGAAATTGCACAATGGTCGAGTAGATTTGTAGTGTCACGGATATTCACGAGACGCAGAAGGCTAAAGCTTGGCAGTTTTGTATTTGACAAAGTCCGTAGATGTTTGGCTAAACCAGGCAGCATTGCCTCTTGTGTACAGCCATGTTTTCTCCAGGGTTTTCAGACGAAGTTGAAAGGCTTGCGTGAGCTGAAGCTTTTCGTGGCTTACCTGCCAAGAAAGACCAAAGGGCCGCATTGCAGCTTGTTTTGTCGCCTGGGACCCACACGAAACCTTCAACGCACGCGTGCCTTCGCTTCCGTCTGCACTTTTACCCCAACCATTGCCGACATCCAACTTATTCACCCACCGCCTTCCGTTTGCAGAGACGTCGTCCAGAGATCTGCAGGAGGGCAATCCGTATGTGCTGTGGAGACTGAAAGACTCGTTCAACGACAGTCAGAGCGCTCGCGCCAACACGATGCGGGTTCAGTTCCGGACTCGCCAAACAGACGGTGTCATCTTTATGACGTCGAGCTTCTCGACACTGGAGAGGATTATACTGCAGGTACGTGTATTTTGTGGGAGTTAATGAGGGAGCAAAGAGCGTATGTCTGGAACTTTCACCTTGTGTTGGCGACAGAGTATCGCGTTGCTACTGCAAAGGACGTGTGTGCGGTTCTGTGTCAGGTCCCGAATGTGTCTTCGTCTCAAATGCGTGGCTCAGTCCCAAGCACTGTGTTTCTTCAGGTTGTGGACTCGAACCTGGAGCTGCGCGTGGATCTGGGCTCGGATGACCGCGTGCTCACGCTGCCCGTGAACGTGTCGGACGGGCTGTGGCATTCAGCGTATATGCAGCGCTGGGGAAACCAGATCAGTTTGCAGCTGGACGGCGGGGACGGCAGGTAACGACCGGGTGTTGTTTGGGGGGGGGGGGAGGGGAGAGGGACGAGGATCAGGTGCTACCACAAGAATCGTTCTGCAAAAGAAATCCCTGATCCGTCTCGACGGAAACACATCCAACCACAGATTGCACAGGAACTGACCTCCTTCCGCCACACTGACCCAGCGGATGTCTAATGGCTACAGGTACTACGCGGAGACGGAGCCTGAGGATGGACACCGCCTGCTGTCGGTGGACGTGGACCGCGTGTTCGGCGGGTCGGAGCTGCAGTTCCCTCGCTACTGGGACCGACCTGAGGCGTTCAGCTCCCTTGAAACAAGTGAGTTTTGCAGCTGCTGCTGCTGCAGATTTTGGAGAATCATCGACAGTGTGGCGAATAAGTGAGAAGCGAGCGAAGAACGACTCTGATCTCTGCGAATGATGTTGTCTGACCAGTGACACTCCACGTACAGGTTGTCTGAACGACGTGCGCTACAACGACGCGTGGTTCCCGATGACGGCGGAGGAGAGCGACGCGTCGCCGGCGGCGCGCTTCGAGCGGCAGCAGGACACGGGCGAGGGCTGCGCCGACCCGGCGCTGTGCGGCCGCCCCGACGGACCCGACTGCGTCGACCCGCTCCTATGTCGCGATGTGTGGAGGCTCGCCATCTGTGTGTAAGTGCTGCGCAGCAGGGCGAGGTTTTGTTTGGGGCTCCGTGGGTTGAGGCACTGTTCTCTGGGAAAGAAGGAAAAGTCCTGAAGGATGCGTGTATCACGAAGTCTGTTTTGCAGGTGCCCGCCTCGCACCCTGCCTGTGGACTCGGGGGAGATCTGCGCGCCGATCTTGGACTGTTCGATCGACCAGTGCGGCGAACATGGAACCTGCTACATGGACGGTGGAGAATTCAGGTGAGTGCTTCGAGTTCCTCTGTGCCTGGCGATATATATCTGGGAAGTCTATTGCAAGATTGCGAAAGATGTTCAAAGGAATGGGTGTGTAGACTTCAGCAAATTCTTGGTTTTGCGAACAGATGCGAGTGCGAGGAAGGATGGACGGGTGAGCGCTGCGAACTGCGGTCGGAGCCGGTCCTCGCCTCCGCCACCGGACTCAGTATCGGTGCCATCATCGCCATCTGTGTCTGTCTCCTCGTCTTGCTTCGTGAGTGGAACTCATTCGTGTGCGTGGGCGCGCGGGACACCCATGGGCGCGCACTAACTCACATACAGACACACACACACACACAACACACTTACGCACGCACGCACGCACGCACACAGACACAGACACACACACACACACAACACACACACACACTTACGCACGCACGCACGCACGCACGCACACAGACACACACACACACACACACACACACACACACACACACACACACACACTGTGCAAGCCCGTGTTTCACAGGCGACACGTGATGTCGAACGTCCAAAACTTTCGTACGCGCATTTGCCATTTCAGCGAGCAAAGAACGTGGTGCTGAGTCAGCCAGCACACCTCAGTGCTTCTGTTGTTGTTGTAGTGTTGATCCTGCTGGTTCTGTTGCTGCGGAGACGACGAAAGGACAAGTTGTTGCTGGAGGTTGACGCTGCGGACGACATCAGGGAAAACGTCGTGTTCTACGACGAGGAGGGGGCAGGTGAGGCACTTGGGCAACACTCGTTTGAAGTTTGTGTTGTGTGTTACACACGTGACGCACACGCGCACTTCTCTGCTGCAGGTGAGGAGGACATGCAAGGCTACGACATCAGCCGCCTGCAGATCCCGATGGGAGGCGACGCGGACTCGATGATCAAGGGGCCGCCGATCGACGAGCCGATGATGTACCGCAGGGACATGGTGCCGGTCGGAGGTGGGTCCTGACAACACGTACAGAGTGCAACACGTGACGTGTGGGATTAGCTCAGTGAACGAGCTGTGGTGAACGTGATTTGTGCTCGACACATCTCCTGTTCGTTTCGAGTTTCGTTTGGCGGAATATTGATCAGTCGCCGTGCACATCTCGACGACCGTGAAGCTCTCTGACTCGAAAACCAGGTCATGACGCAATGTGCTGTTTTCGCAGCTGGGTTGGAGCCGATGCCGAGGCGATATCCGGACGGGAAGTACCCGCACATCGGCGACTTCATCGGGGATCGGCTCGGAGATGCGGACGACGACGTGAACGCGCCTCCGTACGACTCGGTCCGCGAGTATCAGTACGAGGGCAGCGGCAGCCAGGCGGGCAGCCTGAGTTCGCTGCAGTCGAGCAGCAGCGGCGGTGACCAGGTGAGTCTGAGGGGCTGTGTTAGGACGAGAGAGTTTGCTTTTTGTGTGAGTCCGTTTCAGAAAAGACAGTATTGTGATGGCTCCAAGTTGGCTTCTGAGTCAAGGACAGGGCAGTGTTGTGTTCTGCCGGTATTTTGAGTGACAACCTTCTCTCTTTCGACATGTGTCTCAGTAGTCATCTGCAAACTGACATCTGTCCGCTGTTTTGCAGGATTATGACTATTTGGACAACTGGGGGCCTCGGTTCCAGAAGTTGGCCGATCTGTACGGCGGAGGGAGGGACAGCGACGAAGATGAAGATGCTTCCAGTGTGTAGAGCGTTTGAGAAATCTGCTGGTGGCCAAGGTCAGGATGGAATGAGGACGTGACTGTCATTTGATCAGGGTGTCGGTGTCGACTTGTTTGTTGTCCAGAGAAACGCTCAGTTTGGAAAGGTCACCACACCACGTTGTCTCGCACGATTAGAACTACAGCTGCAAGTGTGTTTTGGTTGTGAACATTCTTGGTGCGAGACCCTTGGCCATCCAGAAACGAAATATTGATTGACCTTGGTTTGAAAAAGGTTTTTGTCCATGCCTCAGAACTTGAAAAAGCTTTACTGTGTGCGCAGAACACTCGATATCAAGTAAATCACCGAGGAAACCGCTGTGTATCGTGTGACACATCAACAGCGACGCGACGCTTCTCACGAGGACTCCAGGCTCAGTGCACGGAATCTGCGAAGCTGAAGCATCACACTCGTCGATTGTGATAAAACACCGTACCGAGACAGAACAGTTGCAGAACACAAGTTCGTGCTGAAGTTTCCTTCTTTGAGAGAACGCAAGAGCAAACTGTAGGTTGAAACAGTTGACTTTCGCTTGACCTCCATGTGCAGGTCGAGGTGTTTGTGTGCAAAATGATCTGGAGCCAGTGTTCGTTTTGACTGACAACAGTCGCATCGCGTGCATATCAAAAGATCTGCTAATGGCCGTGCAGCTAAAGACTGGCGCTCTGCTGTTCCAATTTTCTCTCCGTGCAGGTTTTTTTCAAACAGCCAAAAGTGCACTGGTGCTCAGTATATGCAGCGTCGGCAATCCACAGATGTTGAAGTGGACAGTTGATGGGATTTTCAAGAATGAAAGCGAGAAACATGCAATTTTATCGGTGAATTAGTCCCATTGTGACTGTGGTTGAACTTTAAACATGAATCGTGCAGTTGAAGACAATGAATTCGAAAGATTTTAGGTTATTTTACTTTTTAGTACTGTTCAAGTTTTGAAAATGCAAACCTCATTTGCTCAGTGTTCGTGGTAAAAAGTGCAAACTTTTTGATTTGTACTTGTTGTTCTCTTTGTTTCATGAAATCTCGAGCGTGTGGGTTGGGCTTCACACCACATGCATATCCTTGATCCATTGTGTTCAAGTTGGAAGACAAGATCTGATGAACTGATAGATATGATGAAGAAGTGGTAGATCTGAACATGTGTGCTGTAGATGTGAACAACTCAAGCAAGATCGTGTTTTTTTATCTGTGCAGAAATTGCGACTCCAAAAGAGAGAGGGGACAGACTCACTCATTCTGTGTGTGTGTGTGTGTGTGTGTGTGTGTGTGTGTGTGTGTGTGTGTGTGTGTGTGTGTGAGTGCGTGTGCGTGCTGCGTGCGCGATCCCCAACGCGCGAGAGTCCGAGACACCCCAAAACCAAGATACGCTGTGATACAGAACAAACACAGAATCACCCAT
>JAAUXT010126091.1_pt1 | contig 10712 bp, 6 predicted proteins | sample 7278171 | NCBI WGS metagenome assembly JAAUXT01 (sample SAMN14350112, study PRJNA611818) | marine sediment metagenome | isolation source: surface marine sediment (1.8m) | place: French Polynesia: Moorea | collected 2018-08 | reverse complement strand
TTGCTCATCCGTCAAGATGCGAGGCACAAACTTAGCTGACAGTTTGCTGAACTTCAAGTCTTTCTTGAGAATCCGCTGCACTGAAGATTTGGAAATGTGGATGTCCCCTGGGGCTGCATCTGCAATGTCGCGCACTGTCTGTCTGCCATCTCTTTGCAGGACTGACCTCACATGGTTGATGCCACGCTCTGTCCTTGCAGACTTGGGCTTTCCGGACCTTGGCTTGTCCTTGGTGGGTGTTGCCAGTCCTGTTTCTCTGAAGCAGCGCACCCAAAAGCGGACCTGAGTTTTGGACATCCCCTCCTGGCCATAGACTGCTTGCAACTGTCTCCAAATGTGGATCGGAGAGTGGTTTTGTGCGTGCAGGAACTTGACATTTGAGCGTTGTTCCAAGAGTCGCTGCATCATGGATTTGTGGGCATGGTCCCTCTGGATGAGTTCAGGCACTTGGCAGAGTCCTCGCTCGGCAACAACAAGCTCCGTGCGGATGAACAAACTTGTCAACACAACGATAAACAGCTGAAAAACTTCCATCTAAAATTTGCGCAAAACCAACAGCATGCACTCTCAGTCGCAGGAAGATAGGCGAAATGCATGGAGATCGGTTTGGCGGAACACAGACTTGCGCTGCATGTCATTTTACTCAGTGCACATGCTCTGCAACATGACCTTGGATCGAGGATTGGTCAACAAGAGGTCTCTCTGCCCGCAGACAATCGAAATGTGAAGCTGTTATTCGCAAAGTAAAATCACCGTTCTGCTTCATTTCAGAGCAGGCTCTCACTGGATGGGTTATCTCGCACAGGTCCGAGGGCGTTGAGTGCGCTGTGTCCCCAGGTGGACACGGCGCGAACAGACTTCCACAGGAACGTAGCATATGCAGTGCACGCTCGTGCCCGACTCACCGAGGTTGCGCAGGATAGCCGTTCCCGTCGCGGCGTTGACCTCGAACACATCCGGCACGCCACTGTCGTCCACGTCGTACCGGAAGAGGTCAGGACACCCGTCGCGATCGATGTCATGCTCGAAGATATCTGGAGTGCCACGCCCATCTCGGTCGTATTCAAATAAATCAGGGAGACCGTTGCGATCGCGGTCGTATTCAAGTAGGTCAATTATTCCATTTCCGTCATTGTCGTACTCAAGTATGTCCGGCACGTGGTTCCGGTTTGCGTCATACTCGAGCAGATCTGGGACACCATTCCGGTTCCGGTCTCCATGAAACACATTGGGACAGCCTGCACTCTTCATGTCATTCTCAAACATATCAGGGACATTGTTTCTGTCCTTATCAAACCCATACATCACGGGAATGTCATTCTTGTTTGGCCTGAACTCGAGAAGGTCAGGAATTCCATTTCTGTCTTTATCGTACTCAAAGAAGTCAGGTATTTTGTTTCCATTGAAATCATATTCAAGAAAGTCAGGACAGCCATTTCTATCTGTGTCATAGGAGAAGATATCAGGTATTCCCACACCATGTTGGTCATACTCAAATAGATCAGGTATCCCATTGTCATCGTGATCATACTCCAGCAGATCAGGAACACCATTGTGGTCACTATCATGGTCAAAGAAGTCTGGGATATTATTTCCATTGAGGTCATACAGGAGGAAATCAGGCTGCCCATCACCATCTCCATCATGTATCAGGACATCAGGAATCCCTTGAGGGTGGTGGCTCACATCAAATATGTCTGGAATGCCATTTCCATTGATGTCATACTTGAAAACATCTGGGATAACCCTGTCCTGTTTGTACTCAAAGATATCCGGTACAGAGTTTCCATTCATATCAATCTGGAATACATCAGGGTAGCTGTCACCATTGCTGTCATACTGAAAGATATCTGCAATTCCATCACCATCATGATCGTAGGTAAACAACTCAGGTGTTCCGTCTTGATCCTTGTCATACTCAAACGTATCAGGTATTCTGTTGGGTGGTTGGCCTTTCCGACCTCTGTCAAACTCAAACCAATCAGTCACACCGTTTCCATTGGCGTCATAGGAAAGAAAGTCTGGGATGCCATTTTTGTCGATGTCATATTGGAATACGTTTGGGATTCCATCCCCATTTTGGTCAAACTCAAAAATGTCTGGAATTTCGTTTGAATTGTCATCCAGCTCCAAAAAGTCTGGGAATCCATTTTTGTTGCTGTCATCCTCAAACCAATCAGGGACGCCATTTCCATTTTGATCATAATTCAAGATGTCTGGAACATCATCATTGTCAGAGTCATATTGCAGAATGTCTGGAATTTCATCTCCATCAGCATCAAACAGAATCACGTGCTTTCCATTTTTGGTGAACTCAAGAATATCAGGTACTGAGTTTCTGTCTTTGTCATTTTCAAAAATATCAGGAATCCCATTCCAGTTTCCGTCATACTGGAAAATGTCAGGAATACTGTCTCCATTCAAATCATACTTGAAAATTTCTGGCAAGCTATCAGAGTCAAGGTCATACTCAAATAGGTCAGGTATTCCATTCTCATCATGATCATACTCAAGCAAATCAGGAATGCCATTCTGATCACTATCATACTCAAAGAAGTCTGGGATATTGTTTCCATTGAGGTCATATTGAAGGAAGTCAGGCTGCCCATCACCATCTCCATCATGTATGAGGATATCAGGAATCCCTTGTGGGTGGTGGCTCACCTCAAATATGTCTGGAATGCCATTTCCATTGATGTCATACTTGAGAACATCTGGGATGACCCTGTCCTGTTTATACTCCAAGATATCCGGTACAGAGTTTCCATTCATGTCAATTTGGAATACATCAGGGTAGCCGTCACCGTTGCTGTCGTACTCAAATATGTCAGGAATTTGGTTTGCATTCAAGTCATACTCCAGAAGATCTGGGACGCCATTGCCTGAGCCATCCAACTCCAGAAAATCTGGGACTTTGTTTTGGTTCATATCCACTTCAAGTAGGTCAGGTATAGAATCCTTGTTTTGGTCGTAGTCAAGCAAATCAGGAACTGAGTTTCCATCAGCATCATATTGAAAGATGTCTGGAATGTTGTTGTGGTCTGCGTCCTGCTCCAGCAGGTCTGGTGCCCCATTTACATCCACATCCAGCTGCAGAAAATCTGGAATCTTGTTCCTGTCAACATCCATCTGGAGGTAATCAGGAGTTGCATCCCCATCCTGGTCATACTCAAAAATGTCTGGTATTCCGTTATTATTCTTGTCAAATAGGACCTCAAAAACATCAGAAATCCAACTACCTCTCTCATCAATTTCCAAAATGTCTGGTATGTGGTCAGAATTTCGGTCAAACTCCAGGACATCAGGCACACCGTTCTCATTTGTGTCAAGTTCAAAAATTTCTGGGATCTGGTTTCTATTTTTATCAAATTCAAGAATGTCAGGAATGTTGTTGCCATCATAATCCACCTGGAATATGTCTGGAACTTTGTCTGAGTCTCTATCATAGTAGAGGAAGTCAGGGAAGCCATCATTGTCGTGGTCACACTGAAACACATCTGGAATATTGTCCCTATTCTTATCGTATCCAAAAAAATCTGCAAGTCCATCTTGATCTTGGTCCATGTGGTAAAGGTAGGGTATTCCCTTTGTTTTGAGCTCGTACTCCAGAAGATCTGGGATCCCGTTGTCATCCCTGTCAAACTCCATCACCAGAGGGCACAAGCTCTCTGGATCTGAGCTGTACTCCAGAAAATCTGGAATTCCATTGTGGTTTAAATCGTATTCCAGTACATCTGGGACTCCATTGTGGTTGAACTCATCAAACCTGATGAAGTCAGGGATACCCCTGTTGTCCAGGTTTTGTTCCAGCAGATCCGGGATTCCGTTGGCGTCGACGTCGCTAGTGGCCTGGAACTTTCCATTCGTCTCCAGCACGTCCGGCACGCCATTGACGTCGCTGTCCAATTGAAGGACGTCAGGCACGTGATTGCCGTCCACATCCGTCTCCAGAAGGTCAGGCTGACCGTTTCCGTCGGCGTCCAGGTCATGCTCGTCCGGAATGCCGTCGTTGTCGTCATCCGGGTCCTTCCAGTCCGGGAGTCCGTCCCCGTCAGTGTCCGTCATGTCTGAAGCGAGACACACACCGGATCTGAACATGGACGTGAACACACACACACACACACACACACACACACACACACACACACACATTCGCGCGCGCGTGATTGACCGTATTCGAACGCACAGACCAGATGTTCACAGACCCACACGGTTTTCTACACTCGGGCCGGTTTCACACAGAATGGGCGTCGCCAGGGAACCCACACTGACGCATCGAAATCAGATCACATGTCAAAGTCAGGGCGTGTCCTGCTCGACTCTGAACAGTAAGGAAAACAGAAACACACGATAAAAAAGAAAGACTCGCAAGGTGAGAGACTCCAACACAAAGTCTCCCGAGGTCCAATCTTGTGTGAAATCACGCTTTGCTCTGTCGTCACTCAATTTGTCACAAATTTGCTCATGATGTTCTTACACAACAAAAAGAACTGTTTTATTCCGCTCGTTGATTCCTTTTCGACTCAAAGGGCGTTGGGACAACTTTGTGTTGCACCACTTCCGTTGATTGACTTGAAGCACAGAGGAAACAGATCTTCAAAGCTCGTCTTCATGGCACTCAGGACCGGCCCCAGGCATGCAGGATTTGGACAGGGAAGCTGACCTTCCAGTGAGGGGACTACAAGAAGAAGCGCGACACACAGCTCACCCCGCCTCAGCTGGAAAACTCACCGCAGTCCCGGAGGGCAGTGGCTCCCCGTGCTCCGTTCGTCGTGGATCCGGCGGGGCAGAGAGTGCAGCCGCGCGGCCCGGACGAAGTCTTGTACGAGTCGGCTGGACAGCGCATGCAGGGCGAGCCTGTCTCCCCCGCCGGGCAGTCTGCAACACAGAAGGCGGCACATCATCAGAGGAGGGGACTCACACGCAGCTGAATGAATGTGTCATTGCATGCATAACCGGTAGATCTACATCTTGCGTTGCAGGTGGTCGGCAATGTATGAGAAGTACCCGCGACCCGGCTGCACAGTAACGTCTTACAAGCTTTGCGAGTACTGAAGTTGAAAACCTTGCGTTAACAACGGAACTGTCAAAAACGCGTGCCGTACCCAGAGTGACGACGGCGCTCGTGATGGAGACGGACTCCAGATCGAGGCTGCCGCGCCGCTCCTCCTCAGGATCGTCCTCCCGGGCGGCGGCGAATGCGAGGCGCGCCTTGGCGTCCGCGGCGACGGCGGCGGGCGGACGCGATTCGGGCACGAGGAAGACGAGCTCGACACGGGCGCTCGTGCCGCCGTCCCTGCGAGGCGGGGCGGGGTCAGTCAATTGATCAAAAAAGTGTTTCCCTGACCACCAATAAATCGATCACGTTTGACCACAAGTGGTACTGACTGTAACATGTTCATTCGCTCTGCACTTCACAACAGCTTCAGAATACATGCACTGAAAACTGATTTGTTCGCTGCTTGTGTTCTGCCATCCCAGAAAGAGCGTTGGAATTTGGGTGTCACAGTCGAAGAGATTGTTGCTCAACGGGCTTTCAGAAAAAAAAATTGTCCCACGACACACTCTACCGGAAAGACCCTGCAGGTTTACAGGAAGTCCTGCTCCCCATGCAAACCTGAAGCATCGCGCCACGATAGACTTTACCTGAAGCGGAGCACTTGGCAGTCGTGGGAAGTGGTCACCGCATCAAGCTGAAAGAGAATCCATAGACTGAACCCCCGAATGCGAAGTTGTATGATCAAATATTTTGTTGGATGGTCCATTGCGTTCCCTCGCCGGAGCCTCGCTGGGCGGACCACGCCCTGCTGCGCGTGCACTCACCTCATCGCAGACGGTCTGCTGGAGTCGGGCGAACTCGGCAGATTTCGGGTCGCTCAGCTCGAGGCCGCCTTTCTGGTCTTGAGAGACTCTGACGATCAGCTGCACGAGCACTACAGTTGTTCAACCAATCAATCAATCAGTGAGTTGTTGATCAGTTTCACTCATTTGTTTGCCTGTTGCTGGTGTTTCTGAGTGTGCTCGTGTAGCCCCTCCCATGTTTTCAGGTCCACGACCGTCGGGGTCAGGTTTTTGATACAATGTTTGGGGTCATGTTGGGAGTTGTTGAAAATTGGACTTAGTTGTGTGACCATTCTGTGGTCGTTTGTTTGAGGATTTTTGGTTTTGGAACTAAAAACGCCAAACGAAAATATTGGTGCGTGGCCCTACTTTCATATTGCTGGTCTGATATGGTTGTTTGTGTACTTGATGAGTCAAGAGAGTTTGGAATGCGCCATTTACATTCAGTGGAGAGGCAATTTCATGTTTTGTGCACGCAAAAATAGCGGCCGGACTGAGCGACCGGAATGAACAAGTTCAAATCACCACGAGGCCAGGGGCCATGGGAGGGAGAGTTGTTTTGTTTGAAACCTGCATTTTCTGCCCCCGAGACACGAAGGATCCACCGTCTCCGGGCAAAACGTAAGCACCCAACGGCGCCAGAAGCTTTTGAGAAACAGATTTGCGAAGTGACAAAGGAATGTCAAATCTTTTCACTTGAAGAAAAAAGTGAATTGAGTCACGCTTGGTGAGGTGCGCTGAAGGAAGCACAAAATCACAGATTTGTGGTGGGAATGTGCCTCTTTCATTGAAGCTTTGTCAACTCCACCAAAAGTGCGCTGAGGCGTGCAATCGCAGATTGCACACGTTAGTGTTTTCCAAACCCCACACCCTTTGGAAGACTCCTTTATCCAAAGGGGTTTGTTGTTTCATGTCAGCCAAGATTCGAAAATCCACTGTGAGTTGAGATAATAGTCTTTCTATTCGAAATATAGCACAAGATTTCGAATCAGACGAGTTTGAACTGGGAGCGAATGAAACATCGCTGGCTGCCAGGAATTGGGCGAGCGGGAGGAGGTGTTTACAAAATCGAGAACAGGAAAAGATGTTGGTTTAATTTCTTTGAAAAGACTTGCTGAACTCACCGTGATGGGTCTTCTCATCTGAAACGAACCAGAGAGAAACATGTTTATCACTGGGCTGCTGTGACGTGACTTACATTGCAATTTGTTTTGCGTGTCAAACAATGGCGTTCGACAAAAAGAGCAGCACTCGACACTTTTGTACCTCAAATGGCCAAACCAGTGGGGCTGTACATGGGTATGACAGACACTTTAATTCTGTTAATGGCGGAACACCAACTGGCAGTTTCCATGACAAGACCAGCGGAGCGAGATTTCTTTGCAGAGAAAAGGCGTAAAAATGTCCAATTCTTGTTTCCCAGGACCAAATGAGCCCAGTGCGAAGGTTCCCACCATCAACAACTCTGGCCACCTGTTCTCCTATCTGACGATCTCATCTGTCCACACCCAGAAGTTTCGTGCCATTGTAAATCAGTCTGTGGCTCTGAACACATCTCGCGCACAAACAAGTTTGTGAACAATTTCTTCTGCAGAATTCATGAAGTTTGCCATGGGCACTCTGCACGCAGAGGGAGCAAGATGAACAGCTGCCGGCCATCCTCCCTCGCCCCCCCCCCGGGAAGTGAAATTAAGTTTGTGGATCCGGGGGCCCAAGGGACTGCACCATCTGTCTCCCCTCTACATTTGTCCCTCTCGATTTTGCATTTGTCTCCCTTTTCTCCGTGAAGGCCTCCATGGATGCACAAGTTTAGTTGGCCAGATCCATGCAGGAACCCACACTGCATGAGGTGCAAAAGATTCACACAGCCAAACGCGATGTATTTCTGACCTCGTGCCGCACATGCAGCTGGATCGTCGCGTACCTGGATTCTGGTTGGACGCGCCTATGACGATGCCTGTGACGACGCTGATGCCGACGATGACGCAGACGGTGATAGCGACGACGACGCGAATCCACTTCCGCTTCCTGTTGCCAGCCTCGTACTCGTTGCCGCTGACGTCTTCGTGGGAGGGACCACCTGGAGACACAATAAATAAAAGGTCACAGAAGAAGCAAAGCGTCGTGCCCGTCTCACGTCGACGAGCAGGTCAGTATATCACCTGTGTCCGCCATTGCAAAAGGGACTTGCACGTGAGGTGGGCACGAGTATCCTTTGCCAAAGCTTCCGAATCCACCAACGTTGTGTTAAACGCAGAGTCGAAAATGCAGCTTGGTGAGAAAATCCCTTGGATGAGGTGCAAAAGCAGGACTCCACGAACAAAGCCAGTGGCCCTGGTCCTGGCCATATGGTTTTGGAGAGAAGGGCTCAGGACTGTGCTTGTGTTTCGTCCCTTGTCTGAGCCAAGGCCGCCTGCAGCCTGGCAGCTGTTTTGGTGGAACCTGGGTGAAATGTGCCAAACCGAGATTGTTTTGAGTGAGGCTGAACTGAACAAAGGCGATTGTGGGGTAAGCTTGCAACACCCAACAAAAAGAGGAAAAAAAGCCATTTTTGCCCAAAAGAAAAGGACATTGCGGCAGACAATTTCCAATTTGCAATCTCGAGTCACTCAAAAAGGGCAAAAATTCATCCAGTGCACGTCCTATCCACCCGTCTACGTGATGATTTGGAAGAAAAGGTTTGGATTCTTGTTTCACACTACAGGCGCCTTGTCTTGCGTCCATGTGCGTCATGCGGCGCTGTTCACATTGAACATGGGACACAAAGCGTGAAAGCAACAGAGGCCTTTGCGATACCGCTCAGGTATCAGCTCAGTGGGGATGAGAAACTGAGAAGGAACTCTCAAGAGATGTCACGTAGAACTTTCATCGTGGTGCTGAGGTTCAGCTCAAAGCTAAATGTACCGAAGGGCACACAGTTTTGCCAAAAAAAGGACGGATAATCGTCAGGTTCGGTTGTTTATGTGTTTTGCTCACGGAGCCTGTTGGGAGAAGTAGCCCGTTTGCTTGCAAAGGACAACGCAGTGCAGAACTTTGTAGACAAAGGTAGTTGCTGCAGTTGGAATCGACTGCGGTCCTCCTGGTCGGATCTTGGATTTGGTCAAAGGGGGGGGGGGTTCTCCATTGGGTGTCAGACTTCAACTTGGCCAAAAGCTGCATGGCAAGGATGGAAACGTGTTTGGGTCTGCTCTTGTGCACAGGAGAAAACAGCACGCTAAGTTGCAAGGTTCAAGGGTGGAGAGGACTATGAGTCACTTCATCTGTGAGACTTTTTTTCTTGTTTCTTTCTCTCCTTGGTATTCCCTTCAACACAAATCATTGCAAGGAGACATCAAGTCGTGAAGTATTAGATTCCAAACATAGAGAAATTACGTAGACTCAAACGATTTCTTGTGTCGCTGCTTGTGATCTGACCCTGCACTCTGTCTCTCGCGCCAACGATCACAGGATTGCTGTGCTCTCGCACAGGTCTGACAAATATACCGTTTGCTCTTTTTTTTCGCAAGAAGTGACCTTGGGTTCTCGACTTGCACAGTTCCTTGTTTGGGACACAGCACAAAAGGGTATTGCTTCCTAACTTGCTTTTCAACGAAGGTTTGTGCACCCCAAACAAGCCTTCTTCGCCTGCAGCATGCTGACGTCTTGGGAGTTGTGACCTATGAATTGTGAATTGTGAACACCACACCCTGCAGGCATTCAAGCACGCAGGAAGTGTGAACATAAGCAAGGCGCGCAAGTACTCGTGCGCCTTTCTAACTTCCTCGTTCCTTTCCATACAAAAATGGGCGTGCACCTCCGTTGAGTAAATTTCAGAGACCAACCTTGAATGCGACACGCGCAGACAACCCGTAAAGCCAACGGAAAGATGCACACAGGGAGAACATGCAACACCACGGGTACAGTGCACATGTGCAGTGCAGAACAACTTGAGCAAACTGTGCTCAAAACCCGGATTCAGAATCTTGCCATGACATCATGGACCGCTCTGACGGTTCCAGGTTCCAGGACTCAGACCTTTGGGGGGGGGGAGCGTAAACTTATGTGCTCGGGTTGCGGCGATGTTCACATTCCCACTGCTGCTGAATTTGTGCACTTTCCCGGAGCCCGGGTGAGTTCGTTACAAGAACCAGTTCTTTCGCAGATTGATGTGGGTTGAATACTGGTCAGAAACACGCACCAGAACCATGCAGACCGAACCATGCAGAGTGTGTGAAATTGAACAGCAACTTTTTTTCGTTTCAAAATCATTTTTCATCTGTAAGCTTGATCTGTTCGTAATTGTCACTCCACATGACAGGATTTTCACAAGAAATAGGAATGTTGTTTCTCAAGATATTTGGAAAATTCAAAAAGACCAAATGAAAAGGTTCAGTTTGAGAGAACCAAAATTCTACAGACTTGTCTTGTGCGAAACGAACAACACCAACGGCATGCAGCTGCCTGAGTCTCAGGGTGAGACGTGAATCTTTCCGGTAAATCGCGAAGTATTTTTTCCAGCGTTTGAACACTGCAATACTTGCATGCAGAGTGAAGAAGTGACAATCTGTGGCTGCACTCAGTCACAGCGCGCATCATTTTCGTACTTGGCAGCACCTTGGAACGGGAACTTCACTTTCACAGCGATATTGCGGTTATTTATGGAGTTTTGATACGAATCTGAAGTTGAGCATAATGCTGGGGATGCTGAACGAAGAATGCTGCAGGCCACTTAGCAAAACATACATTCAGAGAAGATATACAGACTGTATGCCGCTTTCTGACCGCGCTATTCAGAAATTGCAGTCATGCGTATCATTAATGGGCATTCTGAGCTTCTGATTGGCTCCTGCTATTGTTATGCAAATTTTTCCACTTGAAAAGTGGCGCAGAGT
>JAAUXT010041241.1_pt1 | contig 10712 bp, 8 predicted proteins | sample 7278171 | NCBI WGS metagenome assembly JAAUXT01 (sample SAMN14350112, study PRJNA611818) | marine sediment metagenome | isolation source: surface marine sediment (1.8m) | place: French Polynesia: Moorea | collected 2018-08 | reverse complement strand
GACAGGTCCATGACGGTCGGGGGTCTGGGGGTGTGTGTGTGTGTGTGTGTGTGTGTGTGTGTGTGTGTGTGTGTGTGTGTGTGTGTATGTATGTGCGAATCAGCATCTTTCGTGTGACGGTGTGTCGATGAAGGTCGGGGCACAGGCGGTGTGTGTGTGTGTGTGTGTGTGTGTGTGTGTGTGTGTGTGTGTGTGTGTGTGTGTGTGTGAGTCAGCATCTTTGGTGTAACGGTGTGTGCTTGAAGGTCGGGGGCCCGAGCGTAGCCGAGTCTCAATCTGCCACCTGTGTGTGTGTGTGTGTGTGTGTGTGTGTGTGTGTGTGTGTGTGTGTGTATTTTACCCCTCTCATTCCATCTCTTCCGCACGAACGCTCTGAATGCAGCAGCGAGCTCCGGCAGAACAACCCTGTCATCGAGAGTGCAGAAAGTCTGTATGGAGGTCTTGTCCCTGTGCTTCGCAACTCAAGTTCTCGCCACTGTCCACCAGAGACTGAGGTTCACGCAGTGCACGTGTTTCGCTGTGTTGCAGGGCGGGGACCACGCCGCGTCCCTGGAGCCCAAGGAGCTGCAGAACCTGGTCGACAGCATCCGGGTCGTGGAGAGCGCCATGGGGTCGTTCACCAAGGAGAAGCGCGCCGCCGAGCACAAGTGCGACCGCACTCACAGCACACACTCACACACACGCACACACACGCACGCATACATAAACGCACGCATGCAAGCGCAGGCGCAGGCGCAGGCGCAGGCGCAGGCGCAGGCACACGCACACACAGACATACATGCACGCACACACATGCACATACACACGCACACACGCACACACTCTCTCACACACACACATCCAGGCACTGACCCATTGAACAACCAATGAACTGATTCTCTGACGCGCGGACACTTCAACCAGAACGCTACAGCAACGACAGATAGACAGAAAGACAGAAAGACAGACAGACAGACAGACAGACAGACAGACAGACAGACAGACAGACAGACAGACAGACAGACAGACCCTGTCACTCCACGTCCTGCTCCAAACGCACCAACTCCCGTTTAACTCACGAAACAGTCGCACACCCGCTCATCTCCTCAACAAATCCACACGCAGTGCGTTCTCTCACCCTGATCTTGCCGTGTACGAGTACGTACAACTCTGACCTCCCTATGTCTACTCTTCTGCGTTCCTGTTCATGCACACAGAATAATTCTGATTTTCTATCATCACCCCACAGGTGTTTTGAGAAGCTGAGCAAGTCCATCGTGTCTGCGAGCCCCATCCCGAAGGGCACCGCCATCACCCGCGCCATGCTGACCACGAAAGGACCGGGCACCGGCATCTCGCCCATGCTCATCGACGAGGTGGTCGGTTGCGTGGCAACCAGGGACATCGCCGAGGACGTCGTGATACCGCGTGACGCCATCAACATGTACGAGCTGCAGTGATAGGGAGATTTAGCAAGTGCGTCAGTTCTCGCGTTCCGTGGCCCGTGCCCTGACTCTCATGGGAAATATTTGTTGTCAATCTAGGGGCCCCTTTGCCCCAGTTCCGTCAGTATTCGGGCATCGGGGGTCCGGAGCAAAGTGATGAGTGCAAGAATTGGGAGGCTTTTGTGTGATCAATGACAGTTTCTTGAAATGCTGCAGTTCTCTGGTATTGCAAGACTTGTGATGCAAGTTGGATCTCAAACCAACGAAACGAATTCCCCGTTGGTTTTCCTGAAGTTCTATCTCGACTTTCGCGTGTTGATCTGAGACTTTGTGCTTTGCACACTGACGGCATTGTATCGCTGTATTCAGTGTCTGTGTTCAGACGCCTGAAGAAAACCAAAACAAACGTATTCCAATGGCCTCGATGTTCTGGACCCACCGGAACAACGAACCACCTTCTGCAATGCGAAGGTCTGTGCAAAGCTGACTGTATAAGGTGCTTTCCGTCCACTCGTACAACGACAGATCTTCCTGTCTCTCCCAGTCTCGTTTGTTCCTCTTTTGTATGGAGCTTCTGATTTCAATAAGCATCGAAGAAAGGCTTTGTCCTCGCGATTCACGTTGTTTTGTGTCGTTTGTGGTTTGTTGTCAGCATCAATGCGAACTTTGCGTTTCACCCTGAGAGGGACCTTCAAATGTAAAATAAATTTGTGATATTGGTGAACCACCGTGTGTATTTTTCATCTCGGGAGGTCTCTACATGATGAACGGGAACGGACTGCCCGACTTTTGCCTGCAAAGCCCGTTTTACGAAGAACAGCCGACAGGCGTCTGTTTTGGAGTGCAGAAGCGACCGGAATACATGTATTCAACTTCCCTGTCGGTGATGTCCAAGGCTTGTCCACGAGTTTCCGTTGCGCAGCAACGTTTTCCAGATTGTCTACTGCACACCTTAGATACACAGTACTTTGTGGAAAGTGCGTCTGCTCGTGGCAGGTCCATTGTCAGTGTGTGGAAAAAAATACCGCCTTAACATGTTACCCTCGTACAGCCTCCTCTGTGAAGATTTTGCTGCGCCAAAAGAAAAAAAAATTCCTTCTTGCCCCTCGGCATATATGAAGTGTCGAGCGCATTAAATAAACGCCTGACGTTTGGTTTTGATCAAACAAAACCTCGCCAAAGCCGCCAGGCACCGGGTCCAGAAGGCCCTGAACCGAGAGAAACAGTTTTTAGGAACCTGGATAAGCTGTGAGTGTTTTCGCAAGTTTTTACAGAACAACTCTTTGCCACTTTAATTCAGTATTTATTTCACATGCAGCTATTCAACTCAAAATTATGCGTTTGGATAGAAGTAAGGTGTATTTCTCGCTCTGTTTGGTTCGTTGGGTTTCCAACTGAACCATGAACCGAAGCGTGCAATGCAACAAACAACCCATGCACTGGTGTCAGGCCTCGATGATGTTCCTTGCATAAAGCACCTTCACTCAACACTGTTCAGTCGCAAAATAACTTGAAATTTGGACAAATGAAGCCGATTGAAACATTGGATTTTCTGTCATTGGATACTGACCAGCGCTTGAATCTACACTGAAGTCCGTAATTTCTGCTGGACAGAAATTCGTCGTGCTTCGCCCTGAGCTCTTTAAGGTGAGTTGCGTTCAGCGATCTGCAGCCATAAAACTTCGTTATTTTTTTGGAGTTTATCTGTCTGGCAGATACAGACAGATAGACATCTACGTTCCATTGAGACGCTTCAACTCTTTCAAATACTCAGTGTGACACGGATGAACTGACAAACATATTGGAGATCGAAATGGCTTTCTTGTGCTTTGCATGCCTGTGTGTTCGCTTGTTTTGCTCTTTATGTCACGGTTGCCCCGAAACGGAAGCTCGTGAGTCCCCGTCCTCACGCACAGTGATGTCCGTGAGACGGCCCTCGAACAGCTGATTGCACTGATCGGTCCGACCGAAGGGACCTTTGGTCCCACGGTCAGAGCAACCAGGGTGAAAGGTGCGCCTGGGCCACCGAGGGAGACTTGAGAAAAGAGCTTGGAAAGCCACACCTCCGTTAGGCGTGGAACTCTCACTGATAACACCCCGATCACGGGGCTTTCAATGGTGAGTTTCAGCACTTCGTTCCGTAGCCACAAAACGTGCACGTACCACGTAGCTGTTGGATGCAACTTCCCTTCTGTAGAAGAGTCCACAATCATTTTTTCAAAACAGTTCTGGAATCAGACATTTGAGCATTTTTCTATGCATTGACAAAGCATTGAGTTTCATCAGAGCTCACAAACCCCATGGTTGTATCTTGAAAATAGTCTTAGATTATCTGTTGTATGTATGTGGACTCTTCTAAACCAGGGAAGTTGCATCAACAACCTACGTGCTACGTGTACGTGTTACGTCTGCGGAGCACTTTGCTGAAACTCCCTTGTGATAGCGTGCGTAAAGTCATCGGAGACGCAGCTCGAATGGATCGGAGGTCACCTCCGGTATCTCTGGGGCACAACGAACCGGTGCACTGCCGTAGCCTCCCCCTTCAGCTCGTGCTCCCGGAAGAGCTCAAGTCAGTAACAGCTGTGAGTTTTGTTGAACAGAAGTATGAGTCGTAAATTGTCTCTGCACCAGTTGGCCGTGGGGTTTTCAATGGCAGAACATTTGCTAACAGCCGAACACAAATCAATTGAAACAATGACAATGTGTTCCGTGGATCTACTTTTTCAGCTCGTTTGGCTATTTTGAAACTTTTCTTCAACCTTTATCAACCAGAGCAAGGGTTTCAACTTTTTTTGCTGACATAGAATGAGTAGACAGCCGGTGTTCTTGCCAACAATTCTCGCCGCCTGTGATGCAGAACCGAAATGCCACCGAAGATGGATCTGTATTGTGATGCTACAAAACTAAAAATTTGAAGCTCAATTCAATTTTGCACAGAGAAAGGGACCTTGAATTGGACTCTGAGTTTGATGAAAAGATAGCATCACAAAAACAGGTGTCAAACCCTCACAAAGCTGCCACCCGACGTTTGGAGAAACGTCCGCAGTTTGAGGTGCTCACGTTTTCCCCACTCTTTCTCGCAGACGATTTCTCCTCGCACAGTTTCGATCTCGTGAAACACCAGTTGATACAAAAAATTTCGAGAGAATCTTGCATGAGTGTCGACAGGGTTTCAGACACCGATCAATAGACTGTGCTGTGTCTCAGAAACAAATTTGTTTGTCGATCCACTGGGGATCCTGGCTCAGTGTCGTCTACGAGGTATGCTTTCTATTTGACCGATCCGGTCCATTTTTTTTGGAATGGAAATTTTTCTGCTGCAACACATGGAAGTTTTATTTCCTCAGGAACACAAGGAACAAACTCATGCAATAAAATTTTAAATAGCATGCAAAAAAGCACAAAATTCAGGCATGCAAAAAACATGGAAATTCGGGTGATCGTGGAAAATGACTTGGCCACTTAGTCCTCGGAACTGTCTGAGTCCAGCTGCATTCCTGGGGTTTCCTGCACAAACAGAGGGTCAATTTCAACCTGGTCTCCTTCAAAGTAACTGCCCTCAACTGCACAGCATTTTTGCCAGTGAGACACAAGGTCATGGAAGATGTCATTGAAGACTTCTTTGGGCCAACTGAGCAAAATCTGACGAACTTCCTTCTGCAAGTCCTTGACTGTGGCAAATCTGCGCCCCCCTGAGATCAGCTTTGAGCCGAGGAAAGAATCCAAAGTCACAGGGCGCCATGTCTGGTGAGTTGGGGGGGGGGTGCTCCAACATGTCCAAATTCCATTTCTGAATGTGTTTCATGGTGTGGAAGGAGGTGTGGGGGGAGGCGCTATTGTGGTGCACCATGAACGATCGCTCCTTCCACATGGTTGGTCTCTTCTGTCTGATTGCCTCCTTCAATTTGGCCAGGGTTTGAACATATCTTTTGGAATCAATGGTTTCTTTGGGTTGCAGCCAGTCCATGAGAATGACACCTTTGGCATCACAAAACAATATCAACATGGTCTTCTTGTTGCCAGGAATCCAGAGAGCTTTTTTTGGGCATGGTGCCTTGGGTGGTAACCAGACAGATGACTGTTGCTTTGTCTCTTGCTCACAAGTGTTCAACCAGGTTTCATCACCAGAAATTATGGACTGCAGGAACTCCTCTGGATTGGGTGAGGCACACAACTTGTCCAAATTGGACTCACAGACTTCTTTCCTGGTGGCCTTTTGGGTGTCAGTCAATTCAGTTGGCATAAACTTTGGGGCGCACCGCTTCAAGTGCAGTTCCTTTTTGACAATTTGGACAACCACACCCATTTTGAGACCTGTCTGGGAGCAGATCTCTCTCAAACTTATTTTTCCTTTGTCCTTGAGCAAGTCACTAACCTTCTGGATATTGTCATCAGTGGTCTTGGAGCATGGCCGACCCGGACGTTTCTTATCAGCAGTGTCCTCATGTCCATTCAAGAATCGTTTGTGCCACGCCCTGATCTGTGTTTTGCACATTGTCTTCTGTTGTCAAACTGCCTTGAGATGCCTCCAACATTCAATTGGTGAAAACCCAGTTTTTGCTAAAAATTTCAAGGTTGCACGTTGCTCTTTCCTCTCCTGGACACTCGCCAAATTGGCCAGGAAAAGCACAATTGCCAACAGAAACTTCAACATTTTGAACGCCACTCACTTCACTCCTTCTCCGTGGCAGACACGAAAGCACTGGGCAATTGGGGTCAAAAGATCGAGGTCAAATGCTTGGTACAGTTTGGATCACTGTCTCAAAGTGAGGAGGAACATTTGCTCTCCCAGGAACCCAAATCTCACTTTTCTGAAAGAAACCGATCGAAAGATATCGCACCGGATCGGTCAAATAGAAAGCATACCTCGTACACACACACACACACACACACACACAAACACACACACACACACACGTAACCACAAACACACAACCACACACACACAAACACACAAACACAAAAACACACACACACACACACACACACACGTTCACCAAAAGGGGCGGAGGGTCTGAGGAAACGTGTGGTTGCGACTATGAGGTCTGCACTCCCCCCCCCGCTGTCTCATACCCTCACACCTGATGCATTGGCGTTCATGTTGTCCACCCTTGGCTGTTCCACAGACTTCATCTGATTTTGGGTGGACAGGTTTACCACCTATGAGAATGCGAGAGTTCACGCTTTCCAGATGCAAGAGGAGCCCCGACCCCCAGGGGAGAAGAATTCCAATTGAATATTTTGAGACAGGATATCTTTTTTTGGCAGCGTAGACTCAAGAGAAAAGGACGGTGTTTGTGAGGTACCCCTTGATCCTCGGCTTGAGGTGCACCACGGTGCGGTGCAGCATTTCATTCTCCAGGCGCTGAGTTCAACACGGGAGTGCACACAGGTGCCGAGCTTCAAGGTCGGGCTGTCGCACGGCCACTTTTTGTTTTTGCAAAAGGCGATCTGTATCAATTTCATGGAAATTCACCTCAACACAACTCTTCTGTTGCCAGTTGTATTCAACTAGCACCAAAACATGGAAAGCAATCGGGGGCGGATCGCTGATTTTGTCAAAGGGGATTTATGGGGGCTGAATGGAACAATCTCCCGACGCACACACACACACAAGCACACACACACACACACACACACACACACACACGCAATAAGGGGTGTGGTGTCTTTGTTCGTCGGTGAGAGGTACGGGCACTCTGGGTCTCTTTGTCGGCGAGTTTTTCCATCTCTAGAGTTTTCCTTGTTCCGTTGCAAATGATTCACAAACCTGCTGACTTCAGGGCATTGTTTGTCTTTAAAGGAAGTTTGGACGAAAAACCCGCGACAATGACGTTTTCTTTGTGAAAAATTTTGAAGTGAGAGGAAGACTGAGAAGACACAATCCCAACACCGATCCTGGAATTTCCCTTGTTATCTGAGTGGGCAGGAGTGCGATTTAGACAATCGTGAACCATCAAGCTTTGGAGAGAAAATATGCAAATTGTATCTCTTGTTGACGAAGGACATCAAACAGACTTTCTGGTCTGACAGACACCTGGATATCCAGATTCAAGTTCGCAATCCAGAACCATCAAGAGTCATAGACGTCAGTCACGTTTTGAAGAAGAGAGAATCTTGAGGCGATTTCACCCGCGATTGTTGACAGCACTGGTGCAGCTCATGTATCAATCAAAACAGGAAAACAAGGCAGGGTTTGGGACGCTCCACCTGCAGTCCTTTTGCTTTGACTCAACAAACGAGGAAGAATTTTTTTCTTTGGGATTTAACGTCAGGAACACAAAGCAGAGGTCAATGTGCTTCCGGCAGCAGGATCGTTCACTTGACAAGCAGGAAATTTTGTGCTTTGATCAGGGTGAAACTGAGACGGGTACGAGTTCGGGCAACTGGGGAAAACCACGCATCCGCACACACACGCACACACACGCACACACACGCACACACACACACACACACACACACACACACACACACACACACACACACACACACAAACACTCGTGCTCGTGCAGTTGCGTTTCGAAACACTGGGATGTACATGTGTTTGTCCATTCTTGGAGTTGCTGTTTCAGTCTCGTAGTGTCACTTGTATCAAACCTCTGACCTTATCGGAGACAGAAAGCTTTCGTTCCGTGAGATGCAAACCCCGGGAAGTGGTGGTTGAGCAGGAAGAAGAAAAGCCATCGGTCCGAGACTGACGAACAAACCCCCTTTTTCTGCCACTCGAGCAACGATGACTTTCACCGTGTTGCAGCGAAAAACGGATCTGGTGTGACACAAGTTTGATCCTGTTCTGTGACCAGCAGCGGATTTCGTCCAGAGCGGAAAGGATACATCGCACCATACTTCCCATCACAGTGTGTGAGGCGCACATGTGATCTGAGCATCACAGGAATTGTCCTCCAGCAAGGTGTGGTATGGGGTCCATCTGTGATACAAAGAACCACGGAATGGTCACAAGGACTTTTGTACACACAGGCTTCACATGTGATCATCTCACTGAAGTGTTTACACAGAGGACGGGTGCAGTTTTCTGTCTCGATTTTTGTGCCGTATCCCGACAGAAACTACATCCGTCTTCTATGTAAGGAATCTTGAACGCTGTACGAAAGACGAGAACACACTACAATGAGTACTCGTCTTTCGTACAGCGTTCAACATTCTTTACGAAAAGCGTGGTTTCGCCAGAAATTAGCCGCGACTTCAGGTCTCCATTGACGTTGTTGCAGGACCCCCTGACCCCCTGACCCCCTGACGCCCTGACCCCCTGGATCCCCTGACCCGCCGCACCTCTGCGGAGCGACCTGCACCATGAGCGACGACGGGGACAAGGAGAGTCTGACCGGCCCCAGGGACTACCGCGATCACGCCCACTTCAACGGCGCCACAACGGTGAGTCCTGCAGCATGGCGGAGCCAAGATCTACCGGTATTTTTGGGTTGTGGGGGTAGGGACAGGGGGAAGGGGAGGGAGAGGGGCTCTATTCATGGCTCGACTGTCAAATTTCACTTTCCATTTGCGTTTCGGCCGATTGAAAACGGTCTCACTCGAAAGAAGAGACATCGGGAAGTTCGAAGTGATTGCATGCCACACTATCCCTCAAACTTTCAAAGCTTTTGTGAAGAATAAGACAGAAGACTGTGCTTGAGGAAGCGTATTCTTGTTGGCACGAGAAATTGAGCTGGGCGGTGCCCAGATATCCCTTACTGATCTCCATTTGTGGAGGAAAACTCAGGAAGAAAGTGGCGAAAACACCCAGAAACCACCTGTCTACGAAAGACTGGGTTTTTGGTCTCTGGAGCACTGGTGCGTGCAAAGCCGACGTTCCTGAACCAAATGAGCAGGAAGAATTAAACGCCAAGTCGCTTTCGTTGCCAACCCTCGAGGAAAGGTGTCACTTTTTACCACTTGTTTGTGCCACAAATGATATTGGTCTGTGTGTTTTGGGTGTCTGTGAACAATTAGGAAACGTGTCCCTGTCTTCAAAGACAATTTCCTTGTTCTTGTCAGCGCACATTTTGTGTCATTCAGGCAGCAAATTTGTGTGCGTGTCAGAAACACCAAACGAGATCGTCCTTTTCACGCAACACAGCTCTTGGCTTGTCTCTGGTCCGTCGCCACAGCCTCACCCTTGAACCCCGCATCCTTTCAGCTTTTTCACAAAGGTCCTCTCCAGAATGTCTTTGCTACGAATTTGCAGGTCGCAGTTGCCCCCCCCCCAAGGGCTCTTCCAGTGTCGGTCCCCCTGGGTCGCACCCTTTCTAATCCTGGATCAACTGAGGACTTGCCTTTGCAGGACCACTTTGCGGGACCCCAGGCACCAGCGTACCACAGTTCATGGCCTCACCGTGATGTCAACAACATCCCCGTCCACCACACACAGTACGTAGCCAGGACGATGTCCGTTTCTGGACCTGCACAGTGTGCGGTACAATGCCAATGGACAAAAATTCCAAAAGTGTCTGACTTTATAGTTGACAGGTTTACGAGTAAAGTTAGTCTGCTCGGTTCCCCTCACCGGTGCTTCGATTGCCAGACTGTCAGATTTTTAGAATTCACTCACAACCAATCACAGTGCTGCACGAAAATGAGGGCATTTCAGCGATAGACGGGCAACGGGTTGCTGAGGTCAACTTTTGCTGCTAAACCTGCTTAATTTCGCGTGTTTCGGTTGAACGTGCACGTGGTCAGCGGCGGCGGAAGCGGAAGCGACAGCGACCGGAAGTCGTGCGCAGGAGGCCCCCTGGTGGCGGTGCTCGTCGCCGTCGTCGTGTTCCTCGTGCTGGGGCTCGTGGCGCTCGCCATCCTCCTCCCGACCGTCATACTCAGGGACGACGGTGAGTACGGCACCGTCAGGGCAATACGGCACGGCTGCGTCACCATTCCATTGCCTTTTCCACAAAGAAATCTGGTTCCCACATCAAATAGTTCCCAAATATGACAGACCCTTGCGGTTCCTACAACCTGATAGTGAGTGAGTGAGTTTCTCTGCTGAAATCAAGAACGTCAATATCCTGCTCTCTTCGGATGTGCTCCACACTCACGTTCTGCTTCGCTGTGATCAGTTTCAGAGAAGGAGCCGGGGGCAGGCAAGTCTGTGCAGGTGGACGTCACAGGTGAGTCGACTCTTTGCGGTGAGCCACCCAAACCAGTGTAAACAGATTCAAATACAAGCACAACGAGAAGCAGTGCTCAAGGCAACTGCAGTGCGAAGTCCCTTGCAGTGTTGCAGCGGCGTTAATGTCATCAATTCTTCCTTGTTTATCAATTCTTCCTGGTCCTCCTTGT
>JAAUXT010001870.1_pt1 | contig 10712 bp, 4 predicted proteins | sample 7278171 | NCBI WGS metagenome assembly JAAUXT01 (sample SAMN14350112, study PRJNA611818) | marine sediment metagenome | isolation source: surface marine sediment (1.8m) | place: French Polynesia: Moorea | collected 2018-08 | reverse complement strand
ACAAACTTGGCAGTCTTCTTTTGTGTAAACTCAGTACATTTTGGTAAATGAGTCAAACACCTCACCAGTGCAAATCATGCTATTCCTGCCAGAAAAGAAAGCCCCCTCGTATTGCTACTTGGTCACACCCCTAACAACCACTGAGAAATCTTTTGGTGTCGCCTCTTGTCTTACTGCCCCTGATCACTGCTGCGCACATGTAGACCGTTGTGGATGACCACTGCTCAGAAATTCTGAACTGCCCTCTGTTTCTGTTGAACATCTGCAAGAGGGGAACTGGCAAATTCTCAGTGGTCACCCCTGCACTGGATACCCCGCAATGATCACGAGTAAATCCCCAGAAGTGCTCAGAGGTTACAATCAACTAAGAATTTCTCTGCTGCGGTTTCCACCACCACTTGTACCCCACAGTTGTCTTCACCAATGTACTGCCAATGCACAACACAGGCTCGCTCCGAAGGACGTGCCTGTTACAATTACGAGTAGATGTGAGACAACCAGCTGGGAACAAAGGTTGAAGCCGTCGACAGGGTTGCAAATACTCGTATTGTTGACATCAAAACACGGGCATGCACCTGAAGGAATCATTAGGCAGTGCTGGAATTTTCGACGCGTTTTCCAAGGCCCGTAAAGTTCAGGCAATTTCCTGACGACCCTGAATCGCATGTAAATCAGCCGTTTCGCATGGTCGCCTCGGGGAACCGAACCTGATGGATGAGGAGGACGGTCCTGATTGCATGCAAAACACCGCGCTGCATTAAAATTCCTTCAGTGGAGCAGAGTGTTTCCCACCAAACCGGGGGTTCAAAAACTTCCGTGGCAGCAACATTTAGTTGTTCTTTTCTTTTGCAAATTCACCAGTCGGAATAACAATGAAATTTAAAATTCAGCCTTGAATTTTATGGTGGGACAGTTTTTCAGTTGTCAGCCGTCATCAAGTCGACACAATTCACCTGAACCAGCCATCTTCACATGTAGTCGGCTTTTCAATGGAGCTTAGATCTTCCTGCCGGGTGCTCATTTTTCGATCGTATCACGATCAACTGTCCTGATTCAACTGACTGCGCGTCGCCTGCTTCAGATTCCTGGGACTCTTCCTTGAACTGCACGCCGTACCTGAAAACTCGTGCACCCTCAAATACGATCATCAGAGATACGAGTGGACATTCTGTTACTCCGCAGAAGGACAAGGTCTCTTCAGTGGGCCGTGGCGTTTTGATGTGTGTGTGTGTGTGTGTGTGTGTATGTGTGTGCACGTGCACGCTGATGTTTCATGTGAACGAATCACCAGATTCATGCAGAGTGCAGGAGGAACTACACGAGGACATTTTGAAGATCTCGTGCAAAATGTGGACCAGCAAATCAAATTGTCAAAACAAACTTCAAGCTGTGAAGGTTTGAGCTCTTCCAGCCCGTCAACACTCAGGTCAGGATGTCCCTTCAATGCAGATTTTGGTGTGTCCTCATTCTCACACACACACACACACACACACACACACACACACACACACACACATTCTGAAACATCAAACAAGCTTTCCGATCTGGCATTCGTGACCCACTGATGTTTCTGTGATCATGATAACCTCACTTCATGGGATCCACATGTGCTTCTCTGTCCCCCTTTTCTATCTTCCTGTTTCTGAGTTATTTTCACTGAGTCAGACCAAGTAAAGTGTCCAAAAACTGACCCATGATGCTTATTAATATCCAGACTCATGCGGAAATCCAATCGAAAGTTTTATGCGGCAAGTAGGATCCAAATAATTCACCTGAGATAAAAGTTCAACTGTTCTGCAGGTAGATTTTGTGTTTACACTGAAATCGAGGCTGGTGGCCACGTTACAGGCGACATCTGGCGGAGAACACATGAGAACAGATTTCGCGCCAAAAATGTTGGGGTGACTTGAACCACAAATCAGCACCGAAACGTTCATTCAACAATAGTCACAAACAGACATGATGCACGTCCGGATCTTTGTCTTCCGTTGCTATCTGGTGCGCCAAAGACAGAAAGGAAAAGCCCAAGCTAACTCCCAAGACAAACCTCATCGACTTCAAACAGTTGGTTCTTTGCCAGCTTGTCGCCAGACACCGTCAAACGTTCGCCGGTGGGAAACGCTGCGTCCGAGAGCTTCGGGTGAAACTGCAGGGTTGTTGAACCAAAGCAAAGATGAATGCTGATGCAGGTAACAAACGTAGTTCCAAGCTGTCATATGTCAGTTCATTTTCCTGCACGTTGGAAATTAATAACACAACTGCTCTTCGTTTGACAGAGCATCTGCAAACCTTCCTGTGCTTACCGATCAGCTGTTACAGAAATAAACTGTTCACCAAGTTGGCTTTGTTTTCCTGTTCTGTTTTGCTCAGTCAACAATCACTGTGGTACGAGTGACCACTTCTGAGCTTGAAACACACGACTTGAATTGTTTTTGTCGCATTCGGACAAAAGAGGATGTCTGTCCACTCACCATTTATTGTCAAGGAGAGCGAAGCAAGACAGTTGGTCAAGAATCAGGTGCAGAGCGGCAATGACAACCAAAAATGCTACCTGCTTCAGGTCAGTGAAAGACTGCAAACATCTTTTCTCACCTGGAGATCATTGATCAAGTGTGAGAGGGTCGTTTTTCGACATTGCCTTGCTGTAGGTTTCAACAATCAAATTTGTATTCAGTTGGTGATTGTTCTGGGTCCAGGAAGCACAGTCTGTGTCCTCATTGTCTTCGGCTACCAGGGCATCCTCAGCCTTGAACGAAACTTCACGAAGGTCTCGCACACAAGTTTGTATGAGTATGCATCGTGGGGAGACACAGATGGTTTGGTTTCTCACACAGGTGACGTTTTGCGCCGCGTACGGCGACGCGACTCCACCCGTCGTCTGCAGCAAGAAGCTGCCGCGCCTCGTAAATGGGATCCCGCTGGGCGCGGGACGCCTTTCCACCGAACAGGCGAACGGCATCCGCTGGCGGTAAGGGATGAGAAGGGAAACTCTTGAAGGATATCAAGTGTGTTGCCCACTCGTTGCCCTTGCGGCATTCATGGGCTATCACGGCTCTAACGGTTGCCCCCTCCCCATAAGACCAGGTTCAGGTTCAGGTTCAGGCTCTCTCTCTCTCTCTCTCTCTCTCTCTCTCTCTGTCTCTGTGCAACAAATGACGCAAACCACTTTTACACTCTGAATCCAGTTGTACAACTCGAGCGACTTTCCGCCTGAGTGGGTCCAGTTTGTTGTTGTTGTTGTTGTTGTTGTTGTTGTTGTTGTTTCACCGGAGGGCCAGATTCGGCTGGACCCCAACGATCAGAATTCTTTCCTTAAAAGTTCAAGACAACTGGTGTACAGCTGTACTTTGTGTATGTGTTCTTGCATTTTGAATCGGTATGCTCTTTCGTACAACAGGAAAATTGAATCTTGGATCAAAGTTTTTGTGGAAAAGACACCGAAGTACCGCAATACTCAATTGTTCACCGGGCACCTTTTCATTGAATGTACCGTGGAAATCTTGGTTGCTTCTTTGTCTTCTTCATGTTCTTTGCTTTTTCTCCTGCGTCTTCTCGACCATCCTGTTCGCCTCCTTTTGTGTGATAGACCTCAAGACTTGGATGCACATCAAAAGGCACTGCTGCTTGCATTGTTCCTTGAGCAACACGTGACACAAATGCTTGTCTCACCAGTTCCATCTCCTGCAGACCTGTCTCGTTGTTTTGAGAACACAATGACCTTGGTCTCGAGTTTCCAAACGGCCCTGTTCTTCTAATGCATCTCGTGCAATGCAGGTTTTCCTGTTTATCCATTTGCCATTTTTGAAAAGAAATCTCTCATTGCAACAAACGGAGTGTTCAATGGACTCACACGACCAGTGGTGTCCACACCAAATCAAACATGTGCCTTTGTTTTCGTCACACCTCAGGTACGTGGAGGGTCGTGGAGACGTGCACACGTTCCTCTCGGTGCCGATCTCGTCCGAAGAAGCGGAAGAGACGCGGCGGGAGTTCCGAGAACGGCTCGTCAAACGCGCGCGCGCTGTTCGGAGACACGACGGTGAAGATGTCGCTCGTCCTGTCGCATTGCCTGCACATCGACTCAGAATTGTACATAAATGACATTGCGGAGACTCAAGAAGAGGGACTTTACTTTCACGACTGACTCACCTTCAGCGGCGCTGTGAAGTGAGGCTGGGAACCTGGAACAAATTGGGGAAAACGTTGTGAAGGACAGTGCTACTGCTCGTGCGTTCTCCAGACCGTCAGAACCTGAGCTCGAGCAGAATCAGGGATCTTGTGTTTCAAAGGACCCCAAAACCCTGGAATTGTATTTGCCTGCCTGAAAATGAACTTTCAAGGCTTGCCTGAGATCAAAAGAGAATGACATTGACAAAATGGCCCTTTTATAATTTGACGTCTCTCCCTGTTACTAGGCAGGTTCGGCAAACATGAAACGTAGACGTATGCGTGAGTGTACACTGGCATTTCACCCCCTGGGGACAAAAACTCCACAAAATACTCTTTCTTGGGTGAATAAGAACATGATATCTTCTGTCAAATAAAATTATTTTTTTGCTCACTGATATCAAAATCAGAGTCCCCTTACAGTCAGAGGCAAACAGGTCTGAGGACAAATAGTGGCACAAATGTTTTGTTGTGTGCAGTGTGTCCTGCAGGGTGAGATTCTACGTCTGCGCATATGTCTACGTTTTATGTTTGCCGAACCTGGCTACTGTCAACTTCACAAGCGCTCTCGGGTGGTTGGCAACCAAAGACGCAATATATATTGTGTTGGTTCATGTCTTTTCTTTCATGTAATAATTAATTTTCATTTGATATTCGATTACTCGATTTTTGGTTCAGTTTTTGCTCAACTATTTTTCGATCTGTTGTGACTTGTTAGAATTTCACTTTTAGTTCATTGCAGATTCATGCGCTTAATTTGAAGCAAACTACAAGAAATATTTGAATGCTAAACGTTCGCAAAATATTATAAAGGGTGGATATTTGCCAGATTTTGTCTCTGAAAGGCATTTTTGATGACAAATAAAAGAATATTATCCGAACTTCTTTTCTCCAAGTTTTGTTGTCAGCGTTTATCTGATTGGTTGTGACTTTATTGAGCAGCGAATCGCGTTGCGCGTCTCACCTGCGGCGCCTCGTCACGACCATCGCCGCTGTTTCTTCATTCGCCGAAACTTTTCAGCGAAAATGGAAGAGCAGCAGACCCTCAAAGAGGTGAAAAATATGACATTACCACTTTTGATTGCACACACTTTTGAGAGTTCAACTGCATTACTTTTGAGAGTGGTTACAGATTTCGAAAACGATAGAAATTAGCTGATCGCTTGGAGAAATCTTTGTTGCCACTTTTCAACTGCAATGCAAGAGGATGGATGAAGATCACATGGAAAAATACAATCTTTGTTGTAGGTGGAGGCTTACGTGAAGAAACATGACATTCAGCAGGTGTTGAAGGAATGTATTGTGCAACTGTGTATCAACCGACCAGACAACCCGTTTGCCTTCCTCAAGGACTATTTTGATCGTCTGGAGCGGGTGAGTTCAGAGATGTTTTTCAACCTTCACTCTTCTTTGAACTTCAACATGTTTTCCCATCATCATGCTTCCTGCATTCAAAACAAACATTTTTGAGCAAACAGATATGCACACCTGCGTGGTGTGTTGCAGAGAATTTTCAGCTGATGTGGACCCGCAGCGCGTGAGACAGGATGGTTCCAATGAAGGTGGGGTGGGGGCGGGGTCATTCCGATTTTCACACACACACTCACACACACACACGGGCCTTTGCGCTTGTGCTTGCAGCAGGAGCTTGTGTCAAACTGCCGTGTTGATGTCACCTTGTATCTTGTGAACCAAAGAGCGCCGTCAGTGGTTCCTTTAGAAACAAGAAACACAAGAGACTGAGGCAGGAACATTTTTGCGCCGAATGCGAAGCATGTTTGGAGTGTGTACTACAGTTACACTTCTGGGAAAATGATGCAGATGAAAATCCCCTCCCCCCTCTGCTGCTAAACAGACCCGAGACAAAATATGCAAGGTGCCCGTCAGTCCAGTGCTGGGTGACATTTGGTCAGTACTGGGTGGTTAGGATGGGGTGAGCACCACAGATTCTCATTGATCAGGGGTGGCCCTGGAAGTGGCTGATAACGTCTTGGCAGTGATCCCTTCCCCTTCAATCTAAACAAGCAGCGACTCAACACTTGGTCACCAGTGGTGATCATCAGTGGTGATGTCAACTGAGATGAGACTGGTGATCACTCAGCGATTGCCTGAATGCACCTCATTCAAGGCTCTGCATTCGTCTTTGTCAGAGTTGCAAAAAATTTTTTTTGGTGTTTGACACCTTCGTCAAAGTATTGGGAGACTTCCCTACAAATCTTTATCAGCCGCTTGCGCTGGAATTGCTTTACCAGCGTCCAGGGGATGGACACTATCTGGGTTGCTCCCCTGGTACCACCAGTACCCAAAACTTCTTGGACTTCGTCAGTTTTGGCTGGTCGTGGATCTCCAGCTTACCCCCCGCACCACCACCACCCATAAGTTTTTGGACTTTGTGAGTTTTAACTGGACATGAGTGCCTGGGTCAGCCCCCTGGTACCACCACCACCTAATTTGTGGGTCTATGGGTTGCCCCCACCCTTGTACCAACACCACCAATCCTTTTTTTTTTTAAGAAAGGTTGACTTGTCATTTTTGGCCAGGCTTCCACAATTTGGGTCTCCAAGTCACCCCCGAGTGGTACTCCCTCCCCATTTTTTGGACTTTGTCATTTTTGGTGAGGCTTCTAGAATTTGGGTCCCTGGGTTGCCCCATCCAGTACCACTACCTGCCAAAAATTTTTGAACTTTGTCATTTTCAGTTCGGCTTCCAGGATTTAGGTATCTGGGTAACCCCCTGGCACCACTTCTACCCAAAAGGACTTTGTCGTGCACCAGAAAAGTACGTTACCTATTCAGCAGAATGCTGGACAGATTATGTTTGGCACAAAACAACACTGAGAACGTTGAAATTAAACAAATTTGATTTCAAACATTGAGAAGGAGACCCTGTCTTCTTGGTATTTACTTCGGATAGCCTTTATGCTGCACAGATCTGTTCGTCTCACTTGCTTTCTGTGTCACCCTTTTCAACAAACAACGCTTTCACAACGAAAGAACGTGTTCGCACCCTGCTGCACTGGTGACTTCACAGTCCACTCGGATGAAATGTTTACCAGTACCTCACAACTCGTACAAGAGAACTCGTATCGCAGGATCTTTCAACTACAATTTGTTGAGAAACTGAATCACTGGATGATTTTGCGGAGACGACGACAAACTGTGAGGAATCAAATGAACTTGGAAGTTCATCTGCCCACATGAACCTTGACTGAAAAAGAATGTGAGGATAACGTACAAAGTAAATCGTAAGTTGTTTCTTTTTTTACAAATCCGTGGGAAAGAGTTGCGTGCTCTGCAAGAGAGGAAAACAGCGTACTGATCAGAAAGAACGGGTGAAACTGCGATGACCTTGATCGCAGCTCTTCCGAGGTGGACTGGAAAACTTGGCTGTTGGGGATTTGGAAAACTGGACGTTTCATTGGCTTTCAAAGGGCATTGTGAGGAACGACATCAGGCCGGACTTGGTATCCGGCACAGCGCTGTTTTGACAGACAGAACGCCCGTGTGTCATCTCTGAATCGATCTGAGCATGAACGTGAGGCTGGTTGTCCTTGAGACAAAGCTCTGCAGGATCATTTGTTCTGATTGAGCTGAGCGAATGCAACAGCTAAAAACGCTCAGTTGAGGACAAGGGCACTGAACACTTTTCAGTTTCTTCGGCTCTTAGCACAGATTCTGCACTGGATGGAGTACCGCGTGGAAAGGCGCTTTGATGTACTTCACACAGCACTGAAGAAACTGGGCGTCTGACCCTGACCACATTGAACCTCTGACGTCAACAGGCGCGTAGAACATCAGCTGCTTGTGCAGGGTGTTGAGGTGAAATCCATGTGAACACGAGAGTACGAGTGTTCACCACCAAGGTCTCCACTCTTTCTCAGCATCCCAATGAGCACAACATGCATTGTCCGTTCTTTATATTTTATGTGGATGGACGTGTGTGATCAGATAGTTGGCGTGCGCCGTGTGTGTGTGTGTCTGGGGACGCTGCTTGTGATCAAGACACATCTGGTGGGATAGTCGTGATTGAGATTGTGAAAGATTGAAGGGCTCAAGAGCTGCCAGTCACGTGTTTTCACGCAGTGTTGTGTTCCCAGTTTGAATTTGCTACCCCCCAGTCCAGTTGTTTCTGAACTGTTGCTGCTGCCGCTGTGGAACAGATGAGTCTGAGGTGGTGCGCACAGCAGTGATTCGTGGGGCAGATGGCGAGCGCTGATCCTCGGATGAACAACCGGAGCTGAAGCGGCAGCGCGCTTCATCCAACTGCTCCAGATTTATCTGTCGGTTTGCGAGAGTTTGATTGCAGGAGGTTTATCGTCATTTCAATTCCACGCTGAACAAATTTTATCCGTCTCGCTCACAGATTGTTCACGTCCTTGTACACTGCGTTCCGAACGGCGCACACAACTCTTGTTCCGCGGGGAAAACGTACGACTCTCGCTTTTGTTTCAGACGTCCACCGGCTGAAGAAAAAACTTGTTTTCGTGCAACACATGGAAGAAAGTCGTCGCTTCTGTTTGGCCTCATCAGGTTTATGTGCTCTTCCCAGCTCTCTTCTGGTGGAGACAGGACGCAGCTGGCTGACCAGGCTTCCCCTGATGTGCTCTGTCTCCGGTCGTTTGTGTCTTCCGTTGTTAGACTCTACGTAGAGGTTTCCATTGGTCACAACTTGTGTGGTTGTCAAGACCAAATCTTCTGTGGCTTCTGAATCTACACACAATGCACTCGACCTTTGTGCTGTTCATTTCCATGTTTGGTGTTCCGTGTTTAGTGTTCCGTGTTACATGTTTGCCTATTTCCAATGAAGGGTTTGACTGTATGGTCAACCATTTGTGCAGGCAAAGAAACCCCAGAGTTGATACTTCAACAGAAAAAAATGCGAGTGAACACACCAATTGGAGATAGACAACCAGCTGGGAGCTACACAAGGATCGTGTGTGCTCGCACTTTTCCTTTCAAGAATCTTCAACAGTTCCACGGAACTACGATACCCTAGCTCATGAAAGATCACGAACGATGCAGTGTGAACGCATCAAATGACCTTCAAGACGGAACCCTCGAAGAATGCTGAGTTCCTCTGTACTCAGGCAATTTTCTGTGAGCGCTCTGTATCAAGCGGTTGTGCCTACACTTGCACGCTTGCTTTCCTGCAAAACTCGCCGTTTCCTCGCTGGTTTTACTGCTCGCTTTTATCGCCCTGTTTGTTTGGCATGTTTACCACACGCTCAGTGATGGCCAAACTTGAGGTTCTTTGTGATCGAACGTGTGGCTCTTGAGAATGTTGTTGGCATCATTTTCCGAGGCACATACAAACAGGATGTTCGTTTTTACAAAAATGAAGTTTCGTGCCAGATTCGATTGGTGTTTGTTGAGATATGAATGTTGACCGAATCTGCACACATCACAATGCATAAGCCATGCACACAGTCCAACTGTTGACACAACTTTACCTCCAACAAACATCAGGACCACAACAAAAAAACTTCAGAACGAGAATTATTGAAGTCCCATCCCTCGTGCGAGGTTTTGTCGTGACAAGTTCGACCGATGGAAAAAAGTCCCTTCAACAAGGGAAGAAAGAAAGGAAATTGTTGTGTGAAGAGAGCTCTTGTGTCAGGACCAGAGACGCTTGGGTTACTTTTCAGTCGTGATTCCAGGTTGGGCGTCTTGTGCGGTCACTCTCGAAACCGTTCATTTTGTAGACCGAGAAAAGGAAGAGTTGCGCGGTTGATGTCGCAATCAGGTGTCACATGAATGCAGCACCTCCTCAAGGAAATTTTGGCCAAGCAGAAAGTATACAGCAACTACAAGGATGACTTTCATTCGTAAACATTTTCTAATCGTCGGTGAACGGTGTTTGAAAGCGAGCATTTGGTTCTTGTGTTCCACCTGGTCACCGGTTTCACATCAAGTTGTGACAAATAAACCTGCTTTCGGGTAAAATAGGCAGAAAAGCAGATGCACTTTGTGGATAATTTCACCTGTAAGCTTTATGTCACGCAGTCTGTTTACTCACGCCCATAACAGATAGCTTTTCCACAAAGTAGGCACGACAAATATTGGCAGAGCCACAGCTTATGTGACAAACTGGCGCTGGAAGATGGTAGGTTTCGACGCACATGTTGAGTCGAGCTTGAATTCGGGGCAGAATTCAGAGAGCAGGCAAATGTTTTGTTGCAAACGAACTTTGCTTGTTGCTCACTACTTTGCTTGTGAAACACTGATTTCTCGTTTTGGTACAGAAGCAGTGCGCGAAGTTCTTCCAGAACAAACGACGACCAGATGCGAACGTTTGACTTTTTTTTCATTTCCGACAGGAAACAGACTTTAAGCTTTCCGACACACTGGAAAATCCAACAGTGAAAGTAATCTTATTATCAGCCGCGGTAGCGGAGCTGATATTGGTTTGCCCCTGTATCCACGTCCGTCCGTCTTAGGTGGACAAAACCTCTGTTTTACTCCTGTTCCAGTGATCACAGACTGGAATCACAGTGGGTGCAGACACCCTTAGGGGTACTCTACAAGTTGCATATGGTATCATTTTTT
>JAAUXT010078803.1_pt1 | contig 10714 bp, 9 predicted proteins | sample 7278171 | NCBI WGS metagenome assembly JAAUXT01 (sample SAMN14350112, study PRJNA611818) | marine sediment metagenome | isolation source: surface marine sediment (1.8m) | place: French Polynesia: Moorea | collected 2018-08 | reverse complement strand
GGGGTGGGGAGGGGGGGTGGTTAGTGGGGGGGTGGTTAGTGGAGAGGGTTACATTCCAAAGTGTGGACAGACGCACACATGAATACTAAGGGTTTTTAAGCCGACAGCGGCACCTAGATGGCCGCAGTACCGCGACCATCAACAACGCACAACTCAACATTTTGCAGCTTGCTGCGTTGAACTGTTGTGTCGTCTTTCAAGAGATGTGACCACGAGAAGTGACTCGTCCTGTTTCTCCGCTCAGCGACTCTCATGCTCTGACTATTGATGTGGAGACCAGCTGGACTGGGACACACTTCCACACCAATCCCGACAGTCACGTTCTCACAGGCACTCAGCCAGAGTGCCAGTCTCTTTCTCATCAAGACAAGCATGAGATCAGAAATGAATTGATGGTTTCAAACACACAAGGGGGACAGATGGAGGGTGGCCGATGTTTTGTCAGAACGAACGTGCATGTCCATGCCCTCCACGAAGCATCTCTTTGGAGTTGGGGTTGGGGTGAGATTTCAAGACCGAAAGTGTCAGGAATCTTGTCAAGAGGTTGTATTTCAAACGGGAGTTTTCAACTTTCGAACTTCGTGAACTCAATCATTGAACAAAGGATTCGTACGACGTTTGGTCGCTCCAAAAACAGAGAAGAATAATTTGTGCAGACTCTGTTCCTACTGTTGTTTTTTTTTTTTGGGTCAGGAAACCACGCTCAAAACGTCCGTCCATGGAATTAAAACAGGTATATCTTTCACCCGCAATGAACTTCTCCAAGACTTAAGTTCACAGTTATAACTCTTGGCCAGTCAATCGTCGGTCTTTTGGTCAAGATTCAACCAAACAGTTGACTTGGAAAACAAATTTTGCTACACAGCGCACCCTTGTTGTCTCGGTCTGAGAACCTGCACAATCACCGAAAGGCAAGTTCCAAAGTGACACTCGAGATGATCTGCTCCCTCGAAGACAATGCTTTGTCAATTCGATCACTTGTCTTCGGCTTCAATGCAACTGCAGTCCCTGGGTAAAACTCACAGTGCAGCGCTCAGCACCTTTGGACACGGCAGAGCCAACTGTGTCACCAGAAATCGACTGATAGCGTACACAGAATGAGGGCGCTGGTGTGTCCACCTGAAAGGAATTACCGCTGCCACTTAAAAACATGCATGTCCTGCACAACAGCTGGGTCCAGGCATGATGCACAGGATTGTTCAGGATGTGGGGAGCAGCTGGAAGTTTCTTCAACATTTGCGGCCTGCCACTGATCAGTATCAATCATACAAGCCGGCCAGCCATTCAGTGTGTGTGTGTGTGTGTGTGTGTGTGTGTGTGTGTGTGTGTGTGTGTGTGTGTGTGTGTCCCACGTTGCACAGCCAATTCAACATCACAATGCAGACCGTTTGAACTCTCATCTGATTCACGCCTGCAATGTTGTAGCTGTTTTGGCTGTCTTTACGAACAAAAACGCTTCAATGTGACTCTGACTCTTGTTGTTTTCGAGTTGTTTACTGCTTTGTTTGCGTTGATTTTTTCTCAATGGGATCCACGAAACAAATGTGAACTCTTGTTCAACATCTCATGTAGATCATGTCCCGCGTTGTCTGCATCGTTTTTGACTGTCTGTCATTTCAGAAACTGACAAGGCTCATCACTGAACCATCCACAGCTCGTCACCGCGGCCACGGGGCTCCTGCCGCGGCTCACCTCGAATTTCCCACGGACTGAACACCCAAAATGAAAGTCGCAAGTTGCACACCGTTTGATTTTCCTGTGTCTATGAAGCTTCAAAGTTTTGGGACTCAAACAAAAGGATCTGGTCTTGGTATTCTGTGACATCACACAATTGACACAATCAAGCACTTTTTGCACCCACTATTATTTTTCAGTTGACACAATTCATTTTCCGTTCAGAAGGCGGTGGAATTTGGTGTCGCACTCGTGGGCTGAAGTAGTTTGTGAACGGCTTGTGCGTGAAACGACCTCCACTCACCCACCCACGTATCTGAAGATCATTTTCCTCGATTTTTCCTGCGTTTGGGGGCCTGGTTTCCAATGACTTCAGTTGTGTTTGCAGACTCAGAGTGAAACATGTTTTTTCATTGGATTTTGATCCTGATGTTTCCAAAACGGCAAACGAAGACAATTTTTACCCCTAAAAATTCTGGGGTGGTTTGATTTTTCACAGCTGCTGTGAGACATACTCTGGATGAAAGAGCATCCGCCCCCCTGCAACAACATAATAATGGGTGTGTGTTCACCCCAATGTGACCGATTTTAAAGACAGATCATTGACAGATCATTTGGCTAAACAGATTGTGCACGATTGTCATTTTTGTCTGCAGTGTGTGCAGTACCCACCTAGGACCAGCTCTCAAAGATCAACCTTTTCTTTCCAATTGATTGAGTTTCCGTTCAGAACAATTGTCGCGAAAATCAAAATCTACCTTAATGTGTCTGTCTTTTTTCTTCATAACATGCAACTTCATTTGCGAGCGGAAATTAAAAAAGAAACATTACCTGCTCTTCAACATTTGTGGAACCAAGTCACTGTTTTGTGAATTTGAACAGCAATCAACATTCCCTTTTCGTGTCTTGTGTTTGAAGTTCAATGTGCTGCAAAGAAAATGAGAAATAAATCTCAAACACAGAGCAGTTGTTGATTTCTGCCGTGTTCCTCATGTGAGCTGGGAAGGAGCAGTTGTTTGTACTGAGTGGCCTTCGTCAAGTTCTGACGTCAAGTTCTGACTTTTTCCCGACACCAAAATTTGAAAAACACAAAAACGAACAAAAGAACGACAGACGTGCAGTTCCCACATATGGATCTGGCCTTTTCTATTTTGGTGTTGCAGCCAGAGACAGAAAACAGCTTCAATCCGGGTTTATTTACTTCCAATTTGTTCGATGTTGAACAAAAAATATGAACTTTTCAAGACACGAGCCTGCTACATGTATTCACAGAGTTGGTCCGTTTCTGTTTTTCCAAATATTTTTTTCCAAACAGAAGAATTTTTTGTTCACCAAATGAAATGGTATGACAAAGAATCACAGACAACTATCAACGAAACAAGAAGATATTCTCACTTTTCACACACTTTGTCAACAACTGTTTTTCTGAAATGTGTTTCCCAACAAAAGAATTTTTCGTTCACCAGACGAAATGTTTGACCAAGAATCACAGACAACTGGAAACAAAACAACATTTCTCACCTGACAAGCAAGATAACTGCACATTTTGGTTGGAAATCTCACGCTGACATCAGTACTTTTTTGGACAAAGCAACATTTCTCTGATGAGAAACTGGGGTATTTTTGACCGAAAGTAGTATTCAATTTCCTTTGCCACCGAAGGAAACCCAAATTAGTCCATTAACGCCACAAAATCTCCTTGTCTTGACATATTTTCCGGCCATATCGTCGGTACTCAACGATTTGATGGCATTTCCATTGACTTTACTTCGCACTCAATCAGGAGAGCTGAAAGGTTTCTCAATAATTGACACTGACGGGTGAGGAGACTTCATCCGGTTTGCGGAGTTCCGATCAAATGAGGAGAACATAACACAAAAAGAGATGTTTGCTTGCACTCACAAGTCCCCACCTGACAATGACAATTTGGAACATATTTGCCGCACCCCAGGCACATCCGTGTTGTACACAAACAAATGCTTGCCCAAGACTCCACAAAAGTATACAGGGTAAGGTGCTGCAGGTGAGAGCATCTCGGCGACAACACGGAGAAGCAAACTCATTCAGTGGCAAATTTTGGAGCACATTGGGGTCTGTTGACAAGTTCCTCGACTGAGCCAACCTGGACCAGATCAGCTTTCCAATCTCAAGTGGCAAAAAGACCTCACTCTGTGAAATGCCTGAAAAAAATTTAATTGGATGCTTGAAGCCTGTTTTTGCACGACCTCTTACCGGAATGAGTCCACCACACAAAACATGCAGACACATGTTGGCATTCGGATAAAGCGTTGCTGTTCACAAGTGCACACTTGCGTGCAAATCGACAGCTTCAAAGACACATTTGGACTCCATCGCGGAAGCCCTGGTGAGTGTTGGCACAAGAACGGAATGTCGAGGCAACAGTTGCTCTGGTGTCCCACCACCTGCCGTTCACTGCTGTGCCTTTGCCAGATTAAACGACATCAGGAAGGCTTGGTGAAGGGAGGTCTGTCTATTGCGGGGTACGCCCGAGTCCAACGTCGTACCATTCGTTGTATGATTTGCCATACAATTTTGCAAGAACGTGGTCGCAAAACGGAGAGTGAGGCTTTTCGGTTCTCAAGCACGTTTTTGTTATATTCGATTGAATATCGATGCTCCAAAGCGTTGTCCAAAAGTTGGCAAGATATTCAATCAGAAAAGTCTGCTGGTTCCCTTTGACGCATTGCGACCGCATTTTCCATTTGTGCGTCTGCTATGTTCTGCCTTTTGGAGAATATGTGTGCGAATAGAGAAAGGAATCCACTGTTCAGTCTGATCTTGTAACTTTTTGTGACCAGTCCAACCATTTAACCTTCTGTGATCAACTGACAAGTCCGTGGTAATTCTGAATTTTGCAGCTCTCCCTGCTGCAGCCACTGAGACCATCATTGTGGTCTCGGCTCCTCCACCGAAGGACGTAATATCCTGCCGAAGGAAACACGAAAAGGGAGAATTCTCCGACAGAAGAGTCAGAAAATGACATGGTGTCTCCCGCAAAAACGTTCCTTTCACCAAACAAGAAAAAATCTCTGAGTCCACGAACATGGTCGGAATTCAGTCTGTAACCCGGTGTTTGAAGACAAACAGTTGTTTTTGTTTTGTTTTGACGATTTCGTTTCGACTTTACTTGCCCACTTTTCTCTTCTTTTTGTCTCTCAGGAAATTCGATGGAAGAAAAGACTGGACAATAGAGTCTACAGTCGTTCCGCAACGAAAAATTGCCACAACATGTAGGAGTTTTGTCTTCGGCCATGGCAAATAGCAACAGACCCACACGCACACGCACACAAAACACAGACACAACAACACAACACAAGGCACAAATGCCTCCTATGGTTGCGTGTTTATCACGGGTTTTCTCTTGAAGTCTGGCAATTGGGGCACGTTAGTGGAGACCGGATGGATCTGCTGAAACTCTCCAATAAACGCGTGTTTACTTCTTTTCTCCACGTGCAGTTGCGTGTGCAGCTTGTTCTTGAAGGTTTTGGTGTGAATGGACCACTGCATGAGAAGCAAGCTGCTTGAATTCCAGACTTCAAGAAATCAAACAACCACACTGAGAAAGATGGCTACGCCCCAGGCCAGCACAATCAAGGTGGAAGCACAGTCGGTGGACAGATACTCGTGGTCGTGACTTGCCACTGGTCGATGTCAAAAAGGGCACTAAGTTTTCCTTCATCTTCGAAGGAAAGCTGGAACGTTTCCTCAGTGCTACAGTGCTCGTGATTACGGACAAATGGTGGAGATGATGTCAAAGATCCCCAGACGTGACAAATCCCCAGACATGACAGACATCTCGCTTTGAGGAAGATGGAGATGTGGCGTGGCGTGGATTGGCCGTTTTGTCTGCAACGCCTACGCGAGTACCATAACCCTGACAGACTAACTTCCATTGACAGAAGCTTCCCGTGTTCTTGAGGGAGTCGGAGGGTGTGGCAGCTCAAGTAGCGCCAGAGTATCTTTGCACTCACTGTTGATATCACAAGGACTTTGTTGCATGACGTGTTGAGCTCCACTCGAGAAGAGAGCACGAATTGCCCTTGAAAGAGGTCAAATGGACTGCTGGTGAAGTGTTGTGTGGGTCTGGTTGCAAGGGACTGATATCACTGGTCTGGTTGCAACAAGACCCAAACCTGTGGAACAAGACCTGGACCTGCAGAACCAGATACAGACCTCTGGAACCAGACCCAGACCCAAGGACCAGGCAACAAGACCAGCACAACCAAACACTAATCTGTATGCAATGGGCTGGTTGTTCTTCTTTTGTTGTGCCAATATGTGTCGTGTCACAGACACAGGATTCACACTTGCAGAACCAGACTCAGACCCACAGAACCTGACCTGCAGTTGAAATTGATTGCACTGTACATGTACAAGTCTGGTTGCATCAGTTTAGTTGCTCTTGTCTGGTTGTGCAAGTCTGATAGCATCAGTCTGGCTGCACTGGTTGGGTTATGCTTGTCTGGTTGCTTGGTCTGGGGTCTAGACCTATCTGAGACTGGATCTGGTTCTAAGGGTCTGGTTCCATGGGTGTGGTCTGCTTCCAAAGGTCTGCGTCCAGTTCCGCAGGTCTGGATCGTTTCCCGCGACACGAAAAAAGTTCCCACTCGACAGTCGTCCACAGCATCAAAAGAGAGACGTGACACAGCAAGTATTTCTGAGCGTGAGCCTGCCCGTTACAGAACCGTTGCTCCCTTCCATGTTGGTCAAAACTTCGGTCCGATGCCAAGCTCAAGGGGCGCCACCCTTTTCGATCAGTGTCCACGATTTTCAGCGTGTCTGGGTACCCCGATGTGAATGGAAAGTTGTGTGTCTGGTTTGTCACATCACAGTTGTAGCAGAAAGGTGTCATATTGCACGATACACTCAAGGCATTTTGAATGGAAGGAACACACTCACATGTGACTTTTTTCTGGAACAAAACATCAAGTTACACCAACTGCTCTACAGTTGTGGTTCAGTAACCCAATTCTTTTTTCTACAGCCAGACGTTGTTTGGGCAATCCTAATTATCAAATATAATTCATCTGGTTACCTGAAGTTGTTCTTGTTACAAAACAACTGGATGCTTGCAAAACATCTGAAAAATATCTGTCTTGTTGTTTTCCTAACAAATCAACTGTATGAATTGGCAGAGTATCTGAAAAGCACCTGTCCATGCATCCAGTTATATTTATTACAGATCAAATTAACACCCGGTATTTTTATTTGTTGGGAAGCTATCCAGTTATTCTGCAGCCTGTACAGTTTATTTGTGACAAAAACAATTGGATAGAAACTTTTTCAGATGTGTGCCAAAAGCATTCAGCTACTTTATGACAAGAATAATTGGATGGTTTGTCAGTGTGTTTCATCCTGCAATTTCGATGATGCGACAGTTTGGGTGCAACGATCGCAGCCGTCCAGTCGCCCAGTGTGCTCCGAGACTTTTTGGTCCAGAAAGAAAGACTGTCTTTTCGCAGAGAGATATGCCAAGGTAAAATGGCAGATCAATTGGTCGCATGTGTTTTGCTCGCACAAAACGCCGGTGGCAGATTCTGCAGTGCGGTGAAGAAGAGCATTCACGAACGGATTTCTCATGCAAATACATGCATATGTGCAGTTCTCACAAAACCCACATGTTGAAACAACGTTGGAGAGAAAAGTTCGGGATGTGTTCGAATGTACCCCTTTCTTCCGCGAATGCATGTCCAGCTTTTGACTGAAATCATCGCGTTCAATTGGTGAAAGCGAACGAAATTTCCGTGCGCGATGAACATTCTCCCTTGTTCACAGGAAAAGGTTTTCATCAATGCTGCGTGAGTGGCTGAACCTTGGGTGTGGTCATCTGTCTGGTTCGTGTTCCCACCATCAGTTTCAGATCCTCCCAGTCCACGATGAATCAAATCAAGTCTGTCAACAGGCACGCCTGTTCACCAAAATTGTCTTTGATCACGCGGTTTTCAGCGTTCCACCAGCTTCGTCTGGTCGTGTTTGTGTGCGTGTCTGCATGTGTGTCTGTGCGGGGGTGAGGTCTATGGACAGCACAGGACATATATCTACCTTGGATATGGCCTGATGCTTGCCATCATCTACCCCCATCCTGGGGGTTGGATTAAGGCTTGGTGCTACCTGGGGCATGACCAGGTGTCATCACCTGTTCTCCCCGTGGACCCACAGGAAGACAGCATCCGGCCACACTGGGTTGGGTGATACCATCGGGTAAGGTCCCACCGTCAAACTGCGGGCTTTCTGAGCTTCGCTTTCTTGTTTGGAGATAAGACACAAGGATTCGCTCCATGTATTCGTCTCACATGGTTCATTTCTGTTCCTTGTTGCAGGACAAGGCAAAAGGTTTTGCTCAAAACGCTCGCCACCGGAAGAAGGTGCAGTTAACCGAGTTTTGTTGATCTAATTTTGGTTGACTCGAGATGCATACGAGTACAAACTGGCTGTGACAGGTGCAAAACATTGCCATACTTCCCCTCCCACTCTTTGTTGTTTTTCCATTGTATTTGTCGTGTGTAAAAATTTTGCAGTGGACCACTGAAGTCTGGTTCCAGAACAAAAACACAAATTGATCTGACATGATGCTCGAACCCTTTTCTCTGAACTCGACAGTGTCACAGTTGAGCTTCACCCCCCCTGGCCACCCAAAACATTTTGTGTCACAATTTTGCACCACCAGACCCCAACGTGTTCCCTGGTGTGCACGGCAATACTCCTCAAACCTAAGAGTGTTCCGTTCATTCTGCCAGCACGAACTTGTGCGAACACGAGCACACGGAGTAATTTGCCTGACATATTCCTCCGACAGGAGTCTTAATGTGGCCAAATGGGCCAAATTTCTTGGAAGCTGAAAAAATCGAACAAGATCAATTTCAGCAAATCGTACAAACTGTGCGTGAGCAGATGCGAATCTCGGAATTAACAGCTGCTCACCAAGCTGCCCGATGAGAACACATTCATGAGCAAGCACTTCTGCGAGTGGTTTGGGGTCACAAACCATAAATGCAGAAATCTTTTGTGCTCTCTTGAAAAAGGCCGAATCACAATTACTGTGTCAATGTGCGAGTACTCGTACATGTGCGGTCGTATTTTCATGACTACGAGTAATCTGCGAGATCAAGCGACGACTTTTATATTTTGGGACGCTGTGCTCGAGTGCAATTCAGAAAGTTTTTCAAGTTGGACCTCAATTTGGGCGACAGATGGGGAATTTTTTGCACAAAACAAGAGGGAAATTCCACGCATGAAGATCACTCTAATGGTTCAGAGTCGATAGATGTGCAGTTCTCTTTCATGCGGTTTGCCCGCTATCTCTTGCACACTCTCAGCACACAAAAATTCTTTGGACAGCTGGTCTTCTCAGCATTTTCAGCTGAATATGAGAAAGAAACTTGGCTTGGTGAGCAATGGACATCGCAAAACGGCTTAAGTCTCGTCGACGACAAATTGGAAGGTCGGACGGAGCACCTTTTCCAAGGGTCGTGTCCTTCCTGGCATTTCACATTTTCCCCCAAAGCAGCAAAATGAATCTCTTTGCGAGATTTCTGACAGTGCGTAGGTTCCTGTTTGCGCATCTCTCCGTGGTCCCTACTTCCCTGAGCCTCCACTCACGTACCCGCCTCACGTCCCCACCATTTCCCTTGTGGAACCAACGCTGAGTCTGATACGAGTACCGGCCTTCGTGGTTACTGTCCGCGCAGCCAGTCAGAATTTACTTCACCAGTTCAGACGAAACACTGTGAAATTGGCGCAGTAAACCAAATGGTCGACATTACCGGAAGACTGAATCTGAACTTCTCATCGCCTGGATTCTCAAGTCAAGAAATCAAGGGCACACTTTGGGCACGGGTATCTGGATACCAATGCTGAGAGGAATGCCCCCTGGTCAAGAATGCATCCAAAATTTTTGGAGTGGGATCTCTCCTGAAATCCTGTCCGTGGGGGTGGAGCAAGAAACTGCCAAATTTTGGGCAGATCCAACCCCCTGCAGAGACATCGGGAGATAGGCCTTGGCTCGGTTCCTGAGGATAGGCTTTGGCAGAACTTGTGGAATTCTGGCAGAGGCTATTCTCGATGTAACCCCGTGTGTTTGTCGTGCGACATCACACACAAGACTCCCATTTTCTTTTTCAGATTTCCATGCTCGAGCGGGAAAAAATCCACCGTGGAATTCTTCAGTATACCTTTCATGACAGATCAGAAGACGAGATTCACCACGAACACGTTTATTCCTGCCTTGAGTGTGTTGTCTCTGTTGTTGGGACATGGTTGTTGACAAAGGCTTCCGACTTCAGAAGCGTTTGCTCACTTTCTTGTCACAGGAACCCCTGCATGGCTTGTGCAAGGATGAGTCAAGCGTTCCTCCATTCATCCAACGATCAAACAGGTCTTTGAATGTTGCTCGCTGCTCATCAGAATCCTTGTCGCATCAGGCGAATGTTGAACACATCGATGCCAAACACTTGTGAACTGAAAAAGGGAAATGTTGTTGGTTGTAAAATTCTTCCTCAAACAGACAAATGGTCCGTGCCAGACTGTGGAACCATGTAGTTTGACAAAGCAGAGCTTTCCGTGTTTGAAAATATTGTTTTTGGGGAAACGATCACGAGAGTTCCACCTACCAAAACATGTGTGTGTGCACAAGCCACAATCATTTTCCTGGTTTGGACTCTTCACAACCCCCAGCCACCGTTCAGGAAGAAAATGACGTGAAATCTTTCATATCAAGTGAGTTTCTTTGGAAAACAACAAAGGAACAATCTTAGTCGGAGGGTGTGTCGAGTGGAGACTTGATTTGAGTCTCTCGAGCGGCGGATGCAGCTCTGCTTCTTTGTGTTTTATCCCGATTCAGCGTGATACTGTCAGCCCAAAGGTACGAGGTCCGTCCACGAACTTTGCGCTTCATCCCCATTTTCTCAGCGACTCTTTGTCACAAATTGGCTTCCTTTTGAGGATGGCTGTCTGTCCTTGTTCTGCCTTGGTAGACTGGGTTAATGAGGTCATGTAGTGCTCCTGTCTGTGTTGACATCCT
>JAAUXT010100597.1_pt1 | contig 10715 bp, 15 predicted proteins | sample 7278171 | NCBI WGS metagenome assembly JAAUXT01 (sample SAMN14350112, study PRJNA611818) | marine sediment metagenome | isolation source: surface marine sediment (1.8m) | place: French Polynesia: Moorea | collected 2018-08 | reverse complement strand
CCCCCCCCCCCCCCCCCCCCCCCCCCCCCCCCCCCCCCCCCCCCCCCCCCCCCCCCCCCCCCCCCCCCGCATGGTGTGCTTCAATTTGGGTCTTCCGCACGTGGACCTTCGGCACCGTCCCGTGTGATGCTGTAACAAGTCGGCGTGTGTGAAGAGATGACCCACCTCTGCTCGTTTCAGCATTTCCCACTTGTTCAGGATTTTCATTGCATAAACCTCGTCTGTATTCTTCAGCTTGACAACTGCCACCTGAAACACGATCAATCGACGCAACTCAATACTCGTACACTATCGTTCCGCTTTGCACTTTCCCGTGTGCACCTGAGAGTACGTGATGTCAACAGCAGCCACATCCAGAGATACTTCTGCGAGTTTATTTTGTGTTCTGACTGCTGAGTCATCTTTTTCCACGCAACTGAATAAATTCTTGCAAACACGTGTGCAGCTGCATTTGCCCATACTGGGACAAAAATGACGGACAAACCACCACAGACGGATCGTGCTCGAGTGCTCTCACCTCGCCAAAGGCTCCACGCCCGATGATTTTGAGAGTCTCGAAGTCCTCGCGTTGAAGTCGCAGCGTCTTGATTCTGTTCACAACGGGTTTCACTGAAAAATAAAAACAGCCGTCACACACGCGTACAAACATTTCCTGAAAACGACTGTTTGGATGTGACATAGGGAGCAGTGTGTGTGTGTGTGTGTGTGTGTGTGTGTGTGTGTGTGCATTCGACTTGACGGCGCTTCCGCAGAACATTCGAACTCACCGAACTCAACGAAGTCCGTGACTGTTTTCTCGCGGCGCACGTTCGAGTTGCAGCACTCGTCGAAGAGGACGATGAGCATGTCGAGCAGACTCTCCACACTGAACACCTGCCCCCTGTTGTTCTGCACCCCGGACAGGTACATGTGTTCAAGCACCTTCTGCCGCTCCGTCGCCGACATTCTGCTGCCGTCTGTTGGTTCCGTCGGCTTCTCTGGTTCACTACAAGCTCGTCCTCACTCCTTCACATTTTCTCGGTTTCATCACTGGTCGTTGGAGTGAAAATTACTCAACATTCCACTCCCACATTCTAGCATGTCAACGTTGTGATCCAAAGCAAAGCAGAAACAAAACTCAATTTCCGAGGCTTCTCAACAGAAACAAACACGCACAACCCAGGCTAAAATATTCCAAAATCCCAATGGTTAAAATGTGGTTGCCTTTCCTGCCAAATTTCTCTCTCACGGCAACAAAACTCCTTTGAAAACTAAATAAAAAATTTCGCTCTTCCTTGCCAAGATGGCTGCTCGAGGATCGGTGGTGCCACAGCGGGGATTCCCTGGGATTCCCTCTGTTTACAGCATGGCGCTGTCGTGGCAGGTTGCGCAGTTCTGCTGCCTTATTTTTGCCGTTTTCTCTGTTTCCTGTGGTCAAGAGAAAAAGGTAGTGAGTTTTGAAAGTATTGAAAGAGTTCGTTATGGTGGATTCAGTGAGTTTGTGAAGAAACCGACCGTCACAGCTGTGTATTTCATGCTGAAAGGTAAAACTAATTTTATCATGGTCAATCGATTTTCAGAGCTCGATGGTTTTGTGTTTCAAGCGACAGCTTGATCTTGAAAATCTTCTTGTATCATATTGAGCTCGTTTGATTGTGTTGTTATGAAGTATTTCTCATCACATGAAAAAATTCTGGTTCGAAAGATGAGCGAACCTGACCCATGCACGTCGACTCGAGGACGGCTCGGACTTTGTGCAAGCGGAAGAAAATTGACAATGTCACGACGTCCGAAATCAAGATTTTCACCTATCTGTGACCATGACAAGTCATTTCTCTTTCGGCCTGATCTCGAATTGATCTTACAAGAAAATTCGAAAAAATTGGGGTGTTTTTTGCTCTGGTGAAAGCCACGTCATCCGTGCCTCCGTAAGAACCAGAAAGCTCCTTTTCAGAATGTCTTCACACAAGTTTGTGATGTGCCCGCATTTGTGCAATCTGTCTGCGAGTTGCACCGCACATGACATGGCTTTGAAATGAAGTGGCTGACGTCTGATCCTTGAGTCAAATGTTTCAGAGCCAGGTCAAGTTCAAAACTTTTTGGAGCAGCTGAACAAGGCTGGAAGTTTGCTCAAGGCATACGGCGTCTCCATTGGCATGGCAAGCAACTTTTTCACATTTTCTGAACCAACGTTGCTCAGAAATTCAACATGCAGACCACCTTTGTTTCATTCAACGAGGCTTTTTTCTCTCAACAGTGACGTTGGAAACTGTGTTGGCTTTTCCAGGTGAACTGTCAGCTCAAGGAATTTCAAGAGATCGGCTATTGTCAAAGGAAAAAGGTTGATCACGGCATCTTTGCTTTCAGGTAATTTCTTTGTTTTGTTTCGTTGTGTGCAAAACAGCACACAACATACTCGTTCTCGTACAAATGCAATTTGCCTTCAAATGAAGGAAATGTCCTGTCTATTTTCATTGGCAGAGACGGAATCGAGATGCTCAACTTGGCCTTGGAAAATATGTTCGACGTCAATTCCATCATGTCCAACATTTTGCAGTGGGTAGCGTTCAAGTTTTGCATGAATTTTGTCCAGTGTCCTTCAATAACTCTCCCTTCTCAGACGAGAGTCTGGGTACTTCTCGTGCACAGAGGTGTTTGTCGATGTGCGTTTGCCAACGTCGAGTGCTATCGCGTAGTCTTGATGAGTTACGTGAGCATTTGGCATGAGTGGCGCGAAATGTTGACGTTGACCAAAGCATTTCTGTGGTTCCCACAGACTGGTGCTGCTGAAGGAGGTACCGATCGTGCAGGACCGCGAGGAGGTGCTCGATCTGCTCGATCGCCACAAGGGGAAGAGGGACGTCTTCTTCAGCTTCCAGAAGGCCATCGGCACTTATGGTCAGTGACCGTCCCAGACCTTGCAGACAATATGAAAACATTTTGTCTCAGTCGTCATTTCAATGTTTTGCGAGTGCTTGCACGTTGACAGCATATCTCCTTGACATGAGTCATGGCGACAAAATTTTGCGCTGTAGTCAGTGAATCCTTTTGAAAAAGAAAAGAACAACCGAATTGTTTGAGCAGCGATCACCCCCAATGACCACTGGAAGTTTCTCAGTGGTGACCAGGGCTGACCACGACCAAAGATGTTTTCGCGACAGCTGTCATTCTTCAACGCCAGCAAGCAGGGGTGATCATTCTTGCCTGAGCGATTGCACTTAAGACGCGCATGTGGTCATCTGCTTTCTTTGTGTTTTCCACAGAGCACAAATCACTGATGGAAGTAGCCTTCGCTTTCCAGTCCCACTACAAGTTTGCAATCTCCACCGACGTACCCGCCGTCAAGGACCTCATGTACGTGACCACCAGGACTAGTTGTCGGGTGTTGTACATTTGCTAAGTGTTCGCGATGCCTCGTAATTTCTTCCTCTGTCGCTGAGAATCGTTCAAAGCGGAGACGTGGATTGAACTTTCACACGCTTGCAATGTTTGCGTGTTGCTTCCAAACTGACTGTTGTGCACTGCAGCGGCTATGACGAGAAGGCGACATGTCAGATTTGGGTGTTCCTGTGCCGTGACGTGGCGCCGGACGCCCCGTGCGGACAGATTCTCTACAGCGACCAGATGGACCTCGTCGCGTTGACGCGATACGCCAAAGCGATGCTGGTGCCAAATGTGGTGAGTCCGTTTGGTTCTCTTGAAAACTCGACAACTCACGAGGAAAGGCGTGCACCCAGCTGTGTTGCCCGCGGATGACCTCGAGAATCTTAAGATCCACTGCACCGAAGGAAAGTCCAATTTTGTGAGGTTGAGGTTTGTAAGTTGTTTTCAGCATGATGTGAGTGTGGACGGTGACGAGAACCCATTTTCTCGTCTCGGCATCCACATCGCAACGCTTTTCTATGACGAGCGGTCGGCGGCCACGGTGCAGCAGGTGGCGACTACGGAGGCGCTGCGTTTCCGCGGACTGGTCGGCTTTCTGCTGGTCAACACGTGAGTCGAAAAGCACCTGCGACCCACCAGCAGCGCCAGGCTGCTTCAAGATCGTTGATTGCGTACGGGTGTGATTCTTGTGAAGCACATACTCTGAAGTTGGAGTGAGCATGTCTCCTCGGTTCGTTGCAGAGAGAAGGAGAACGCGAAGAAGCACGGTCATCTGTCACAGCTCAAAACTCCACGACTCTCCCTCGCGCTCAGGACAGGGGTATGTGAAGACAACGCTCGGGAAGTGTTCACTTGTGTTTCTGTTCGAAACATTTCTTTGTAAGTTGGCAACTTGTGATGAATGACTTTTGGTGGTGTGCTGGATAGAAACAGACCAGGACAAAAGATGTCGCATTGGACTCTGCGCACATTGGACACAAAGTCTTCGCTTCAGGAGACGGTGTTGATGGAGGCGGAGATGAGCGGCAGGACTGTGGACCGCTTCATCTGCGCCGAACTCGGACTCAAGTCCGAGGAGCAGGTCCGCAAGGTGTCGGACCCCTTCCAGAAGAGAAGTACGTCTGCGCCATCCCATTGGTCGTGCGTTTGTGACCAATCATCACTGAGCAACTCGGCTGCTTTGTATTCTTTATGTCTGCAAAGCTGTTTATCCGTTATTCAACACAGCAGACGCACACCAAGTGTTGCTCCCACGGACCTTTGTTTTTCACAATCGAATGTAATGTCATGCACATTGAATCCGCCTTCGCTGACTTCAGTTCAGATCTTTGTTTCCCCGCCTGGGCACTTTTTGCATCACCGAGTCGCTTTGTGTTGTTAGTTCCGACTGAAGAGGAGCAGCTGGTGATGGTGGAGGAGCAGGACGACCAGGTGGCGGAGGCGGTGCACCGGCTGCGCAATGTGCCCATCAAACGAGACCACGTGCTCACGCTCACCGACCGAACCTTCCCGACTGAGACTCGCGACAGAGACCTCCTTATCGTTCTCTTCTACCTCAAGTGTGAGTGACAAGAGGTGGACCAGATATCCAGCTTCAGTTTGTTAGAAACCAAAGAGATCGCGACAAGAAAGTTATCAGTGGTGGATTTCACATGCACTGTCAACAGAGGTACTGCTTCGCAGTCGAAAGTGATCATGATGATCGCTCTGCAGTTGACGCCGTCAGCATGGCGTTCCTGCGCTCTTTCGCGGACGCGGCGTCGCAACTCGCGCGGGACGGCGTCACGCCACTCGCCACGGTCGACTGCTTTGACTGGACGGACGTATGTGGCGCGAACAACGTGACTGCCTACCCGACGGTGCGCGTGTACCGCAAAGGACGCGAGTGGACGGCGTACAGCGGCATGCTCGACACGGGCAGCGTCGTCAGCACCGCCAAACTGTACGTGCGCCAATTTTCTTCACGTGCAACCAGTTGCACACCTCTTTCCACCTGTATTCCAACGCAGGGAAGAAACATGATCCTTGCATGTACAGTTGCCGTTTTGTTCAGCTTTCTGGAACAGTGTGTTGCCCCTGTGAAAGGCTTACGAATTCAAGGTTGCAACAAAGAACATGCCTGTTGGTGTAACAAACCATTGCCGATTTGTTTTCGAGAATCAAAACTTGACACGTCTCATGTGTGTGTTTTGTTCGTTTTTCTGAATTCTCTCTGTGTTTAGCAATGCATTTTCATGTCGCCATCCGGATCAGTCGCAGTGTCCCGGTGTTTTTCTGCAGGCTCCTGGCGGACGAGCTCACTTATCTGGCGACGGACGCCGACGCGCAGCGCTTTGTGGACGGCGAGCTCCCCGAAGGCATCGGCGCCGCCACCGACGTCGCTGTGCTGGGACTCTTCACCGCAGAGACCAACACCGGTGCGTGGGTTGTCCTTCCATGGCCCATTATTTTCGTTGAAGCCATTTCTTGGTCTTGTACGTGAAGACTACCTTGTGCTCGAAGTTTTTCCTCGTCACAAGAAAAAAGAACGCACAACGAGCCTGTGCTGGTCACCGCGTTTCTTTGTTGACGGAATACGTCAATTGCTGTCTGTTTTTCAGACCTGAGGGCGTTTCGAGAAGCGGCCGCGATGCTGCACGGGAAGCTGCAGTTCGGTTACACATCCGAGCAGGTCACACTCAACATGTACGTTCTTTCCTTCTCAAAAGAAATACGACAGCCTTGTTGAGATTATTGTTCAGCGAAGCGTCCCGCAGTTCCTTTGTGGCACGCGCTCTTGCAAACGTGACACGTCCGTCTATGCCGTGACAGGCTGCAGCGGTACGGTACGAAGGCGCCCGCCGTGGTTGTCGTGAAGCGACACGACGCCCTGCAGCCTTTCGCTGTCGTGTCCAGAACGACGAACGCCACGAAGCTCGCGCGGGAAGTCTCCCGCGCCGCACACCCCATCTTCGTGAGTGTTCTTTGGGGAAGCGCACGTACTGCTGTGCTTTGCAGCAAAACTGAGAATGTCACGCCTTGGTTGCACGCGTGGCACTTGTCGTGAGTTTGGGGGTCGGTCAAAATGTGCTCACATTGTCACTGTATCATCAGGTGGAGCTGACGGTGCATAACTTCCCGGCGCTGTTTGCCATGAAGAAGGCGTTCACGATCTTGTTTGACGAGAACGTGCGCGAGGGTACCGGCGCACACAAGGTGCTACAGGACGTCGTCATGTCTGGAGCCGTCAAAAACAACATCTTCTGCTGGATGGATCTGTGAGCATTCTGATTATTGTTTGAAAGCAAGCAAAGTCCTGTCAGTCCTTCTCGAAGGACGATTGCCAGATTATCAGGGACAAAGTGGACAAGGAGAAGCTCAATTGACCCAATCCGGACGAAAGTTTCTGAAGCTTATGAACCACTCTCAGAAATGTTCTCGAGCTGTCCAACATCTTCTTTCAGAACAAACGGGGAGGGAATCGCAGGGAAGATTCTGCTGGAGTACAACTCAGGGGCTGAGCCGCCCGCACTCGCGCATGTCAACCATCGCAAGGTGCGACAAACACACGTGCACTTCTTTCACAATCATTGGCGTTTGTCTGAACATTCTCAACCTATTTGACGACAAGTCCAATTTGCTTGGTCTGCTTGCACCTCACCGATGAATCAAATTTGAATTTGACGTGCACTGCATTCAGAGCGTCGTGACGATATTGTTTCAGGGCGCGATCTACAACTACAATCAGGGCGAACTGAGGCCAAAGCTGGTTCGTGAGTGGCTCGAGGCGATCGAGCTGGGCACCATGCCGCCCTCCAGTGAGTTGGGAATCAAACAGTGAACACAATGAAATGACACAAAAGCTTTAAGCTCCCAAACATTTCGACCAAAGCAAACTCAGAAACCTGTCAAGAAGTGACATTCCTCCTTTGTTGGCAGTTGAAAATTCTTCCCAGTTTCAATGGACGCCAAACACACCCACCCGCAAACAGTTGTTCAAGAAAAATCCTGCAGAAAACTTACTGTTGTGCCTTGTTTGAACAGAGACGTTGCGGGAAGGAGACTGGAAGCCTCTGAACCCGGGTTACGACTTCCTGCGCATGATGGAGAAAGACGAGGAGCGCGCCCAGCGGAAACACGATGATGCCGCTTCCGGCGCCGATGGAACGGGAACCCCGGTCCCGCAGTCCTTCACTAAAGGTGAGTCCGCGGCAGGGAAGCGGAAGGAGACAACCGGCGTAGTAATTCATTCGGAGAGTCAGACGTTCATGGTAGTTCTGGAGTTGAGGAGGTGAGAACAGATGATGATGTGTTGAGATCCAAAGAGCGAGTTGTACATCTTTGCATTGACCGGGTTCGACAATGGCAAAAAAGCAAGGGAAGCCAAAAGTTGGACAGACATTTTTGATTTGCGACAGAACGGTTCTTGTGGAATCCACATTGTGGTATTGTTCTCACGCACTAATTGCATCATTGCAGCGTTGGATATCGATGTGCAGAAGGAGCAGGAGGCGCGGGAGGAGCTGCTGCGGGTGCGCGGCGAGGCGCGGTCCCAGCCCGGCGGGGACACCGGGGACCAGGCGGGCCCCGGGTCCTTCCACCGCTCCGCGCAACAGCACACAGAGCTGTAGCGCCCAGGCACTGCGCGGCTTGGTGAGGAAGAACGAAATCTCAAAGACGATTCAGCAGCGACTTCCACTGCGAAGCGACTATATTTTTGCCAGAGCAGAGCTGTTTCATTTTGTTCTGTCGACTTTGTTATTTGTTGTCATGAAGTTGTGTCTGGTGTGTTTATTCTCTTTTGTCAAAACGATAAAGAAGACATCAAAGACATCAAGTTCGAGCACTTGTGGGGAAGGAAATTGGTGTGACATTGAATAATCACGTCTTTTTTCAACACAGTGGCCCCTCCCCCTGAGCAAAAAGAAAACACGACGAAGTGCCAAAAGTATTCAGATTCTGAGATCAAAACTTTCACCTCTTCCACACCAGAAATAATCAGGATCTCGTCAAGTTTGTCCTTGTTGGTTCCACCCGTCCCGCCAACCGACCACGACCTCTTGGGAAAAGGAGGGAGGTTTGCTGCAACGTATGCTGATCAGTTATTCTGCTGTCACCTGGGGAAGGATGCTGTGCTTTTCTTTGATTTTCTTGCCAATGTCCTGTGTCTAACCAGGACTCAGTCATCCGTGCACGGTAACCATCCGTGCACGGTAACCAGACATTTCTGTTTTGACAGTGTTCAAAACAAAAGCGGGATGCATACACACACACGCACACACACACACACACACACAGACACACATACACACACACACACACACACGTTTGACTGCACATCTGTCAAGAATTATTTGGGACAATTTTCATTTTTTAACGTCCGACCCAAGGACGGTTTGTGCTCTTTTGTGTCGGTGTGGTGTTTTGCATGTGTGTGGTGAAATGTGACGTGATGGTGCGTTCAAAGCCAAATCGCTCAATATTGTGTGACTTGAGAATGTTGCAATTTGAAATGCGTGCGTAAGACTTTCAACAGTTGGTTGTTGTTCGTAAGAAGCGTGAGGCTTGAATCACCTCACCGTGTTAACCTGTCGGTGTACATTTGTAGATTTGCGATCACTTTCAAAAAGAAATTACTTCATGTTCTGCGGTCCTGCAACGACGAAATCGACAATACTACTGTTGTTCAGACACGTGAACTTGTTTCATCATCAATCACCACAAAATGCTGTGATGAAACTTGCGCATTCCACAGAAACGCATTCAAATTGCACATTGGAGCCTTGTCTTTCCGGAGGTCTCGGTGTGTATGCTGCACAACCAACACTAAAGCATTCCTCTCTGGTCAAGAAAAGTGCGTCGTATTCCAAACGGACACCCGACAATAGTTCATTTGTTGGTTTTTCCTGTCCCTCTCATGTTGGGTCAGCTTTGTGAAAGCCACGCAGTTGTGGGACGTTCTCCTGAAGTGACGAAGCTTCCTGCAAACGAAACGCTGGACGCTTTTCCGGCCTACTGCAGTGTTGTTGCCGAATACACCTTCGTGTGTTTTGTGATTTCCGAAAAATGTCGTGTTTTGGTCGCTCACTTGGGAAAGGTGCACCAAATATTTGTCATTTTATCTGGACAGATCTGCTTTGAAACGAAACGGGGTTTCCTTCACCCTGAACGATGCACCTGTGGAATCGGGATTTTTCAGAGTAAGAGGACCAAACCGCGAATTTTTTGTGTTGTTTGTGTTGTTGAAGAAACAATTGACTGTCCCAGACATTCCGTCAGAATTTGTACAGTCGAGTCTCTGCCGTGCAGAGTCTGGTTGATCTCTGTTTCAAAAGAACTGACTGCAAAGGCAAACTTGAAGATCTGAGTGTTTCCAATGTGCAAGAGCAAGTCTTACAGTGTATTCGAGAAACAAACCACCGAACAAGTCCCGCGATACAATTCAGTCGTGATGATCGTCTGCTGCGTGACTTAGTTTTCTATTGCACAATTTCAACGTCTGATGAGATGTATTTTTGGTGGTATTTGTGCGGTGCTAGTTGTTTTCAACATTTTAGCCAGTGAACAATGACGCGCAATACATGTTATTGAGATGTTTGTCTGTTTTCAGTTTTGCGGTTGACCCGCACCTTGCAATATGTATGTGGTCTTGAAAACTTGTTTTGAGGTGGGTTGTTTTGCACTGTGTCATGATTGTACGCGTGCGCGCGTAAACACCTGAACAAACGATCGGCATCACAAGAGACCTGTTTCTTGTTGAGTTTTGTGCGCAAAATCTTCGGTCCATCCAGGTCTGATCACATTACAGTTGGCGCCCGCATCACAGGTCTGAACAACAAGGCGACGAAGGAGGCCCAAGAATACCATTTGAGCTGTGGTGCTGTTTGTGGTACATCGCCTGTACTGCATCCACACAAACAACTCTTTCAAAATCTTCTGTACAACTCGGCTGTGTCATTCGTTGCACACCCCGTGTTTTTGTCGACACACCTTGGAACTCCGAATTTAGTTTGATCGAACGAGTACGGACCAATCTCATTCGTCGACGTTGCGCAACCCGGTCTGTCTTCGTGTCCTGGTCTTCCGAAATGAGTTCCTTGTGCAACTGGTGATCACAAAGATAAGATATAATCTCTTTAAGTTATCAATCTCCTGTCCACAAGAGTTGTCAATTCTTACATTCAACCGCAAATTGCTTTCATCAGACTCTCAGAGATGCATAGGAACAAAATTATGTTCGAATTGATTTGTGCACCATGCACCTGATACGAGGTTTGCTTTTTATATTTCCTTAATTTGGCGTTGACAGTGCCCCATATGAATACAAATGAACCACATCAGGTTAATTTCCTTCTCCTATCACCAATCTTCAT
>JAAUXT010065853.1_pt1 | contig 10715 bp, 7 predicted proteins | sample 7278171 | NCBI WGS metagenome assembly JAAUXT01 (sample SAMN14350112, study PRJNA611818) | marine sediment metagenome | isolation source: surface marine sediment (1.8m) | place: French Polynesia: Moorea | collected 2018-08 | reverse complement strand
TGTTCTTTTCCAGGTGAGCCTGTTTATACAGAAGCAACAGATGAATCCGATCGGAGTCTCAGTCTGGGGAACGTTCCACATCTCCAGGGCCACTGTTCTCACGGTGAGTCTGCCTGTAGTTTGGCGATCTCGCCTCTCGCCTCTTGCGAGCGTGACGCTCAAAAGTTTCGGCCTCAACCAACGCAACAGTGAACCTCCAAAAAGGTCGTGTGTGTGTGTGTGTGTGTGTGTGTGTGCCTGTGTGGGTGTGTGCCTGTGTGTCACTGTGTGAGACGAACATTTCCACATAATGGCGATTCTGCTCACCTCGGTGAACATGTTCGTGTGCAGATCGTTGGCGGGCTCGCAGCCTTCATCACGCTGATCGCAGACCTCGCCTCCGACAGCGAATGCGGCACCTTCTTCGCTCTCAACTCCGCAGACAACGCAACTCTGCAGTGGAACCCCGCGTGATCTCAACCATGTGTGGTGTCCTCAGCAGTGAAATGGTTTTCTCCGCAATGAAGGACACGATCACGGCCATACAGGTCTACATGCTCACACAAAATGAAAAATCTTTTGAATGAAGGGCTGTGAGCTTACTCAATGACAGATCAACAAAATGTATTGCTCATTTGACCAAAATGTATCTGCAAACTTGTTCTCCTTTTCTCAATCATCCCTTTTTTGCAAATTGCATTTGTCATCAAGCATGCACAACAGTACAAATGAAGTTGCCCTTTGGCACAGCACAAAGCTTGTCTCAGGTTTGCACAGATCTCCAGGAGAACTCTTCCTCGAGAATTGCTTGAGTGTGATTGATGGCTCAGGTCACAATTCAAGGGGGTTTCTTGCCACTTTGTCCCTTGGTGAGTCTTGTTCCCTGGGAGTCCCAGGAGAGACTGAAGATTCGCTCTGAGGGGCTCTGCTGTTTTGGTTTGATAGTTTTGGTGTTTGTTTCTTTTTTGATAATACTGTAGTGACAAACAAGTTGTTATTGACATCAATGAACCAGAAATATATGGCAAACATCATAACATGTTGACAAACAAAATATCGAATTCGGTCTGCAAGGCTTCAGGGCACTGGTCAGGTGTTCTGTCCCAAAACACACAGTGCAGGAAGGTTCAACATACCACGGATCCATAATAAACATGGCCAGAACTATTGATCCACCCAAGATTCTCCTGCTTCCTTCCAGTGGAGGGTACCCAAGTTTTTAGTTTCTACTTGGGGCATTCAATGTACCTGAATGTCAACTTAGTTCACAGAAGAGGAAGCAGCGGGTCGCTTGGCAACAACAAATCAAAGCGTCAATGATCCAAACGCAGCATCGCCAAATCACACCGGTAAAATCCTTGTGTTTACATCCATTTAGTGTCGCTTGTTTCCGGTGAAACAGATCGCATTGCACACGTACGTATTTTATGGGAACTGACTGTGAAACCAGCCCACAATCACAGACACAAGGAACAGGCTGTGATCGCGTTGCTTGTTCTCGTATGAAGGTGTGAAAGTGCGGGTTACGAGTGTGCTCGAGCAAAACAAAACTCTATGATAATCGAGCATAACTAAGGACAAAACAAAAGATACGGACGAACGTCAGCAAGACGAGAACTGAGGTTCCTAAATCAATCTGAGGAAGCTCTTTAGTTCTGCTGCACACAATGAAGACAATTGGAATGTGAAGGCAGATGTCAGATGCATAAACCGAGCTTGAAGATCCAATCCTCTGGATTTATCGAAATGGAAAAGAGAAGCTTTGCTCTTCACAAAACACCGGTCTACATCATGTACGTGCTGGGCTTCATAATTTATGACAACCCAAGAAGAAAATGGATTCACAAGTCACTGAGAATAACTACTATCATTATTTATACAACTGCATTGATAAGTCAAATACTGTTCTCAATTGAGTTCAGCAAGGAAAACTTGGACACTTCTTTGTCAGGACTTTTACTGTATTATTCATCTCATGTTTCACAATTGTTCAAAATCTTCTTTCTTCTTCTCTTTGTTTGGAAATCAATTTGTAGCAAACAAATACAAGCATTCTTGGGGACTTTGATGCAATCACTTCACAGTTCAGTGAAACTCAAGTACACTTCAGCAATTTTACTGCAAACAAGTCTGTGCATTATCAGCCCAGCTCTAACTATTTCGCTGATAATCAAGTACATTTACATGGAAATGTTTTTTGAGGAAGAAAGAAAGCACGTGTTTGTTGCCAAAATTCTGGCTGCTATTCTTGGTCTTTATTCTTTCCTATTTTTCCCTCTCTTCTGTTCTTTTGTTGCCTTTGTCTGCTTGCAGTTGTGTAGTTTGCTTGAAAGCCTCAAACTTTCTCTTGAAAACAAAATTAAGAGCTCGGACATGAATAGCAGAAACTCATTTTTGCAGTTTTCAGAAAATTTTTATGAAATTAAACAATTATTCACCACATTTGAAAATCTATTCTCCTTTGATTTTGCCTGTTTTTTAGCTTTGTGTATAAATGATTTAGTGGTAAATTTCTTTTTGGGTCTTTACTTGGGAAGATGTGGGTTTTCAGCTGGAATGTTGAAAGCAGTTGTTGGTGTAAGTGTATTGAACTTCTTCCTGTTCGTGACACCTTGCTGCCATCTTGACTCACAGGTACGAAGACCAGACATTTGTTTGACTTTGAACTCTACAGACAAAGAGCTGTTGAACTGATGTGAAAAGAACAGGTCAAAATGCCAGTTTTTCAGCAACACAACCTTTGCAAAAGAGAGGGTGGTAAATGAACTTTTCAGACGGCTGAAACAATGTGTTGCAAAAATCCCAATTACCTCAATGTGTCATCTTGCTTACATGTGAATCCTGTAAAGGTTGTTTCCGTCAAAAATCTTCAGGCTGAAGCCTTCCTGGCCACTGTCAGCGAAATTGTCCAAGCGAAACAAGCTCCACTAGATCTGCAAGTTCAGGTACAGTTGTTCAGTTGGAGCTGTGGTTGCTGTGCTGTGACTTCGAAATTTGATTGGTTGAACATGCCTGGACCCGGCGATGCAGCAGAAAATGCTGCCTCAAAATTTCGTGGCCCACAAAACCTGTCTTGCCAGTCCCGACGCAATTTGCAAGTCAGTAAAGTCGGTGATTCTGGAAACTCCCAAAGGAAGACACGTTGTTATATCTGTCTTGCAATGAGCACATTTACTGCAGCTGAATTCACATTCCACCAGTGAAACATACTAAACCACACAGGCTGTTTTGAACATTTTTGCAGGTGATGGGTTTCCTGCAGCAGCAGCAGCTGAATCCACTCGGAGTCTCCATCTGGGGCATGTTCCACGTCACCAAGGCCTCCGTTCTCACCGTACGTTTGGTCTTCTGCTTTCTGCACCTTCTGTTTCCTCCTCTTTGTTGTCACATGGAAAGACAGACAGAGACGTCCCGAAGGCCAGCTATTGCTTTTCGTAAAAGGCGGGTCACCGCACACCTCCCTGTCTGCAATGCATGAAACACGTAACACCCAACATGGCGTGTGCACACTCCGCAAACCTCACGTGTCCCTTGCAGCTGCGCGAGTATCATCACTTGAACTTTTGTGTTCAGAAGGAACCGTTTCCTCTTCTCGCCCAGATTGTTGGAACCCTGGCAGCATTTGTCACGATGATAGCTGACCTGGCTACAAGCAGCAGCTGCGACACATTCATACGTCTCACAAAGGAACCGAACGGAACCAACTCTGGATGACCTGTTACGTCGAAATATCAGTGAAAAAACCAGACAATTGCAAGGAGAACGATGTATTTGGCTGTGATGAAACCACGCACGAGCTCGACATTGAATCCAATGGAAGAATCCTCTGTTTGGGGGAGGGGTCTGGAATTTGGTCAGTGAAGACTGACCTTGATTTTTGGCATTAAAAACTGGATCAGAGCCACGGCCGGTCATCTCAGATAATTGACGCTCGGTCAGCAGTACTTCAATGTCAACGTACACCAAGTGCTCCTCCGTGTGCCGATCGTCCGGTCATCCCCGTGGTTCCTACAGATCACAATGTCCCAATAAAAAAATGAACTCATCTTCTCCAGTTTCCAGAATCCTTTTTTCAGAAGAGGGAAACGTTTCAGAAAATCATGCTCAGTGCAGGACGAAATCAATTGTTGTTCTGCGAGGTTATTGGAGCCTGGTGCCCACAGCACAAACCTGGGGACTAAATCCAGGCTCAGGCAGCAGTTCTTTTGTAGCAAATGGCTGTGTTGATCATTTCAGTGTTTCAAAAAATAACCGAGAACAAAATGCAATTGCAAGAATGTGTGGTGAGATGATCACCTACTGGAACACAATTCAAAGATTTTTGTGGCTCCATTTTCCTGTCTGTACTTGCTTTGTCGCCAACACATGTATCTGCGTGGTGTTTTCGGAAAGGTTAAAACACACGTACTCCTTTGGAAACAGGAAAAGCAAAATCTTTTTTGCGGTTTGTGAAGTTGAATGGTTGCACTGGTGTTCGGTGTCAATGCAAACAATGCAGACTCGCCTGGTCTGCCCTCAACTGAGTGAGAGTCACCCAGACATGCAGGCTCACGGGCGATATTGCGGTTTGACCTCATCAATTGGTTTTCCGCTTTACAACTCCGAATGCGCCTCTTAATTAATTAATTGAGGCAGCAATGGCATAACATCAGCAACCAACATCACAAATTCATGCACACATCAAGGGCAACAGTCGCAAACTGCAGTCACACAGACACGTGAAGAGAGGCACAGACCACGAGGCGAGCCGCAACGTCACCAACACAAGATCCACAGAGAACCTGAAAGCTCCATGGACAGTTTGGAGAGAAAACCGACGGACCAGTGCATTTTGAAAGGACGTTGGTCAGTTCCTGATTGACCTGAAGCGGAACTTCTTCCATGGATGCCATTGAACATTGAGGACACGATTTGTGTGAGCAGCGCTGCAGCACAAGAAGCTTGATCTCTCGCAGATGTGACGATCTGTGACAGCGAGAAAATGGAGAAGAGAAGCTTTGCTCTTCACAAAACACCGGTCTACATCATGTACCTGCTGGGCTTCATAATTTATGACAACCCAAGAAGAAAATGGATTTTTCAATCGTTGAGAATCATTGTCGTTGCTCTTCACACATGTGCATTTATTTTTCAAATTATGTTTTGCATCAGTATTGCTCGAGTGACCCTGGATGGTTCTGCAACAGGGTTTTTGATATTCTATTCATCCCTTGTCTCAGGACAATACAAACAGTTTTTTCTTTTCCTGTTTATCAAGAAATCAGTTTGGAAAAGAAGAATTCAAATATTTTTGGACAGTTTCTTGGTGGAATCACTTCACAGTTCTGTAAAACTGAAGTACACTGCAGCAATTTTGCTGCACACAGCTATGTGTTTCATTTTCACATCTGCTTCTATTGTTCTGATCGTAAAAAATGTGTACATTGATGTATTGTTTAGAGATTACAAGGTGGCCAATGTACACTTTGAAAATATTTCAAAGATTATTGCTGCAATGCAAGCTCTGCACGCTTACCTATTTTTCCCTCTTTTCAGCTCAATGATAGCGTTTGTCTGTCTAAAACTCTGCAGCACACTCAAAAGTATAAAATATGACTTGATGAACACAGCAAAGAAAACTGGTATTTATACAGAAAACTCATTCTCACAATTCTTAGAAAATTTTTATCAAATTGAAAGACTATTCATAAAACTTAATGACCTTTTCTCCTTTGATTTTGCCTTCTTTCTGTCCATATGTGTGAATGATTTGGTAATAAATTTTTTCCTGGTTCTCTACTTGGGGAGATGTGGGTTTCCAGCTGAAATGTTGGGAGTATCCGTCGGGCTGAGTGTGGTGAATTTCTTCCTGTTTGTGATGCCTTGCTGCTACCTTTACTCACAGGTAACTCGTCAACACCTTGTGTTTGGGTTTCGAACTCTGTTCGAAACCAACGGATCAGGATAAAATTTGCCAAACTCTTGGCGAAAGGAATCTCAAGACCCAGCAGCTTCCATGTTGATATTTTCAGGCTGAAGCCTTGACTAACGCTGTGAGTGACATTGTAAAGGGGAGACAAGCTTCAATGGATCTTCGGCTTCAGGTGGGTCGGCTTGTTTGATGTGGCTTGAATGAATCACAGACCACAACGATTGATCGGCAGCTGTTGGAAACTGCAGGTCAGGGTCTTCCACGAGGCTTGTTGTGGAGTTGTAACAATTCAGAAAGCAGACACCCTCCAAAACCTCAGTTTGCCTCTTTTGAAACCTGGTCACCAGCCCAAATTTCTTTTCGTTCTTCGTGTACTCGTACGAGCCAACCATACACACTGGATTTGTTGGACATTCTCCAGGTGATGGGTTTCCTGCAGCAGCAGCAGCTGAATCCACTCGGAGTCTCCATCTGGGGCATGTTCCACGTCACCAAGGCCTCCGTTCTCACCGTACGTTTGGTCTCCTGCTTTCTGCAGGGGCCTTCAAACTCCTGCGTCGTGTGAAAACATCACTTCAGCACTGAAACACACCCCCGACTGCAAACCGCGTCCAAATCATGCATCCTCAAAAAGTGCATGCAGACACCAAAGTTTGGTTCAAAGTTTTACTCATCACCCCGTGCATTTTCTCAGAAATGTGCACATTTTTATTCCACCAGATTGTTGGTACTCTGGCAGCCTTTGCCACCATGATAGCAGACCTGGCTTCGGACAGCAGCTGCGACAACTTCATAAACCTCACTCTCGGAGTCAACAGAACTGACTCTGGATGACCTTTCATCTGTCAGCAGAAGAATCTGAACAGAACAGTTTAGTTTTGTAAATGTTTGTTGGTTTCCTGTTTTTTCCCAAAAGGATCTTTGTTCCGACGTCATTTGTTTCACGAGACTCAGAGGTTGACCCTGAAGCAGTTCGAGGAGGAGAGACCCTCAACTGCGAGAGAGCCGATTCCTGTTTTGAATTGTTGCCTGCACGTGGCACAGATTGGAGCCGTGAGCTGGAGGCGGAGGGGAGTTCAGGGGAGAGACGGGCCCCGTCTATGAAAGGACAGGAAACTGCTGCTTGGTGATGCTGGTGCCAACAACGTCTCTGGACTCAAGAAGTCGTTGTTCAAACTGAACGAGTGCGTGAGAGAGATCGAGACCCTGGCAGAGTGTGAGAAACAATTTTTGCTCACACCAAAGGATCATGATTTGAGAATGGATGAGAACAGCAGGTTCTGGTCGGTGCACCCGCGATTGAATTGAAAGTGCAGGAAATGTAGCTGTTGTCCATTTTGTTCAGTGTGGGATCTTGAACCTGCATGTCTCCATGTCCACCGATGTTTGAAGCGATACGAGTATGGAAAGGGGCAGTTGGACATGATGTTATGACTGTGGGTCGAGACATGCCAGGACCTCCGAGGCTTCGCTGTGAACACATTTTGAGAGATGGAGATAGAAGAGTTCTGGATCTAACTTCCAGCATGACGTTTTCTTTCTCCTTTCCTGTGAAAAATAGCAAAAAGTAAACGTCGTGCTGGAACAATGGTGTTTCTGTCTTTGTCACAATAAAGGACAAATGCGTTCGGTGTTGACTTCCATTGCGAAAACGAGTAAATTTTTGTTCCCTTCATTGTGCACACACGCGCGAACATAATGTGTCAACAAATGTGTCAGCTAGCACAATGAGAAAGGTTGACGCCCGAAGTGCTCCATTCCGTGCAGATCTTTGCCTGACGCAGAGAAAACGAGACGTTCAGTTCTGCACACACATGGATGTTGACAACATTCCAAGGACAAGCCGAGCAACACAGGGACCAGACGATGTGCGATTGACTATTTCAGTCAAATCTTTCGCAGCGCATCACTGAAGGAACAACAGTGGCTTGAATCTGTTCCATGGAGAACAACAGCTTCACTCTTCACAAAATTCCAGTTTTCGTTTTGTACTTGTTGGGCTTTGTGATTTATGACAACCCAAGAAGAAAATGGATTCACAAGTCACTGAGAACATTTGTCATCATTGTACACGCACTTTCTTTCACTTCCCTTTGTGTGCAAAATGTCAGGTACAGCATCGCAGCTGTCGATGGGTCTTCAACCGGACTTTTGATGTTCTACATAACTTTGCTATCACCATTATTCAGGCCACTTTTCCTTCTTCTGTTTGTCTGGAAATCAATTTACAGAAAACAAATTCAACATTTCTTGGACACTTTGCTCATGCAACCACTTCACAATTCTGTGAAGCTCACCTACACCGCAGCAAGTTTGTTGCACACATTTCTTTGTGTTGTCACCTCCATAATTCCAATTGTGCTAAACATATATTATATTTATGCAAATTCATCCTTTTGGGAACCAGGACAAAGCAACATGGGCAGTTTGTTTCTGGAAAACTTCATGAAGGCACTTGCCATTGCACAATCTCTTTATTCTGTTCTATTTTTCGCCCAATATTGCTCATTTGTGGCCTTTGTCTGCCAGCAATTATGTAGCATGCTCAAAACTACTACTTTTTGCTCAGTTGTGAATAAAATAGAACAGGAAGACATTCACAAAAGGCACTCATTTTTGGAGTTTGTGGAAAGTTTTTGTGAAATTGAGAAGCAAATGGCTACTTTCAATTCTCTTTTCTCTTTTCAATCTGCGTGCTTTTTGGCGATATGCGTCAATGATTTGGTGACAAATTTGTACTACATCCTTTTCTTTGGAAAATGTGGAATTTCATCAGTAACAATGAAGATATGTGTGGGGTCAAGTTTAGTGAATTTCTTCCTGTTTGTGATTCCCTGCTGCTTGCTTTCCTCACAGGTAAATACATGATCAATGTTCTCTTGCAACACAAGAGACACATGAATACATCCATCGTTGTTTGATCGAAAAAAAAAGAGAGCAACAAAGGGAAGACAACTGTCTTCTGGAATATTGAGCACCTTGTGTTTCCACAGCAAACCAAAATTGTTCGACGAAGTTGTTGTTTGTTTGTTTTTTGTTTTGCAGGCTGAGGCGTCATCAGACACTGTGAGTAAAATTGTCAGGGACAGGCGAGCTTCATCGGACCTTCGACTTCAGGTGAGCTGCGTCGGTTGCCGTGCGTTGTTGTCCTTTGTTCACTGTGTCGCTGCTCTCAGACAAGGTCAGCATCAATAACTGGTGACACAAAATATATCAATAACAAACAAACTGATCAGGTAGCTGGTCTCCATCTCGGATACGCTAAGCAACGGTTTCAGCTGGTGGCTTCCCTCAGTTGCCTTGCACTGCTCCTGGAACTGAGTGCCCTGTAGACTGGGACTTGCACCTGAGATCTGACACTGCCCAAAAATCTGTTGTTTGTTGAACATTTGGCAGGTGATGGGTTTTCTGCAGCAGCAGCAGCTGAATCCACTCGGCGTCTCCATCTGGGGCATGTTCCACGTCACCAAGGCCTCCGTTCTCACCGTAAGAGTTCCACTTCAGAACACAAATCACGCTTCTTTGCATCAAAAACTGATTCTCAGGTTGGAACAAATTTCGCAAAACTTTGAATGTTTCCTTTTCCAGATTTTCGGCACTTTGGCAGCGTTCATAACAATGATCGCAGACCTGGCGTCCGACAGTGACTGTCAAAATTTCCTGAATCTCAAGTCAGGACTCAACGGAACCCACTCTGGATGAACTTTCTCACACCACGTTGGCCTTCGAACCCTCCACGAGGTGCCTCGAAATGATTGACTCTTGCATTCTTCTGTCCGTGTGCAAAGCAAAGTCCAACAGGCCCGAACAAATATCTCCTCCCTGAAAAAATACCCTACTTTTGTCGGAAGGTCGCCAGCAGAGATTTCCCCCCCTACAGTCTTCAGAACACGGTACGACAGAGTCCACATGACGAAAACGGAGCCAAGAACAAAACCGGTCAAATTGTGCAGGGTGTGTGACAAACCACAACCATAACCGGTGGGGGGCAAAGGTTTTTCGCCAAGTGGCAGACAGTTCCTTTCGGTGAATTAATCAAGGATCCTGAATCTTTTGTTCCTCAGCCTGGGGATTCACAAGGCCCGTGTTCCACGTTCGTTGATTGAAGCTTGGGGGCCTGTGTAATAACAGTGTGCAACAAGTGTGCAACAAACACGAATATTTTGCACGCAAAAGGCGGAGTCCGGGCATCAATTAAGTTTTTGGAAGACACTGTTTTTTCTTTGGTGGGGGGTCTCTGACTTGAGGACCGTAATGTTCGCTGCGTATCGACCACGCCTCGCAGCGTGTGACATGTGTTCCGGAAACACCGAGAATTCGCGTTGACGCAGCTCGTGCGGCTCCCGTGTTGTTCAGTCCTTGTTTGTACTCGTATCAAAACAGAGCAAATGGGTTTGGTGTATTGCCTGATGGCTTTGAGTTGTGCGATTCTGTCATCAACCTGATGGAAGCACTTGCACAAAATAAACATGAAAAACTGCAATACCCGAAGGGTGCAAAGAGCCTGAACCATTCCCATTCAAGAGAAGGAAGACGCAAAAGGTGGAGTCACTTCTCTCGTGGCCACAGCAAAAAAAATAGCTCCATGGAGCTCGCGGTGATTTGAGGAAATTTCACGTGCTCTGATTTGGCTTGCTCTGATTTGGCTTGCTCTGATTTGGCTTGCTCTGATTTGCCTTGCTCTGATTTGGCTCACTCTAATTTGGCTCGCTCTAATTTGGCTTGCTTTTTTTGTCAAAATTCTTACTTTTTTCACTTAATATTCACAACTTGGGAACTCATTTAGCACACATCCAAATGGAACAAATTTCACCAAATGGAACTT
>JAAUXT010011725.1_pt1 | contig 10715 bp, 17 predicted proteins | sample 7278171 | NCBI WGS metagenome assembly JAAUXT01 (sample SAMN14350112, study PRJNA611818) | marine sediment metagenome | isolation source: surface marine sediment (1.8m) | place: French Polynesia: Moorea | collected 2018-08 | reverse complement strand
GTATATATGAGTGAAGCCCCAGTAGTGATGTTGTAGTATAGTTTATTGTAGAGTATGAGTTGGAGCTCAGTGGTTTAGGCTACCTTCCTCTGTGGTGTCACAAGCTATTGTGTGTTGGTAGTCTGGGTCATGTACCCAGCTTAGGATAGTGGCTCCATCTAGGGAATGATATGATTGGTTATGGCTGTTGCTGTGGCTATGAAAGGCCATGGCAGTCTTAGGGGGTGGTCATGGTAAATATATATAACATTAGGTAAACAGCGTGGCTTGCCTCTGAATGAAAGTTCATCATTCCTTCGTCTTCGCATTTGGACACATTCCAAGATTTTCAAAGGTCATTATTCATGAGCATTCAATGTAATTTGACAAACAAAAATTTTCGGCATGGAATCTGGGGTTGATGGGATCGTCACGGTGTTGAGCTAAGTCTTAGCACGTGTCAGGTGCTGTCGTGCTGTGCTTCAGTTTGGGGATGGAGAAACGGGTCCAGCCTTTACACACTGCGCTGATGCTGCTGCTGATAATTTTTGGGACGAACACTTTTCCACTCCCAATTCCTGGGTCAGACTACATATCCTGAAATGAAAAACGCCACCCCGTTCCAAAAGGAAGTTGCATGTGGCCAACAAAACTTTGGTTTGATAAAACCATCTGCTCCCGTTTGAACCAGCACCAACCCGCCTGGAAATTGCGGCGTCTCAGCGCGCGGTATTCCCGTTGCCCGCCGCGGGGAAAGCGTTGTTCGTTACGAGGCGTCGGTCATGGATTGGGAGCAGAAATTCTCCTCCATCGTCCGGGAAACAGAGTCAAATTTAGCCAAAGTGAAGGTAACAAAATATAAAAGCGACACGAATTCCTTTCAGTCATCATATTTGGTTTTCTAACATAGGAGGCTGCGGTTCACCAATTATCGCCCGCATCTTGCTTGTGTTGACAAGTCCCAGTGGGTGGGCTCTGGGATCCAAAAGAGATTGAAGACAATCATGCGAAAGAAATTTTGTCTCTCAAATTGCTCCAAAGCTGATAATTTGTTTTGTGAGGTTTTGACGGTGCTTTTGACGGTGCATTGTTCTGTTGTTTCGCAGCAGAGACTAAGCTCCACGAGGGGGTCGCCCGGAACATTCGCCCACCTTCCGTCCACAGGTAAGGTCCGGGCTCACACTGGAAGCCTGCACGAGCGGGTCCCAAAAAAGAACCAGAGTCCCGATCCTTGTTTAGAGTGGGACGGTGATTGTCTGTGTCTGTGTGGATTCTGGTGCCGGTGAAAAATTATTCATTTCGGTTGGCAGAGAACCGTACCACTGGCGTCACCCTCACATCTCAGACCGGGTCCGGGTTTATGACTCGTATTCTGTTCGCCAGGATCTCCAATTCCGTTTCCTGCGAGTACTTTCGACAGCATTGCGGACGTCCCTGTCACAGACGCCGCCGTTTTGGACCGAGGCACCCACGATCTGGCGCGATCTCCAGGCGTCCTCGCGCTTCTCACGGACAAGATCGAAGCTCAAACGACGGTATGGATGCTCAGCTCTAGGACTGCCGACAATCAGACACCATTGCCTTGAATCAGGTCGACTGTTTGATGTTCGTTTAGATGCTGGAGACCTTGAATCGTGCTGTGCGGCTGCTGGAGGAGGAGCGGGACGGGTACCAGAGACAGGTCGGCGACCTCAAAGGTGACAATAACTTGAGCGTATGCAGCCAAGTTTTTTGTCCGCTCTGGCACGTTTTCGCTTTCAAAATTTTGTATTTGTTTGACCAAGGACGTTGTGTGTGTCATACACATGTACGTACGTGCTTGTGTGTCAGTGTGCTCTCTGAAACAACTGTTGCACTGAACTCCTCCCCTGTGCATGATGTGTGATTTGACCTGTCTCTTTCCGCAGACGAGGTGTCTGTTCTGCGCACGCGCGTGGCGGAACGTGGCGTCGACTTGCGGACCGAGGAGAAACTGGAAACGTGGCGTCGCGACGTCGCGTCACAAATTGAGGCGTTGCAGACACAGCTGCGTGACGCTGGCGTTGGCGCAGGCGCTTCGCATGCGTCAGATCTAGTCAGGGAGCTGCATGACATGTGAGTGACCATTTTGATGTTCTGGTTGTTTTTGTTGTTTGTCAGCAGTTTCACCTAATTGCAGTCTGACTTCAGCGATTTGAGTTTCGCCACACTCTGAATGGCTGAGTGTTGCAACAGCGCTCACGGACGTGAAAGGACTCGAGTACATTCGTGACGCATCGCGTGTGAAGCCAACGGAAAGTTCTTTTCAGGAAACGGACGCTTCAAGATGAGATGAACCTGATCCGCCGTGACGTGGAGTCGCTCAGATCCAGAATCAGTGAGTCCGACGTCTGGTTCTGCGTGCGCCCTGCGCTGCGTAAACTGTGTGATTCGTGTGCAATGAAGTCTGCCGTATCCGATATGAATTTGGTCCGATCGCCGAGGATTTTCATGTTGGGGATGTTTCTTTTTCAGTGCGTGTGGAGGTGGACGTGGCGTCGTTTGATTGCGACAACAGGGACATGAACCGCCGCCATGACAGAATGGAGCAGGTACGAGATGTTTTCACGTCCTGCTGTCGAGCCGTCCGTGCAGCACTGTCCTTTTCCTTGCAGCGTGAATGTGAAGATATATTTACGTACAACCCCACTTCTGCTTCAAATTTTTTAGAATCTGCTGCAGTTGCGTGAGCGACAGAAATTGACGTCGAGTCTCCCAGCGGAAATCCTGACTGCGTCCGTGGCGGCAGAGGGCGCCACAGCGGCGGCGGCGTCAAGACGCCCACCAGGTGGAGGCGGCGTCGCGCTGTTCTCACCACCAGACGGCGCAACGCCCGCGAACCAACAGGTCGCGGAACTCAAGTGAGTGAAGCCAGTTTCATGCGAAGCCACGACGCGACGTTTTGTTGTCGAGCAGTTGCTGGTTTCAGGCTTATTTCTCACAGGATGTGTCAGTAGTTGGATTCATGTTCAAGTAAAAGCACACGTTGCGTCGACAAATGATGATGCAGCGCATTGACTTGTGGTGGGACGCAACACATGGAACCTCAAAGCACTTTTTCTGTCTTCTGCTGTGCAGGACCAGCCTGAAGCTGTTGGAAAATAAACTCGCGAATGTGGAGACCCAACTGGACAGGAGGAACAGAAAAGGTGACCCTCGTTTTTCCAAAGTGCAACTGACCTCCGCCTGTCACATCTGGTCACATTCGGTGCGCGGCGTTCCTGAACGCGCAGATCTGGTCAATGGACGGTGCAGCCCCCGGTGTGGATCTTCTGAGATAAAAGTGAACGTTTCGCGAAAATTGGGTTTCCTTTTCTTCAGACACCTCTGACCTTTCTCCGGCGTCGAGTGACCTTGACCTGAGTGACCTCAGTCTTGATGACCTGACGCCAAATCCTGACGGGGGAAAGTTGGGTGAGTTTTGATGGTCGAGATGATGTGATTTTGCGCAGAAACCCAACGCGCGTTTCCCGTTCGGTCCTTTCACGGTGACAAACATTGTTTGTGCGTCACTTCCCAGGTTTGGACTCGGATGATGAGGAGTTGGACCTCGGACTGACCAGCGATGACCTGTTGAGCACAGGAGTGGACACGGATGACCTCATCACCAAGTGACGTCAGGATGTCTCGACCAATTGAAGGCCGTGAAAGGAGTCAGTTATTCGTTGTGCTCTCTCCTCAAATTTGCCGATCCTGGAGTCACTCCTGGGTTCAGGAGTCAAGACGAGCGGAGCGCCTTCCACGTCAACCAATGATCTGAAGCATTGGGCATCCCCATGTGCAGTGATCAAATCCGTCCAGACGAAGACTATGTCATGTTCATTGTGTGGTCCATGCAGTCGATGGCTTTGTTTTAACGGCACATCTTCTGCCACGCAAAATGCTTCGTCTTTTTTCACGTTTTCCAATACATTTGTGCGACAAACGTTCAGCCTTGGTAACTCTGTAAGTCGTGCAAGAAACAAGAGACTCTTAGAGTGCTTGATGGCAAGCAGCCGCGGGCTGAAGCTGTGCGAAGTGACGCCGTGGTTGATGTCAAAAGATTCGTGCGCACGCGTTTGTGTGCACGCTCGCTGGCGAAAGCAAATCGGAACACGCCAACAAGGCCGCGTCTCAATTTGTCACGCCAACAAATGTCAATTGCACAGTTTTCAGTCGCATCCACTGCACGGCGGTACGACTGCGTTCTTGTCACGTCAAATCGAGCACGGCTAAACACGCAAACAACCCCAATCAACGTAAGTCCCACGAAGAAACACAAAATACTTCTTGAGAGAGAAAAAACGTGTTTTATTAGCCCGTTCGTTCCGACTTCACCCCGAAGTCATCATTTTGGGAACCAACAACAAATTGAACACGTCCAAACCTCGAAATGTGCGATGAGAGCACACAAAAGTGATACAGTGTGTATGAAGTAGTACGCAGAAATTTCACAGAGCAAAATGGCGTTCGATTTCCGTGCCGTTACGCTAATCTCAGGTGGACACGGCCTCTCATCGCTTAATGTACCAACAGAACGCAATAGAAGTGTCGCGATGCGTCCAGCGCGTGAATCGAACGCCCAGTGATGCGTGAAAAAACAAGACTGCCCGGCACCACACTGGATGCGCCTTGTGCTGTCTGGATCCTGCTTCAACTCAACTTGGCGTCGCAGCGCCTGGTCAAGGAGCGCAGGACGCATCCAGCGTGAACAAACAGCCTCAAGTTGTTTTCAGGCAATCAACAACTGGGCCCGATTCCGACCAACGTCCATTCGAAGACAACACCCGACACACCAATCGCACTGATGTCACAAGTCGCCAAACGTTGCGTTTCGTCAAATCCAGCGCAAATGATTTGCACCAGGACGCGACATTTGTGGAAACGTTTCAGCTCTTGCGTTTACGTCTCTTGCTGAGATCGATCGCGTGTTCCTCAAGACGACACCAGCAGCTGGCGCCACTGTGTAAATGGTTCGCCCTGCCATCTGGCGCTGACAGCGACACAGCACCCACTGTTCTGTGGTGAGCAACATCGCAAGACGTTTTCAGTGGTGAAACGGGCCTCAAACAAGACAACGCGAACTGGCGTAAAATTTCAAGAGAAAATGTCCTGGCTACGATTTTGCGAAAAGTTTTCCCACACTGGATGTGTCGTGCGTTGTGGTAACACTGTTCAGTGGTGGAACACACGACGCATCCTGTGAGAAGTTCGCCTTACAAGTGCAAAACGCGCAAAAACCAGCTCGAATCTACATTCTGATAATGTTCCACAAATGCACAACAGCAAGAACAAATTTTTAAATACGATAAAATACAAAATGCTCAACAAATATAAAATGGTCAAACTGCTGCTTTGAATCAAGTGTTACAGCTGATGTCAGCGTCAATACTGGGTTAGAAAGTTCAACCGGTATCAAACACAGCCAGGCATCAAGTCACACCCAAACAAACTGCACCAAGCGCAAACAACCAAACTGCGTGCAACCACGACGACTTACCGGTCTCTAAGCAACCACACCAAACTGACTGTCAGTCAACTGACCCCAAACAATGTCACGTTCACGGGCAAGAATACCACGACCATGGGGCACAGTTCGTTCGTCGAGCTCTGAGGTGCAGCGCCACCTGTTCTGAAGGTGTCGACACAGAGCCGGAACCTCGCACCGAACCGCACATTCGGTCTTGCAACAAGCCATCACATTCCGACCACTGTTCACTGACATAAAATCACGAATCTCAACTTGTGTTGTTCGTTCTCACTCCATAGATCTACCCAGCACTGTCCCAGTGCAAGTACCGGTACGCTGCTCAAAACATCACGACGCAGCGCCGATGCCTGAAACACGTGACACATTCAATGAGTGAGTTCGTTTGTCGTTCACGTACACTCGGCCATTCTCGTTTGTGTCCCCTTGTGCCCCATCTCTTGATGCAGCTGAGGCACAGGGGCCACGGTTACACGGCACACCTGGCGCGCTCAACGTGAACCTGGCCTGAATCGACCTGCCACGCCCATCAGTTTCCACACACACAGGCTTCCAATACTTTCGCAACTATTGGTAAGTTTTCGCACGCTTATTGCTTGTACGTGTGTGATATTTAAAACGGTGGTGGATCCAGCATTGAGTCACCAACCAAGGAGGGTCGGGGGTGTGAAGGCTACGACCCCTGGTGACGGCCCCGGTCGTGCCGAAAAATGAAAAATCTCGTGCCTGATGAGGGTGACAGCAGTTTCGATGGGAGAACAAGAGATTTCTGGATTGGTGACAGGAACTGGATCCGCCCCCAAGAGGTAAGCACCGCCGTTCGATGTTTGACATGTTGTGGTAACAGGTAGAAAATATCCGAATTCGTTGTGGATTTGCGGTTGTGTGTATCAACGCACCGACTGTTCAATGCTGTGTCTGTAAAATCAAGGTTCTCAAAATCGAATGCCCGCACACAAGAGTGCACCTGACAGTGTCAGGGAGGGTTCACACTGGATGATGAGTGCGCTCCGTCACAACACACGTAAACGGGTCACTGGATGCAAACCCGAACAATGCAGCGTACATTGCGTCCGATGTGAACCCAGCCTGTTACTGTTTAATGCTGACACAATTCGCTGATTTCTTTCTCAGTCAAGTCACCAAAAATGTTAGTAGCATAAAACAAACAGTGTACAAACCGTGTCACATAAGTTCGTTGATTTGCGAAAAAAACTGCCACTGTGTCCAATGAACGCAACTGTAACAGTCCTCCAATACCTCACCGAGTCAAAACACGTGTGCACTGCAGCGCACAAAAGTTCGTTTTTCAAATAAGTTCTTTTTTTTTTCTGGCAAACACGGGAAACATATTCAGCCGCAGACGGTTTTTCAACGGAGATCAAACGTGGCGACACCGTTTGCGGCAAAAAGATTTCACAGTTCGCATTTGTGCCCAACTCAGAAAGACCTTCGCTCAAAAGAGCAAGACCAAGAGAATCAATCGTAAAACGCGCCAATTACTGTTGGTGTCTTCACCTTCAGACACAATGCGCCGTCACAACCAGAGAAGCTGTCAAACAAGCGATCAACATCACAACGACGCCATTTCTCCCCTCGGGATGTTAGACGCGCGGCGTTCTCCGTTCGACGCGCGGCGTCTCTCAAACGCGCGCTGAGCGCGACACCTTGTCGTAGATTTCCGGAAACGCCTTGTCGGCGTCGAGCTGCGCGCGCAGACGATCGTAGAGACGGTGATCGAACATGGTGCGAAACTCTTCCCGCGTCAGGTACGAGTCAGCGTACATCATCTGGAACCTGTGAGGGCGAAGAGGTCAACAGGTCAAGGTCAAGATGAACACGCGATGCTTCGCTCAGGCTGTGTTCCATTTGGCCCCCAGTGAATTCGGAACTATACAATTTATTTCCACTGGACTGAACAGAAAACGCCTCACGTGAAGTCAGCTTCCGCGTGCTTTTATTGTTTAGTTTGCGCCGTTTGACACCTCGCAACCACCAAAAAACTTGCAAGTGCGCACGCGAACACACGCACGCATGTGCGCCCACACGCACATGTCACGAGCGCACGCACACCTCCGCATGCACACACACACGCACTAACCCGTGGACGCTCAGGACATATTTCTCGATGCGTCTCGTCGTCTCGAGGTTGTTGTAGTTGTCGACAGTGGGCGCTCCGTACGCGCCGATGTCAACGTACATCTCGGCCTGCGCAGTGGGACTCGCCGGGTGAACGAGGCCTGGAGACGCCTCCAGACGAAACGGACACAACCACAGCGGGTACATCTGAAGCACAAACAAGAACACTTGGTTTTGCGTCGCGCGACCACGACCGTGTGTCTTGTGACAAGTCTCATCTCAGGAATAATTTCGCAGACGACAAGGCGTGGGGAGCGGGGGGGGGGAAGGTTCCGCAGACAAAATCTGCATTCGAGCACTTTCTGTCTTCAGCCCCCAGCCTCAACTGCAACACCGCGTGCATAAGGAGAAATTCGACGCTCACCAAAAACGTTGGCAAACACACTTTGTTGCTGTGGTTTTCATCGACACGAGGGGCAACGACTATTCTCGCTCGGGCGTTTCCCAGACGTCTGACGCAAGGACTTTCAGGAAAGCAAAACAACCAAGGCTATTTGTTCAGCCCCTTTGAAGAATTGGAATTCAGATTTTGGAAACGCTAAAGACACAGCCGCTGCGTCAGAAAGTCCCTTGAAGAACGTCGTCGCCGTCCTGTAGGTCAATGCGTCCACCTCGGACACATGCCCCAGCAAGCCCTTCGCTGCACATGACGCTTCAAACATTTTCCCTCGTACCTGTGTGCATCTCATGAGAAGGTACTCCACTTTGCTTGGGCGGACACTGTCCAGTGCAGGTGCACTCTGGACCGCGCACACGCGCACCAACACCGAGTACACGTGTACTGGGACCAATGTAAACAGAAACTGTCCATATCAGGGCTGGGTGGCTCCCTGCGTCGGACATCCAAACTCCTTCAAGATTTGTTGCCAAACAATGTGGCACAGAACAGGTGCACTTGACTTTCTCTGCACGCCAGAGTTCATGGAAGCGCGTTTGGCGCCAAGGACCCTGTTTGGTCACTTGGTGACTGCATTAGACGCGCTCCGACAAACGCGCGTCTTCAAACTGCACTGTTGGCAAAGGACATTGTCAGCAATTGCTCGTATCCAAAACAAGGAAAATAACTGGACTTGCGGCTACGTGTCTTGTTTTGATCATGTTCCTTTCCTGTGTTAATCGCAGCGAAATCTGAGACTGACCCTGTTCGCAAAAAGAAATTTGAGACGGAAATTCTCACCTCGTGGAGCCAAATATGGCCGTCTAACGGCAATAAAATAGTTATTCAAAGGCTCCACGGTTGCTAGACGCTGTACTTGTGTTGCGTCACAACACTTGCAAACGCACAAACGCGCTGACTTGCACATTCATGAACGCAACGCATCCAGAGTGAATACGCCCCAAGACAGTTGTTTGACGTTTAGCGTGCTATCTAGTTGTTAAATGGTGCTCTGTCTGAGTCAAAGAGTCTTGTTCAGATTTGGAGCAGAATTTTGGACTGAAAAGTGCGTTATCAGTGGAAACAATGAATGAACGGCTTGTCCTTTACTCGCGTCAGGTCTCCGGCAAAATTTGCAACCTTGCAAAGTGGCCTCGATTCAGCCCATTCTCAATGCGGGTGTCCAGAGGAACTGTCATCCATTTCTGTCGCGTTCGTACTGCGCAAGTCAGAGTCTGTGTTCCTGTGTTCCCGAGTCACCCACAGAACCAGAACTATCACCATGTCCCCTCCAATCCTCCCCACCCACCCCTCTCAACTCCCTTCAGCTGACCTGGGTTCTGTCGGCATAGAGCGCCCTTCTCAGGTCCCATAGCGCTTCCATCCGGCGTGTGTTCACGACACACCCACCCTGCTCTTTTCCAGTCACCTGAGCAACACACGCACATTGACCTCATTCTGTCGGTGGAACACACAGACAGCCTCCCACAGGTCCCATGCACAGCTGTTTCCCAACCTTGATTGATTCACCCTGATTCACCCCTTCCACTCACCCACACAGCCCCGCCCACACACTGACCTTGGTCTCTCGGTGGAACACAGTGAGCGCCTCGCCCAGGTTCTTCAACGGCACCAACATGTCCTGGATCATCTGGTGCTTCTCGTACATGCGCTTGATGATCTCGCCCTGCGTGAGTTTGAGCAGCGAGATCTTGGGCGGCATCAGCCACCCGAACATCCAGCGGAAGACGAGGCTGTTGCCGAAGGGGATGATGTCCTGGAAGAAACAAACGAGTCATTGCAGTGTGTGTGTGTGTGTGTGTGTGTGTGTGTGTGTGTGTGTGTGTGTGTGTGTGTGTGTGTGTGTATGTGTGCGTGCGTTGAACTCAGTTTCCACATGGAGGTCATGCACATGCTCCACCGTACCTGGACCTGCCAGAAAAGGGCTTTGCTGTGTCTGTGGAAGTAGTGCCGCAGCGGGATGTATTCCACCGCCTCCCCGCTCCGCAAGAAGCGCTTCACGTGCCGAAAGAACCACGGCTTGTACCAGCGTCCGATCGAGTTGATCTGAAAGAGCAAGGCACCAGTGAACACGTGAGAGAGACTGGCAGAGGTAGAGGGGAATGGGTGAGACACAGGAAGGATGAAATTGAAAGCAAAGGCAGAGAGAGAAACAGACAGACAAGACAGAGAGCAGTGAGATAAAGAGAAGAGAGATAAAGGAGATGCGAACAATGGAATGAAAGGGTGAGAAGGAATGACAGAGAAGACAATAGGCGACGAACGAAGCACGGTTTGAGTGAGCTGCTCACTCTTTTTTTGCAATCGTATGATTTTTTTTATGCTGAGTGACGTTTGATAGAGAAAAGGTGTGCAGGTCCTGCCATTTCAAGTGCACTTCAGGCAGAGTGAAGGAGTGTGGAAGGAGACAATCTACAAACAAAAGGTTCTTGTGCAAGAATCTTATCTCGGAAACAACGCTCGCACCACATCGTTTGGAAGGATGCTCAGCATTTTTGACCCGAACAGAGGAAATGGGACTGATTCAGAGGTCTGGATGCAACACGCGTTCGGTGCCTGTGCGAGTTGACACGCGTTCACACCAGAAGCGTCACATCTGAGGCGATGTACGAGGATGAATCACTTGTTCTTGGGATTTAGCATGCTTTCAGAGACGATCATGACGAAGCCATTTGACACAGTTTTCAATGTTTTGACCAGAAGGAGCTCAAGTCT
>JAAUXT010009980.1_pt1 | contig 10716 bp, 5 predicted proteins | sample 7278171 | NCBI WGS metagenome assembly JAAUXT01 (sample SAMN14350112, study PRJNA611818) | marine sediment metagenome | isolation source: surface marine sediment (1.8m) | place: French Polynesia: Moorea | collected 2018-08 | reverse complement strand
CCACAATGTGATTCTATTAAAATTGAGTAGAGCATTATTTGTAATGGGTATTATGCTCAAAGCAGAGGCTGTGGTTATCCTGGTAGCAGTTTCAAATGGATTGACAGAGATTTGCCAAGCAACACACCATGACATGGTGATGCTCTATGACTTCAGTGACAACCAAATTTTCCAGCTTTCAGGCTTTTGTTTTTCACAAAAACAGCACCTAAACTTCATCAAACTAAAGAAAAATTCCATACAGACTATCACAACTCAAAGCTTTCAAAATATGTCACAACTATTATCCTTGGACCTATCATATAATGCTTTGACTTCAGCTTCACTATATTCTCTCCAAGATTTCAATGCATTAGCTGTCTTGAACATTTTGGAGAACCCACTAGAATTTGATGAATTGAGGTCCTTTCCTGTTCAAAATTTATTCCCCACTAATTTTTTAACTGAGCAGTACAAAATATGTTGTTTGTCACCAAAAGAAGTAAAATGTCGATCTCAGCCTCCTTGGCACAAGTCATGTTCAAATTTGCTTTCATCCAAAATGACTCAACTATTTTTCTGCTTCTATTCTGTGCTAATTGTTGTCCTAAATATTGCCTCTTTTCTGCTACACATCAGTTCTTTGAGCTTGAAGGTAAAAATGGTCAAGACTTCCAGAAATGTCACAGCTATATTGAACTGTGTAGATTTCTCTTTTGCATTTCCTCTCATTGTGCTTCTTTTAGTTGACATTTCTTTTGGGAGAAACCTTTTGCTCTCAGATATAAAATGGAGATCCAGTGCAACATGCCTCATTGTTTTTGGAAAGAAAATTCTCTTAGCATTTCTTTCTCCCTGTGTTCTCATTATCTTTTCTTTGATGAGAACAATGATAGTGTTGCACCCTCTAGATACACAATTCAAGACTGCAAATTTTGTGGCAAAACTGGTCTCAACAGTGAGCTTTCTTCTGCTTCTTTTGGTCTCCATGTTTGCAATTCTGGTGAAAATGATTTTCTGGAATATTCCATTTGATCTATGTTCTCCTTTTGTGGATCCCACAAATGAAGTGATTGTGATCTTTGTGCTCACAGTCTTAACTGCAGTTGTACAAATCTTATCTAGTGTATTGATTTGTGGCATTCACATGTTGATGATAAAAGAGTTAAAGGAGAACCAAAAGAAGCTAGAGGCAGTAGTTTCCAAGCAAAAATCTTACAAAGTGACTTACTTTCAAACCACTGTATTCAGTGTTTCCAATATTGTTTGTTGGATCCCAAGTTGCCTCATTTACTTGATAATTTTATGTCAGCAACTCAGATTGAGAAGTGTTGTTGTGTTGACTTCAGTTTGCTTGGAAAGTGTGAATTCCATTGTGAACCCAACAGTTTATATTGTCTCAATGTGTAAGAAGCTGGTGACACTGAAGTAGTTGGATCTCAACAGTACAAAGAGAGAAATATATGATTCTGGGAGCTTCAGATGCAAGGTTCCTCAATCACAGCTGAGATGGGTTGAAAGGTTTTTTTCAAAAGAGAAATTAGTGGGCAAACAACAAAGAAACAAGAGCTAAAAAAACAAAATGTGCTTCTTTTGATTCATTTCAGAACAAAATCACAGGACAATTGTGCAAAGTCCCTCTCGAAAGAGCACTTTGTGGTGGTGTCATCATTGTTATTGGTTTTCTCTGCCAACTCAGTGAAGATGTCCCCCTCTCCCATCACCCCCCCCTCTCAGGACAGGATTGAAATGGTCATATCTCAGCATTAAAAGGTTGAGCTTTGATGTTTGGTTCATATGAAAGGTCTTGGAAAGCATTTTAGGATTTTGCAATTTGGTTACTCTGGTGACTTGTTCCTAACAATCACAAGTGGGAAAAGGTAAAAAATCAAGAAATTGCTATTTTGAGCATGTTGAGAACACCACACTGAAGAGAAGCAGAGTGGGGTTGAAAGAAAGGGTGTGCATTCTATAAAATGCCTTTGATCCTTTGCAAGTGTGCTCCAGTCATTATGTGTTTTTGGTCCCCTGGGATTCAGTCACTTTGGGTTTCAGTGACTGTGTGTTTTGGTCACTATGGCTGAGTCAGGTGTCCCTGGGTCTCGAGGCTTCCGCACTTGTGTTGTGTGCAGCGTAGCCCCGGTTGGGCAGACGGTACACATCACCATTCACTTTGGTTCCAGCTCGCCTGTGCTGGCCGTGCTGGAGAGAGAGAACTAGCAGAGAATGTTTGCTAGTTTAATACTCACTCCAGTGGAGTTTACACTCCAGTGGAGTAAACTCCTCGTTGGGGAATCATATGTTGCCGCTTAAATAGACCGGTGCAGGATGCTAGCCTGGGGAGCAGCTTCAGCTTTGCACAGCTCCACTGAAACAGCTCTCCCAGGTACTCAGCACACCAATGAAAGCTGGATAGACCGCGTGGGAATATGCGGTATCTACCACTTCCCTTCTGTTTGAGCCGCAGGCCCCCTTATGGTTGTGAAAGAGGTCAGATGGGTGCAGAGGTCTGAAGGGTCTGTGACCCTGGGGCCCTGGATACCGGAACCCTCGATGGTGGAAGAGGCACTGGGGCCTGCAGTCAGGGGATCTGGGCTCTGGGGTCTGGGGGTCTGATGTCAGGGGTATGGGGGTCTGTGACCCTGGTGCCCTGTATACCAGAGTCCTTGATGATGGAAGACGCACTGCAGCCTCCTTGTCAGCAGGACTGATGCAAGTCAGATTCGGGACCTAGTGTCAGGGAGCTGGGGTTTGGGGTCAGGGGGTCAGGGGGTCAGGGGGTCTGGGGGTCTGGGACCTGGGGGCCTGCGGGCCTGGGGGCCTGGGGTCTGGGGTCTGGGGTCTGGGACCTGGGACCTGAGGGCCTGGGGTCTGGGATCTGGGACCTGAGGGCCTGGGGGCCTGGGGTCTGAGGTCTGGGGTCTGGGGTATGGGCCTGGGGCAACATTTATGCCCCTGTCTCTGCCTCTGTGCAGCGAAGAATCACAGAGCCCAGAATCCCTGCAGTAATGTGCAGGAATGCGACCTTTGCCTGCCCAGCAACACTTCCTGCATTCTTTCCTTCTTTCTTTCCTTTCTTCCTTTCTTCCTTCCTTCATTCCTGATGTCCTTTCTTCTTCCCTTCCTTCCTGCTACAGCCACACCTGTCATTTCTCTTGCAGCCTAAACTGTGGCAGATCCAGGGCACCAGAGGCTCCAGGGGTCCTCCATCCAGCCTTGCCTTTTCAGGTGTCTAGTCAAGACATCAAAGCAGCCATTTGTGATGAATAACACACACACACACAAAATGTTTGATGTGGGTTTAAAGATTGATTGGTATGGGTTTTTTTTGCAGACAACTCTTCCCCCTCCAAAAAAATACCCAACGATTTCTACAATTCTTTCACGCACACATAACCCGCACACACATACAATTATGTTCAGCAAATATCATGCCATTTGTTTGTGATCCAGAAATAAAACTGATTGGTTAATAGCCTTGGCTGCTTGAGTAGTGTGACACTTTGCCAAACAATCTGCATTTCAAGCAAACTTTGAGCATTGCCCTGTCTTCAGACCACACCCAGAAGGCGTGAGATTGCCTGTCAGTGACTAGATATCTAACACTCAAGGACAGTTTTCCTTCATGGAGCCCTGTGTTTCCAGTCTTTTTCCCCACAACCACAAAAAGCACAAGTACTTATCAGAACACTAAAACTTTGCTGGAAGTCACAAGCTTCGTGACGACACTCCACACCAATAAATACTACTGGACTCAAACTGCACAAAATCTTGGAATTTTCTGTGTGAACCTTTGAAGCACAACTTTTTTCCAGGGAACCTGAGGGGAGGCTGAGGATGGGTGGCTTTGACCCAAAACTCAAGTTGGATGTTGAGCAAATTTTGATGATGTAAGTGGTGTTGCTTTACAAATGACAAGCCATACATAACTTCCAGAAATTCAAAATTCAAAATGTTTCCTTCAATTTTCCTCTTTGCTTTCCTTGTGTTGTAGCTTTCTACCAATCACATTGCCAAAGAAAATTACACCAGTCCTGGCCAAGAAAGTGACACATGGTGTCCTGTTGCTTGGCTGGTGTCAGGTTCTGTGTCAATCATTTCTGCTTGCAAGAACCAGTATCAGCTGACACTATCTGCAACATCCACATTGATAAACTCAACACGAAAACTAGCATCAGATTTTGCGATTCTCAACTGAGTGAGAATGGGAGAAAGCTGAGAACAGCAGTGGGGCAGACCACTGATGGTTGCTGATCTCAAAGGGAGACTGCACAAGGTTTATCAAGGCAGACTGCAGACTAGAATAACCATTGAAGCAGAACAACAGAAGGGACCTGCCAGGAAACCCTTCTCTCTGTTTATGAATGGTTTGGAGACCAGAGGTAAACCACAAAGTCTAAAAAACACTGGAAACCAAGTTATTGTCTCATTTGATTTTGTTTCCACAGCAAATTAAATAACATTCATTGTGTTACTTTCACCAGAAAATATTTCAAAACAAGCTGACATTTATGCCAGGTGGGATATTCCCCTCAGAAGGAAACTGTCACTGATACTTGGCTGCAAAATGCATCATTGCTGAGATGACTTCTGTCTTTAAATTCTTGATTTTTGTGGAATATTTCCAACATTCAGCTGTTTCTACAGAAAATCAAAATATCAAAAATACCAGAGATTATTTCAACTTTGTGTCACAAGATTCACCAAGATATTGGTTTAAGTTTGTGCAGACATTGCTGGTGACATACCACAATAAATCAAGAACAGAAGGGTATGAACCTTACATTGGTATCAATAGCAAGAGAATGATGATCAAAACTAAGACTTTCTGGCAGAAAGCAAGAGAGGTGGAGTATCGTTGGATTGATGACCGTGATGTCACAACAAATCCAAAAACCACAAAGCTATGGGAATGTTTGCCATATGATGCCATACGGCATAATGCCAGGGTAAGTTTTCAGGGCCTTATGGTGATTTGTTTGGCTTTACAAAGAAGCACAAGGCTAATTTGCAAATAGAACTTCCCAAAACTCCTTTGTACTGTCAAATAGAAACCAACAAGCTTGTCGCATCAGCAACATGAAAACATATTGAAAATATAGCAATCAGTTGGGGCACTGACAAAATGTTGGCAATCCTCACACAAAGTACTTGAGTTCAGTCATGCCTCAACCAATCAAAACAATCTCAACACCATCATAATCATCTCCACACCTGCTGTTTACTCACAATGCACCAAAACCAAGCGCAAGAATTGTCCCTTTGCAAACCCAACCCCTTTTTCAACAAAACTGCAAATTTGACTTTGACCCCTCAACCAACAATTGTTCATTTTAAAAGCTATGGTCACCAATTCTCACAACAAAAAGCCACATTTTCTCTTTCACACCAACAATTTATTCATAAAGAACAGACCCCTGGTCTCATGGTGACTTGTGAAATTGGCCCTCCACAACCAAACACAACAGAGAATTCTCAAACTCTTTCGAGTCCTCAAGTTCACCTTGCTCCTCTCATACTGGCAACATGGAAACAAGTTTGACTTTTTGGCAACTTTAGAGTAAGGCTACTGACATCATGTTCGCACATGTTGCCCAAACAAATCCCCAAAGCCCCATCTTGTTCAATTTTTGTTTTCGTTTTGACTTCACAAAGTTTCCAAAAGGCCTTGTGTTTTTGAGACACCTTTGCCTTTATGTGAGCCTCAAGACAATGAAGGGCCCAACTCCTGACCCACAGCTTGTGTGCAAGACAAACAAAATAACATCCAAGATGGATGCGGCCATGATTTGAGGGCTTTCCCAATTCCCAATGATGTCAAAATGTTTAGGCTGTTTGTTTTGATGCTAAATCTTCCGGAGCCTTCATTGTGCTAAATTTTAACAGACCCAAAAGAATGGAAAATTACAAAACTTAAAAATCAAATAGTTTTACACCTGATAACAAACAAATAAACCCAACTCTGTTCTGAATATCCATTATGATAGTTCCATAACATCTTAAATTTACACCACATATCACTTTCACTTTCACTTTGATGCGCTCAAATACACTGAAATTCATTTCCAAATAGAATATTCAATAATCTCATGCCAAATTGTACAAAAACAAACCAATCTCTTCGAAAAAAAAAAACCCCAACTTTTTGAACACATTTATAAAATCTGATTTTTCAATCCTGACTTTGACCCCACCTGAAAAGCATTAAAAAATTTCAACAAATGACAAATTGATTGCTGCCTCTCGAAGCCCCATAGGATCTTTCAAATTTGTACAAGGATGTCCCAACCTTATTAACTCTCCCAATTTGAACTTTTCACTGAACAGACCCAAAAATTCAAACTTACAAAAATTTCCAAAAATCAATAATAATTGAACGCTTCCTCTCAAACTCCCATAGAAATTATTAATTTCATCAAAAAAACTTGAACACTAATAATTGAACGCTTCCTCTCAAACTCCCATAGAAATGATTAATTTCATCAAAAAACTTCTTTTGCCAAATATTTGTACTTTCTGAGATACTGAACAGTTTGTGCCTGTGTGTCACAAATTTTTTACCCCTTCCAATTTGAACGTTTTGGCCTGAAGAACCCAAATATTTGAACTTTCTAAAATCCTTCTTGGCACATAATCCCCAACCCAAATTGAACCAAAAGAGCACAAAAGATCCAAAATTTATCCTCATCTTGACTATGAAACAGGTGTACACATACTTTTGGTTAATGCTGCCTGTAGCTGCATGATTTTGGTTCCTACCATTTTGGTTGCTTTTTCAAAAAAGTGCCCTTCACTGATGCAACCTCCTCAAATCACCTCTACATGATGGCTTTTGGTGATCATTAGACTTGTTGGTTTGGTTTGTGCCATTGAAATCATGGAAAAAGAAGCAAAAGGCTTTGGGTGAAAGCTTGTGCAGCAGTTTGTACTTTCTTTATGTTTCCAGATGTTAAAGAACAAATAGACCAAACCCTCATACAAGCTGCCATTTCAGGGGCTCCCTCGGCTTGAGAAATACACAATGACAAGGCCACTGGGAAGAATGGATATTGCTTATGGACTTGGAACCTATGGTGGAAGAGGTCCAGGGGCCTTCAGGATGGATCTGTCTCTGTATGGCTGGATACATGAACTAAGTTTCTCTCTGAACAAAAAATTCTGGTTGAATATTACAGTTGCAAAGTTCAGAATTGGATACAACACTTTTAGAAACAAGGAGATTGGATATGGTATGGTCCGAACATCTGGCAAAGCACACAGAAAATGGATTCTCACTGGAACATTGTCATGTCTACAACTCCACGTGCCTGACCAGACTGTTCATATGCTTCTCCTCAGTTTCTTTCGTGTGCAGTGTGAATTGGATCTGCACTACTCAGTCATGGATGTCAACTCTTCCAAAAGTCTGGCTTTAGGAGATGCACCCCTCATAAACATTTGGAATTTTCACATTTTGGCTGAATCCAAGAGTTTGGTAAAACACATGCTGAAAGTGGAGAGGTATATGAGGGTTGTACTTCTGGTGACCGAAGTCCAGTTCTACACACTAATCAGGGTGTTTGATGGTCCTGGGGAACTGTCTAAAGTGCTGATACCTGTTTCCTGGACAGACAACAGCTCCATCTACCAAACAGCAACTTTCCAGTGTGTTGTGTTGATTGAAATGCCCATGCTGCCTCATCACAAACCTGGTGTAGGTGTAGCAATTCATACATTCAAAAACAACTCTGACATTCCTATTGATTCCAATTTTGATATTGTTTTTCCAGGAAAATCTTGTCAAGGAATCCTTTGCACATTTCTATTCAGGAGCAATGGTCAGCACACAATTGCCACAATCACCAGACTCATGTTTCAACCTTACTACACAGAGATTTGTGATTACTTTCATTCTGAGTGCTTGAAAGCTGGTGTTGTATTTTATGATGTTGACTTGCTCAGAAACATTCCAAAGACAGATTATTTTCTTGCTTGCACTTCAAGAAATAATCATGAAAACAGGGCAATAGTGTCCAACACAGCTCATATTCTCATTGTTGTTTACTCCTACCCTGAATATGGCAATTTTTCGACAGACATTCATTTGGTTTCTTCCCACTGTACATCCCTGAAGATCAACACTTGTGTGTTCAACTTTCCCTGTGTTTTTGCAGACAACAAAAATTGTCAAGACCTGAAGCAGTTGCCTTACTTTCAGTCATCTTGCTTGAAATCTACAGGTGACAATCCATGTATTTTTGCAGGAAAATTCCCCTCATCACTTGTGGATCTTGAGAACATAACATGCATCATTTTGCAGCTGCACCACAATGCAGATAAATTTACAATGTTGCCAAGGGGGTTGTTGCTCTATTCATTGATGTCATTTCCTGCCTTCAGCATGTCATCTTGCTACATAAAAAACCTCATACCATTTGTTGTATCACAAAAAACACTCAACTTTGACATCCAAGGCTCCCTGTCAGGCAACTATTATTTCATCCTCAAACAACCACTCTTGTTGATATTCTGAGTTCTCAACTGATGTTGACAATCTGCCATTCTTTTGTGCTTTGCAGGTGCCTGTGAACAAATGATATTTGCAAACTCACCAGTGAACATGAAGATAAATGCTACCAGTGATGGTTCTCTCCATACATACACAAACAACAGACTGCAGGGCAGAAACATGGCTCTGAGAAAAAATAAGCAGTGTGTATTGACTGAAAGCAACAATCAAAGGTTAAATTATTTAATTCCAACTGAAAGAGAGATTAATTTTATTGCATCAATAAAAAGCCATGGAATGAGAGATATTCCACAATTCAGTGTCTACTTTGAGCAGAATCAACTTTATAGCTGGGTGAATATTTGGATAACTGTCTCACCAAGTCCAGATGAAGAGGGTACTTTCTGTTTGCAACACACATACAATTCTGAGATTTACAACTTCTCATCTACCTCTCTTCAAAACCTTGGTATTCAGGAAGATGAAATGATGTTGTTAAACACAACATTTGAACAGTGTAAAAATATGACTGTTCAGATTTCCATGGAGAATTCATTTCCAGAAACACGCTTTGGAGCTTACACAGCAGTGTCAAAACAACCACTGGGACTCAAGTGGCAGGTAACAGCAACTCTGAGCAAGAGAGCTCCCACATACTTTGCAAAAATTCCTGGTTCTCCAGTAACTGTTCAGTTTGAAAGAAGAGACAGCTGTTCTGATGACCTCACAGTGTCATGGGTCAAAAAAGTAGATCTCAAGTACTTATCTGCTTCTCTGTCTCCCTTGGACTGTGTTTGTAACCTCAAAACCTTCTGTGAGCACATATCCACAGTCAACAACACTGTTATCAAAAATGTTGATGACTATGTATATGATGACTGGAAGCCTTGTGGTGGGTGGTCACAAAATTTTAGTTACCTCAGAGTAGAGGAGCTTTATAAGTGCTTGAACAAACTTTCGAGGAGGACGAACAGACTAAATAGACTGTACAAATATGTCAGATATAAAATTCCAACAGTGTCTTTTGTAAAATGTAACCCTGGAGATACAATTATAACCAAAAAGGTAAATGTAGCAGATCACCAAATGTATGGAAAATGGCAGCAAACGAAGAACACAAAGCAGTCTGTTGTGTGCAAGCGAACAGTTGAGTGCCAGTACTTCAGTTTCAAGGGACTAATGTTTGACTATATCTCTTTTTATAACCCTCATGGTGATAGGTGCAAAGAGACAGGACAAATGTGCTCAGATTGCTGGAAACCTCCAACACACAGAGTGTCTTGGGCTGAAGCTGCTGAGAACTGCTCTGCTGTGGGAGGTTATCTTCCTCTTATCAAGAGTGTTGGATATTTAGAAGAACTTGTAGATATTCTCAAATTTGGTGGAAATCTCCCTCCTATTGAAGTGATGTATATTGGTCAAATTCTCAACCCACAGGTAATTATGTTGCTTTCTGAATTTTAGTCAGATGATACTGAACAAGGCTCTGTTGTTCCAAAACCATTATTACTCACATTCCAAAATGGTGAATTTTCAGGGCAGAGACTTGTGGGAAGATATGGACCCAGTAGCTTTCCAGTTGTGGGGAACTGACAGGCACATCAGAACCAATGCAACTCAGTATGACTTGGTTTATGGACCTGTCAAGAATACCTGCAATAAAAAGCAATATATCCATTTTTCTTACAACCTTCATATGGATGAAAATATTGTTGACCACATTTTCCCCTTCAACAAAAAAGATAAAGCACAATGTAGCCTTTTGATGCTGAGCAATCTTGCCCACCCACATTGTATTCATATGGACTGTGACAAACCTTTTGTTCTGGCAGAGCATGTAGTTTGTGTCAGAAAAAAAGTAACCAGGCCAGAGAAACTCATGGAGAATCAAACTCAACCTGTCAACTGCAGAAAAGGAGCTATTTTAGTTGGTGATGTTTGTCACACATTCTTGATATCCAGAAAAAAATACAAAAAGATGGGCATCTGTGACTCCAGATCAAAAACATCTTTGCTACTTCTGCTCCACATGCTGGCTTCTGCTTCCAGTGCCCAATTGCCACCATTTTCAAGCTATAATTTTGAGCAAACATTCACATTTTATCAAGACAGCTCTTTTCACCAATGTTTTCAACTTGTTCCAACATCAAGTATTGATGAAAATGAAAACCTTATCAATTGTCAAATGAAAAAGAGGAACATTTCAATTGGACAAAATTTGTTCCATTGCACATCAGATGTTTTCATCT
>JAAUXT010110685.1_pt1 | contig 10718 bp, 6 predicted proteins | sample 7278171 | NCBI WGS metagenome assembly JAAUXT01 (sample SAMN14350112, study PRJNA611818) | marine sediment metagenome | isolation source: surface marine sediment (1.8m) | place: French Polynesia: Moorea | collected 2018-08 | reverse complement strand
GTGTGGGTTTTGTTGGGTGGGGGTGGGGGGGTGGGGGTGGTGGGGGGGGGGGGGGGGGGGGGGGGGGGGGGGGGGGGGCTGGGGGGGTGGGGTTGGGGGGGGGGTGGTCGGGGGGGGGGGGGGGTGGGGGGGGGGGGCTGGGGGGGTGGGGTTGGGGGTGTTGGGGGGGCTGGTGTTGGGGTGGGGGGGGGCAAGGCAAGGCTAGGTTGGGCCGGAACAAGAAGTCTGCGCTGGGCTGGCCAAGAAACAGAACCGAAATTAGAAACCGAACAAACCCACTGTGAAAACGCGCCTGGTAATTCGCAGGGCGTCAGCGACGCACGATCTCGGACTCTACGACATCGTCGACGAGAGTTTCCAAGACTTGCAGAGCGGCGGCGTGCAGCCTGGTAGCCATGGATACTTCGAAGGTACGTCACTTCCTTTGCGTAGCAACTTCGTCTGCGCAGAGACAGTCGCATCCTTCTACGATTTGCCCCGGTTGCCAGGCAACCAAACTTCGGGGTCTGTTTGCAGACGACGCGATCGAGGGTTTCAAGAAGTACAGCGACTACACGCTCACCAACTACGGAGGCGCTCTGCAGACGTACATCGACGTGACGTCACAGGTCGGTGCAGGCAGCTCCACAGGATCACAGGGGGGAATCTGATCAGGTGGGCCCCACCCACATTGACAGGGGGCACTTTCAATTTCAAGAAATTCAAGCGAGTTATCTCGGGGTCAGGGGTTGTCGGGGATACAGTGGTGCATGCCTCTGGATATCATCTGAGCCGCACAGCATTGGCTCCGCTGTGAGTACAGTTGTAGTGACGGACTGTTTGGGCTTTTTGGCTGGATCTTGACAACTGTTGGCAACGAGCAGTTCCCTCTCGGGTGTGCCTGGGGTCAGTGATGATGACCTTCAGGGTCGGGTGACCCCCCTCTCACGCATACTCACTCACGCATACTCACTCACGCATACTCACGCGCGCTGCAGGTGTGTCGGCACCTGTGCGTGCGTCTTCATGGAGACTCGTGCTGCTCGGTGCTGTACGACCGCACGACGCGCTCCTGCTTCATCACACCCGCCGACAAGGAGAGCTCCGGCGTCAAGTTCATCCAGAAGCTCTACACCGACTACTACCACAGGAGGAGGTGTGCAGGTCAGGCTCAACACTCATTAGCTCACTCACTCACATCACCACCTCACTCACCCACCCACCCACCCATTCACTCACTCACTCAGCACCACCACTGAAGGAGGCGTGCAGGTCAGACAGAGCACTCATTAACTCACTCACTATCACTACTCACCCAATGACTCAGTACGATCTTTTAGGAGAGGTGTGCAGGTCAGGCTCAGCACTCACTCGCTCATTCACACACTCACTTGCTCACACACACCCCCACCCCCACCCCCACCCCTGACTTCTGAAGGAGCTAGGTTGGAATCAGCCCAGTGAACTGCGACCCAGACTTGGAAATGACAAGAGTTTCCTGGGAAGAACCCTGACCCCCTCTCTCACCTTTCACGCCTCTTCACCATGATTTCTTTCAGTGTCCAAGACGGAGTCATGTGACTTCGAGTCGAGCACGTGTAACTTCGTCAAGGACGCGACGCGCTCGATCCAGTGGCGCCGCACGACGCGCGCCGCGCAGGACCTGAGCAACGGAAACTCCAAGCTGACCTTCCCGCTCTACGATCACTCCACCATGACTGGTGAGCTCTGTTTACGAACCCTGACATTCGTGGGGGGGGGGGGTCGGCCCACAAGCACTGAGGCTGCTCCCCATTCAGCTGGCCCGATTCTGGGTTTGCTGGAGACACTAGAGACGTTCTTACTCCCTGTTGACACTGCTTCCGCAATCCGTGATGGCCGCATCCGTGACAGACAGATTTGCCTCTTGGAGCCAAAACCTTTCCAGCATGGATTCAAGGAACCAGTGTGAACAGCACTATTGAAATGTGTGTGTGCACCATCTCACAATTTGCGCTGGCGTTCCGTCACCCAGTGTGAACAGCGTGTTACTCTGTAGATGATGGGTACAGACACCAGAGGCTGAAGAAGCGAACCAGCCTCACCCCTGTTGGCCCCAGACATTATGCAACTCGCCCTCAAGATGGATGATTGGCATTCTGGGGGCTGAAGCTTCCTGTGCCCAATCTCTGCGCCACAGGCTGCGCGGTGGTTTTCTTGTTCAAGTGCAACTCTACCCCAAAGCTTCCCGTGCCCACAGATTCAAGTGCTACTCCACAAAAATAACACGAACCTCCAAAAAGGTCGCACAGAACTTTCTGTTGGTTTCTATGCCCTGAAAGGCCATTTCAGTTTTGAAACGATGAAATAAATGTCAGCACAACAAATCCGAACTAGCACCATTAGCTCTGAAAGCACATACGTTGTCTCTCACCATCATCGCCACCATCAGTGCATTGTCTTTCAAGCTTTGAAAAAAAAAATTGAATCTCAATTGTGAAGTCCATTACCTCTTGAGGATCCAGATTTCATGTGGTGTGAGCAAATTTGTTTTTTTTTTTGGGGGGGGGGGACCTCCAACTTCTCCCAATGGAAAGGTCACACAGATCTGCAGTATGGAGCCAACTGTTGGGGTTTGTTGTTTTGGGCACCTGGGGAGAACTTAAGGTTCCCAGGTCTCACAAGAGGATCCAAATGTGTCCAGGTACAAGATCCTTGTATTGATCAGCACAGCGCATTAAAAACGGACACCAAACCTAATTCATCAAATCAGGGCACAGCAGTCTTGGACCAATCAGTTTTAGGGAAACCTCTCGTTGATTCTGACAACAGCAAATTGTTGGCAAGTGTGCCTGATGAAAGGTACACTTGAGCAAAGCGAGATATGTTTTGTTTCTGAAATCAGCATGATATGGAAGACAGAATGGTGGCGTCTCTCTTCCTGATTTTCCTTCTTCTGATCCATTCTCAACCAGGATCTGCAGACTACATTCTTCAGCACATTGTATCTCATGAAGACCTTCACAAATTTGATCAGAAAGTTTGGCTGAGTTACCCAGACAAATTTCTCCATTTTACATTGTCTGTTCTGCTACACAGGTATTCCACAATGGTGGACACCCTTTGCCAACAATATCTGTACAGTGGGTGGTTTTTGAATATTTCTCAGATGAAGGAAGACAATTTGAGAGTAAAGAACAATTTGTATCCCTACCTTGAAGTGTTGGAAGCAAGTCATCAGATAACAAAGAACCCAACTGGAGAGATCAACTACCAAAACACATTCGTGAACACAGTTGAAAATTGTCCCAGTGAAAGTTTGAATCCACACACAGCAAAGTTAAACATTCCTTCAGCTTTTGTATTGGTGTGGAGCTTTCATTTGGATAGTAGGTTGTCTTTCAATATGACATTTTTTCACTTGAATCTACCATTTGCACACCACAAATATGGTAGCTTAGTTGTCAACAACAAACCGACTGCACCGGTTCTGTCAAGAACCTATCTGGACAAATGTTCAGAGCTTGAGACCAGTCTGGCAACTCACAGAAAAATGCTCACATTCAGTGGATGGCATCCCATATTTAATCTGTACACTGCATTCGATGAGACACATTTGTCATTGTGTGTAGAAAGAAATCTGACATTTAAACTCAATGTCTTTTTCAAAACTATTGACAAGGGAATCTTGGTGTCTGAAGAAAAAATTAGAACGTACTCTTTCCCACTTAGATACGTATTTTTGAAAACCAACTTCAAAGTGTACTCATTTTTGACCATCGTTTCAAAAAGGTCCTATTTGGTGATGGACATCAAAAAAGGATTGGATGTTTCAGTCAGAGTTTTTGATGGACCGAGTTTCTTTGCGGACACAATAAAACCACTGGTTCAAGGGAGGTACGTTGCATCAACATTTCAGAGTTTAATACTGGTTGGTCTTCCTTTTGGTTTGGACCTGATGCTAATTTGGCCAAATAGATTTGCCTTTGAGTTCAGAATATTGGAGGTTGGTATCAACACCTCAGTGGTGGTTTATGATCAAAGTCATTTGGGAATGGAATTGCACATTCCTGGAGTGGAATGTCCAAAAAGTCCCTGTCTGCTGAACATTAAAAGTCTGCAGTTTGAAACATTGAATGTCACAATACAGAACATGCTTTTCACAGGACCAAACACACACCACTGCAGTCTGGCTGGATTTGCTTCTTTTGAACAGCAAAACAAAACACAAAAAGAGCTGATTCTAATCTGTCCACAAGAAAATGATTTTGAGACCCTCATTGGCAGAAGCTTATACTCTGTGTCTTCCACTTTTGTCAGTTTGTTTTATTGGTATGATGCTGTTGTTGTTTTCAACATGACTCTCAGGATTTTGCCCACCATGTGCAGTGTGGTTTTTCTTGACCCTTGCCAACTGCAGCACTTCTGCCATTTTGACAGCAGGGAAGGACATTGTGGGAGCATGTTGAGGAATTCTACCAAATTTGCTGATATACTGCTTCAGCACAAATACCTGTTTGCCTTCACCTACCTGCCCAGAGAATCTAGTTGCACTATTCTTCTTATAAGCCAGAGCAAAAACATGTTCCACGTGTCCAGGTGGCATTTTGATTGTCAGTTCACACTGATCATGGAAAACTTTGAAAACAAAGGCAGTTCAATAGATCACATACTCAGAGCAAGGTTCGATTCACACACACCTGGTTGTTTTCAGGGGTTGGACACTGAACAAACACACAACAAAGAACATTTTCCCAAACAAAACGCATCTTTGTCTCGCGTTCAAAGGATTGTTGACACAGAGAAGCTGACCCGCTTCATTTCATGGAAAACTAACGCACCAGTCAGAGCAAACGCCATTCGTTTTCTCAATTTGCTGTTTGTTGGAGAGTCCAGTTCCTGGTATGAAATTATTGTGAATGTTTCGTCAGATAACGAGATTCCTGAAGACACAAAAACTTTTTACATAGAGAAATTTAGAATTGAACGAACTTTTCATCCAAAGTTGAATGTCAGATTTCAGGCAAAAGATCATTTCCTTTGGGTCAGTGTCAGTGCTGCGGTGAAATATCAGCGTCTGCGTTTCTGGCTTTTCAGCTCACTGGAAAGCACCAGATTCAAGCTGGTCAGAACAAACAAGTCGTTGCATAGAGATGAAGCCTTTCACCAATTTATGCTGACTTTTTGTGCTAAAAAATTAATCTTCCCCATGTCCTTTGTGGGGACCCTTCGAGAAATTGGAATCAGCAGAAACCGAAAGGTGCCGGAAACCGAACACGAAACTTTGTCCGTGATGTGGACCGAATTCGAGGGAACCCCAACTCACAACCAGGGGCCCTCCAGTTGTGTGGGTGATGAGAATCCAAACAACAGCAGCCTTTGCTTGAAATTCTGTGAAAATCAGGCATCATCTTCCACGTCAGCTGTTTGTGGGCAGTTCTTTTCATTTTATGGGAAAATCGTCAGACGAAAAGCTCCACACATTCCACATATTGAACCAAAATCACCTTTCTTGTCTTGGAGAGAAGCTGCACAATTTTGTGATGCACGCGGTGCACATTTGTTCAGGTTTTACAGCAGAAGGGAACAAGAAGGCTTCATTTCTCTCGTGAAATTGTCCAAATACGTTCCACCGTTGATAGCAATATACATTGACTTGACACTTGAACACAAGGTGTGCATGAACAAGCCCAACAATTTTCTGGTGAAGTTTGATGTCTTTTCATGACAAGCTCCAGTCAACACATGTTTGTTCTTCTCTTTCTGCAGAAGTTGAGGTGGGGTGATTCGGCTCCGGCATCTTTTCAATCCTTCAAAAATTCTATGCATATTTTCAGTGGCTGGATGTACGATAAAATTCACACGATACAGAATGGTGTCATGATAGAGGGACCACACAAGAACTATGCGCCAAGGGCCTGGGGCATTTTACACCCAGCCGCCAGTGGTTCAACTGATTGCTTCTTGATGGAATTCACCAACCTGGCACAACCAGACTGGATTTCAATTCCCTGCAACAAACAGCTTTTGAGTGAGATTGTTTGCCAAGGTGGAAAAAGTTTCACTCAAACATCTCTGAATCTTGTTCATGATTCCCAAAATCATTTCTGTGAGTTCAACCAGATGTTGAAAAACCTCACTTGCTTTTCTGTGTCTTGGGTTGATACCAAGCATGTAGCACAGGGAATACAGAACTTTGACTTCACTGTCACCCAGATCGAGAATGTCAAAGATTTCCTTCATTACTTTTCCTTTTTCCTTGAAGCCACCTCCCATCCAATTTCTCCCTTTGTCTTTGCAAATCAAAGTGTGACAAAGGAGAGTTATGAAGTTTCCTTCAGTCGCATTCACAAAATATATGCAAAAATAGAAGTGGGAAAACAGCACAGATCTGGTTTTGTGATCACCAAATCAGGATCTAAAACTGTCCAGGTTTGGGACAACGTGTTTGCTTGTTCTAATGATGTTTTTGTTTCTCAAATGTTCCTTTGTGATGGTATAGCCGATTGCCGGTCAAACAAGTCAGATGAAATGTGTTGTGGTTGTCCAGCAGAAAATAGAGAAACAGTTCTGTGTCAACAAGCTGTGCAAACCAGTGAAGTTACAACCTGTGGATTTCTGCACACCCAAACATTAAATGGTACCTGCACAAAATACAAAAGCACTGATGACATTGCAAAAGCAGAAACAAAAGCTGAATTGAACTTGTCCATCACCAAATTCAACTGTGATGAACAAGAGAAGATTGACATCTCCCTTGTTGATGATTTGTTTGTTGATTGCTTGTCCTTTCCAATAGGAGCTGATGAAACACAGCTGATGCAGATTGTTGAATTTGGAACAACATTCAGCTGCCACAATGACAATCAAATCCCTTGCAAAGAGGGACATTCCAAATGCTATCATGTGTTCCAAATTTGCATATTTTCTTTGGACAGAAGTAATCATTTGTACCCGTGCAGAAATGGTGGTCATTTGGACTCTTGTAGAGATTTTGAGTGCAATGCAATGTTCAAGTGCTCACAGCACTACTGTGTTCCATGGCATTACATTTGTAATGGCAGAATAGATTGCCCAGAAGGACTGGATGAGAACAAATTGTGCCATACTGATGACAGATGCATCAATATGTTTCAGTGCAGAGATGCTGAAATATGTTTACATTTGACTAATGTGTGTGATGGTTCCCCAGATTGTCCATTGAAAGATGATGAGTTGCTTTGTCAACTGCAAAATGTTGTTTGTCCAAGTTCATGCTTTTGTGTGGCACTTGGAGTTTTCTGCCCCAAGGCAAGGCACATGTTTTATCTTCCAAAGTATCCTTACATTTTTGCCTGGATTTTGGGGAAAGAAATAGAGTCAGTTTCAGTTTTGAAAAACTTTGAAGATGTTCAAATTTTGGGACTCAGGAACAGTTCAATACAAGAGATATGTTCTGAAATCATGTTTGAAAAACTTGAAGTTCTGGTATTTACCTTCAATTTGGTGACTAAAATAACAAATCTGTGCTTTCCATGCTCAGTCCACTTGAGAAATATTGACTTGAGTTTTAACATAATTCACACAATTGAAGTGGAATCATTCACAAATCTTCCCAGATTGAATTTTCTCAACATCTCAAACAATAATCTCATAAGTTTCCAAGGTTTTGTATTTTCTGCCCAGACTGACCTGAGGATTCTGTCATTTTACAGCCACAAATTTGTTCAATTGAACGTATCTGGTTTGCAAAGTTTCAGAGTGAGGACACTAGAAACTCTGGATTATTCAATTTGCTGTTTTGTATCTGTAGATGTGGCCTGTTCAGCAGCAAAGCCTTGGTTTTTGTCTTGCACAAATCTGCTTCCGAGGAACTCAATTCAAATTTGTTTTCTGTGTACAGGTGTCATTTTGCTCATTTTCTGTTTGTTTTCACTGCTTCTTCACAGCAAGTCATCTGGAGGAAAGAAAGGATCACAAAGCAACCACAATGTTGTTGTTGTGACAATCTCTGCAACTGATTGTTTGTTTGTTGCATACGTACTTGCTCTGTGGGCAGCAAGTCAATTCTTTCAGGGTCAATTCATTGCGTTTGAAAAAGCATGGAAAAGCCATTGGGTCTGTTTTCTGATGCAAAGTATTTCGTCAGCTTTCTATCTTGTTTCCCCTGTTCTGGTGTTGTATCTTTCATTGTTGAGATTTCTGGTTGTGAAATATCCAATGAAAATAAAATTCAAAAGGAAAAAGTTTTGCTTCACGTGTGTTGTGTGGATTTTTGTGGTTGGCACACTGTCTTCTCAATTTCCAGTGATCACCACTTTCATAGTTCACAAATCTCTTCCCAATCATCTGTGTTTCCCTTTCTATGATCCTTCACAATCATTTGTTATTGCAAAAATACAGACTCTTGTTTTTGTGTCCTTTCAACTACTTACTTTGTTTTCAGAACTTTTCCTCCACAGTTTATTGGCCATCAAACTAAGTACTTCTCGCAAAACAATTGGTAAACATAGCACAAAACAGGAGTCTAGTTCTGCAGTGCATGGTCAACTGGCTGTGCTGAGTATCTCACATGTGGTATGCTGTTTTGGGAAGAATTCAGTTTATCTGTTGTCTCATATCTTGCACAGATGCCCAGTTGTTGTGATATTGTGGACAATTTCAGTTGTTGAAAGTTCACAAATCTGTGCTACCAGCTGTGTTTTCTCCGGAACTGCATTGAGAAAAATAATCAAAAAGAAACCTAGGCTCTGGCTGCCAGTCAATGTGTCAACATTGACAAGAAAGTGGAATTGAGCCGCCACATTGAAGTTCATGTGTCATGGCTTGTCTGGACAGAGGGTGCTTGGCGAGTTTGTGGGCTTTCAGCACACACTATTGACTGGGTCCTGTTTAGTGTGTTGGGTCAATAAAAATCATCAAACTCACACAACACAAACCAAAACAAGTTTTCTTTGTGCCGCATTTACAAAGTCACTTTGAAAACAGAAGAATCCACAAGCAAAAACGCAGATTTGAGGAAACTTCGGTTTGAACGTGCAACAGTGCAGCTCAATCCTCATCTGGAGCAGATCAACAAAGGACAACAACCACAAAGAACAACACTGTGGGATCTCAAGAATCCACACACGCACTAACCAACCTCAAAAAAATGGAAGCGTGCTTTCGAAGAATGTGCAGTGTGTGTGTGTGTGTGTGTGTGTGTGTGTGTGTGTGTGTGTGTGTGTGCGCACATAAATTTTACCCTGTTATCTTTGTCCGAACAGCGAATCACAAGTCCCAGTGGTCGATGTTCCCCGTGACTAAATTCAGTCTCAATGACAGTGACTCACAAACTGCGCTTTTTTGCCCAGGTTCTGGATACTACATGTTGGCGACGACAAAGTTCAAGCAGCCGGACATGGTTGCGCACATGGTGTCACCGTACATCCTGGCGGGCGACAACACATGTATCCAGGTGTACTACCAGAGCCAGGGAGGCACCCTCAACATCAGGACTGTGGCCACGGGAGGCCAGCTCACCACAGGTGTGCGCAGTGCACGCACACACACACGCACACACACACACACACACACACACACACACACACACACACACACACACACCGTAGAGGTTCCAACACAATGCTCGTCTCGTTTCTTCCGATGTCAAAATGTTTCTGGACCATCATGCACTTTGAAAACCAAACTCAGCGCGTCATGAGTTGCTGCGGAGGTTTGGCAAACACGTCCGCTCCTTTCCAACTTGGCCCAAATGGCCAGATTGGTGACACAGAAACAACTTAGTTCCTTGTCATTGGTTCTCAACTGGTCATGTGATGCAAGTTTGGTCTTTCGTGCCACCGATCTGCCAATTGGGGCACTGCATGAAAAAAATTAAGGCATGCTGAACATCGCCACCATCTCAAGTAGTCGTGTCGTTGGGTGGGTGGATTGGTGTGTGGGTTTGCGTGGACGGAAAAGTAGGAAAGGATTAGAATTGTTCACCCTGAGATGCATCTGGTAAACGGACATTTCCAGGCACGGGACTCACACGTCATTTCTGAATTAATATCTGGAGGAAATAGTGGGTGGATCAGACTTGGAGACACGAGTGTTGTGTGCGTGCAGCCCCAGTCGGGCGGACCATACACTTCGCCATTATGCTTGGCACTCCAGTTGTGCAGCCTCGGGTTCCAACTTGGCTGCACCAGAGAAAGAACTCAGAAACTAAATTATATGTAATTTATTCTTACTCTGGTGAATAGAAACTCTCCTGGCAGGGAAATTGTGCCATAGTTTAAACAGACCAATACTCGTACAGGGTGCTGGCTCAGGGAGTCGCTTTGGCTTTGCACAGCTTTGCCAAAGCAGCTCCACTGGCTACTCAGCAAACCACCTGAAGCTGGATCGTCCGCGTGGGAAGATGCGATATCTTCCACACGACAAGAGGTTGATGAACACACACAACACACGGAGCGTGACGCACGTCTTGTGTCCCGCAGTGTGGAGCCGTCAGTCGGGTCGGTCGGTGGAGTGGGAGCGTTGCTACCACCAGCTGCCGCTCGGCTACTACCGCGTCGTGATCGAGGCGACGTCGGGACGCGGCGTCGAGCACCTCAACATCGCCATCGACGACGTCTGGATAGGGGAGTGCGAGAGGGGTGAGTGGGGTGCGGGGGCTAGGGGTGGGGGTGGGGGTAGGGCTGGGGCTGGAGCTGGGGCTGGGGGTGGGGGTGGGGTTCGAGATGCTGGGGGTGCTTGGAGCTGGACCTGCGTGGAGCTCGGGAGATCACACGTCT
>JAAUXT010087417.1_pt1 | contig 10719 bp, 13 predicted proteins | sample 7278171 | NCBI WGS metagenome assembly JAAUXT01 (sample SAMN14350112, study PRJNA611818) | marine sediment metagenome | isolation source: surface marine sediment (1.8m) | place: French Polynesia: Moorea | collected 2018-08 | reverse complement strand
GCAGTAGCTTGACTGGTCGCTCGCTGCCTTTGGGGTGCCATTGTGAAGATCTCATTTTGGTTTCTGGATCAAAGCAGTAGAGCCAAGTTTCATCACCACTCACGATTTGCTCCATGAAAAAATGTCCGCCGTTGTCCAGGAGACTGAGGTTTTCAGCACTGAGTCTTGCACAATGTTCTTTCTGCTCAGGGGTAAGCAGGCGCGGGACAAATTTGGCACAAATCCTGGAGAAGTTGAGATCTCGGCGGACAATCCAATGAACACTTCCTTGGGTGAGTCCGGATTCAGCAACAAGTTCTCTGATCATCTTGCGCCTGTCAGCTTCCAGGAGATTCCTGATGAGATCAATGTTGTCTTGTATCCTGACACTTCTCAGCCTCCCAGTCCTCTTCTTGTCAGCGGTGGGAGTCGACAGATCTCCGGTACTGAAGATTTTGTGCCAGTGTCGCACTTGTGTTTTCCCAAGTCCAGCTTCTCCGTAGACAGCTTGGAGCTCCCTCCAACACTGGATGGGACTTCTGTCTTGAGCACACATGAACTTTATCATGGATCTCTGGTCCATTCGCGCCTGCATTTTGATTCGAAGAACCTTTTTCTGAAGAAGAACACTCTCGCAGAAGTCTTTAAGTTTGGTGCTGGTCAGTGCCGGCAAAACTGATCGCAACTCTCCGAATTATAGTCATCTTGCGGCTCTGACTTTGGCGCACTGGAGTCTTCAGAAGTGCAACAAAAGCATTCTTTGAAAAGGCCACATATGGGGCTGTCTACTTATGGTCCAAAAAAAAATTTTGAAATATGGACGTCCGAGTAATCTGCGATGATCGGTCGACTTTGGTACACCCCTCGTATTAGAAACCGTGTAATTGGGTGAGTCCCAATTGCTGCCGCTTCAAATCCAGATCCACGTCAACCAAAGCGACTTCTGGCAGACGGTTTTCGTTTTCGTTTCCACGTTGCCAGAAGTTTTTCTCTCATTTGAGCAGTATGATCGCTTGTTGCACGTCCGAATGGGTGGCAGAGTCTGACAAGCTCGAAGGAAGATTTGTGAGTGTCAATATCACTCACAGCGTGACCGCTCGAGCGTTTTGCTCTTCCACAAAATGGACAACAAACAATCATGCACGTATTTCGCTCCAGTTTTGCAAAAACTCCAAAGTACATTTTCTCTTCAGGAACTTCTGTGATATTTCACTGAAACTGCACTGTAAAGAGTCTGCATGCACAGCTTCAAGCAAAATCTTGAGCGTTTCATCTGAAGAACAAATTTCTCGTGGAAGATCAAAGCAAATACTTGTAAGGGATGAGTTTGTTGCCGCGAAAGTCCAAAGAACGAATGAAAAATTTCCTCCACTTTGTGAGAAGGAAATGGCTTCTCCACAGTTTGCAAAGAACAGCTGTGGCAGTCCAATTTGGTCTGTTGCTGCGGCCTCTGTGTACACTGGTACAAGTTACCTGCATTGTCTCAAATAATTCTATTTCCAGGAAAACAACCAAGAGAAGTTGTTCCTCTGGGGAATCGCTTTTTGTGCTGTGCACTGCAGAAGAGAAATCCTGTAGGTTAAATCAGGAATATTGGTGCAGCACGGGGAGACTGAGGTTGATGAAGGAACTCGTTTATTGAGGAAGGATATGAACGAATTCCGCCAATTCCCAGTGAAACGGAAACTTGACCCGTCGCATGCAGTGTCGTGGTCCCTGCATCGGAATGTCAGCTCCGATGAAGCATCTACGCACTACACTGTACAAGAGAGTGTACTTTGGGACAATATTTTGGAACCTTTGGGACTCAATCCCAGAAGCGCAGGATCTTTTATGTCTCACTTCAGTGCTACTAATCTGATGTGCTTGGGGAGAGGACATTTTGCCACACTCTTTTCCATGCATGCACGAAGAACTTTCAAGTCCATCCATGGAAACATGACAGATCTCAAGGGCCACAGAGCTCTTGCTTGCCTGCATGTCGTCAATAAAAACCCGCACACTCTCCTGTCCAAAAGGTTCTTTCTCACTTTGCCGCAGTTCATCTTGGAAAGGCACTTTGTGTGAAGGTTTGCGACCAAGAACACCGCTGAGCATGCGCAAAACCCATACACAATGTGGACGATCGTTTACAAGGCCATGCATGGCTGATAAGCGGCTGGTTTAGTGGAACTAAATGCTCCGCAGATAGCGTTGTGCAATAAAACTGGTCTTGGATCTTTCTCTAATGATATAATTCAATGAACACAGCCAAAAAGTGGCAGGAAATCAAAATTGCATGGTAGAATGATTCATAAACCTTCCGTGGACGCGAAAAACATAACTGCTTGCAGCGCGGCATGCACGAAGGAAACGGAAAAGCTACTTTGGGCACCTCTGACAAAACGCTGCATTTGTCTTTGCAATATTCACTCGAGAATTGGACGACGACGATGTCAGAACAGAACTTAGCTTCATGGAGGACATTGGTGGTATATAGACGTCCAGGGTGAAGACACCTTGTAATTTGCTGCTGACTTTGACTGAGCTTGGAACCAGGAAACCCAGACGGCTGACGGCTGATTTTTGTTGCGAGACAACACGCCATCATGTCGTCTGGCAGCTCAATCGTGCTTGATTGACTGATTGAAAAGTTGACAAGAGGAATTTCAGATGAATCTGCGTCCAAATGATCTGAAGAAGATCTTGCAGTGAGTGCTGGCGACAAATTTAAATTCTTAATCGGACAAATTCCAGGTGGTTCAAGCAATAAACACACTATATTGTCCAACGGAAAAGCGCAAGGAAACGTTTTGTGTCACACACAGTGATTAAATTGTGTGAAACAGCTTGAGTTTCCCAGCTCGTGTGCGGAAAGCAAAAGAACGAGGAAAGCCTTCCGCTGTGAAGGGAACCAACATCATTCAACAGCAGATTTGTGATTCGAAGGTACTCCGCAGGCAGATATCTGTGGTGTCCCATGAACCGCAAAAAAGAACTGTGTTCTCAGTGAGCGGTCACCAATTTTTTGCCGGTGTCTTGCAAGTGCAAATTGCGCAGCTAACTCAAGGCAAGGCAGAAGCGGTCAGGTACCGCGAGAACATGAAACCGCAACTGCATATAACACACGGGTCTGTTTCTGAAGCGCTTTCATCTGAAGCTGTGTACGCAAAAACAAAACCCACACCAGTATTGTCATTGACAGGCTGATCTTCGCAGTCAACTTTGACTGTCAACAGGCAGCGACTCGCCAGGATATTCAGGAGTTTTCTGAACGGAAAGTGGACGCAGAATATTGTCACGTAGAAAATCTGGGCAAAAACTGGCCTGCAGACGCCACGCAGGGATTGTCGCCTCTGTTTCCAATCTTGGCCTCGAGTATCGGCACAGGAATTCAAGTGACATTACGAGTGGCATTACCTCTCGAGACTGTGTTAATCAGCGAAAACTAACACTTGAAAGCACATGCTTTGCTCTGTCGAACTTTGGCCACTGTTGTTGAGATAAAGGTGACCACAACTGCATGTGGTGCATTTTTCATCAAGGACAGCAATGGAGGAAAACACGGACAATTTCAATGATGTACAGCAGGCAGAGGAAAAGAGAAGGTTCGTTGAAGAACTGGATGTTGTCAAGAAAGGATATCTGCACATCAAGAGACCACCAACTAACATAAAGTTGAGGTTAAAGGTGTGTATATTTTTTACGATCTTTTGTATTTGCATAAAAATTCCACAAAACATGCAGGTTGTGTGTGCTTTCTGCAAGCCAAACGAATGTACATCACCAGCTGTGGAAAGTTCTCATTGAACTGTTTTTTTCCTCCACTGTTTGCACACAGCCATATACCCATGGTCAAGCACGTTCTAACACACTGCTGTGTTTGTTGGAATCGCTTCAGCAGAATTACGAGAATCTGCCGTGAAGTTACGTAATGGGCGCGACTTCATTTTGACATTTGGACAGTCGCGGCAACCGTCCATCTGGGTGAAGCAAACGGCTTGAAAAACCAGTGGCATTCCACGTGTGCATCTGCTGACATGTCCACAATTTTACACCCCAGCCTCATCAGCCAACACCTCCAACCGACCCTGCCCCCCCGACCCCCACCACGTCCCCCACCCCAGATGTTGTATCCAGGAAAAACTACAACCTCTTTTTCTGTACAGACATGGCAGAAGAGGTACTTGGTGTTGCGGGACAACACAGTGGACAAAGGGTCTCGTCTCGAAATATGCAGTTCAAAGGAGAACTGGGCAGACAGGTTGAAGAAAAACTGCGACAAGGATGTTCTGGACCTTCGAGGCTCTTGTGTGGTGAGTGAGTACAAGAGATCGAAGAGCTTTCCATTCGCCTTCACTTTGACACGGAAAGGACATGCTTCACTCATCCTTGGTGCTGAAACGGAGCATGAACTCAAACAGTGGATGTGTGCAATTAACTTACTGACGAGCAAGGGACCGCTGCACTGCCACCACAGCAGCACGAATTCCATCTTCAGAGACTCCGTAAATGGAAATGCGTCCCAGAGATCAGAAATGATCTCACCACAGCAGGGAAAGCGCAGGTCCCTGCATGAGAGCTCGAGTCTGGGATTACAGGACAAGACAAACAACAGGTCGGATTTTCCGCACGCTCTCGACAAATGGATCATACCCGCCAAGGGCTCCCGTGCCGGTTCGACAACCAGCAATTCAGAATACTCATCCATCTACAGAGGTAACCCCTCGACCCACCTCTCTTCAAATGCAGTTGCCGCATCTGGCGCTAGTTTTCGTGTATTTACATTTTATGGCGCAGCTGTCGTGTTGTACCTGTGTTGTTTGCGAACAAAGAACCAGGATTGTCTGCGGCTTGGAACACAAGCATCAAATCCTGTGATTAGCACAAAAGGGTATCAGTTCGTTCCGCATTTTTTCGCTCATCGTTCCAAACGGACGTCAACTGCCCAGTTAATTTTGACTTGAATCCTGTTGTAATCATGTTCGTGTGTGTGTGTGTGTGTGTGTGTGTGTGTGTCTGTCTGTCTGTCTGTCTGTTTGTCTGTCTGTGAGCATTGTGTTGAAACATCCGCGTCGAATGAAGTGCGCGTTCCTAAACACTGCGAATTCATGGATTGGTTCTTTGCTCAGAACAAGGACCACGTATTTACCCACTTTTGGATTCTCTGACCTTCCACGTCCGGTTGACAACTGTGCTTCGTTGGAATTCACTGAACAATTTGGTCATTATTTTCACTTCGTTCTTGTGCTCAGACGGCATCCATTCTCCGCGGGGTTTCGCAGTCACCATTCAGCGCACCGCGTCCAGTAATCAACCCAATCTGCGGGGAGATTTGTATCTGGAGGTGACCTCCAGCTACGTTGTATTGCACCAAGTGGACGGGGACACGACGAGACAGGTGATACAATGGCCCCTGGTGCACATTAGGAAATTCAAGTGTGAGGACAAGCAGAGGCCGGCCCAGGACCTTCTGACATTAGAAGCAAGTTGGTAAGAATATAACAGCATTTTCCTTGAGTTCTGAGGGACAAGTACCCAGGTCGATAACCGCAGTGTTCTGGAGTCACAAACAAAAAAGTTGTAACAAGAGCACGTACGTACTTCGTGACCTGTGGGAGTCTTTCTAGCATCGAGCGGGACATCAGCAGAAAATATGCCAGGTGACAAAAGCAAATACTTGCAATATCTTGCTTCCATGACTTTCAGTCACTGCGAATGTGGTGAGGGAACCTACCAGTTCCAGACGAAGCACGGCCGTGAGCTCGTGCTGCTTATCAGGGACGCCATGCGGAAACTGAGCCTCAAGCGCAAAGAGCAGGAGGAGAAGCTCCACGAGATGCGCTCAATGAGAAGACTTCGTCTCTCGATGCGCACAGAGTCCGACTCCTGTCTGCAGAACCGACTGACGAACAAACGGGCGCAGTTCCGCAGCGTCGACAACGAGACGACCACACGACGCTCGAAGGAAGAGCATTTAAATGGTAAAAGCCCTGGATTTGCACGTTTTTGGACACGAAGCCATTGAACAAGAAACACTGTCTTGGTTCTTCTGACAGCATTCCCCTCGTTTGACAAAAGATAAATTCAACAGTACTTTTTCACTGCTCACTCTGCATTAAGTCCGAGATGTGTTCCACCAAGCAGCGTTGCAGATTTGAAGAGATATACACACTGCATTGCATGCATGCAGTTACCCGCAGTAAAATTTTTGCCTGTGAATGTGAACACTGCACTGTTTGGCAGTTGACCAAAATCACGTCGCCATGATTTGCACAAAGGCATGCAAATTTCAGATCGTGAAATATTAATTTTTAACGCTGTTTTTGCGTGACATCTGTTCCCACGTTGCCCACGGATGAAGTGCTGTTAATGCTGAATGTTTACTTCCTTTGTGTACATGCAATGTTGTTCTCTCGCTGTGATCTGCTTTGTTGTGTTTTATAACCTCGAGTCACGGGCTTTGGCAACTTGTGACTGAGCTTTATCGCGGCTCTATTTCAGGCGAAACCCCTTATTATCTGACGCTTCTCGCAGACGACTACTGTTGCTCCACTCCGGATGAGACGAGCAGCGACTCCGATTGCGACTCTTCAAAAGGTGAGTTGCCCATCCAGCTGCAACCGCACCCCGGCGTGTCGCTGCCGTTCGCGTGTCAAACTTTCATTTTGCGAAACAGCCAACAATGGAACTTGCACCTCTCCACAAATCTTTGCCTCAGTGTTCGTGGCGTGAGTGTACAGGATTTTGAGGCGGAAAGGGTACGAGTAACATTGTTCAAATTCTACGTACATGCTTTCAAAGTGCATGAAAGGAAATCTTCATGCGTTCTTCCTTGCTCCCAACGGCTTGAAGTGAGGAACGATCCACCTCCGGCTCTCGGGAGCTTACGCACATCCATATACGTTTGCTAATTACCAAGACTCGTTGAAACTGATCCAAGCCCTGGGAAGATTTACCTTGAAGAAAGGGACCAAAGTCATTGCTTTCTGCAACACTGCAACAACGCAAAACCACGCGTGCTATGTGCGGGTTTGTGGCCTTACAGTTGACTCGAGCGGCGCACAGCAGCGCCCTGGGGACCAGCGCGCGGTGTCGTCGCCTCCAGACCTGAGCGCCACCAAGTCCGACGACAGCAGCAGCAGCAACGGACCATCGCCGGAGATTGTGCCACCTCAACCCCCGCCCAGGCCCAAACACACGTTGTCAGCGAAGCCATTACCAGCGTTGCCAAGCAGTGGATAGATCAAAACATTGAAGAACCAAGGTTAGATGTGTGCTAAATTCCCAGCGAATCGTAAACAACGGGGCAAACGTTGAGGGATTTTCGTTATTTCATCCTATTCACCATGTTTTCCGTAATACTGCGTGGAAGTTGAGTTGTTCAGACGACAAAACTGGACACATGTGTGCGGAAATGACGACCTTTTCCTTGTTCGCATTCCTATCAGGCAGGATAAACACGCCTGGCTGATGGCTTTCTCTGGTCGAGCCCGGCTCTCAGTAAATTATCCTTCGAGTAATAAGAGGTGTAGAGGTGTCCTGTTGTGAACTGATAGATATCGTGTCGTCTTTCCGACTTCTGTTGATTGCAACTCTGAGAAAATAGATTTGCTTTTCTCCTTTGAACCGAGCCAGCTTTTCTCTGGTTCGTTTGTAGCAAGTAACATGCGGAGAAACCCTTTGTCGTTGTTTTGTTTCGTGCTTCAGCAAATTCGTACGGTATCGTCCGACAAGAAACATTTGCACAGGCGAATGTCGTGCAGGAGGCAGAACTGCTCCTGTTTTGGTCTCATTCTCAAAAAAGTTGAAAGTTTTTTACTTTTGCCACTTGGGGGTTTCATGAGAGGCATTCCGAGCTCAAAAACATCTCTGTTGTGCTTGCATGGGACCCTCAAACCTTTGCTTGAAAAAAGGAGGAGCGAACGTACAGATTCGGCTCATATCCCAGCCAAGCTCAGTTTTTTATGGATGCTTCACAAAAAGGCTTCCTCAGAAATTGCCTGGAGCTGTTGTGTGCATCGTGGACACTGCTGAGTGTGCATGGAGTCCACCTGATGCATTACGATTTGCATTTCACGTCATATTCCTGAAGACCTAATGGAGGTATTTATCAGTGGTTCGCGTATCCATAACATCCACGTTTGCAGATGTTCCCAGCTCATGTGCAGAATCTGTCAGGGAAGCTGCATGAACGACGGTTTCCTATCTGATGGACATGGACCATTCTTGGACTGCCTGCTTCTATTTCTCTGATTGCCCGTCACTAGAGAACGATTTGGACCTACGAACCACAAAAAGAAAGGAGAGTCCCTAAACAACTCCAAATGAAAGAATGTTGTGTTCCATTTTGCCTGCGTACATAGTGTATTTTGCAACAATTGCTGCAAAAATTTGAATATTAACAACAAGCTCCCAAAATCATTGAGAATGTCTTTTGGTTTTTTTTCGGACTTTGAGGACGCCTCGTAGGAACCTGTGGACTGACCAGACAATTCCTCGGAAGAGTTCATTCAACACATGTTCCCAAGATTGCAGGCGACCGTTCAATGTTGTCACGCAAAGGCTCCTTGCTCCAATAATTGTGGTTCACAGGAAGACACATCATCATGCAAAAACCAAAATCAAGCTTGCAACAGCTCCGAGGCTCCTCGTAGATATCTGTGTGTGAACAAACCGAAGGGCCTTTGAAACCGGAAGTTTATCGCGCGAAGTTCTCGGCAGCGATACGGAGCAACGAACGCAATGGAGTGGTGTCGATTTGCCACCGATGAAACACTTTCAACAAAAGACGCCAGACTGAACAAGCATCTGTTGGGGTGGTCGTTTAGTCGAGAGGCAAACAGGTAAAATTTGTCTTTTTTTCTGGAGCTCCGCGTGTGTCGTAGTTCCCGTGGTGCGACACCTGCAGGTAGGTGCCCCATGCACAACGGAATCCCCAGCAACTGCAGACACAGCTCTAAAGCATTGCCACTCTGATGGCTGGGCAGTTCAAGGGCTTATCAAACGCTTCAGACAAGCAAGCGCACATTTCCTCCTCCTCCAAACAGTTGCAAAGAAAGCATGATGTGCACATGGGTTTCGCGCTCCTTTTTTGCAATAAACGCACACCGAAACTTCACGAACACTATCAATTCGGGAAAATCAAATTTCGTGCACTTTTTCGTGCGTTAGAAGTTTTGTTCGGCTGCAGGCTACCATGTCACGCAAAAATCTTGCTAGCCACATGGCAGTTTTTTTTCAAGAGACAGGAAGGAAAGTAAATTCCAACCAATCTAAATCCGGTTTCTTTGCTTTCGCGAGTATTAGTCACAACTTCAACAACCCGAAGAATAGCACTGGCGCGTGTTATTTTCATCTGGAAGGATCCTTCGGATGAACACCATTGCACACAGAGATTTGTTTGATTACACATCAAGAATCACAGTTCTGAGAAGAGCACGTCTTTCTGGAGAAGGGCAAACAAAGTGGAGTTGGCTCAATCATATCTCCATCGCCTCCTTCATGATTCAGGTTGCAACAATGGTACTTGCTGCCTCATCACAGAAACAGCACATTTCGCCGAAATTGTTTCCAGATCCGTGGCGCATGTACCTGAACAATAAAAGCTTTGGTCCCTCAAGCAAGGCCTTGAACATCGGCACCTGTCCAGGAGTAAATCTCTCGCTCCTGACGCCACCGCCATTGCAGACCAAACCAGCGACCAACGAGCTCGAGAAACAGTCCCATAATGGTTACCTCTTTCGTCTGCACGCCAAAAATTGCGTCAAAGATCGATAACTGGCATCTTCAATTGTTTCAAGAAATCCAGCAAAATCAAAATACAAGGCAACAGACATGACAGTTACATATCGATGCCAATTTTACAACAGAACCAATGACACTTTTCACTTCGTATTTCTGCCTGTGTTTGAGAAGTTCTGAAAATTATCCTTCCTGGAAGAAAATATTCACAACATAACTGAAACAACAATTGCTACAAATCATTCAGCGCGGGGATTTTTGTGTTTGTTTTCCAAAGCATCTTCGACAAGAGATGCAGTGCAACAAGTCCACACCTTCAGGCTTCATCTTGATTCAATGGCAAGGTGCAGAATGAATCAACGCTGAGGCGTGGTGCACCTGCAATGAGGGTTCGTTGAAAACACCCCGCTCAACAGACGCACCCATCTGTAACTTGTATGCAGTGTGAATCTGTCTGACTGCAGATGAAACGATGTCATGATCAGAAAAAGTTCCTCCCACAAAGGCAAAATACGAGCGTATGGTTGGCAACAATTTTTTTTCTGCTGCATCAAAACATATTCCTTTTCAAAGCTTGAGGTTGTAAACACGAAACAAGCACCTGTGCACAATCATCTGTGTCGCTTTCTGTCCTGTTTTGCCTGGGTGGTGCTGGTTTCCAAGGCCACATGGTGTCGTCACTGCTTCAGGAAATGTGTATCCATAACCTCTGTCATTTGTCTCTGTCATGAGCCATGGTTTTATTTTAAACCATACTATTTCCGGTTCCAGTGCAAGTAGTACGGTTTTTTTGACATCATTTTGATCATTTTGTTGAAAAAAATGTACTGCTTGTCATGTAGTACTGTTTACTTTTTCCTGCCTTTTTTTTTGGTTATACTGCTTGACAGGAAGTAAGCAGTACTGTTTTTTTGCATGCTGATAAAAATGTACTGCTTGTCATGTAGTACTGTTTATTTTGCCTTTTTGAAACAAAAAAACAGTACTGCTTGCCAAGCAGTATGTTTTTATCAACAT
>JAAUXT010112394.1_pt1:7500-10720 | contig 10720 bp, 11 predicted proteins | sample 7278171 | NCBI WGS metagenome assembly JAAUXT01 (sample SAMN14350112, study PRJNA611818) | marine sediment metagenome | isolation source: surface marine sediment (1.8m) | place: French Polynesia: Moorea | collected 2018-08 | reverse complement strand
TGGACCCTCTGGATCTGCTGGGTCCTGGACCCTCTGGACCCACTGGGTCCTGGACCCTCTGGATCTGCTGGGTCCTGGACCCTCTGGACCCACTGGGTCCTGGACCCTCTTGATCCACTGGGTCCTGGACCCTCTGGATCTGCTGGGTCCTGGACCCTCTGGATCTGCTTAGACCTGGACCCTTTAGATCCACTGGGTTGTGGACCCTCTGGATCCTGTTGGGTCCTGGACCCTCTAGATCCCCTGGGTCCTGGACCCTCTGGATCTGCTGGGTCCTGGACCCTCTGGATCTGCTCAGACCTGGACCCTCTAGATCCACTGGGTTCTGGACCCATGGATCCACTGGGTCCAGGACCCTCTTGACCCGCTGAGCCCGGGACCCTCTGGGCCCGCTGGGTCCTGGACCCTCTGGATCCGCTGGGTCCTGGACCCTCTGGATCCGCTGGGGGCGCTACTCCCGTTACAGCGATCAGCGCATCGCTGGCAGCGCTCCCACGCTCAGAGCAAACACGATTGAAGCCTCGCGTGTCAGCGACGCTATGGGTTCCGCAGATACGGGATGGGTACACAGCCTCGGTGAACCCGCCGCACAACCGCGCAAACAGAGGGGAGATACAGGGAGGTGGATTCAGGGGGCGGAGTACTTGACAGATTGTTGTGGAAAAATGGCTGGATTTTGTTGAGGGAGGAGAGGGACCAGGAACTGACAGCGTCCGAAGTTGGTGCTGCGCACGAACGCAATGGTGTACGAGGGAAGTCCCAATGAAAGCGGCTTATATCCCGAAAAAGTGGCTTCTGAGTGATGCAGACCACTGAAAATTATACAGAGACTACTGCAAGTGAAGTTGAAACAGATCCTGCCAAAATTACCTCTCATCTGGATAAAACCAAAAATAGGTAGAGCTCATAATTTACTCAAAACTTTACCTTTTTATCTTCCACTCAACTTTTTTCTCTGTCAGTGATATAAGTATGTATAAATTTAACAGAAAATAAATATATTAATGGTGCAAAACAATGATAAGATCAGGACATTGTGGTTTTTTAGCTGCTCTGACTGTCACAGTAAAAGTTCTAAAGCTTGTACTCAACATATTTGGTTTGTGAGGAACAAAAAAATTATTGTCAGCTATCCTTGATATGTGCTTTATGCCCTGACAAAGCCATGTCTGACAGGATCAATGTTTAGCCAGTAAAACATGGACACAAGCTGCTTTCATTGGGACTTCCATCGTATGGCAACGGGGAGAGGTCAGTGATGCAGGATGGCCTGACCCCACCAGTCCCAGGGCCCACACAGTTTCCCCTGTGCTCCAACACCAGTGTCTGCCCAGGGTCTCACCAGTGTCACGCACAAGGCTCCACCGACAAGGATGAAGGCCTGTCATGTTGTGACCCTGGTGGGTCCAACCCTGGTGGGTCCAACCCTGGTGGGTCCGCCCCTGGTGGGTCCAACCCTGGTGGGTCCAACCCTGGTGGGTCCAACCCTGGCAAATCCACCCCGGGTAGGTCCAACCCTGGTGGGTCCACCCCTGGTGAATCCACCCCTGGTAGGTCCTACCCTGGTGGGTCCAACCCTGGTGGACCCAACCCTGGTGGACCCAACCCTGGTGGGTCCACCCCTGGTGGGTCCAACCCTGGTGGGTCCGCCCCGCCGCACTGGGCATCAGGTTCCCTGGCACGACGCCGGTGCGAGCGAAACGCAGCCGACTCGACCACCGCTGCCAGGTTCATTAGCACGACGCCTCATCCGTGTGTTTTTCCCTCCGTCTGACAGCCACGTTCCTTCCACCTGTGTCACTGCAGGTGGGTGGGATAATCTGCCAAGAAATATGGACAGAATCGTGTCACGCGTTGTGTCCCTGTGTAAGACAAGGAGAGCTGTGTCAGGGAGGGCCAGCTGAGGGACTCAGTACTAATTGCGCGGGTTTTCATTGAGAGGTGTTTTTGAGCCTCATGTGACTGCAAATTTATCAACAAAATAGATTCACAAAATTCGCCCCAGGGGTTTGTTGAATTTTCCCACTCGCACCCCTTGCTACGCACCCCAATGGGGAAAACGCGTGTTTTGAGGTCAGGTTCACACTGTATGCGTCAGCCGCCACAGACGTCCATAGTCAAGGCAGTGGGTGTTGCGTCATTGCGTCAACTCAGTCACGCACTGACGTGCAATGGCGTGACGCCTGCAGTGTGAACCCGGCCTCATGTCTGAGCGTTGCATGACCCCAGAAAACTACACTGCGCGCATCGGGGGATGTAACGCGTGACGCACCCAGCGTGACTCCGGTAGATCTATCAGGCTGCGGACAGTGGGTGGTGCGTCATATGTGAAGACAACACAGGTATGCACCCCATTACGCACCCAGTGACGTCGACGCGCATCGGGATGTAACGCGTGACGCACTCAGCGTGAACCCGGCCTCACGCTATGGGCAACAGGCGCTGCGTCGCTGGGGAAGACAACACAGGTATGCACCCTATGACGTACCCGGGGTGCACCCAGGCCTGGACAGGGATGCACTGTGTGACGCACTCAGTGTGGACAGAAACGCAGCGCGTGACGCACCCGGTGTACACCCGGCCTGGGCAGGGTCGCAGAGCATGACGCACCCAGGCCTGAACACGGACACACGGGAGGATGCACAGTGTGCCCCTGACCTGGACAGGGTCACAGCCACGTGACGCACCCCGTGTGCACCCGGCCTGTAACCCGACCCTCTCCCACCCCGATGCTAATTTGAGTGAATTTGACACGTGACTGTGGGATGATAATGTTTCTCCCCAGGGGCGCCGGGCAAACTTTCAACAGCGCGCGGAAAAGCGCCGCGAAATATGAACCCAGCGGGAAATGAAATCTGCCTGTCACTTTTGATCAGCACGGGGCAAGTTGCGATGAAACAGAAGAGGATGGAAACAAACTGAAAATATTTGTTATTTGTGTCATGAATGCGAGATTTTTTTGCCAGTGCGGATGGTTGTGTCGCCCCCGTGGTGCTTGAGTACTGAGCAGGCCTGTGGCTTGATTTTTGTCAAGTGTGTGTATGTGTGTGTGTGTGTGTGTGTGTGTGTGTGTGTGTCTGACAGACAAAGAGACAGACAGAAAGAGGAGACAGAGAGAGGGTCTGCCCAGAGACAAAGAGAGGGGGTCTGTCGATTGAGAGACAGAGTGACATACAGAGAGGAAGAAAGGGGAGAGAGAGAGCGAGAGAGGAAGAGAGAC
>JAAUXT010112394.1_pt1:0-5000 | contig 10720 bp, 11 predicted proteins | sample 7278171 | NCBI WGS metagenome assembly JAAUXT01 (sample SAMN14350112, study PRJNA611818) | marine sediment metagenome | isolation source: surface marine sediment (1.8m) | place: French Polynesia: Moorea | collected 2018-08 | reverse complement strand
GAGAGAGAGAGAGCGCGCGAGAGGGAGAGAGAGATCTGGCTGGGCCCACCACCCCCCTCCGCTGAGCTCTGGAGTGAGCGAACATGTGAGTTTTGTGCGGGACTGAAAAAGACCACATCATCAACCAAGTTCATTCACCACACGTAGAATCTACATCGGGAATCGGTGTTGACGGGGCCACTGCCGTCCACAAACTGAGGGGATCCACCGGTCAGGAAAATTCACGTTTTCTCACGAGTTCTGATTGTGGTCACCTTTAGAGGAGTTCGCACTCAAAATCCTGAGGAGTTGGAAAGAAAATTGGATTTTCCGGGTCGACACACAAAGAGGTGGGTGTGAAAATCTCTCCCGGTTTTCAGAAACTTTTTGATGAAATTTTCCTCCCATCCCCCTCCAAAAGAAATGACTCGCTTTCAGGGGTGAACCCCACTATCCAGGATCTGATCTGGGGGTGACAACCCTTTGGAGGAGGGGGGGGGCTGATAACGTCAACAAGCAAACAATGGTGCAGGGGAAGCAGGGACTTTACTTTTTTCGGGGGTGAGGCACTGTCGTGTTTTTGGCCTCGACACCAACACACATCAGCAGGTCCAGTTTTTGGTCACGGGGGGGGGGCAACCCCCCTGGGTTGAAAAGTCTTGACATCTTCGCGTGACGAAAAGGACTTTTTCTTCGGGGTCATCATCGGCCCCCCTCCCCTTAAATTTGCCCTGTATCCTCCCCTGACCCTCTCGTCCAGCCCCCCCATCTCTGTAGGTCCGCCCCCTGGACCCGCCCCTGGGTCCACCTCTTGATCGCAAGGAGGATTGGAGGAGGAGCCCTCAGGCCTCACACCTCTCGTGACACTGGATCAAATGCCCAACCTCCGCCACCACTTGATCTTCCCTGTCAAAATTACGCCTTGCAAAAAATGACGTCAAAAGAGACATTTTCAATGCAGCTTTTTTGCCACAGTGCAGGGCCAGGTTGTGCAGAGCACACCTGTGCAAGTTTGTGGACGCATGCAGTGACGCCACCAAAACGCCACGCGCTGTGCCCCTGTACTCGACGTGGCAATGGACGCTGCGTCGACACACGCACGCGCAGCGTCACGCAACAAGTTGGTTGACGCAGCGTCCAATTGCCTCGTACAGGGCCACAGCGCATGACGCGTGTCGATCTGTGAAACAGACGCGAGAGGAAATGAACAAGGCACTCGACGCGGGCGGATCACTCTGAGAGGATTAACAACGCGTTGCTGAGGGCGACGCGACTCGGTTGCCAGGGGCGACGGACCTCGTGTCGAGCTAATCCAGGGCGTCAACCGTCTGAACAAGGTAGAAAATCCGCTCAATGTGGACTCCGGTCAAGGTCACACGTGTTCACACGTGTTCACACGCGTTCACACCCGACGCGTCACGTGTTGTGTGCGCGCGCAGACTGGGTGCGTCGTGCATGCGTCGTGGTCCCTGTGCGCATGTCAGGTCAGTGGGCGCCGCGTCTTCGTGACGTCAACTTTGGGACGCAGAGCGTGCGTGGTGCGTCGACCAGAGTAGCCCTCTTCAGAAAACACACACGCACATACCAGGTTCTATCCAACCATAGTGAGACTCATCATGGTCAGCGACGAAGCCAATTGGCCTGTCTGCACTGAGAAGGTGAATGGAATCAATTGTGTTGAATCAACCACCCGTGTCCTTCGAGGCTGATGGTGAACATGACCAGTCTCAGAATGGTTGGATAGAACGTCGTACACACACACAAAACAAAACAACGACCACAGTCAGAAAAGGGTTTCAAAACGAATGCGCTTCGTTCTGTGTGTATAGAGGGACCACCTGACGTTCTGACGTTCCCCGCGTTCAGGTCCGGAGAAAGGGGTCAACTCCATGTCTCCTTTACACTTGACCGCACGAAGTTTTCAAAGTCAAAGGTCAAAGCTGATTCACACACACACACACACACTCTCTCTCTCACACACACACACTCACACACACACACACACACTCACACACACACACACACACTCACACACACACACAACACACTCTCACACACACACAACACTCACACACACACACACACACACACACACACACACACAGAGGCATCAAACTCCGCTGAGGCGGGAATTTTCAAGACGCGCAATAGTTCAGTCTGTGGGCGACAGCTCCGTGGTGGATGACGAATCCGACTGCGTCCCGCGGGCGGCACACGCAGCCGCGATTTGTCAGCGCTAATGAACGTGGCAACGTTTGACGCCTCGGGATTCCCCGGGGGTTCCCCAGGATTCCCACAGGAGCGATCGGGGGAATCCGCGCGGAACCAGGGGGTCCGGGAGATCCCGGGGAGGATCCATGTGGGGTTCGGTAGGGTTCAGTAGGGTCCGGGAGGGTCCAGCAGGGTGCAGAGGAGGGGTTGCAAGGGAGGTCCAGTGGGTTCGGGGGGTTCAAAATGGTTTGGAACAGTTCTGCACGGTTTGGAATGGTTTGTGTGTGTGTGTGGGGGGGGGTCTACGTATGAGGGAGGGTCAATGAGGGTCTGGGGTTGGGGTTGAGGTGCGGCTCAAAAACTCCTTGCTTGGTGCTCCCCTTCACTGAGGGATTGGTGTTCACACACACACGCACACACACACGCACACACACACACACACACACACACACACACACACAAGCCTCAGGCCTTCATGCGCTGGAAAAGAAAAGTGTTCGCATCAAGGGAAGATTAGGTTCTTCGTCCGACTCCAGCTGTTGGCGGTTTCTCTCCCGTCCTTACCACGAGGCCGGGCCGCTCTGTGGTGATCTATTGGAGCTGGACACCTGCCGCGCACAGTAAATATGCAGAGCCCCACCGCGCACAATGCTCCACTGAAGCTGGTTCCACACTCCAACCGCAGCGCCGTCCTGGAAGCCCGGCGCCGTCCTCACAGCACCGTTCTCACAGTTCAGCCCAATGCCATCCTTACAGTACTGTCCTTGCAATATCATCACCACAGTGCTATCCTCACAGAACCTCTTCACAGCATTCACCTTCCCCTGGACTATCCTCATTTGAAGCACCATCCTCACAGCACCATCCTCACAGCACCATCTTCATTGTGTGATCCAGGCAGTGCCACCCTTGCAGCATTGTCCCTTTCAGTGTCACCCCTGGGGTTTCCCACATTGCAGCACCACCAGTGTTGTCCTTGCACTGTTCAGCACCATTGTTACAGTGCCCCCTCCAAGAAGATCCCTGGGCCCGCATTGCGCTGTGAGGAGGCCTGTGCTGCACTGGATATGGGCGCGTCAACTTTGGGTTGCATGTTGTGAGAACAGCACTGAGTATAGTGCCGTCAGAGTGGAGCTGTGTGGACAGTATTGTGAGCACAGCGCTGAGAGGATGGCTCTGGGAAGACAGTGCTGGGAGGACAGCATCATGGAGATGGCGCTGTAAGGACGGCACTGCGGCGGCACGGCGGAGAACTGCTGCAACATTAATGATGCTGTAAGGACGGTGCTGTAAGGATGCTGCTGAGGATGGCGCTGTGGGGATGGCACTGTAAAGACGGCGCTGGGCGGACGGCGCTTGGAGGATGGTACTGTGAGGATGGCGCTGTAAGGACGGCGCTGCGGCGGCGCGGTGGAGAACTCCTGCAACATTGATGCTGCTGATCGGATTAATGCGCAGACGGCGAGATTTATGGAGAGATCCGTATCAGTCGCGAACGCGTCATCCATCATCGGGGTGGAGCCGTGGGGCGGGGCGGGGCGGGGTGGGTTGAGGAGAGGCGCCAACACCCCAGCTTCCGATCCAGCACAGAAGACGAATTCCTTTTCGTGTGTCGTGCAACAACGCAAGAAGCCCCCAAAATTCACGGGTTGTCAGAAAAATCTGTGCACACCACAGTGTTTCTGGAACAAGTAAGCATCCGACACCAATGGTGCACCCCCCCCCCTCCACCCTCCATGGATCCACCGAGTCCTCGGTGCCACAGAAACTTTACGCCATCAATCTCGGCGGGTTTTAGTGCGCACAGACAGACAGATGGGTGCAGCATAATGGCCCTGTTGACAGCACTAAACGGTCTGCGAGGCCAGATTCGCATGCGAGCCGTGTAGCGAATGGGCGCAGCAGAGCCACTTCGGTGTACATGTACATGTACTTGAATCCGGGTTACTGATAGCAGCCACTCCGGGGGGGAGGAGGATCCAGGGGTTGGGGTCAGATTCTGGAACGCGCAGCCTTGCAATGCTTGGTTCAGCTTCGGGTGACAGGCCCCTCCCCAACCCCACCAAAACCCAGCCCTGCCCCACCCCGCTCACCGCCGCCCCAACCTGCCCTGGCCTGCCCTGGCCTGCCCTGCCCCGCCCCGCCCCCGCTGCCCTGGCCTGCCCTATCCTGCCCCATCTTGCCCTCCCTGCCTAGCCCTGCCCCACCCACCCTCTGCCCTCCCCACTTTGCCCGCCCCTCCCCACCCCTTCTTGCCCTGACCCTCGACTGATACGGATCTCTACCCCCACCCACCCCACCCCGCCCCGCCCCGCGCTGCCCTGCCCCGCCCTACCCACACACCAAGCGAACATCTGTGTACCAAGGGTCAAATGAGTGGAGTGCAGAAGCAGGTTACCTGATCTTTCAAGCTTTTTTTTTTGACAATGCAACTTGGATTGGAGAACTGGACATTCAGATTCCTCCTGCAGTGGTATGAGCTCTGCGGACTGAAACAGGATGAAGAAGTGTGGAACTTGTGGTGAACTTTGGACGAGGCAAGTGAGTTGTGTGCGGGGACTTTTCCAACTTTTTTTCCTGGAAGAGAATCAAGCTTCATTGTGCGTTGTTGACACAACTGCATCAATGATGTATTCATGTGGAGTCCGAAGTGCAGCCCAGTCACATGGCTCCCGTTGTTTCTGGCACATTATGTGACTTTTTTAAGCGTGTGGTCGCCCGAAGGGCCGTGTACCACACGCTTAATGTAATCACTATCTGTCTGTTTGTCCGTCCATCTGTTTGTGTAGAATGGGTCTTGGGGGGGGGGG
>JAAUXT010083934.1_pt1 | contig 10720 bp, 9 predicted proteins | sample 7278171 | NCBI WGS metagenome assembly JAAUXT01 (sample SAMN14350112, study PRJNA611818) | marine sediment metagenome | isolation source: surface marine sediment (1.8m) | place: French Polynesia: Moorea | collected 2018-08 | reverse complement strand
GTGCAGGAGCAGCAGGTGCGCTCGTGCAGGGTGCAGGATCAGCAGGTGCGCTCGTGCAGGGTGCAGGAGCAGCAGGTGCGCTCGTGCAGGGTGCAGGAGCAGCAGGTGCGCGTGGGTGTCCGGTAATGCAAGGCGTAGACAGGCATCCACAGAGAGACAGAGAGACAGAAAGAGAGACAGAGGGGGGCAGGGAGGGAGGCAGGGAGGCAGGGAGGCAGGGAGGCAGGGAGGGAGGCGGCAAGGAGGCAGGGAGGCAGGGAGGCAGGGAGGCAGGGAGGCAGGGAGGCATGGAGGCAGGGAGGGAGGCAGGGAGGCAGGGAGGCAGGGAGGCAGGGAGGCAGGGAGGCAGGGAGGCAGGGAGCGAGGGAGCGAGGGAGCGAGGGAGCGAGGGAGCGAGGGAATGAGGGAGGGAACGAGAGAGAGATAGAGGGAGGGAGCGAACGAGTGAACGAAGGAGCTAGTTTTTTCAAAAACTCACGGGTCAAACGGGCCAGCAAGCATGTTCACGTGACCACATGTGGGTGTACCCGCATTGCCCCTCCATTTGCGTACTTCACACAAGTGCACACGAGCCTGATGTCCCAGGAACCCCACGACTGATTACACTTCTCATTTTGCGGCTGGTTGACTTGATTTTGAATGCAAAAAAGTCAGGAAATAACATGAACACAAAAACGCGATCAGTAGGCAGTTTCAGCTGTGGTTTTTGTGGTCCGTGCGCAGGCACGTGACAGCGACGTTCTGTTTGTGAGTGCGGACCCCATCGGAACTTGTAGTGCTTGATGCACTTGAAAAGTAACAAAGGGTGCACTCTCACTAGAACAAAAGGTGAATGGAGTGTCCTGAATGTGTGGTTGAGGGTGCACCCTCGTTGGAACATGTGGTGCATGATGCACCCTCATTGTGGGATGGTGCACTCTGACCTTGTGCTGGATGATGCACCCTGAATGCATTTCCGATGATGCACCCTCGTTGTGGGATGGTGCACTCTGATCTTGTGCTGGATGATGCACCCTCATTGTGGGATGGTGCACTCTGACCTTGTGCTGGACGATGCACCCTGAACGCCTTCCCGATGCAGCACCCTGAGTAGGAACGCGCGCAGCCTGCGCTCGCATCGCTTCTCCGTGGATGGAGTCTCTTTCTTCTCAATTTCTGGGTCATGGCCCCAGGAATCTGGCACTGGAGTGCATCTGGCATGCTGCACCTGTTGTTTTGGTGGGGCAGGCCGCTTTCAAGCTGGGTGCGTCATGTTGAGAGCGATGCCAGCAATAAAGCTGACGGAGATAGATTTTTTCATGATGGATTTTTGTTTCGTTGGTTTGTGAAGAGGATTCAATCTGGACGTGTGCGTGTGTGACACCTGTATGTGTGCATTAATGTCTCCAACCCGTACGGCCACCAAGCCCAAGCCATTTCTCATCCTCACAATGTACGCTCGTGTGGACACAAAAAGCAAGAATTTAATCCCCAAATTACAACAAAGTCAAGTCACAACTGAAGAAACTTCGTTGTTGCATCAGTGTCTTGAAGTCTTGAAACAGAGCCTTTTGATGTTGTGGTCAAAGAAACAATTGCATTTGTCCAAGGTTCATGTTTTTAGTGTTCTGACAACAGACTTTTTTATGCAGATGATTGCCTGTGAGATTTTTCCTACCATTGTAAGAATACACACGAAAAAGTATTGGCTTGTGCCTCACCCATGAAATACAGCTCTGTGTTGTGTGACTGCTGTGCTGTTGAACATGTGAGAATCTTTGTGGTAGTTGTGCGAAGTCCCTTTTGGGCGAAGCACCAAGTGGTAGTGCGGTATGGGCACAGGCAGCCAGATGTCCCTGTTCCCATTTTGTCCCCCCTCCCCCTGGATTTGAGAGGAAGGAACAACAGGATTCATTCATTTAGGAGATGACAGCTCGTGTTTTCAAAAACAAATTTGTTATCATATCCAAAAAGAAGTTTGTGAGTGGGCATCCATTCTTGAATTTTTCCAAAAATAAAGGATTTCTTTTCAAATTCACCTGTTTTGTTTTTTCACAGAGGAGGTACACCCATCACTTACAAGAAAAGAAAATGCTCAAATACTTGCTCCTCATGAGCAGAAGAGAATGTGTGGAGCAGAGGTGCAGGAATGAAAAACATCAAGGCTCTCAGCAAATTTCTTCTATTTTCATCCAGCTATCATCAGGGTGTCATCAGGATGAATGCCAAATAGCTTTGTTTTTGTTTCAATTATCTGCTCATGTTTCACAGGCCAATCATCTTGCCTATGTCTCCAATTTCTTGAGTCTTTTGCTTCAAACAATTTTAAAACCTGCACACTTTGAAATTTCTTCATCACACACAATGCTGCACTTGCTGATTGGGATTTCCAAATTGTGCTTATGAATCATAAACTGGAAACACTTCAGTATTCTCTGAGTAAAATTCAAAATGGCCCTGAAAATACCCAAAACAAGGGAGGAAATAAGTGAAAAATAAACATTGCAAGTGATGCAACAATTACAGATATTTCATATCTATGTTTTTGGATTATTATGGTTTCTTTCTTATGTTCACACTGAGGATGGAACATTGACACCATCAATCTTAACAAACTTTGTTTTCAAAACAACACCACGGAATTGGATGCAATACATACAGAGTTTTCTTTTTCACAGCATTCAACACAAATTTGTAATCTATTGCAGATTGATTTCAAATTTCCTTTGGAAATTACATTACAAATCAAAAATTTTTGATGATAACAGAAGAAAGCTGGTAACACCTTAGCATAAATTTGAAAACAATATAAATGAATTGATGGGACAAATATCTCCCCAAAAGTCAAGCATGACATTCAAGCAGTGGGAGTTGTACATTTTAGACAAAAAACGCCAGAGATACAGGCCTCTGCAGTACATTTTCAATGTCAATGTTGCATTGAGACTCAACTTATCTTTTGAATTTATTTATTTTTCTGCATACAGCATAGACAGATGTTATTTTGGTAGATTAGAAATCAATTCCTCATCTCAGAAAAACCTGCACAATTACTGTGGGATTTATGCAAATGAGTCTTTTTTTCCATCAATCAGGGATATCATCATTACCATTCACATTGCCCAACATATGCATTATGATTGGTTCAAGCTATTAACTTTAGGAAAAAGCCTGTCACCCCTGTTCGAATTTGTTCCATATCCTGTTTACCACAACATGTCTCTAGTGTTTTCTATAATAGATAGATGGAGAATACACAACACAAATGTGCCTTCTGGGTCTGCTTTTGTATGGCAAGTTTGTCTGATACCAGCAAAAACATATTTGCAAATTTTCCACCTGAAAGTTAATCATTTCAAAGTCATCAGAATTCATTTTTTGGGTGAAGGCCAGATGACCAGCAAAGTTTTTGATGGACCTGGATTGAAATATCCTTTGATAAAACCCTGCCTCCTGGACAAGTGCCTTGTTCAAGATTACAAACTGCACTGTGGAAGTTCTCCATCACCTTTGAAGCTGATCAGCCTGCAGACATCATCATTCCAGTGTGTCATTCACCATTTTGTGATGCAGGAAAGCATGAGCATAACACATGCATCACATTCTGTTGTGACACAAACAATTATGCAAAACATTCAGAGGAATGTCACAGTCACCTTTCCATTTCCACAATGCTTCAAAACTGAAGTGTGTGTTTGGCATATTGTTACATACAACAACTCATTCCTTAAATTTGGCATTGAAAAAATCAACAATGTTGGCCATGATGATTCTGATTGTCAGTATGGAGGCTTTGCAGTGTATGAAACAAGTCATTTCTTGTTGCAAACAAATGTGAGATCAAAAGGTACCAGGAAAAGAATGAGAACTTTGAGCAGTACAGAAATATATATACAAAAACAAATTTTGGCTATTTAGTGGCTTACTCTTTCAAAAAATATGTTTCATTCTCTGTCAAAATAAAGATCAGTGCAACAAATTGTCACACTCTGAAAGTTGAAGCCTGCCAGTTGAAACAATTCCTGATTCCTGTGAAGCCAGGACAATGCCTAGTTCTGCAAACTACATACAAAATTCCACACAGGAGAATATGTTGGGTTGATTTGCGCATAATCATGCTGCCACACAAGCTGAAATGACAAGCTTTGCTGCAACAGGTTTTATAAGGGGTATTATTATTTCTCACAATGAAATAAGTTGGTGTTGATTTTGGCACTTGGTATATTATTGCAAATTGCTTCCCATTCACACAGGACTGACCTGCAAAGGTTTGTCTTTCAGGTCCCGATGATGGGCTCATTTTGGAGGGAAAGCATAAAAACTTGCATGTTGAAGAATATTTTTGGAATGATGCGGTGAACAATTCTGTGTGTACACAATGTCACAAGATTTCTTGCTTTCAACACAGAGTCACTGGTATACAATTCATTTTGGAATGCCACAACAAATATGAAACTTTGTTGATATGTTTCTTTCTGTTATGTCACACAAAACTGTTTTCCCTTTGCAGATAGTCAAGGATATTTTTGTTTGGCTGGATACTCAAGAGAAGTTAAGACTTACAGGAAAGGGTTCCTTGCAAAATTTGTCCACATGATACCCAGACATAAGTCTTCTCTGAAATTAACTGTATATTATAGTGGCGTCAACTTTAACAGTTGGGTTGACATCAAAATGATCAGTTGTGGCACAACCAGCCAAAACATATCGAAAACCAACACATTTTATCAGAAAGAAATTGTGGAATTTACAAAAAAGGATTATCAGCTGAGAAGAGCTAAATCTGAACCCAATCTAAACATTTTGCTCTCCACTGATTCAGGTTTAAAAATAGCTGTGCTGCTTTTTGATGCTGATACAAGCTCTGGAATCCATTACAATGCACCAACACCAACACATTATGGTCAAAAAATTCTACATAATATTTCATTTGAACTTTCACAGAAACAAACCCAACAAGAAATACCAGTTGTTGGCAAAATGATATCTGCTAAAGTCACACTCCAAAACTATTCAAACTTTGTTGTACCTGCATTGCATGCTGACTGGTTTGCAACACCAAGGAATAATATCAAAACACATTTGTTTTATGCACAAGTTGCTGATGTTTCTCTGTCATTTCCATCTTTGAATAATTCAGCAATTACAATGGATCATATTGAGTTGTGTTTTCTTTTTTTGCGAACTTATCCAAACTGTACCAAATATTCTCTCACAAGATGGACCAGAAACATGGTGTTTATCTTTCTCGGCACACACCAACACAGTGGAACCAAACAGAGAAAGATGAAAAATGTACTTTCAGTGGAAACAGCATTTGGTGATTCATTAATTTCATGGACCAAAGCTCAAACACATTGCAGCAGAGTTGGAGGCTCATTACCCATAACAAGAGACAAACAGGAATTTGACCTGTTGATGTTGCTGGTGAGGTGGACCCTTCTTTACAGCGTTTTTCCTATTCAGCTGGTTTAATTTGCACTGGAAGAACGAAAAACGGTGAGGCCAAACTTGAATAATTGATGATGTGTTTATGAAATGACCTGAGAGGAGTCAAAGAATAAGCCCGTGGGCCAGGTGTTGATTGCAGAGAAATTTGGGTTTGTTGTTTGCGTTGGTCATTCGACTTGCTGCTTCAGGTTGCTTTTTGCTGCATTGGACAATGCACAAAAAAAGACAATTGTACCAACTTTGTCCAACCGATATACCCACAGACCTCTTGCACCATCACCAGGGGTAAATTTTGAGTTTGTTCCCAATGAACTTGGCTGTGTCCCTTTACACTGGCCCCTTTAAAAATCCATGGATAACCAGTTTCATCTTGTCTTGGCCAGTTTTCATGATCCACATACACACTTTGTCCTACTGGTCCAGACAAAGCCTTGAAGCATTAGCTTTTTCAAAATCAGAATGACAAAGTTTCTCTGTGAAGATCAGTGTTTTGAAATGTTTAGATTTGCAAATTGGTTGAAGCAAGACAGAGTCATTGTCATTTGGCTATTGACTTTTGGTTTTGAGCAAAAAAGTGCCAAAAATCAAACCAAAGTTATTGCACCAAAACGTCATTCAAAAAAGTAACTTTTTTTGCTCTGCTAGTTTCACTGGGTTGTTGGGGGGTTGGTTGGGTTGAATAGTTTTGGTATACATTTTGTGCAGAAAATCTAAACTTTTTTTGTTCAAAGCACAAATTGACCAGAATGAGTCACTGGTTTGAGTGACTGGATTGAATGACTGGAATGAGTGACTGAAATAAACAAGCTGAAGAAGCAACCAGTACAATCCACAGCACCAGCTTTGGTGTGTACAATTTGAATTCATCAAGCAAATTGAATTTGTTGCACACCCAAACTGATGTTTTTTTCACTGTGTAGGGATTGTATCTTTGGAACAACATGGATCCAGTTGGATATCAAAACTGGAAGCATGGCTATGAAACCAAAGAAAGCAAGCAGTTTGGGTATCCTGTGGACTTTGAGAGAGCATTGAAACCCCATGACTGGGGCCCTTACCCTGTGTAAGTTGTCTATCATTTTCTTCAAGGGTGGAACTATTCAGCACTGGCTGCACAATCCTTTGTGAAAACTTCAAAAAAAAGATGTATTGCAGTATTGTTGGGCAGCCCTCCAAGATGGAAACATGTGAATTGCAAAACAGCATTGGTGTCTGGTACTTTTTGCTATTTTGAAAAAGCTTTTGCAGCATCCAGTGATACTTGCCCTTCAAACAACAGCTTCTGCCACAAAGGATCAATTTTGCAAAATGACACCTGTTTTTATTTTGCTTGGCACAACAGGGCAAGCAGGGCATGCAGAGAGAAGAAAATGAGGCAATTGAAACCAAGAAATATAAGACAATTTCATTTTCTTTTTCATGCAGTCAGCTCTGTTTTCCCCATCATTGCTCTGAGGCCCTCTGATTCACTTGCAACAGGAGTGACATTTGAAAATTTTTTCAACAGTTTTCAATATTCAAGCCATATTCTTCACAAAGGCAAGTCAGCAATCCACATTTGTTTCAAAATAAAGCAGCAAGTAAGGAAACAAGAGAGTGTGCTTCTGTGTCCAGAAAAGGGTTACATTTCTAAAATTCATCTTTGCAATGAAGTTGCTGATTGCCCAAACAGTACTGATGAAAGTGGATGCATTTGCAGCACATCAAACTTTTCTAGTTCATGTAAATACCTGATTGATGACTTGGGCAAAAAGACATGTTCAATATTGTACTACAACACATGTAATAAAAACTGTCACCCATACATTAGCATCACCAATCACACCAAAAGTGCAAGATCTAGTGATGGCAAGGCAATTTTAAAAATAAAGGAAGGTATGAACAGTTCTGGAGATGAAGGTATGAGTGCAGCAACACAGCTTGACACTATATTTACTTGTCAACAAAATGGTGCAATATCTTGTGGGACAGATCCAGAGACATGTCATTCCATTTCAGCCATATGCATTTTTAAAAAAAACAAGTTTGGAACTTTAGATCCATGTAGAAATGGTGCACATTTGCAAGATTGTAAATTGTTTGAATGTCATGACACTTTTAAATGTCCACTGTATCATTGCATCCCATGGCAATATGTATGTGATGGTCAATGGGACTGCCCTGGTGCATTTGATGAGTCTCATCAGCTGGGCTGTGGACTGGATAGACAATGCAAAAGCATGTTCAAGTGTCACACCACAGGAGTCTGTATTCATATGAATGATGTATGTGATGGAGTGGCCAATTGTGCAGAGAATGATGATGAATTTTTTTGCTTGCCATCTGATCATACATGCCCACCATCTTGTCTGTGTTTGTTTCTTGCACTCCAATGCAGTGGCACAAACTTGACCATGGTTGGTGTGAGAGAGTATTTGTTTTCATATGTGCAATTCTCCAAGTATATAAACAACAATGCATTTGAAGTTCTGCCTAAATTTCCTTCTGCTCTTATTTTGGTTGCCAATGACTGTGGTTTGAAAGAAATATGCTCTGGTATATTGTCAATTCACATTGTAAAATTAGACTTCTCTGATAATGATATTGAATATATTGGGGAAAACTGCTTCATGTTTTCTACTGATATCAAAATTTTGTCTTTGAATATAAATAAAATTGCAACTTTGACAAGTGGATCTTTGTCCAATTTACAGGAATTGTCATATCTAAATTTGTCATCTAACAACATTTCTTGTTTTGCCTCCTCCACAGTTGCAAGTACAATTCACCTCTTGGAACTGAAAAGGAATCCTTTGCAGGAAGAGTTGGCCAAATCATTTCTCAACTTGACTGTCAAGGTTTTAAGTGTTGAGAAATATTCAATTTGTTGTATTGTTGATTCCAATGTAAAATGCACTGCCAAACAAACTTGGGACAAATCCTGTTCTAATTTGTTGTCAACTGTCTCTGCAAGAATAACATACTATGTTGTATCCCTGACAATTTTTGTGTGCAGTGTGGTGTCAATAGTTGTTCATCAGTTCCTGAGAAGTTCAAAAGCAGACAAAGGCTCTACATTTGGAAAACTAGTTGTTTCCCTGAATCTTGCAGACCTCACTTATGCCATGTACCTCATCATTGTGTGTGTATCTGACACACAATATGGCATTCATTTTGTTTTGATGGAAAGAATTTGGAATTCCAGCACACTTTGTCTCGTGTGTCTGGGGCTTGCACTTTGTTTTGCAGCAGTTTACCCAGTTCTTCTGTGTTTGTTATCTTTCGCTAGATTCAGCCTGGTGAAACATCCTTTGTCATCAAGCTTCAAGAAAGCTTCTTTTGTCACAAAAACTGTTTCTAGTATTTGGGGGTTTTCTGTCTTTTTGTCTGCTAGTTTCACTGTATTTTTTACTTTCCATGAGAAAATAATTCCAAACAACTTGTGCTCACCTTTCTTTGAAGTTAAATATGAAACAATCTCCATCAAGACAGTGACAATTGTCACAGTCCTGTTGCAGATGATTGCAATTATTTTCATGTTGGTATTTTATGTCAAGATGATAAATGAAATTGCAGCTTCACAAAAAAGCCTACAACAATCAATGTCCAAAACAAAGTCAAATGTCCCAAAAATTATTCAAATAGCAGGTCTCACAATGTCCAACATTTTCTCTTGGATTCCCAGTGGAGTTATTTGCTTTACAATCATGTTTCTGAAGCAATACCCAACACAAATCATGACATGGACGATTGTTACAGCCACACCCGTAAATTCATTGGTGATTCCTGTTGTATTTACTGTTGTCACCATGAACAAATGATGAAAAGGTGAGTCAAAACTCAGTGGCAGAAAGTTATTCTCATTCAAGACTTTTAGTCAAATTACAAGAGACACTGCTTTTTTCTTTCATTCAAATATATTTATCAAGTCAGATTCAAATAAAGTAAAGTCAAAGTTATGAATGCTTTGTTGTGTTGTTGTCTTTTTCCAACTTCTCTTGTACCGAACCTGTGAAACAGTCAGACGGAGGAAACCCTCCCAATGCTCTAGCCGTGCCATGAAAACAGACACCCACACAGTGCACATGTCATCGACAAACTTTTCAGGTGATTGGAGGAGGTTGAGCTGTTGTAGGGAGATCAATCTTTGAGTGACCTAAACAAATTGAAACAAATCACCTGTACCAAAAGAAAGTGAACAGCAGTTTCATAGTCAAAATAGATTTTAAATTTGGATCTTTGGGTCTTTTTGAATTTGTATGTGTCAAGGAATTTGTCAAGTTTGAATTTTCAAGTTTTAGAGGGTAAAATGTTCACTTTTTTGGGTTTACTAAATTTTGGAATTCATTGCACAAAGTAGGTGATATCTCAGAAAGTATAAATGCTTGATGAAGGATGTATTGATGAAATATCATATATTGATAGAGTGAGGGAATTGAGTCATTTGTTTTATCATTTTCAAAAAACTGTACATAGTTTTCAGGTGGGGCCAAAGTTTGGGTACAAATTTGAAGTCTTTGGAAAGTGTTCAACAGGTATTTTGGCAAAATGGTTTGTGTGTAATCAGGTGACAAGTTTCAATCTACAGGTAATTTGGGCAGACTTTGGTGCATTCCAATTGATAAAAATAACACATTTATTTGTTGTGTTTGGGTCGCTGTGTTTTGGTCCCTGTGGTTTGGTTACTTGTGCTTAAGTTGCTGTGTTGAGGTTGCTTTGTTTTGGTCACTGTGTTTCAGTCACTGTGTTTCCCAAATCACTGGGAGCTCCATGGAACTATTTTTGGCGGGGTGGATTGAGATTAACACAATTTTCAGGGGGAACCACTGGGACCTGGACTCAAGACCCCTAGATCTGCCCCTGGATTCACCCCTGCATCAGCCCCTGGATCCCCCTGGATCCAGCCCCAGATCCACCCCCTGGATCAGCCCCTGGATCCACCCCTAGATCCACCCCTGGATCACCCCTGGATCAGCCCCCTGGATCCACCCCCAAGATCCACCCCTGGATCCCCCTGGATCCACCCCTGGATCCCCCTTGGAGCACGACTGATGGCTTTGCGGACAGATCCCGGATCCAGCTGAAGCTGGTCTCAATCCCAGGCGCACAACTCCGGATCTCGAGTGTTGTGATGACGTACCAACAACACAACACAGAGCGCGTTCTTTTTCAAGCTCGTATGCTTGGCGTGGAACATGCTTTGTTCCTGTACCCTGGAGACGTGCTCCGCACACCCAACTGGAGAGGTGGGGCGCGCAGGGCTACTGGCGGGTGTGGCCGAGTGTGTGGCGTGCGCGGGGGGGGGGGGGGG
>JAAUXT010072834.1_pt1 | contig 10722 bp, 15 predicted proteins | sample 7278171 | NCBI WGS metagenome assembly JAAUXT01 (sample SAMN14350112, study PRJNA611818) | marine sediment metagenome | isolation source: surface marine sediment (1.8m) | place: French Polynesia: Moorea | collected 2018-08 | reverse complement strand
CCTTCACATCACATCACGTCAACCACGTCATGTCACGTAACAATCATGTCAACACCGTCGTGACCTTCACGTCACATCACGTCAACCACGTCACATCACGTAACAATCATGTCAACACCGTCGTGACCTTCACGTCACATCACATCAACCACGTCACGTCACGTATCAATCATGTCAACACCATTGTGACCTTCACATCACATCACGTCAACCACATCACGTCACGTAACAATCATGTCAACACCGTCGTGACCTTCACGTCACATCACGTCAACCACGTCACGTCACGTAACAATCATGTCAACAGGCCCGACACCGGGTCAGTCAACTGCCATCAAAAGTTCGGGAGCTTAGAGGGCAGCTGCGTGCTCACATCATCTATCTGTAACTGTAGTTGTTCCCATGTGCACCAGACTGGCGGACTCCGTCTGCGTTTATCTTTGGAAAACAAGGGGCGGGCAGCATGTTACGTCAGAGTCTGTGTGTATCAGACCCACTCTGTGGGGACGCGCAGTGAATGACGTTCAGATCCAGACGACGCAGATTGCGCTGCGCCGGGGAGACGGCGGAGCGACGGTCCCGCCTGTCTTCATCACTGCTGATTGGAACCGAGGATTCTGCCACATGCGGGAAAAATGGGGAGTTTTAGCAAACAGCCCGCAACCCTGGAAACGCAAGCGCAAACGTAACTTTTGGAAGCTGTGATAGTCAACAGTTACGTTTGCGTTTGCGTTTCCAGGTTGCGGACTGTTTGCTCAAACTCGCCGCTGTTTGCTAAAACTCGCCTTTGTCTTCCTCTTCCTCCTCTCGTAGGTATTTTGCGTTTTGCAGTTTTGCGAGAATCTGATGTTGACACTCAGGACCGGTGTACTGGCACAAAGAGGACCCCATGGTCCAGAGGCCCCAGGTGTAGCAGTACCCACAGCACTCGTTACCCAGAGGCCTCAGGTGTAGCGGTACCCACAGCACTCGTTACCCAGAGGCCCCAGGTGTAGCAGTACCCACAGCACTCGTTACCCAGAGGCCTCAGGTGTAGCGGTACCCACAGCACTCGTTACCCAGAGGCCTCAGGTGTAGCGGTACGCAGAGGACTCCGTTACATAGAGGCTTCCCAGTACTGGGTCCACTGTTGGTACCCAGAGGCCAAAGAAACAACAAGAGCCTGTGAAACCTGTCTTCAAGAAGAAGTGTCGTGGCATTGGTGAGACCTCTGTACTCAGAGGACTGCGGCCTCCCAGTGCTGGGTCCACTTTTGGCACCCTGAGACCTCAGGTCTCTTGGCATTGTTGGTTGGACCCGGTACCCTGAACGTGTGCTGAGGTGTCCATGCTCAGTGAAACCGGTGTAACATGCCTGGTTGACTTGTGTGAACCATTGACACGTGTCAACTGGACATGGGTCTGCCAGTGTGCCCCATTGATGCATGTCAACTGGGCATGGGTCTGCCAGTGTGCCCCATTGACACATGCTAACTGGGCATGGGTCTGCCAGTGTGCCCCATTGACACATGCCAACTGGGCATGGGTCTGCCAGTGTGCCCCATTGACACATGTCAACTGGGCATGGGTCTGCCAGTGTGCCCCATTGACACATGCCAACTGGGCATGGGTCTACCAGTGTGCCCCATTGACAAGCGTCATTTGGAACACATGTCAATCGGGCACGCTACACTGGAAAGTCTTTTCTATCTCTACACCAAGACTGAGGCTTCGCACTCTCAGGAAGCTTCTTGGACTCGGTGAACCTCGAGTGTTTCCGGCAGATGCGCTCATTGACAAACTCTCCGCTTCAACTGAGGCGCAGAAACCGCAGTCTTCAGAACCCCCAATCATCCCCTTCACTTTGACCCAAGTGAAGTCAATTTTTTCTGTCAGGAACTGAGCAGACTGATCCATAATTTGTGAAATTGGCCGCCAATCTGGAGTGCCACACCCGCGCGCGCCTTCTGTCACAGGGTTCTTTGATTTGTTCGATTCCCCCGTTGTTTCCAAGAGGAAAATGTGTTTTGCTCTTTTCCCCACGAAGAACGGAAGTGTTGCGGGTGAGGTGACAAGAGTGTCACTTTTGTGGAGAAACACTCCACAAACCACTTCAAGAACAGTTCAAAGGATGTTTTTGAAAAACGTGAAGAAGATGTCCCAGCCAGCGTGTTGACAGTTTCAGCCCAACACATCGAGATCCATAAAATAAGCAGCTGCGGCGACGTTGCGTCAAAACAAGGCTTGATCAAGGAAGACCAATTCAATTAGACAATGAGAAACTGGGAAAACAAACGCTGCGCATCAAGAGTGGAGAAATCCATCAGTGCGCGCGGCAGGCAAAAACACCTGCGCGAAACCACAAGGGAACAAACTACGTTGTTCTTCTGTGGTGTGATTTTTGCTGTTCGAGTACAAGTCCAAACTTCAAGAGCCGAGTCTTCGCGTTTACCGTAATTCACCCGTGTATAAGTTGCATCCAAGTAAAGACACATCTTCAATTTTGCCTTGTTTTTCTGGTAACAAACCCGTACTCATGTGTAAGATGCACCGCCACATTTGATATCAAATTTTGGGGCACAAAGGTGCGTCTTATACACGGGTGAAAACGGTACTTGACTCCAAAGGCTCCATGGTTGGTCTTGACTGTGCGAACAGCCGGTGTGTAGTGTGGAGGAAATATGATAGCAGTAATCCTCAGTCCCGTTGAACGATTTTCTCTGTCCTTATGCTGCCATTTGCAGCTTTGTGTGACCTTTGTTACTTCAGCTTGGCGAGGCTGGGGAGCGCACGGCAAGGAGCACACTCACAAGCCGCGGTATTCTGTCTGTTCTTCCCCTGGGAAAACGCCACTTTTGCCACATCGCAATACAAACATCAGATACACAGGGAGGAATGACAACAGTGCGAATATGTGACAGCATCTCTTGAGTCTGACGTCCGAAGAGGAGGAGCTCTCGCACGCACCCTGCGCACTCCGCGCCATGTTTGCTCGAACTCGCGGTCTTGAGTGGGCATGACCAGAATTGAGGCCCGTTTCACACTGGATGCGTCGTGCGTTGCGTCACGGCGTGAGTGATTGGGCGCTGCGTCTCTGGTGACCGCAAAGCGTGCTCTGACGGTTCCAAACGACGAAAACGGGGACGCCAGGCATGACGCACCCAGTGAGAAACAGGACCAAGGTTGCGTAGCTACAGAGCGTTGTGAGTCTTGCTTCACGTCCTGTCCGAGTAAATCTCACGTAGTTTATAACCAACTCCATAGAAATCTCTCCATCTGCCCCATTCTTCTCCCGAAGTTAGGAGCAGACGCCTTTCACTGCGCCATTGTGAGGAGTCCTCCCCATTTCACTCCAACACATTGACACCAAATGATTATTTATTGAATATTCGCAGGTTGATGACATTGTGGGGAGAAAATTGCGCATTGTGTTGCATTGGATTCGTCGTTCGCAATTGTGGATGAGGATTGTGTCCCATGACAGAGGAGGGAGATGTATGTATGGAACAAGGGGGGAATGAAAATGTGCTGAGACCTTGGACCTGTGCGGTATGCGTCAAAGCAACGCTCCAACCAATCAAGAAAGCAACGCATCGGCTCTGCGCATGCGCCCAAAGGTTCTGTGGAAGTTTGTTCTCCTTGAATGGATTTTCACACGGGGGACCCGGCGTCTCTTTTTTGACGTCGTGAGGGCTGACGTCAAGAATGGGCTAACCCTTTTTTTGATGCCTTCCATTGGGTCCCATGCTAAATTTGACGTCGACGTCAAAATTTTGACGTTGGCGTTAACCTGTTTCACGCAGACAACGCCTACGAGTATGTGTGTGAAAACCCCTTGAGTGCTCGCGCTGCGTCTTCATGCAAACGGAACGTGAGGGAGCCTGGCCACCCGAGTACACACGAGTACGTACAGCTTCGAACTGCGTGTTTCAGACGGACTCACCTTGGTGCACTGGGTTCCGATCCAGCAAATTGGAAGCGACGGCTCGAACAGCGACCGACGGCGTTTTTCCGGCGGTCGTCACGGAAAGAGGAATCACCTCTCTGATTGGCTCCGAGGGGGCGGGGCTGCAGCCGCGGGAGGCTCAGCAGGATGAATCCCACTGATTGTGTTCGCAGACACAAGGATTCCTCACAGTTTTTAATTGGTCTTCGGGCGGTGGTTTTTCTCAGGCCTGGCAGGGCGGAGGGGTGGTGGCCGTGCAGAAGCATAAAACACGTCCACTCTCACTATGGAGGATACAGAATGAGCTCGAGATGGGAGGAAAGAAATCATTGTGCAGCAGACCCAATTTTTGAAGGGGGGGGGCAAAACATTTGCATTTCAGGCACAACGTTTGGGGAGAACGCGGTCCGTCCTCACGCAGCACTCGCTGTGCGGTCCAGCACGGCCTGAATTTTTTGCACGTGCGGTGCCCCAAATGCCAGATCAGTGGTACTGAGACCAAATTTGTTTTGTCTGCCAATTTATTACAAGTGACCAATAGAATCTGTGTTTTGCCCGTAGATCTGTCAGCTGAGGCAAGAAGAAAAAGGAGCGAGCGATTTTGTAAAACCTCCGTTGCGTTCAGGACCAGCCCCCCTATTTTTGTGTGTGCAATTCCTGGTGTGTGTGTGTGTGTGTGTGTGTGTGTGTGTGTGTGTGTGTGTGTGTGTGTGCACCACTTTTGACAAGAGTTTAGCCGGTTTTACCACTTCTCACCCACTTTTGTCAACAGAACTGCAGGTGACCAGTGAGCAATTGATGATGTTGTTTGTGAAAGGCCAAGGAATTTTCCCGCCACCTGAAAAATGGTGGAATCATGGCAGGAGCCAACAGCCCACCGTTTATCTCGAACCTCAGGATTTGCTTTGGACACGTTGCAAAATGAGCAGGGGCAAACTGCAGCGCAAATTGAGAGGAGAGTCAATTTGTTTTCCATTCCGAGGGTCAGGGAGGCTCTGCTCGAGGTTGATCCTGCCTGGCTGGATTGATCGTGGATGGAAACTTTGTTGTGATAGAATTCCGGCTTGAACAGAACAGCTGTGTGGTGCTTTTTTCCCGCGCGAATTTTACGTGCAAACCTTTCCCGACGCGACGCTTATTTTTTGACGCTTCCCACGCCGCGACGTCCTGGTTTCCACGGGACCAGGAATTTTGTGACGCTTCTCACGCTGTGACGTCACGGGTCCCACGACGCGACATTTATTTTGTGACGCTTCCCACGGTGTGACGTCACGGGTCCCACGACGCGACGTTTATTTTGTGACGCTTCCCACGCTGTGACGTCGCGATGACGTCACGGTTCCCACGACGCCCCCACGGCAACGCAGCAGTTTCTCACCGCCTTCAACAACGCAGCACAGCGTTTTCGAATTTGCGGGAAATTTTGGACAAAATGATGGAAGAAACCAGCCAAGAATTGGAAAGGGAGCACAGCAGCAAAGTTGAACTCGTTCAACTTTACGTGGAGCTGCTTGACAGCCGTATCAAGGTAGAATTTAATCGGACATCGACAAATTGGGGCAGAGATCGGTCTGCAATTTGGGGACCATGGTGGATAGATTCTAATCTGGACCCTGGGAGGGGTTGAGGGATCAGGGGGGACGGGCCCTGGCTCTATCTGGAACCAATCGAGTCAATGTTCAGGCAGTTTGTCAGATAGAATCTTCAGTTCCAACGACATCCGAGGCAGATTTGCGAGTTTTTCTGGAGTTGACCAACACTTTTCTTTCCGCATCGGACACAATCTGGACTCAGGATCTGGACTCTTGAGTCGAAGATCCGGAAGATCTGGGCCAATGTGCATGCAGTATAAAAATATGTCTCAATGTGCGTGTTCATTTCACACGGAACACTTTTTCGTCACGAAATATGGTAAATATTGGGAATCTAAATTCTTCTCTTTCAACTGGTGAATTATTCTTTACAACAATTGCCACTTCAAAAGAAGCAGCTGAGCCAAAGCCCTTTTTGCATGAATTTGACGAGAAACAGAGACACTGCAAAAAGCTACAGAAATACTTTCTTTTGTGTTGCATCTGCTGGGCCTTTTCAAGTTTTTCCTGAAGTCTTGAAAGCTTTACAAAATGTCTGGCTTGTTGTTTTTCTTTGTGAAGAAAGGGAGTGTAATGGCATTCTCACATGGTGCGATTGTTCACCTGCCCGTGGAATTGGGTCACGATGGACTTGTGGGCTGTTTTAGATCTTTCCCGCAAGGACAAACAATTGGGGGTTTCACACAGGAAGGGCGGCGTGACGCTGGCGTCAAAATGATGCCCAATAGAGAGAATCAGAAAAATGGCCCAGTCCGTTTCTGGTCTCGCATCAAAATTTTGATGCCACATTATCTGTGTGAAAACTCCAAATGATTCAAATTGTTTTTCGTGCATGTTTCAAATTCACAATTGGACGCCATGAATGTTCTTGTTCTTTCCATGGTGCACCTTTCCGGAGTCCGCAGACTCAGATGAAAGGCATCATGCAAACGCGCTTTTCTCTTTCATCTCAGCTCACAACCAGACGTTGGATGCAGCTGGAGCGAATGCGCGCGCATCTGCACGACAAGTCCCAGTCCCTCAGCGCATCCGCCCCCGAGTCTGACCCGGGAGGACTCGACCCCGCCGAGCAGAGGTGCGTCCGGTCAGACTGGGCCGCCTACCACGCCCACTCGGCCAGTCTGAGCGCTGCCGTGGTGGAGATAGGCTACGATCTGCTGAAGGCCTCCCAGGCCCTACCTGAGCTCCAGGTGAGTGCGTGCACTCATTGACTAAAAGCCATTTCTCACACCTGCAGAGGATCCCCCGCAGCGCAGAACTTCGCACTCAGTTGCTTCCTGTATCTGTGGGGAAAGTGCCCGCAGACAAAACATCGTAATTGCAAACACCGGAAAGATTTGCCCCTGTGTTTTTCCGCAGACTTGTGTGGGTGCGCGCTCCGAGGTGAGAAGTGTTTCACAATGAATGAGAACCGCGTGAACTTTGTAGTGCAAAGGGAAGGAAAGAAACAACTTCTCCCTCTCGGGGGGGGGGGGGTGAATGCTGTTGACACTTGACATTGAGTCTGCTGTGTTGAAAGACACGTGTGTGTGTGTGTGTGTGTGTGTGTGTGTGTGTGTGTGTGTGTCTTCTCGTCACAACCTCAATCTCACTTTTCATGCACCTGCAACACACTCGTCTCGCTTGCAACACTCTTACAGGGGGAGGCTGTTCACAACTTCACTTTCTTGTTCCACAAAAGGCCTCAAATTGCTTTGTTTTCCCCCTGCAGATTTCAGAGCATTCCCTCCCCTCTCCTCCCTTCCCCTCGACACCTGCAGATAAGACTCACAGACGACTGAACGATTTCCCATCAGTTCTGAAAGAGCCATTCTTCGGCGCACTCGTAAACAACCCAAACACTGGTGCCTCGTCCTTTCACAGCTTATCTCTCCACACACACAACAACCAGCCAGGCGAACGTAGCGTAATGTAGCGGCAGTTTCTGAAAACAAACACGATACATTTTGCTTCACCGTGGGGATGATATCGTGATGTGGACTTGTTTTCTTCGGGAAGGTTTGGTGAGATTGGGCAGGCGTTGTCATGGAGATTTTTGTTTCTATTTTTCTCAGCAGGAGGACAGCGATGGTGGCGGTGCGGACGTGCACCACGTCTCGCGTCTCGAGGCGCACGTCAACAAACTCAGCGGTTGGCATGACGACCTAGTGCAGGCCGAGATGGACCGGATGTTGCGCGCTCTGTCGTCCACACAGCTCTTCTCTCTTCCCGCCGTTTCCCAGGCAACGCCCAATGACGCCGCCGCCGCTGTCGCCGAGGGCGCCGCTGTGGACACTGCTGATGACGTCACCATTGCCACAATGACCGCCATTGTTTCTGAGGATGTTGCCATAGATACCAGTGTGGACGCCAGCACCGTGACGACTGCAACTGCTGTTGTAGATGAAGACGCCATTGCGGACGCCGTCGCCATGACCGTCACCACCGGTGGCGCCACCGCGTGGCCACAGGCTGAAGAGGTACCCTGCGCAAGTCTGGCGCCAGACACGCATGATGCGAGTTGTGGATCTCTTTGGGATTCCATCGAGGTTCCCTCAGACTCCGAAGACAACGCAATATCAACGGATCTGTACGACGCCGTCCTGCTTCAGGCAGACGAAGCAGAAGAATTGTAAGCGTCTTTGAAAAGACAGACACTTTCAAGGGCGTCAAAATCACAAATTTCAAATCTTCGTCAGAACGTTGCCAGAATTTCAAAATTATCCGATCTCTTACAGCAAAACCAATAAACTTTATCCTCGCTTTTTGAGAGGAATCCAGACAAAACATTCTCAGGCCTCCACCTTGTTTGCGAGAGAATCGCCACTGTCAGGCTGTTACAGATGAACCGACGCAAACCAATTCATCAGTTGAGCGAACAAGACGCATGGTTACACAGCACCGATGTCCAAGCTTTGCCCAACTTTGTTCCGGGTGGAGGAGCAGGAGATAAGCAAGAGACCAGTCTGCGCGCGTTGGCAGAAGTCAATGACCTTCGGGACAACACCTTTCGGGATTGGAGTTTGGGGGCTTGGACCGTTGAGGCACCAGATTGGTGGCAAATGTATTGGTTTGACTGGCACAAAATGAAGTGGGAATCGTTTCTACTGTGTGTAGTGCGGAGCGCTTCTGCCTCACCTCCAGAGCAGAAATTTTCCGGACAAGGATGTTCCCACGTTTGCGCAAAGTCCGTCTCCCCCTCCCGCCAAACCGTTTCTCAGCCACCGGTATGAGACAAGAAAAGCCATTGTCGTTTTGCAGCCCCGATATTTTTTTGCGTCTCGTATGCTGGACCATTCCTCTTGTCAAAGTCAGCAGGCCGGCTCTAATGCACAAATCTCTCTCTGTCGCTGGTTGTGAGGGAGATCGCAGACACGCACCAGTTCTCACCCTCAACACTTTGCAGAATCCTATTCTTCAGCCTTTTTCATACGAGTTGAATTGCTTTGCAGTTGTTTGACCCCTCATAACGCTTCTGCGCATGCTCTTTTTTTCCTGACCAGGGAGAGAAGCTTGGCATGCCAGGCACGCACCATAACGTTGCAATTTAATGTCAAAGGTATATATACGTGAACAGGAAAAAGCTGTGGAATTTCCGTGTGGTGGTGGCAATGCTTTGCTGTCCTGAGAAGTGTCAGTCAATGTCACACGTATCCTGACAAAAGGACTTTTGTGCGTCGCGATATTCAAGTTTCCTGCGGTTCCTCCAGGCCTGCGAAAAATTCTTGCTTTCACAAGTGTTGACGGAGAAGAGTTTTCCTTCTGACAAACAGACAGACATCCTGCACAGAAAGACAGAAAGACAGAGAGAGAGAGAGAGAGAGAGAGAGAGAGAGATGCATGCAGAGAGCGAGGAAAGTGGAGAAGACACACAGGAAAAGAAACGTGTACTGTACACTTTTCACTCGGCACACCTGTGCATGAATCGTGTCTCACACAAACACAAGCTGACCAAATTGACAGGAGGTTGAACCGCCCAGTGAAGGCCTTTATTTGCACCAATCCGTGGTGATCCGGAACACCAGATTGCTCAAATCGAACGACATCTTCATGTGGAAACCTCAACACGATAATCCGCTTGAGAGTCGATTTGGAAGAAGAAACCAGTTTGGCTTCAGCTAAAATTTAATCTCGAAGGCATTACTGGTGCTCTCAGTTGCAAACATAATGAATGGAGTCGTGTCAGCTCTGAATGAACGCTTGGATGCGAACCATTTACAAAGATAAGGATCCTCACCCTGACAACCACATTAGATTTAGGTTTATGTGTTACACTTGCATCAGTACCAGCCCCAGGCACTATTTATCCTTTTGAAGAAACGTTTGAATCCCGCTGGGTTGTTTGGAAGGAAAGCCAAAAACGGGCTGTGAAGAACCAGGTAAAAAGGAGGGTCAACGGCCGAGGCAGCAAAGTCAAAATCCAGGGTTCGGTGTGAGTGGTGAAGACTGTTTCTTTGGATTCAAAGAAGCTTCGGCAAAAGAATACACAAGGAGCAACGTGCATCATTCAACAAAGAGTCCTGCAAACTGCAGGGTTTGGATTCCAGAATATATCTTAAAGTTTGCTTCTGCAGAAACTCCACGGCGTGTCTTCGTCTGCACAGGACCTCAGCGTAGCCATGGCGACTGTTGCTTCGCAACCACGGGTTCTCAAACGCAGCCGAGTGCTTGGTCTCGGGAGTGTGGGGGGAAAGAAGCCTGGTGGGGTGCGGTTATCAAAGCTCTGTCTCAAATAGCAAACCAGTTGGTTAAGCCCAAGAGAGAGACATATTTACCTTGCTCAACGGGTCCTTTCCTCGTTTCGCCCCGCATTCTGCCGAGGCGACGAAGAATTCAAGCACTGTGAAAGAAGCGGTGCATTCTTTCCTCTGCAATGGGTCTGAGAATAAAGACGCAAACGAGTGGAACCTTCCTATGTGGTTGAGAAGAAACACATGAGTGGGCAGAACCTGCTTGTCTGGACTCCAGAACCCCCCAAAATGCACCCCGATCCTGATTTTGTTTCTGGACCAATTCCAACCGAATCCAAGATCATTGGAACTGTTTTTGCAACGCAGCCAGAAACTTGGACGGAAACACACAGCGTTTGTTCTGATGTTTTCTTGGTTGAAAGTCTTGAGACTCCAGAAGACACCAGGTTTTGTGTCCGAGATGATTCCTGCCTGTGTCGAAGCTTGTTGTGCGAAGTCCCTTTAGGGCAAGCACCATGTGGTAGTGCTGTATATGG
>JAAUXT010111517.1_pt1 | contig 10725 bp, 12 predicted proteins | sample 7278171 | NCBI WGS metagenome assembly JAAUXT01 (sample SAMN14350112, study PRJNA611818) | marine sediment metagenome | isolation source: surface marine sediment (1.8m) | place: French Polynesia: Moorea | collected 2018-08 | reverse complement strand
GGGGCCAGACCCACTTTGAAATTTTTTGAAAAATACTGAAAATTCTTATCACCAACTGAACGTTTATAGCGACCACACGCTTTTTATGCGTAGCATTCTTGTTCTCAATGCCTGTGCATTTGCCTCCTAAATCCAGCACCTCCCTGTGAAGAATCCAGAAGTTATTGAATTCCACAATCGTACGGGTGTGATGGCACAAGGTGCATTCCAAATGACAACCTCCAGAAGTGGTGCCAGAAGCAGGCAAGCTTCTGACAGACTGGGGCTTTGTTCCTTTTGTTTTTCCTGCAACAAAAGAAGAGAGGGTCGAAGAGTATCTTCCGATCCAGACTGAGCAATGAGAGTGCGTGAGGTTCTGTCATCAAGGAACAAATTTGATTGAAATGCTACATCCACATTCCCTGACCAACTCGCTCTTGATCACAGACAACCATTCTGTTTTTGTGTACTCATATTTGTTTCCCCTGCCGGTAACAGAGTTGAGGGGCGTACACTATTGGGAAGGGGCAAGCAAAGGTGTGGCCTGTGGAAGTTAACAAACACTGAACTCAAGGCGTCCGGGCGGTCTGAGGCCCAAGGAGCTCGGGGCCCCAAGAATCCACCAGAGAAATCTGAGAGCTTGGTGGGAAGCCATCTTGGGAACACTTCTAAATTATGAGAGTCAATTAGTCGTAATGACTGCTGAGCAGAGAGCGCCTCAAAGGACACATTACACTCCCAACACACTCCAGCTCAACAACAGTTTTTGTTGTGCCGTTTTGGTCGGGACCTCGGCCTTTCCTGATGCGTTTACCACCCCCAGTGGTTCCATCGTGCAACCAAACTTCCATTTGTCACGCCCATTTTGCAAAGTGGGGTGCCCCACGAGTGGTTGTGGTTCCATTTCTGGGTCCATCCTTTGTCTTCGTTGTGTTCTTGGGGTTTTGTCGGGTCAGGCTCAAAAAGTTGAAAACCACATCGAATTGTGAAGTTTCGGTGCACTTACTAACAGCAGCACCGCAGGAGACAGCGCACGAACGCCTCCAAAACATTACAGTCTCCAGCAGCCGCACTTCCGCAGGTTCCAGCACGTACCAGGAAACCATCAATTGAATGATGACTTCACTTCCCCGTGCATGCCGCTCACAGGTGACAAAATTTTCAGCCGCAGAGAAAAGTCAACACTCACACAGGCATTTTGCCTTGTCTTTCACGATTTGCCAAATTCTTTTGTCGGATTCAAATTTGCCTCACGTAGTGTCAGTTCAAAAACTCACTATTCACCTTTGAGTGATTACATCTCCTGACGCACAGACGACAGGTTGGGCGGGTGCCGTGTCTGGCCACATGAAATTTCAAGGCGACAACCATGCACACACCCTCTCCCACCTGGTCTTCAAGTTCGTGTGGTTGTGATCCCAGGGGACACACGCGCAGTTGGACGCGTCTGTGTGCAATGCGCAACGTTCTTGTTGCAGACGTGTACGCTCGTAACTGAACACCCCACAGAATTGGGGGTAAGAAAACACGTTTTCCCGTAGCCATGGAAGCTTGAAACTACGCGAGCTCATTTTTCTAGCTTTCCCTGACTTGCTCAGTTTTGTTCAGAATGCCTTTTCATCAATGGCAGAGTCTGTGCTATACACACGCATGGACAATCAGCATGCCAGTTTTTGGCTCAGTTCCATCAAAAACGTGCATTTTATTTGCTTTTGCACGACATCAATGGCAAAAAGTCACTGCAGAGTCGAAGTGACAGTGATTGGAGTGAAGAAGACGAGCCACTGGGGAAATAATACGCGACCATAAACTCAGCACAAATTGAAGACAAGAGAACACAACACTTCTTGGCTCAATGTCTCGATTTGTCCCGAAGGGGCAACAAACACTTGTTTTGTTGACTGAGTTTGAGACCCATTGCATACAGTGTACTCATGTGCGAATTTCGACTGTGCCCTTGGTGGGTGATCTTGGTTCCTGAAGTCAACGTTCCTTTGCGGTTTCGACCCACTTGTTAGGTTTTGTGCATTCTTGGGTTGACTGAGTGTGAGGCACTGTTGTGTTCGACAGCGTCCTCGGAAGTCCAACCTAGTGGGGTCCTCCAGGCGCTCTTCCGTCTCGAAAAACGGACTGCTTGTTTGTGGTCACACCCGACACGTTCGGCAGCAAAAGTCTTGGAGTTCAACTTCGGGACAGAGCATTGCCACAAACTTTTGTGCCTGAAAAATGATTTCCAGAGAAAAGCGTTTCGTTTCTCTCGATTCGAGGTGTTGGAGCTCGAGGGGCGGCGGGAAACCAGGCTGCGTGTGTCGAGTGGACGCAGAAAATCAGATTAACGGAAATGGCCATTTGTCGTGAGTGACGGGAGGGCACGCGAAGAAGCGGGGCAGATGTGACAGAAATAGCAGCAGCTGTCCGACGCACGCCGGGGACCGTGGCAATCTGTTTCTCACGGGTTGAGGCGGAGACGCGAGTCGGCAAGAATCGTGCTGTACAGCTCTGGGCCTCGGGGAGGTCACGGAGGTGGGAGGTCTGCAACACAGGGAATGTTGACTTAATGCGGCACCAAAAGGTCCATTCCTCCGCAGTTTCTGCAGACGCAACACAGTTTGGTTTCAAGCAGCGCAACTTTTTTGTTCACGGGCCTGCGCTTCCCATTTTTTCAGCAAGAGTGGAATCCACACTCTATCCATTTCAGTTCAACTTGTCAAAAATCTTTGTGGTTCTGTATATTCAAAGTTCCGTCCCAGTTTCTGTGGGCATTTGTGATTCTGATCTTCCCCAGACAGGCGGAACAAGTTTTATTTGGTCCTCAAGTCCACAGTAAATGTGGAAACATGTCTCCTGTTATGAGGGTGAGAGTAAAGCGCGGCTGCTGTATTGGAGATGAGTGTTGCTATCAGCTCCAATAGCGGAGAGGCATGCATCATCATCAGTGGGCTCACCAACTAATGACACCAGCGCCGGACGCGGATTGGCTTCAGTGCTTGGTCGAGAAACATGAATTTTGTGCCATTTTGCCTGGATTTGGCCTTTTCGAATAATATATTCAGTCTTACCAGCAGACAGAAAGGTGAATATGTGATGTGCGTACTGGTGCAGAATGAGGAAGTGGAGTTGGATTGTGAGAAAGGGGCATTCTTTGTGAGAAGACACAATCCCAGTCTTTGGTCTCGGGGAAACTGAGACAGAATTTCGAATCGCTGGCTGAGCCCGGGCTCCTCCGATCCTCCACGGACAGGAAGTCAAACGGAGGCCTGAGATCCGGGGTTCTGCCGATCAATCACGCACGGATCTGCGCTACTCGCCCCTGTGACAGCGTCAACAGGCTGTCAACCTGTATGCCTCCAACACCGTGCGGCATTCCTCCAGAGGCGCCGTCCTGCTTGACAAAGGAGTCGGATTTCTGGACTGTGGGTTCCTCCCCTCCATCAGACTGAGGCGGACCTCGTGATGAGATCAGATGTCTTGTTGAAGTGTTGTGTCACATTACTTTAATTTTCAAAATGTTCCCCCCCCCCCAACAACCGCAAGCAAACCCTGCAAAGTAGCCTTTGTCATCTCGGACACTCGGTGCGGGCCTCGTGCATCTCCGGGAAGACTTCACCTTAAGAGTCGTGCTTGTCTGGATGTGTTGCTTTTCACTCACCTGACAGCAACTGTGTCACAGAAAAACATATCTTCCAAATGGACGTAGTTGCTGTGAATGCTGAAACACTTTCCATGCGAGTGCCATCGAGTGCTTCTTGCACGGTGTTGATTGGGCGGTGAAACTGAATATAAAATCCATAGCCCGCCAGCCTGTCTGACTGTGTGCGGATCCAAAATCGGGACGGCGGAGAACAGATTGGACCGAGAAAACCTGATCAGCCATGCATGACCTGCAACCCAAATCTTGAAAACCAATGTCACACATACAGAAACGGTGATCACTGTTCTCGGTCCTGAACACAAACAACTTTGTCTGAAATCTAGACGATTGTGCCTTGGCAATGAGACTCTCTGACTCTGTCACTGGATTGCATGTCTGGAGGAAACGCAAAACAGATCGCCAACCAAAGAGCAAAACAATGAAGGTTTTGGTTACCGCACGGAAGTCAAACATAGCACGCACATCGTGGGTGTTCTGTGTTGTGTGTGGCTCGAAGGATCCCATTTGCAGGTTTATTCGAACAGAAGAGACCGTAGGGTCTGAGTGGATTTGAAAGCAATGAATCTCAATGCCTGAAAGGACCAGTGAAAATGTCAGGTGCAAATGATCTGCTTATATCAGAACGTCGTGGTTGCAAACCCCTCAGCTTGCATGGCCGAGCAAAGGTTGTCAGTATCAACGCTTTGCAGTTCCTCCTGTGCAAAAGTCACCATTGGAAGGACAATGAAGACTTTTGAGACGAACAATTCAGTTCTGGACAGAAACCAAAGTGACAAAGCGTCAACATACCATTCCAAATCTAATGGCGGCTGAAGCATGGATGGAAAACGAGATGCACGGATTCGTTGCCGAAAAAAACCCACCCAGATCAATTGGAATATTCACCTCTTGACAGCTCCGAATCAACCAGCTGAATGCCTCGCGGCACGTTTGTGCCAACAAGCCTCAGGGCAGGTCTCACAAACCTGTTTTTGTACGAGTCGCAGAAGCGAGACGAATTGGACTGTTTAAGCCGTGGAACCATGCAAGCGTTTCTATCGACAGTCAAGCTAATCTGTGACCAAGCAACTGTCGTGGCTCTTCCTTTGGCTGGCTGAAAGTCATTTTGGGAATTTTCCGTCATCTTGGACCTTGTTGATGTGGGTCAATTTGCCTTTAATGCAAAAATTATGCAGATCAGACTGTTCAATCCACGCAATTCCTTGACCCAGGATCTGCAGGACAGTGTAGATGAACCACCACTTTGTTGTTGGTGCTGCAGGTGGAAATGTTGCGATTTCCCACCTCATCTCAGCGAAAGCATCCACTTGCGGTTTGCAGAGCATTTCTCGTCGGATCGACTGGACTGCTGCAAACTGGGAATCTTTGGTGTGACAACTACTGGCTCAGCAGTTGAGTAGAGAACGTCAAAAACATGAGATTTATTGTGCACTCAGAGAGAAGAAAGCTTCTTCGAGGAAAATCATTGTGGGAGGGTCAGGTCCGACTGATGAAAACTTCAGCCTTGAAATCCCCGAGAATGAAGCGTTGTCACATTTGCTTCAAAAGGCATTTCCTTCTGTGCACTTCGCAGGCTCAGCATTGGATTACCTTGGTTGTGCTGATGTTGTGGTGGATCTCGTCTGCGAGCGTTGGTCGTAAGAGCAACATCACGAAGCGAAGGAAGCACCACGACCTGCCCTGTGGCCTTGTGCCCTTTCCACCCAGAGTACATTTGGTCCCGGGCTTCATGTGGGTCTGGTTCAATGACTCCCATCTCTCCCATCTCTGCGGTCGTGACCCTTCTCCGGGGGCATTTCAACCGTCTCGCCTTGGGATTATCCTGACGGAAATAAAATAATGTGTTTGCATTGAACCAAAAATTCACTCAGTCGACATTCAACATTTGTGGAGTCAAAACAACCACTCGGCACTTTGGCAAAAGCGCACGCAATGCCGGCTGGCCGCGTCGCTCGCTCTCCGGTGCGCGCACCGCGCCCGGTGAGGGTAATCACTCGCTGCACCGACTGATCAAAGCGCAGAGACGGCGATTTCACTGAGCCGAGCCTCGCTCCTTTCAGAAAGACTCCGCAACTGCACTTGAATTACCATGTCAGTCCTCGAGTTTTCCATGGGATTACTTTTGACGGCTTCTTTTCTCACAACAGAACGCTGAACGCAAAACGAGAACACAAAACCAATCGTCTTGACGTCTGAAGCCTCTCAGAGGGACAAGTGATGGTGATGGTAGATCCATGCAGAGCCATCCTGGTTGCGATCATGTGAAGCAAGCAAACGCAAGAAAAGCGGCCAGTCTTCCAGGTTCCTTGCTGAAACGGTAACGTCTTCGGCTTCTCATTTTCAAACTGAAACAAAAGAAGGGATACGAGGACCGTCGCTTGGAAACCTGTCAGACTGACGGAGGAGAAGGACATTTTTACGGTTTCCCTGCGGCAGAAATGGAGCTCCAGGGAAACGCAGAAATGTTACTTAACGTTGCACTTTTGTGCAAAACAGAAGGAAAACAGAATCTACTCAGGCAACAGATAAGGCAAGTGGCTGGTGCACGGCAGATGCCAGAGAAAACACAAATTGACGCTCGCAACTGCAAGACAAACGCCATTTCGTGAATGAAAACCACAAACTGAAAAAGCCACAGGTGGAGCTGTCCGCCAAAACCTGCATGCGCTCTGCACACAACACACTTTCACAATGGTGAGATCATGAATGTCAAAAACTTCGAATTTTCTGACGCACACAAACGCAGTGTCAGTCAGCACATCAGGGGAAAGACTTTTTGCGTCATCTTGTTGTGGGTGTCGGCAGTCCTGCGGACAAAACGATCAACTCAGCCAGCCGTTTCCAAAGAGGGACTCAGCAAGCAGTGAATGCAGAGAAGACGACGGAGATGGGTTTAGTCAGCAATAACTGCGCCAACACTCGGAATGGGATTTTGCCTCAAATGGAAACACGCTTTTTGTTGTTTGATCAAAATAGTTAAATTCGCAAGAGGCTGGTCTGAAAGGCAGAAGCAAGTCTTTGATGAGGTCTGTCCGCTGAAGATTGGAACATGGACAAGCGCGCCCACAGCCGTGAAATTGGGGGTCACAGGATTGTCACCCAGCCGCACATGTCTGTCGACTCGGTGTGTGTGTGTGTGTGTGTGTGTGTGTGTGTGTGTGTGTGTGTGTGTGTGTGTGTGTGTGTGCGTGTGTGGACACAAAACGTGCCTTGCGCAGAATCGCTTGCACATGTACTGGACTCCGGACCCTGCTTTGGCAGGTTGCACTGTGCTGGAGCAGACACGCTCTCAGCGTGTCTTCCCCAGAACGTCGTGGTTGTTGACGCTGCAGCTCTTCATATCAGAAAACCGCAGGCAGCCACCCCCGTGTTTTTGCTTCGTCAACTGTGTGATTCTCACTGAAAGGCATCGTCTCCAGCTCTCTCCGCAAGGCTATCAACGAGTATTGAATTGCTCTGCTTCCCTTTTACCTCCTTCGCTGCGCATGCATTCCCATTTTCCTGTTGTGCTGTTTCTTGCTTCTTGATGCTTGGGTTGAACAAACATAAGAGAGCACGGAGTTTGAAGCAAGGACATACCAGTTTCTGGAACAAGGGTAAAAGCTGATACAGAAGATCCACAGCAGTGGCAGTTCCAAGTTGAAGGTCGTGTCCAGAAGAAAAGACCACGACCGGAAGTTCTCACTGAAAGTACACGCGGCGCACTTTGTTTTGTGTCCTGCATCTTCGGTGGCGTCGTGACTGCAACTGGCGCAATGAAGCGCAGTCATCCTCCAAGAAGCGCGACACGCGTTCTCTGCGTGTGGAAAGCAGTAGCAGGCGAGGACCAACAATAACGGCTGAGAACTTCAAAACTGCCAAACAGACAAGTGTCTTTCTAGAAATAGTGATCTCAACTGAATCATCCAAGATCCACCTCTGGTCCAGGTTTGAACGTGAACTGATCAATGCGTGACCCGCTTGGCAGCCGCATGACACGCAACGGAAGAACCAAAAGGCGAGGCAGGAAGTCAGCCGGTCAGACTGTGCCAGAAAATTATAGAACCTGGAAGCAGGAAACGACTCGCAAAAACTGTTGATTTTTCGCGAACGGGTTTGCCAATGACGTCCTGTTGGTTCCTGGGCCTGTTTTCAGCACCTTCAAGTGTTTTCAGGAGAAAGCAGAGCAAAGCACGCGTGGTTCTGGCGGTTGGAGAGCCTCGTGTCTCCTGCAATTGGCAATTGACAACAATTGACCAGAGAATTTTGTAACACAATTTGGCGCATCTTAGCACTTGGTAAAACACTTCAGAGACGTCCAGCGTCTGTTTCTTTCGGATGTCTGTCACCCCGATGACCATCCACCTTAACATCGAAATCATATCACTCCTGAAGGACATTCACAGGTTCCGTCACCCTGCAGGACATGCGCTCCAGGCGCGTGCGCTCTCCGAGACGCGCGGCTCTTCAAAACGTTTTGCATTGTTGTTTTCCACGAGCCTTCACCATTTCCACACGACGACAATCTCGCATTCTGCATCGTCGGGTTCATCTTCCAGATGAAAATCACAGAGGACAACTACAAGAAGTGGCAGCCCACCACCGCCGCCGCCCCCACGCAAGGGAGGCCAAGCAGTGAGATGACGCAGTCTTATCGCTGTTGCTGCTGACGCCCAGCAGATGGTGATGCGAAGTGACGCGCATCCCGGGGCTGCGCGCGTCGCCCTGAGCGGACGCGATTAGCGGAACGCGAGACGCGATTACGACGAGGCGGAGGGCGTCTGTAATTGGATGAAGCGGGATTAGTCCCGGCGCGTCCGCTGATAATGAGAAAACTCGGCGGGAAAACTAGGGCTTTGTGCGAGGCTCTCTTTTCCAGCGTATCCACGACTCATAAACACAGCTATTGTTTGCCAGTGTGAAAGGAAGAAGGTGAAGTCAGCAGACACTGATGGGGTATCGTCCGCTCTTCTTGAAGACACGACAGCTGTGAGCAAAAATGCCGCCGACACCCGGATCCGTAGTCTGGCGTGAATTGTGTGAGATCGTTGCCTTCTCTTTGGCTGAAGCACCTCAACACGAAACAATGTGTCAACACCCAAGTCTGCTGCCACCTGGACAGAAGTGGCGTCAGCCAAAGCAACCCAGCAGCTGTGGTCTGTGCCTTGAAAACACAGGACATATCACCCAAGTTCTCTTCGTCCGATTCCTCAGGTCACCTCTCAAATTTCCAAGTCGCCAGAGAATCTCGGGAATAAAAGGAACTGGCGCCCGAATTCTAAGAGAGCCAACTCTGGTATGCCAGAGTCCACGACAGTTTATCCTGCATCTATTTTTTTCGTACAGCCTTCACAGAGCTGCTGTGTTCAGAAGCCACGAAAGCGGAAAAGGGAAAATGGAAATAAATCTGCGGCGGGTCCGTGTCACGTCGGGCTCCCCTGAGAGCAATTGCGGCACCTCCAGGTTCTCTGTCCCATCTCTCTCCTGAGCGCTCTGGATGTCCGCTCTTCTGCTCGGCTCAAAGTTGAAGGCCTTTGGCTTGCTGTGTTGTTCGGGCTGTCTGTCTCATTTCTTCTGATTTCAGATATCCACCTCGACGATTTGCGAAAAAATGGACCAAAGGACAAAAAGAGTTGATGCAGGGAAGGTCTGAGTGAAACAAGGCTGCAGGCTGTTTTGAGGCTGAGGGCCTTGTTCCCTTGACAGCAGTTGGCCACACCACATTTTGTTTCCAATATTCGAATCCCAAGCTCATATCCCGCCCACTTCCAACCTCCATTCCTTTTCTAAGGCCTGTTTGTGTGCCTCTCCTTGCCTTGCATTCGGGTTGTTTTGTGCTGTCTCCCTGCCGGGGTACTTTCTCCACTCCTCCGTCTCCCGTCACCACCGAGAGGTTGTACAACTGTGCCTCAATTGACCTATTTTCGTTTATTGCCCCCACGCACTGCAGTCGTTGAACTCATCCATCTGCTCCGTGGTGAAGGGCAAGGAGAAGATTGCTGATGATTTCTCCCAAATCAGGCAACAAGGCCCTGGGCTTTGGAACGAAAATAGGATCCATCTTCTTCTCTTCTTTGAATTTGGCAAAGACGGGGCAAACAGCCTTCATTTTGTTGGGCGGCAATGGCCTCCGCAGCTGGTAATTTGCCTCTGTCTGCCGCTCCAATTGGGACCGATCTTCATCAAGGCCAGCCAGGTTTTGTCTGCATCTCGAGCTGCGGGACTCAGGAGATCAGTTCGACCTGAGCTGACCTGTGTTCTCGCTGAACAAGTCCGTCTGCTGATCTGTGGATGGGTGCTGTCGTCTGACCCTGAGAAGTGAGCCTGGATAGCTTGGCCATTACCTGCACCTTAGGGTTCCCAATCCCTCCCGAGCCTCTGCGTGCAGCTGGACGGACGGAAAAAACACATTAGACCGAGGATAAGTGCACGAAGTCCCCACGCATTTCCCCATCATCGGTCAGTAATGAGCCCAGCGAAACCGACAAGGAGCTCAGATATTTGCTCTGAAGTGGGAAAATGCGTGGTCCACGGAGCAACTGGCCATCAAGTTTCGTTGACTCCCGAAGCAGTTGGCAGCATCTCTCGTCGGACCTGAAGACGCGGGGGATTACAGCCTGGTCTGCACTGACCTTCAATTTAGTGAGTGGTGCGTAGATGCCGCCGAGCCCGAGGCATTCCGTGAGGCAGCACAGACAGCGTGATGACAAGTCAGTGGAAACGTACGGGTGAACCTCACTGATGGTTCGTTGGTCCTGCTGTCAGTGCAGAGGACGGAGTTGGCCTATCTGTGACCTGTTGTCTGCGGGAAACTCACTGTCTGCTCAATGTTGTCAATGTGTGTCTTCACTGCATGACGCTGTCTTCCATTCAGACCGTCCATGTTCAGCCGAACAAGGAGAGGCTGAAAGAAATCGTGTTTATGAGATGATGCGGAACTGCAGACGGACCCTGGAAAACGATGAGGGTGGTCCGCTCAATCGGGTGTGTGATGCGTCGCATCACAGACATAGATAGATAGATAGATAGATAGATAGATAGATAGATAGATAGATAGATAGATAGATAGATAGATAGATAGATAGATAGATAGATAGATAGATAGATAGATAGAT
>JAAUXT010097816.1_pt1 | contig 10725 bp, 8 predicted proteins | sample 7278171 | NCBI WGS metagenome assembly JAAUXT01 (sample SAMN14350112, study PRJNA611818) | marine sediment metagenome | isolation source: surface marine sediment (1.8m) | place: French Polynesia: Moorea | collected 2018-08 | reverse complement strand
CCCTGGAGCCCTGACCCTGCTGGAGCCCTAGATCCCTGACCCTGCAGCAGCCCCTGGATCCCTGACCCTGCTGGAGCCCTTGGATCCCTGACCCTGCAGCAGCCCCTGGATCCCTGATCCTGCAGCAGCCCCTGGATCCCTGACCTCACAGGATCTCCTGGAGCCCTGACCTCACAGGAACTCCTGGATCCCTGACCCTGCTGGAGCTCCTGATCCCCCAGCCTACAACAACCTCTGATCCTGCATCAGGCCATAGATCCCTGACCCTGCATCAGCATCTGGATCCCTGACCCTGCATCAACCTCTAGATCCTGACCCCACCAAAACAAGTTGCTCCTGATGTTACCCCTGGTTCCTGCTCTCCCAGCATCGTCTGGCTCCCGACTCTCTCGGGCTCCTATTGGCTCCTCACATCACGTGATTTGATTTCACATTGATCGTCTTTTCACCAGTCGAATCACGAGAAACAATCGCATCTCAATTCGAATTCAACTTCAATCAGCGCTGTGTTCCACAGACAGACATCATTTAAATTGATCAAAGCGGCGTTGACGCCATGAATACCAGATGCACGATCTGCATTTCATTTTCTCTCACAGCGACGCGACAGGGTCAGTCGACGATGGCGTCTCCGTTCACGTTGCTCGGCGACAGCGTCCTGTGCTCCTTGTACAGCTCGGAGGAAGCGTGTTCAGCCGGGGCTTGGTTCACGCGAGAAGCGTCATGCCTTGCGCCGTAAGAACCAACTTCAGGTCGTAGTTTTCAGGCTTGTTGCTAGCCAACGCCAGTTCAATTGCGCAAGGACGCAACGCCTGACGTGGGGACACGACGTATGGCGTGGGGACGTCACACATGACGTGGGGACGCAACGCATGACGTGGGGACGCAACTCGTGACATGAGGATGCAACGCATGACGTAGGGACGTGACGCGTGACGTCACGTATGACGTGGGACGCGACGCATGACGCAGGGACGTGACGCGTGACGTCATGTATGACGTGGGACGCGACGCATGACGTAGAGACCCGACGCAGGGACGCAACGCTACCGCAGCGTGATGTGAACCCTTCCTTCGTGTCCGCGCCTCACCCCTTTCACCAGACCCCCCCCCACTTCCGGTCTCCACTTGATCACGTGACTTCGTCCCCGATCCTGAACCCTCATTCCTACACAGCGCGGTGTCCGGCCCTAATGAGCCGAACAAAGCACGAAATCTGGTTCCAGAGCCGCGGGCATTACCCATGGAGATTGAATCTCCGTGGTCAAGGTGCCTGTGCAGAGGTCACGAACAAAGCAGTTTGGGTGGATTCACACTGGGGAGTTTCAGCATGACGCCACGTAGCCACGAAACGTGCACGTGACAAGTAGCTGATACAACTGCCCGGTTCTGAAGAATCCAGAGGTGTGACAAAAATTCATGTTGTATCAAGACCTCCTTGTTCGGTTTTAGCTGCTTGTTCACAGGAACATTGTGATGTGAGGAAAAAAGGAACATAAAAACTGAATTGAGCTGCAGAAGGTTCGTGTGTTCTGGTCACTCCCAACGCCACGTGGTCAGAAGTCGGCCCTTTTCTGCGCATGCGCAAAGCGCCTTCCTGCACAGCAAATCACGTGTTCTGACGCTGAGAACGCAAAGTTCCAGCGCTGAGCGCGACACTTCCGTCCCACAACATTCTTCACAAATTAACGCCAATAACAGACTGGCGCGAAGTGATGATTGCCCCGGTAACGACCGTTCCCCTGGTAACGAGCCTCATCAACCCCTAATTGTCTCCACGTCTCTAATTGGCTCGATCAGACGCGTCGGATGCGCAGCGATGTAAACAGCTGTGCGCACCTGTTGCCCATTCAAAATCCAGGCCCGCTTCACGCTGAGCGGGTCACGTGTGACTTTCCTGGGCACACGACGCGTAGAAGCAACGCATGACGCGTGGACTGTGAAACAGGCCGAGATATTATGAGGCTCATTTGCGCCTTGCTGTATGCAGAAATCCTGCTGGAGAAATGCCAACGAGCAACACAGACGCGCGCACAAGTGCGTTCGGCTTGTTGTCCACACCAACCAAGACGGGCAAACGTGTGGAGCAAGGTTCACACGCACGCATACCAACACACGCACGCATACCAACACACGCACGCACACACAGTCACACCCTACGACGCACGCACGCACACACACGCTCACGCACCCCATCCACACACACACACACACACTACAACCTTTTTTGACCCGCACACATTCGTACTGCACACACACTCGCACACGCACACACACGCACCCCCTCCCCAGGTGACGGGCTCCCGAACAGCTGCTGCGCCACGTGTATCGACGGCCCCGGTGCTGACAGGCCGCGATTCGGGCGAAGCTGCCGGAACTTCCAGGAATTCCCCGGCCCTTTCTCAGTTCCCCGGCCCTTTCTCTGCCGCAGGTGTCATAAACATCACGCCTCAAGCAGCACCGCCCAATTCTGGCTCGGTCACCCAGATCGCATTGGGTGCGACGCAACGCCGCGTCCCCTGCGCAATAGGGACTTCAAGCAAACTCCTTGTGCCACGCGCCACGTCCACGTGGTCTTCGGTGCCGATCGTTGGTGAAGGTTCTCCGATTTGCACTGAACCCCAACAGAAACAGAGATGTCTTGTCACTTGGCAGCGTGAAAACAAACAGCCATTGTCACGTTAAAATTGACGTCAAAAGTGACGTTCACGATGCTGTTTGAGATGTGACGGAGCACCCGACTCAAACTCGCTGTCCAGCTGATCGGGGACTGCGTCGTCCCTTCGCTCCCTCACAACAGGGACGCATCACGTGACGCACCCAGGTCTCGGTCACGTGGTCTCGGTCACGTGGTCTCGGTCACGTGGACCAGAGGGAGATAGATCCTCCATTATTTATCCCGGACCCGGAGTAGCTCTTCTCACCCACCATGATAACTGCTGCAATCAATTACAGCAGGAAGAGGCCGTCCGTCCGGTTCAGCTGAGAAGGCCTCAGTAGGGAGGTAAAGCACGTCAGACGCGCGCACACGTGTGCGTCAGGTGAAGGCAGGCACTGTGTGACGTGCGCGTGTGCGTGCGCAGGCGTGCGTGTCATGCGCAACGGGCTCTTGTATTGCTGTATTCTCCACTACTATGTTGCACGTCAGACGCGAGCACACGTGTGCGTCAGGTACAGGCAGGCGTGGTGCGACGTGCGTGTGTGCATGCGCATGCGTGCGTGTGATGCGCAACGGGCACTTCATGTGTCGCCGCGCTACAGCCATCACGTTTTGCAGAAGACGCACGTGCGTGAAAGCGGAGTTCCTTGCGCCTGCGCGAAGCCTGCGCAAAGTCTGCGTGAAGCCGGTGTCACGGCGCGATTACCACGGCTCAACGTTATGGAGCCTGACAGCGGCCCGAGGGCCCCTCACGCCACGTCACGTCACGGCACGGGGCCGGCTTCACACGGGACGCGTCGCGCTCCGAGCTTCTCTGTGCGGCTCAACACACACACACACACTCACACACACACACACACACACACACACACACACACACACACCAAACTCTTCCCCCACCCATCCAGGCCGCCCCGCTCCGCAGCGCAGCCGCCCTTCAGCGAAACGCGCGTAAGTGGATAAACACTTCTCCCGTGGGACCGCGCGGCGGCGGCCCGGCCCGTGCGCGCGGCGTGCGCGGCGGCGGCGGCGGCGGCGGCGGCGTATTGACCCGACCACGGCCGCGCAATTAACGCTCTTACCCGACTGACAGCGCCTTGAAATGGAAACCCACAAAAATCCATACTCTCCGCATGCAAGGCAAAATTCGGTGAAATGCGAGCACGCGAGATTCATGACTCGGCTGGTTGTTTTTTTTTGCCCGTGGGTGCGAACATGTGATGCGTTGCGAGGCAACATTGCGGGAGGATTCAATACAACGCCCAACGCCCAAACCCTGAATTCACCAGACAAGATAGTGCGCTGGTGAGTACCCAGTTCTGGGTAGCGCGCTGGTGCGAAACCAGCTTGGGTATGCACGAGGTCAGTGTGAATGAACAGGGCTCTGGGGCCCCGGCTCCAGGCATCACGGTCCCGGCGGGCGACGCTGCCCTCTGCCCGGCGGAGACGCGCCTCGCGTCCCCGGGAGCGCGCGGGTCACTCGGGTCCTCGACGCGGGGTCGCCCGGGAAACCGAGCCGGACAGATTGGACCCGTGACTCCACTTGACAAGTACAGCGAGAACCGAACAAAGAGCCGAACGGTCTCAAAGGCGACGGATTCGATTGAGGGTTTTCACATTGGTGACGCGGCGACAAAAAGCTTACCGCGCGCGTCAAATTATCGGTCCAGACCAATCACAAATTTTTGACGCGGGCGTCAAATTTTTGTCGCTGCGTCACCGATGTGAAAACCCTTATTCAGTCCTTCAGTTCGGGGTGGAACTGCACCCTGCGCCCTGCGCAGTCAGATCAAGTCAGTTTTCCCCACAAATTTTCTCCGTGGTTTGAATCAGGCAGCACCAAAAGAGACCTCCTCGACCAAGTCCCTCACCGCCCCAACAGTTCCGTCCCACGGCTGGAACACAGGAATCCATCTGTCAGGTCCAAATACAGGGAACCCGGGTTGTCAGACCAGCTCCACACTTGTTGAGGTGTTTTCATACAGGCGGCACGGCACAGGGATCCAAAGCAAGGAGTCTCCGTGCAACAATCGTGATTTCTCAGATGAAACTATCTCTTTGCATCTCTATGAGTTCATCGATTCTGCATCCCTCATCCCTGGATGGCGGAAAGTGAACAATACGTAATAGATACAGAACGACGACGAGACGGTCGAGTGGAGTTCTGTATCTGTCGTACACCGCAATGTGCAGTTTCTGGAACGTCTTTTTGTGCAGTTTTTTTTACTGTGCAGTTGACCCACTGAGTATCAAAATCGTTGTGGTCGCTCAATTCATCCTCGAAGTCAGTTTGTCAGTGGCGTTGTGTGAGTGTGCTTCTTCTGTTTGAATGGCGGAAATCCCAGACTTCAACCTCAACTATGAGGGGATGTTTGGCTCTGTCGACAAGAGTAGTGACTGTTCTGATCCTGAACTTGAGGATACTGTTGTTGGAGACACGGATTTCGGTGAAGAAAGAAGCCCTTTGAATGAAACATTGGCGGACATCACGTTTGATCCAGTCAGAAGGTGAGTGACAAAAACATGTCTCTTGTCTTTTCCGGGGGTGTCTGCTCCTAATGAAAATAAATGTATGACAGTCAAATTTCATGAAAGCGTAGTGTGCATTACTGTCTTGCTGCCTGTCAACTTTTTTCCGGTTCAACATGACTGTTTCAATTTGCAGTGGGGGTGATACTTCAATGCAGCAGTTGGCGACTGACAGCGGTCATGATGAAGGGGTGCTTGTGTTCGACACCACTCTTCTTTGGTAAGTGCAATTTATTTGGAGGGATTTATCGGATCTTTTGGTCGGTTGTTTGGAAGGAAATTTCTTGGTGGAACTATGAGCAAAAAGTCCTTCTGTTTGGCTCTTCAGTGATGACTACAAAGAGGGCTTTGCTACCTTTGATGCTGAGGTTGCAGTCGGGTCCCAAGACAACTCTTCGTGGTTCAAGAAACCAACTGATGATGACACTCTCAAACTGCTCTCAACAAAGACTTTCGCTCAGAACACTGAGAAAAAAATGTTGTGGGCAGTAACTTTGTATCGGGAATGGTGGTACTGACGCTGCTCACAACCTGCTTGTCCTCCTCAAATTTGCTGGTCAAATATTGAGAAGCCAGACTGTCTGCATCTGACCAACTTTCAGAATGCTCTTTGCAGTTTTGTTAATGAAGTCCGAAGGAAGGACCAGAAAGAATTTCCGGGTGAAACCTTGAAGCAAATTGTGATAATGTTGCAACTCTATTTGGAGAAGCAGGGTTTCTGTTACAAATTGATCGACGACCCTCTCATGAGCAAATTTCGAAACATGCTTGATAACTTGATGAAAAAGTGTGCCGCCGATGGCCTGGGTCACAGAGACAGTTCCTTGTCGATTGACTTGGATGATGAGAATATTCTGTGGGAGAAGAACATTCTGGGCAACTCAGATGCAGACCAGTTGCGAGACACTGTATTCTATCTTCTGGGCATCAACTTTGCACTGCGCGGAGGAGAGGAACATAAAAATCTCTGTGCACCCGGACACAATCCCCAACTGACTTTGGGCAAGGACAGAGCGCATGAACGCTTCTTGCAGTACAAAGAAGATGTGAAAGGAAAGACTCATCAGGGGGGCCTGTCATCCAAAATCAAGCCCAGGACCCTCAAGGTCTACGGTTCCTCAAATCCAAGCCGGAATGTAGTGAATTTGTTTGCGCAGTACACAAGGTTGTTGCCCACAGAGTCAAAGAATCCAAGTCTGTACAAGTATTCTTTGCCGACATCAAAACAAACAGCGTGTCAATGGTACTCAGACAGACCAATTGGGGTGAACCAACTGAAGAAAGTGGTGAAGAATTTGATGACCAAAGCTGGGTTGGAGGGCAAATATACCAACCACTCGTTGAGAGCCACTTGTGCCACCCACATGTTCGAGGCAGGTGTGGATGAGCAACTCATAAAAACCTTCACCGGTCACAAATCGGACGCTGTCTGTGATTACAAACGTGTCAGTGACAACCTTCTCCGAAAGGCCAGCAGCACTGTTTCAACTCCCCCGAAAGATGACTCAAATTTGAGTAACACTGATGAACTGCCTTCTTTGGAAATGCTCAAAAAGAAGAAACCAAAAAGTGAAAACATTGACCCAGAAGACGTCCAATTCGTGGACGAGGTGATGTCTGTTCCACGTGCGCACAAAAGGCCCTGCCCACTCACAGGCAGTGACACAGCTTGTACCAGTTTGTGCAAAGTTCTCAAACAAATCGACAACCATGTCGACCAGAAAGGCAAAGAAATGCAATTCAGTCTGAAGTTTGAAATGTCCAACAAAAAGTAACAACCCATCCGTAAACGTCTCACTGTTATGTTTGAATGAATGCGCTGTTCTCGACTGACCATGTTGTTTGATGTCTTACCAAAATATTGTCGACCAATAAAAGGTTTGTCGACCTCGACGACCACTTATAGAACTCTAAACAGTTCATTCCGGATGGTTACAGAACGCGTGAAACAAAAGAAAACAGTTCCAGAAACTGCGAGCGTGGTGTACTCGACGAGACAGCGACTGCGATCAAAAATAGACGCGACTCCAGCAGTGGCGTCTGAACGACGTCGCGTCTCCAGATGAAAGACGCGCACTACGTCGGGCTAATGAGTGCAACAAACCTGCGCACGCGCACCTGCCGCTGCTGACATGCGCACCGCCGCGTCACCTTTTCGCACTCGCGGCTGGGTGCGATGCTGACGCACGTTTCGCGTGACAGAACGAAATTTGTGTTTGGGGTAGATGAGGTGGTCCCGAGTCCAGATGTGTCCTCCCCATCTGAACACATTTTTTTTTTGAATGAAAATTTCTTCCAATGGGCCGAATCGCGCTTTGTTGGACAATGATCAGGGACGAGTGGTGCAGCCAATCCGAGCTTCGGTTCACCCCTCATTCACACCGCATGCGCCAGCGCATGCGCACACCATGACACAGCGTACCATGGTCACAGCGCACCACATCAGGTTTCACCTGCACAGTGGTATGGTGAAGAGGTGTGCATAGCTGTGATCACACTGATTGCTTACATTGCACCACCATGATCATGAATGGGTTCCAACCGCAACTATGTGCCAGCACAGCACGTGATGCGTGGTGCCCTCGGTGTGAACGAAAGGGTCACACTGTTTGGCGCAAGTCTACGAGCGTTGCGCCGTCCATGACGTGTGGCGCGGCGTCTGGCGTGACGGGAACACGTCGCGTGCTCCACGTAGCCCCGTCGCTTCCAGAACAGAAACGCAACGCGCTGACTCTCACGTCACGGGTGAAATTCACGCGCGGCGTCTGGCGTGACGGGACACGACGCGTGGTCCACGTAGCCCTGACCCTCCCAGTGTGACTGGCGTTGACTTGGAACAGGAACGCAACGCTGTCATGTCAGGAGCGAACTTCACACAGATCTGTCTCTGGCTCCTCCAGCCTGCACAGCCACAAACATTGCAACAGTTACAAGTCTGCTCTCAGTGACATGCAAAAACTCAGAGAGACAGAGGGAGAGAGGGAGAGAGAGAGAGAGAGAGAGAGAGGAGAGAGAGGGGGGAGAGGATAGAGGGGGAGAGACAGAAAGAGAAAGAGAGAAGAGAAGAGAAGAGGAAGTAGGGGGCAGGAAAGAGAGAAGAGAGAGAGAGATAAAAGAGAGAGAGAGAGAAGCAGAGAGAGGGAGAGAGAGAGAGTCAGGTGGAGCTCGCGCTGATTGAATCTCTGGACTTCATTCCTCCTCGTGTCGCGGCCGGGATTCATTAGATTGAGGAGAAAATGGACCTTTCTCCGCGTCGCTCTGCAAAGGTCACATATTGTGTGTGATGAAGTGGGCGAAAATAGATTACGGCGTGGACAGTGCGAATTTCTCCCTCCATTGCACCCGCGGCCCTATCTCCTTTGCAGTAATCCCCGCAAATGCTGATAAAACTTCCATTTCTCAGATACCATCGAAAAAGGCTGTTTTTCTGCGACGATGCTGACGCAAAACGAAGTTCCGGAGGCTCCAGGCACCAATAGGGACTTTTAGATGCTTTACGTGGCCCGTGAAACGCTCTACGTCGCGTAAAATCGGGACTCGACGTCACTACCAGATCCACGCCCAACGTGAGGCGTAGAAATGACACGTTCCTGAGTGACGCACATCGCACAGCTAAAAGTCCCTGTTGTGTCGGGTCAATGCTCGGAGTTCACGCCGACTACGTCATGCGTCACATCCCTGAAGGAGCGACGCCACTGCGTTAACCACTCAGCCCCGGGCGTCGCATTTGATCTCGTCTCAGAATCGTGCTGTGGCCAATTCCAGCCACTTTCCCCCCGAGTTTGCGTGTTTCGCGTCGCGAGTTGGCGCTGCTCCAGCACAATTTGGCAGACCGAGGTTCGTGGATAGATCCACTCAACAGAACCACGCGTCGCCTTCGCAATGGCGCAGGAGACAGACACAGGTAAAATGTGTGACAAGCCTCGGCAGCACGTACGACAGGGACGGGTGTTTCGTCGCTGTTACGAGCTGAGCTCCAGTCGTGCTGTGCGTACAAGCGCACCCGGGGAACGAACGAACAGGAAATGCAACTGGTTCCATCTCAACACACAGGCAGGCAAGGACATCCTCACGCACACTCACACCTCACAAACACGCACGCACACGCACGCACGCAGACACATACCCATGCACACACAAGTGTACACATACATACACACACACACACAGACACACAGACACACACACACACATACACACACACACACGATTGTGGACTGTTGTCAATCAGTCGAAGCTCACTTCTTCGTCAAGGAAGAAACCAAACGAAAACGCAATCCCCAAACCTCCCTCACCCCTCCCCCCCCCCACCCCAAGGAAATCACGCGCCGGTGTAATGGGCGTCCGCGGCGTGTTCCGGCGGCGCTGAGAGGTGTTCCTCGTCCTCAACACAGGTAAGAAGCTCGTGGGCAAACCAATCCCGCCCCGCAGAGAGGCCCTCCCGGTGTGTACTGAGGAGGCGTCCCGTCCAAGAGCGGCCCTGTGTAACGAAATGGACAGGCATCCCAAACGGGTGTCTGGCCATTTCAATTCTCACCTGAAGTGGCCAGACACACATCAAGCCTTCGAGTGGCCTGTGTGAACTGATCTCAATGTATGAATGCAATGGCCAGACACCTGTGTCAAATGTATGAATGCAATGGCCAGACACCTGTGTCAACTGACATGAAGTGTGTGTGAGTTGAAATGAGGAGGCAGAGGTAGTGGGCAGGAGCTGATGGGAGCAAGAGTTTGAGCCCATGGCCAGACCATCACAGCCTTCACCCCGTGTCAAAAATTTTGGGTGTCTCCTCATTTCGTTCCACCTGTCCTTGTTCCGAGGCGTCGCACACACTCCGTCAGAGAGGCCCAGGGCCCAGAGCGGGGACCCGTGCGCGAGGGAAAGAACCGGGACCCCGCGAAGACGCCGCGTCGCGATTGATGACGACGTCGTGACGTGCCTGGATGCTTTGAGCGTTCCGTCGCCATGGTGACCCAGTTAACGAGACTCAATACAACAGCGCGTGCCCCGGTTCCCTGTTCCTTCTGCCTGTGAAGATGGGGAACAATGACCCTGTGAGGCAAACGACGCAGGCCCATGGGAACAGTGGATGTGTCACGCACTGCGTCCCTGCACGAGTCAATAGCGAAGTTCCACAAGTCCCTGCGATGGCAGGATAAAAGGCTCCAATGCAGAAGTTGCAGTTGTCGGCTCAGAACGAGGGCAGAATTCTCTCTCTGTAGCACGCGGTGCAAGAGTGACATAATGCACACACCACGCCCTCGTAGTGTCAACCGTCGCTGTAGAATCCACCACACCCCTCCAGGTGTGAACCCACTTCACCATCCCAGTGTGAATCACCAACTGCATGTGTCACCCTTCCAGTGTGAAACCCAGTGTGAACCTTCCCAGTTTGAATCCCTCCCAGTGTGAACCCTCCTGGTGTGAAGCCCCCTGTCTGGGGGGGGGGGGGGGGGGGGGGGGGGGGGGGGGGGGGGGGGGGGGGGGGGGGGGGGGGGGGGGGGGGGGGGGGGGGGGGGGGGGGGGGGGGGGGGGG
>JAAUXT010033847.1_pt1 | contig 10725 bp, 11 predicted proteins | sample 7278171 | NCBI WGS metagenome assembly JAAUXT01 (sample SAMN14350112, study PRJNA611818) | marine sediment metagenome | isolation source: surface marine sediment (1.8m) | place: French Polynesia: Moorea | collected 2018-08 | reverse complement strand
TCAACACACACACCAACTGGATGAGGAAAAACAGCTTCATTTCGACTGAACATCTGCAACAGAACCAAAGCGCCAAAAGTTGGGGACACCCCTGGAGAATCCCAACTGCCCCATCCTGGATCAGCCCGTCCAGCCACTGAACGTCTTTTGGATCCAGAGGCCAGGAGGGGCACCCCACCCGGGGGGACAGGGCACCCCGCAACTCGTCCAGTGTGTGTGAGTACATAGAAAAAGCCTGAGATCCATCCAGTGGACGCGACAGGTGCGTTGCGGGGCGCCCCGTCCCCCCGGGCGGGGCGCCCCGCCCGGCCTCAGTGTGTCCGCGCCCTGAAGCCTGTGTCGCCCTTGTGCTTTGAAAATGTGGCCTGGCACACCATCCAGAATAAAGTCAGGACAGAGACAATGACGCCGATGCCTCTTGGAGAAGTCGTCAGTGCTGAACACTCGTGTTCTCTCACGTGTGTGCTGTCCCTCAAATTAGAGAATGAACAATTGGGTTCGGACTTGTGGCCAGAAGAGGGATGGAAGGGAAGAGCGAGGGCCAATGACAGGGTGTGTGTACAGGATGTTCGGTCAGACAGACAGAATGCAAAAAAGCGATTTCCCACAGAAGCTTCATTGCTTCTGGTTTGTTCTTTTCTGAGTATTATCATGGGATACACAAGTGAATAAAATGTTGATGACAGACTGACAAGTGGACTTTCACAAGTGAACCAATTGACAACTTTCCGTTGGAGGGAACCTGGAAAAACAGACGCAGCCTTCCCACAAGGTGGAAGAGCCTCACGTTCTTGCCAAACAGTCGTGTCAACCTCCGAAGCAGCTCAATATAGACTCGGGTCAGTTTCTGAGCGAAGCTTGCACACAACAACAAGTCGTGTTGACATTCCCCGACATTGTTCACCGGAAGCATTTGGCAACAAAGTCATCTGCTCTTCACAAAGCTACCTCCTTTGTAGATCTCCTACGTGCGCGACAGTCTCGCTCCAGTCCCATTTGGGATTTTCAATCCTGTTTGCAAAGCGCACTGGAAGGCCTAATCACATTCACTTCTTGCCACTAGTACATAATTGATTTGTTTGATTGTCGTTGCGATATATTTTTTCAATTTATCCTGGGCTCCCCGTGGGCCAAACGTGCTTTCATCACCTGTCGTTGTACATTCTGTGCTTTCTTGCCTGAATTTTAGAGCTCCTATATTCGCCGTCCCTTTGAAGGAAACGTTACAAGGCTGCATTGTGAGCAAGTTCTCTGGCTGCTCGTTGTCTTGCGGAACAACCAACAGGCAACGCGCGCAAAAAGAAAAACATAAAAAACACTGACACAGACTTGCTCAGAGAAAAAATTATTGCAGAAACCGACAAAATCTTGTTCCGTCTCTTTTCGTTTCTGGGAAACAATGTTCTTCCTTCTTCAAGTCATACATCTAAAGATAACACTACCGAATCCACCTGAAAGCAGGTCTTGTGGAAGAACAATTGAGAAATTATCCAGACAAACCTCACGAATCGACTGGTGAGATGAACTTCGCTTGTTGGATCAATTGTACACCAATACCTTGTCTCACATGAGTGTTGTAATGCCGGTGTCCGGGTTTCGAGTGAAATCGAACGAATTTCGAAGACCACACGCAACAGGAACAGTTGCTTCTGACTGAAAGTTCCTTGTCGTGACTGTCACAAATGTCACAAGCGAACAACTCTGCCAAATTTGTTGTTCTGTTCCTGCATGACAGGCAACAATGTCGATGGAAAAGATGTCAATGGCTCGACGAACGAGACTTTTCCCCCACGAACTGACGACAAATACACTGACAACATGCACGAACACGCTGTGATTCCACAGGGAACCAACAACTGGTGCTCGCGGCAGCTTCTCCTGATGCGGCAACGCAACAATAGCCTCACAGAAACAGAAAGGTTTTGTTGACAGCAAAAAACAACTCGAAAGTTCAGTCCTGCCACGCAAGAAAACACAGGCTCCAATTAAAAAGACGTAATTAGTCTATTGTCCATTAACAAAAGGAAAGCTTGTCACGCAACTCAAAGTTGCAGCTTGTCAGGTAAACTGAAACTTGTTCAGGGCAAAGGCATTTTCGAGAGTGTTTTTGGCAACCAACCAGGACAAAAGGGTCAGGATGATATGTCATTTGGTGTTCCCACTTGACGCAAATCAGATCGTATTTCTGAAGCCTTTTGAATGGACGGCTTTGTTGTTTCGTCGAATTCTGGCGTGAGCAATTCATATTCTCCACCTGTGGGCTATTGTTGTTGTGACGAAGAGACGTACGAGTGGTGGCATCCAAATGGGAGTGGTTTTGATAGGTGTTTTGTTTGAATGGTGAAGGGCGACAGACTGGTGGGTTGAACAATGTCCCAGCACATTCATGGTCATTGTTTCAAAGACTTTTCATTCACGAAAGACCGTCGACTGAGTGTGTTGATTTCGTCGAGGAATTCCGACCAACTTCTGATCAGGGTTCAACCTGAGGAAAAAAGCCTTGCTCCCAACTTTGAGCAAAGAACGTGTAAAACCAGAGGTTTTGTGTCATAAAGTTCGGTTGTGAGGTTCAGATGTGCCGGTCCCTGGGCCTATCACTGTTGTCCTGTCCTTCTACTTCCACTTTTGCGATATTGTGCAATAACAACTGCTGTGCAGGTGACAAAGTAAACTGGAAACCGTTTTCTGTTTTGAAAACATCTGACTCTCAGACTTCTTGTTGTCACGCAGCTGATTGCTCGTGTTCGTACGTGTTGCACCTCAGTCAATGGGATCGTGAACAGGTTTGCTCCAATGGATGATTGATCAGGACGAACTGGGTGAAGCATGAAACAGACAAATCGGTGCACACAAAGGGTGACTTTCAAAAGTTTGACACCGAGAACTTTGTGTCTGATCGAATGCAAAAAAAAAAAAAACAACTGTCGCCACAGGGCGCAACTTTGAAGGGTCATGTCAAATTTGCAATTTGAGCTCAGTATGGAAGCAGACACAACTGGAACTGGCTACCATAGTGGCAATCCCACCCCAGTCTGGAGTTGTGTGCTCTTGGGTTGGCATTGTTTGGTGTGTGTGTGTGTGTGTGTGTGTGTGTGTGTGTGTGTGTGTGTGTGTGTGTGTGTGTATGTGCGTGTGCGTGTGTGTGCGTGTGTGTGATGTTTTCCTGGCATTGGCTTCTTCACTTGAAGCCTGACTGAACCTGTCAACTCAGCCTTCAACGTTGTTCCAGGACTGATGAACAGGAATCAGGCTGCTCTCACGTGGCTGTCTCTGGAGGAATTAGCACATTTCCACCGAACTCAACAACAGTGGTTGTGCGCAAATTTGCAAACCAGCGCTGTGCAATCAGGGACTGTATTGTGCGAGAGGCTACACCGGTTGAATAGGAACGTGGACCTGGTCGCAAGGCAAAACAAATTCGCAATTCCGTGTTCGAAGAACTGTGTGTGTCCAGAAGACAAAAGCTGGCATACAAACTCGTGCACAATCTGAATATTTGTGGGCAAAATCTGGAAAGGAAGCAGGCAAGACGGATCGTGAATAAGATCTGGTTTCACAATGAATCCAGAGAGATATTTCCCCATTTGAATCTTTCAAGTGTTCACTAAATCCAAGAGAACTGACACACAGAAGAAGCTCACCAAATGCCACACGATGGTGTAAGTGCTCTCACATCGGCGATCAAAGACTACGTTTCTATTTGTCTTTCTCTGTGCCTGTCAGATGCAGCAACGATGCTGTCTTGAATGCAAGCGAAATGCAGGCCAAAAGAAAACAGCATCGTGCCACGCAAACTGGAAAGGTCACACTCGAAAGAAGGAATAAAAACGTCCGTGACGTGCTTGTTGAGGTTGTGCCTGAAGTTTTCGCGAACGCCAGGGGCATTCTGACGGTTATGGACGAACTGTGAACGTTCGTAAAATGGCGTCGAACGTCTTTCCGTTGCGTCAAGTGACATTCACCCAGAACCCAGTCGAGGACCTGGTCTCGAGGTGAACAACGTTCACTGAAGCTTTACGAGCCTTGAAAAGGACAGACTCTTACCTCAGACTCCGGTAACCTCAAGCATTCGGTCGAACCAAACCAACAAGTTTCAACTTTCATCAGCTCCTTCCGCACAATGGTGCACGATCATATATGACCTTGTGGTAGTTTCCCCAAGGTTTCCCCAAGTTGTTTTCAGGTTGAACCTGGGAAGATTCGTCCGGTGCGAGTGCCTGCCCCATAATAGTCACAGGCAAATCCAGCAAATTGTCGATGGCTTGCCTTGGCATGTGTGCAGGGGTTATCCCAGTCATCCCATTGCATGTTCAACTCCTAATCCATTTGTCTTTCTGGTAACTTCGACAAGAGGTTTGCACACAATGTACTGTCAAAAGGCTGGTGGGTTCACACGCGCAAGCAAATGGAAAGTTTACTCTACGGTGGGAGAACTACCGGTATTTTTGTCCACAGGAAAACTGCGTGCATGTTCATACTGGAAGAATCTTCGACAACTTATCTCCCTCTCTCTCTCTCTCTCTCTCTCTCTCTCTCTCTCTCTCTCTCTATCTCTCTCTCTCTCTCTCTCTCTCTCTCTCTCTCTCTCTCTCTTTCACACACACACACACACACACACACACACACACGTGACAAGTGTTTCTCACTGTGCGAGAGAAAGTAACATTTTTGAAGTGGTGCTTGTGGCTTGTTTTGGACAACATCGTGGGTCACGTCTTCAATTTACGAAAGTACCCACATGTCTGAGTCTTTACGTGCAGTAGACAAGGAGGCTGCTATTCCCAAGTTGTTTCTCAGACAGAATCGAGCTATTCCGGGCCTGAATGCACCTCGTACTTCCTGTCACCCGCGCGAAACAGAACGTGAGCATTCCATCATTCTCCCCGTGAATTCGAGAAACCTTCTCCTTTCTGAGGAAACTGAAAACTCCAGTTTCATCTGGAGTATTCCTGGCCCACTTAACCACGTTCCACCTTCAGCTTGACAAGTGATTGAATTTGTCGTTTTGAGCGAGGCCTTCAATTTTCGCTTGTCGCAAATTGGGAACCTGACGAATCTCAAATTGAACTAATTTGGTCAGAATGACGGTAGCATTTTCTCAATGTGTCTGGATCATCTAAACACGTCGAGGCTCAAAAGATTTCCGAAGTGAGAATGTTGCTCCCAAGAGTTTCACCGGAATAGGTTTTGACCTGCAGCAGGGACGTGCTTCCACCTCAGAGAATTGGATTGGAACATGCACGCTTTCACTCAAAAAGCTTTGTTTGACTGTGCACCCTTTGCCTACTGATGCCAGCACACGCATTACCTTGCCAGGTTGTGCTGTCAAAAAGGAAAGTGCTTTTGGCAGCACCAATCTTCAACAAATCTGCATCTTGGCTCAATCCATCTCAGGTTGTTACTTCAGCAGCGTCAAGCAAATGCGAGGTTTGTTAGGTGGTGGTTGGAATATTTTACTTTTCCCTCGTGGGTTACATGGGATCGTGTTGCCCCGAGATCAGAGAAGGACTGGGAATGTGGGTCAAACTTGGTTGACTTGTCGAGGTCAGGCAGTACTGGGGAAGGTTGATCATCCCAGTCTGACAGAGATACCTCAGCGTCCGTACACAGGTTTATGGATTTGAGATTTTTTTGTGTTTGACCTCTTTACCGCTTTGTTTACAAGAATGGATCATTCAAAAGAAACCCAGTGGATAGAGATAGTCTCACGGCATGCCAGGGAACCAGACGTTGCAACATTTCAAACGTGCATTGTGATGGATCCATGGCGACCATGCCCTCTGTTGTGTGTTCTTGTTCCCATGAGGGGGCAACTCACACTCGGACTCAGTGGTATGCATTTCCACTGCTGACACCAGTTACCATGCTTAGAACAGCCCAGTGCTCAGAGCTGCCTGTCCCTTGTGGCTATCACATACTCTGTATGTGTGTGTAATGGTTCAGTTTATTGTAAACTCAGTGAGTACAGTGCATAGAAAATGTTAGAATGGGTCTTGCGTGGATTTTAGCAGGCTCTGGAAGCTGGCTTGTCTTCGCGTGAGTGCACCACTCCTGAAGTCAACCCATGGTACTCAGCTCTCTGGTTAAAACTGGACTGCCGGCATGAAAAGATGCGGTATCTTCTGTACAACAACTCAGTTCCACCACAATGCACTGCTGGGCATCTGCAAATTTCACTGTCAGGGCTGATTTCAGGACAGTGAAATCAACTTGGAGGCCCACCAAACTGCCCCTGCAGTTCTCATGGAGATCAAGGACACGACCAAAGCAAATCCAAATGTCACCATCAGGGAGTTGTCATGCAGGTTCCTGTGCTGAGGTTCTGCCAAATGAAAGGATTCCAAAATTTGGAGTAAGATTACGAGGTCGATCTCATAAGTATCCGTCAAATGGTTTGAAAGTTGCATCATACTGCCCCAAAACATGTTGTATAAAATAGACCACCTTCATTATGTTATTTTCTATACCAGAGATTCTTTCATGAAGGTACAATTGGAAACTTCTTTGCAAAGTAAGGAAACTGGTTGGGTTTCTTTTGTGAATATTTGGAAGGTTGGCCAAGAATAAAGTCAAGAGGAAGAGTCTGCTTTGAGTGTCAAATCATACTTTGTCCAAAAGAACTTTGTTCAGTGGTAAATTTTGAAATTAATACTAGTGAAACAGTCAGAACTTGATAGAAGGCATAATTTGTAAATAGTTTTTGGTTGTGAAAATTTTGCAACTGCATGTTGCAGGAGCAAAGTAGCTCTGCCACAACAATTGTTTCCAGGAATTTTAAAGATGATTTTCAGTTCATTTGATCCCCATAACGGATACTTTTGAGATGGACCTCGTACAAACTTCAAATCTCGCACACAGCTTCAATCTTCTGTGGATTTGCCTTTGAAGCCAGGGCCGTCATCAAAATTATCAACTACAAGTTCGATGAAAAAAATGTCCAGCGCAGAGAAACAACAAACCAAGAGCACCTTGGTTCTGTGATGATTCACCGAGATCTGCACAAGTTCCTCAAGCTGAAGAAGCAATTGTGCATGATGTGACCACACGATTTGACAGAACAATACAAGAGACACTGACTCCAGATTGCAAGCCAACTCCTGGGCAGGATGCGCATGTCACTCACTTGGACATTCAGGGTGATTACCATTGATGAATCTTGGGTGTATGTCAATGAACCCACATGAAAGCAGCAGTCTGCAACCTGGCTCGCGCAGGGCAAATGCCATCATGCGAAGGTCCAATGTGAAATGGCCATGGTGTTTTGGAATACCAAGGGGATCACCTCACAAGAAGTTGGTCCCTGAGGCCAGTCCATCACAGCTGTTCTCTGCAGGGAAATGCTGCGCAGAATGAGGGAGGCTGCGTGAAGAACGAGGCATGACCTTTGGTACAGTCGATGACACCAAATGTGGTTACAACACAGTGGTGATGTACCTCATCGGTCTCTGATTGCCCAGCGCTTGTGCAAGATCACAGACACCAAACTGGTAACTGGTTTTATGTCGGTGGTGCAGCAAAGAAACAAAAGTTGGACCTGACGATGTCCGATGCTGACAATGGCAGAGGCGATGCACGCTACAAAGGTGGAATATTGCCTGCCGTTTCTGTTTCATCGCGGTCAAAGGCAGAGAATATCAGCAGATCACAAATGTCTTTCTTCAGCCTCGTCCGACGAAACTTGTTGGCATGTACGAAAGATTGCGTGAAAACATGCAGGTGTTTTGTGGTTGTTGAACGACCAAGTTGATTTCTGAAAATGTCGGTGTCTCTTCGAACTTTCGGAAGACGTTGTCTTTACAAACTAACAGCTCAAGAATTGTGAGTGCGTGGAGTGCAAGTTCTCGAGAAAACCTGAAGTGACAAAGAAGGAGTCTCTTTGCCCTGCAATCCATCCCGGTCCCTATTTTAAGCCTTCTCGTTGGGCCGGAGACAGCAGTGAGACGACAGAGCTGTACCTCTTCACGCCTTCTGTCACTAACACTTCGCTAATGTCCGATCACGCTTCGTGGGATCATCTGTGCTTCTCAGTCATCAGCACAAATGTGTGCTGTCTCAAGAACACATCCACACCGAGTGTCTCGGCTTCTCCTACAGGCTTCACCAACAGTCATTTCGTTCGTTCACTTCAATAAACAGTCAGATGAATTCAAAGGCAAGCCTCAGCTTCAAAACTTTGAGTCGACTCCTGCAGTTCCAAGAATAGTTCCAAGCCAAGGGCCAAAAACCAGACAAAGGTGGACTCAGAAACTTTCAAACAACAGGAGCCGCAGTTTCGAACAATAGAAGTCCGGTTTGCTTGGCGACGATGCCTTCAGACCAAACGTCAATGCTTTTCCCTCACGGCAAAGAACAACGTTGATATCCGTTCGCGCTGCTCTTTTCCTGGCTCACGCAGACCATTTCTGTGGCTGAAGCTTTAAGTGACCGAAAGGTCACAATGTCTGCACGCATCCTGCAAAATATGGTCGTTTTTCCGAGTGAAGAAACCGAAAAAACATTTGCAGTCTGCTGATGGCGTTTGAGCATGCAGCGTGGGCGTCAAGGATACATTTTCACGTGAAACTTGGAAAAGGACTCGAGCGACGTGACACGGATCCACCTTCATACAGAAGTGAAGCCGGCGAGGTGAATGTTGCCGTTGAGCGGGTAATCACAGATCAAAGTGCTCGCTGTTGTCCCTTGCACGGTAATCCATTTCCTTCTGCGGCTCGCAGACAATATCAATCAGGCGCTGTGACTCGACAAGAGGAGTCGCGCCGTGAGCGATGACTTGGCCTCCCGCCTGCCCCTCCCCCTGATGCCACATTCGCTTTGTCGACGAAGAAGCGCAACAACCTTTTAAGTGCACGGAAGGCCTTCCTTCAGGATTTTCCGCCTTCTTCGTCTCAACAAACGAATCCGCACGTTTTTCTGTGGAGTTCCTCACCCGCATTGCAAATGTATGGATGAATGGGCAAGTCTGCTATGCGCCTTTTCGACGACACTACAAGTTGTCTGGGCTGGGGTGGTAGAGATTTCGCAGGTCAAGTTAGATCCTGGACACAGGCTTTCAGACTTTTCGTGCATTTTCTCCACTGAGTGCGTATGGGATAGTGGTCGTCTGAAAGCTGAAATTGTCAAGAAGGGTTTTCACTGGCTTTGCTTCACACACAACCCAGCAGACATGTCCGTAAGCAGTGCTTGTGTACGCCGCAAACTTACTTTGCTGACCATACGTACGAGGAAGTTTCACCGGCAAGTGTTGTGAGGTTCTTTGAGAACAAGACCCAGGGGTGAAACCCCCTGTTTTGGGGTCGTCAAAAAGATTTCTGATTTTGGACGCAGTGTGGGACTGTTGCCACATTTTTTCTCATCAAAGGGAACGGATTGTTGGTTTGCTTGCAAAACAGCGCACCAGCGCTTGAAATGGCACAAAAGAAACCTCGCATTTCTTGAGATTTTCCTTTTCTTTTCTTTTCTTTGTGCTTTGTTCGGTCTCTTTGTTTCTATGTTCAAATGAGTCGCGTGCATGCGCAAGAAACTCGTTTGCCAATTCATCAAACACCACAAACATAATTCCACCTTCACTGGATAAGAATGTCTGTCTGTCTGTCTCTCTCTCTTTCTCTCTTTCTCTCTTGAACCCACTGCAGATGTGATTTGAATGCAACAGATACATTTTGGGGTGAAGTCGTGAAAAAAATGCGGCCTCCTGGAACCACTACGAGAACGTTGAAGGGGTCATCCTGGAAATTAACCTGTCAGGAGCAAGTGGAAACCTGCCTGTCTGATGAGACTGGCAACACGTTGCTGTGCTCCCGCGTGTGTACAACGCCAAAAATGAAGCTGTGCACATGTTCTGAATTCTTTGAGCGAAAACCTTCATAAAGTTTCTCACACGACGCTTGATGTTCTCTTGTGACGCACATAAACGACACAGCCTTTGGTCCGGGCCCTTTGAATGTTCGGTAACGAACGGAGCTGCGGGGCACGGCGCCGCTCTGCGCTGTCTACAAAACAGCGGGATGTGTGCAGGGAATGTCACTGATGATCCTGAAGTTTGACATCAGCAACAATAGGTGTCATCCCGACGAGCTGCTGAAACTCTGATTGATGGGCCCCGTGAAATGCGTTTCACGACCTTTTCCATTCGTAGCATCGCCGAGTTGCTCGTTTGAGAGGTCACTGTGTTTCGTTCTTGCATGGATCTTGGCATTTAAATTCGAAGCTCAAGTGCTTCCCTGCAAACAGAGATCAACTTGAGCCAAACACCCGTGGAGGCTGAGTTCGTACGAAAACAAATCGAAGATCTGGCAGAGGAATCGGCTGACCATCTTCACTGCGGGTCAGTCTCTCAACATGTGGGCTTTTCCAACACGGCCTATTTGTGTACGCAAAAAATAATGCGACCTGCATGGTGGAAGCTGCATGTTTGGCATGATCAAATTAGTTACCAGGTAACAAACAGAAAACAGGAGATCAATTAAATCCTCGGATTCGCCTCGGATTCATCAATCTCCTGCTGTCTGTTGTTCACCTACAACTTGGCGACGAAGTGTCGCCAGCGTGTGTGCCCTCATGAGTACGAGGATCGTCTCAAAATAGACCGATCGGAGGACCGTAAAGTGTTCTCACAAGTACAATTGTATGTGTACTAACAAGAACATTACAAGTACATCTTGCCCCACCTAGTAGTACCTTCTATCCACAAAAAATTTGAATTTTTGTACTCATGAGTACAACTGT
>JAAUXT010014812.1_pt1 | contig 10725 bp, 9 predicted proteins | sample 7278171 | NCBI WGS metagenome assembly JAAUXT01 (sample SAMN14350112, study PRJNA611818) | marine sediment metagenome | isolation source: surface marine sediment (1.8m) | place: French Polynesia: Moorea | collected 2018-08 | reverse complement strand
TCTCTCTCTCTCACACACACACACTCTCTCTCTCTCACACACACACACTCTCTCTCTCTCTCACACACACACACACTCTCTCTCTCTCTCACACACACACTCTCTCTCTCTCTCTCTCTCACACACACACACACTCTCTCTCTCTCTCACACACACACACACTCTCTCTCTCACACACACACACACACTCTCTCTCTCTCTCTCTCTCTCACTCTCTCTCACACACGTACACACACACGTCTACACGCATACCTGTCGTGTTAAAAACTATTGTCAAGATAAACGAATCAGAGCCGAATCTGAGGTTGGCCTGAGAGCTCGACCGCAGGGGGGAGGGGGCGTTTTCTCTTGGAAAACTTTCTTGCAAAACTGAGTTGCATTTGTGGTGCTTCATTGGAGGAGGTGAACACGTTGTCAGGGGTCAGGAGGCGCTCTCACTCAGGGCCGCTGGACCTGCCCTGGGTCTCCGTGAACTCTGGTCTGGAATGAATTGGGGGTTTGACACAGGCATGGCGGTATCAGATGTTTTGACGCTGACATCAAAATAAGGACGCACAGATGTCAAATTTAACATGACACCCAATGGAGAGATAAAACAAATGGTCCAGTCCGTTCCTGGTGTCACTTCAAAATTTGACGCCGCCTCACCTGTGTGGAGAACCCAAATCACTCCGTGACGAGAGTGGAACCTTTGTGGACAACAGTTGCTTGTTCAGAGTTTGCAGCTACACAGTGTCATTCTTTATTTTGCTTCAAACACTTGCCTCTCCTGCACACCCACACCGCTACTCTGAAATCCATCCTGGCAAAAGTGAAAAAAATGTTGTCAAGAATTGTTATGACAAGTGCCAAGAGAAAAACAGTGTTGGACAGTATAATGACAAGTTCTCTCTTGGGTTGTATTGCCAGTATGACAAGAATAGGCCACCAAAACAAGGAGAAAGCAATAGCTTGTGTGATGCTACAAACTCCAAATTCTCTTTTGATTTTGGTTTGTTTTCTTCCTGGTGCACCCATGCAAAGCAGATTGAATGCAATTGATGTTTTCAGTGAAACTAGAAGTAAATTCCCCAATCCTAGAAATGTCAAGTTTGTGTATTTTTGAAGTGCTGAACCAACAAGAAGTGGTACACAAGTTGTGTATGCTGTATCACCATGAGACAATACATACCCAGATTTCTCCAATAGCAATGATATGGGAGACAGGCACATTGAGGATACTGTCACAATAGCAAAAATTTGAAGTTTATGTCTCACTGAAACCCCTTTCCTTCTGAATGGGACAAAAATCAAAACAAAAGTATCCAAGGAGTTCACCACAGGATTCAAAAACACCACAAAATGGGCAACATTTGTTGCTAATCTTGTCACATTGCAAATCCTTACACCGTGTGTGGTGTAGAACAGTAAACTGGTCAAAGAAAATTTTTTGTTGAAATCTATGAGCAAAATATTCAAAACTAGGAGAACGCCAAAGATTCCAGGAAGAATGAAAGGCACGGCTTCTGCAGAATGATGTGATAAAAGGTGATACAAAAGAGAAAAAGAAGAACAGAAACATGAGACAGCCAAAAACACTCTAAGAGTGATTTTTACTGTTTGTCCAGTGTTTGAACAGTCGTAATGTTGGTTTCGTGTGTGGTCAACACAGAGATTTTCCAATTGTGACAACAAGCAGCACAGGTGACTGGAAGAGGTCACCAAGACATCAATCATTGTGAGATCAACCAAAAGCTGTGTTGAGATACACAGTATGCTGTTTCTGGAAACATCAAGTATTGCGAGTGCAGTTGTGTTGTCAATCAGATTGACTCTCAATTCAGCAATTTCATTGTTGGAAAGATTGAGGTATTGTAATCTGGGAATGTCTGCAAAAGAGTACTCCTTCAAAATAGAGATGGACATGCAACACAAATTTAATTCTGCCAAGTGTTTCAATCCAGAAAAGACCCATTCGTGCACTTCATCAAGTTCATTCGAAGTGAGGAATAAATGTTTTGTGCTTGATTCCTTCAAACCCATGAATTGTTGTTTTTGAAGTGATTTCATTCTGTTGCTTCTCAGATCAATGGTATCAAAGTGAAGCATTTCCTTTGAAAATGCCTTGACAGATATTTCACTGATGTTGTTGTGAGACAAATTCAAGTGTCTAAGATTTGAAAAAGAATGAAAGCAACCATCAGATAGAACAGAAAGATGGTTGAAGGAAAAGAAAAGAAATTCAGTGTTGACGTGTGACACAGGTGGTAAAATTGAAAAGTTTTTGTTTTTACAATCCATCACAGCCCCAAGACACTCACATTCAGGCGTGCAGCTGTAGTGTTTTATGCACATAATTTCATCATCTTTGAACACACTGCTGCAATCTATTTTACCATCGCAAATTTCAGATGGATGGAGGCATGTGGAAAAACTTTTACAATGGAAAAATCCAGGGCAAGTCAAGTTTTTGCAAGTTATTTTTTCATCATCGCCCTCAGGGCAGTCCCATTTACCATCACACACATTCCTGTATGGAACACAATAGGAACGGGAACATTTGAAACTGTTGGTGCAATTTAGTTCTTGGCAGTTCTTCAAGAGTATTTCAAATGGACACAAACCAGGCTTTCCATCTTTTGTCCTGTCAAAGAGGCACCTTTCATGAAAGTCAAACCCAAGTGGATGTCCCAGAATGCACTGCTCTTTTGAAATGTTTTTGGCCCTTTTTTGGATCACAAGAGGCAAAGCTTTGTCCAGAGAAAAATATACATTGGCGTCTTTCAAGAAATGCTGATCCGTTGTGTTCACACAGTTCATGTTTGAAAACAGGGTCTTTTCACAAGCACAATTATCTTCATCTTCACCATTTGGGCAATCAATCACGCTGTCACAAACAAATTGAGGTGCAATACATTGCTCAGAGGATCTTTTGCAAATGAAGAACCCACTTGCACAGGTGAAAGGCAGCCTGGCCAACAAAGCATTGTTTGTGTGAAGAAAGTAATTGGTAAAGAATCTTCTCTTTCCTGGACTGTTTCCAAAATGTTCAAAGACAACTCTGTGTCCATTGGTATCTGTAACTCTAAAATTTCTTTGGAAATTTACAAAAATGTTCTCCAAAAAATGTTTCAGGCCTGATGCCAGCTGCATGCTGATGCTGTCAGTCTTGGTCACACCATTTCTTCTTGTAGAAAGAGCCAAACAGACATGTTCTTGGTCAAAATAATATTCTCCGACCAGGCAAGTGTTCTCTGGTTGCAACACAGTTTCTTCTGAATGAATCTTGGGTTTGGACTGGAACTCACAAATCCAGGAGGAAGTCAATGGGCACGAACACGGAACCTGTGACAAACAAAGGCTGAAGCATTCTTTGTCAAGGGAGCAAAATAGTGAAGCAAACAGAGCTTTTTTCCAACAACACACACCAAAAACTCCACTTGCTTTGTGAGAAACTGTGATTGTATTGTAAGAGACTCATTGTTTTGTTCATTGTGCAGAGAGCCAAAATTTACCTTGATCCAGTCAGAATGTTTCATGTCCCCAAGAATACTGGCTGTGCATTTGTGTTCAGGTTTCATACTGGGCTGCACACTCAGCAGCTCTTGAGAGATTTTAAACTTCCCACATGTGGTATTTGCTGAGTTGTCATTCTTTCCATCCCAGTGTGCAAAATTGTTCATCCAGCTCTCCTTTGAAAGGTATGGGTTTTGTTCCAAGTGATAGGAAACACTGACATTTCTTGGAAGGTGCCAAACATTCCATTGAAAGTAACTTGCTGGTGTTTGGTCCACCCATTTGTGTGACGTATTTCCCTGAACGGAAAAAGACTGATGAGAAAAAAGAATTGGAGAGAACAATTGGTTGGGGTAACCCACAAAGCCATACCTGAGTGAACATTCCCAGATAAACCAGTTGCATGTCATATCTTCTGCCATCTTTACCAACAGATGTTTGGAGAGAGACAACATGCAGCTCTTCTTCTTTGGAACCAATTGTCAACAAAGTCATGTTGTTCTTTTTACACTGTAGATAAGCATGCTTCCAGCTCACTAAATTGGCTTCATGCTTGTCAAGTTGGCCACAAATCAGAACATCATAGCAGATTGGCATACCAATCTTTCTTTTAACTTCATAGTACATTCTGTATTCCTGTCCAGAGTGTGTTGTGGATCCATACAAAACACTTTGATCATTTGTTGACTTTTGCAGCTCAAACAGCTTCACAGTATGATTGTAGCAAGTACCAAGGTTTTCCATGTGCAGATTCAGTGAAAGATGATGCAAGGATGGCTCATCAGAAATGCCCACCAACGCCATCAATGCACTGCCTATCTTTTGAGCTGGCTTCAGCCTGGAGTGCAGTGTTTTAGTCCTGAGAGTGGAGTGTGTTTCTTTCCGTTGAAGCAACACATATCCAGTTGTCTTGCCTTGGACTGAGATGTTGCCAGTTATGTATAGATCAGGATAATCGTTGTTCACATCAATCTTTCTGTGAACCCAGAGATTTGCTTTCTTCGCTTGGTGTCGAACGTCTTTGACCTTGACCTGCAGGCTAAAGTCATCACAAAGAAGTACCCAGTCTTCTCTACGAAGCAAATGTTGTCTCTGGTGGGATATTCACATCCTGTGCTGACATAAACATCCCTGGAGTACAGTGTCTTCGTCCTGAGAGAGAACTGTTTTTCTTTCCCGTGAAGAAGCAACTTGTAACAGTTCAAAACATTATCTGAGATCAAGTCTGGTAGCAGTTTCAGGTACTCCATAGAAGGTACAATGCTGTACTTGGAGACGTGATGTCTTGGAGAGGAGGATACCACCAGCATTGAACAGACCAGACTCAGAATTTTCGTGTAAGGATGACCCAGGTTGAGTGTGAATGATGAGGGATTGTGGTACAGATTGAAGTTTTTTACATTCAAGTCAAAGCGTTTTGCTCCTTGATTGAACTGCACTGAGGCTCGGTGCCTTGGACTCAGCTCATAATGACCTATCACCAAGTCACCACTCACTCTCATGTCACTCACTGAAAACAGGCTCACAACATAATTTGAACAAAATTTAATGCCAGATGCAACCAAATTTAGCCCAAGGCATTTTTCTGCTTGTTTGATTTTGATAGAATAGACATGTATTTGTCTTCTGTTCAGATCTTCTCTTTTCCCAAGAGTCCATATCTCCATTTCATTTGTGTCCAACAATTTTGTTTCACCAGCATCTGCTTGTGCACACAGCTGAATGCTTACAGACACACAACTAAATGCTGAAATTTTGAATTTTGTCTCAATGTTACTGTATGGAAAGTAAGCAAATAACATTACACTCAAGCCTGGTGCACTTGACAGCGACACCTGTTGTGTGTCATCAGCCTGGACTGTGCACAGGTGTGACATTGTGAATACAGCTGACCTACTTTGCCTTGTGGACTTGTGACCCACTGCAAACACACCAAAGTAGCAGTGCCCCAATGTATCTCTGTAACTTGGGTGGAAATCTGCTTGGATGTGGTCATCAAAGGACACATAGTTATTTTTTGTGAGCTTTGTTATGTTGATCAAAAGGCTGCTGTTTCCTTCAAAGTGAAGCTTGCAAGATTTACCACGGTTAAACTTGACACAGAAAGGTGGGGAAGAGGAATTGTTTGACATCCAGTGATAAGATAGAACGCTGTCTTTTTGTTCAATGTTGACCAATTTCACTTTTTGATTTTTCCCTTCAAAGTGAATCAAACAATTTTGCACTTTGACTGGACTACCAAATTTTAGAACAAACACTTGAAAAGTTGATGCTTTGTAAATGAGGAACTTGCCAGATTTTTGAAAGCTCAGTTTGTGTGAGAGTATGCCTGGACCATCAAAGATATACAGAGGCTCCTGATCACTACTGCAATACTGAGAGTATGACTGTATGGCAATTCCCACAATGAGGATCTCGGTCACTTCAAGTGAGATGCGAAAAACGTACAAGTTACGTGCATTGTATTGTCTCTTGCTGAAGGATTTCATCTGAGGAAAATGTGCAGGAATTGTGCACTCTTTCCAGAGCTGCCTTTCAATCAACATTTTGATGTAGAGGTTCAAAGAGGAAGACAATCTCAATGATGTAAAGAACTGAGATTCCATTTCTGCAGCCACTGGCTGAAATATCATTTTCACCAACTGATGAGTACAGGTGTGAGTTTCATTGTACAGAAGTGTCACATGGACAGCAAGTTTTATCTGTCCTGTGGGTAGCACAACAGACCAAGGTTCAAAGAAACCACAAACTGTGGTACAATGCTTCCTTTCTTCAAGACGAACCACTTTTATGAGACAAAGCACAAAAGAACAATTTTCTGCTCTGAAAACTGGGGCAAATGTCAAATTCATATGTAAAGTAAATGGCACAGAGAGTACAAACTGAAATGCGTGGAAAGTTTGTCTGAATTTAATGTGCTTGGGATTCACTTCAAGAAGAAAAATTCTTGCAAATTGGTCTTGAATTCCCAGGAGTCTTCCAGCTCTCTGCAGCAGTGCTGTAAGTGAAGATACAGATCTCAGTGACAAAGGAGTGTTCACCCTGTTGTTCAAAGTTCTTATTCCCATAAACAGCCTAAAATTGAACTGCAACATAGAATGATACTTGTATCTTGCACTGGAAGGTGTATTCTGCTTCAAAAAGTTTGCCTTCATGATCAAATTAATAATATTTGTAATTTCAAATGTGTTATTTTTCATCACAAATTTCTTCACTTCTTGTGGCATGCATGTTGGTAGCAAGTGAGGCAAGAATGTAGCAATGCATTCACTGGAAACTGTTCTACATTGTTCACAGCAAAACACAAAAAGTAATTTGAAGAAGATCCACCATGATAAAGACATCATCAAGTGTTCTGTCCAAGTTTTTTGCAGATAACAACCAACTGAAGTAAATCAACAGGAACTTGTGATACAAAACTATGATGCTAGGTTATGTTACATTGCAATGTTTTGTCAAGATGTCACTGGAATAATATTTCCTTCTGTCAGCACACACAAAGGAATCTGATTGAAACAATACACTTCAAACATTTAAAACCAAAAGAGCAGGGAAGATAAACTGCTTCTTGATTTTGCAGTGGTCACATTCAAGACTCTTGGTTTGCTGATGCTCCTGGTGGCGCCAAAGCTCCTGGGTCAGTGAGTGGATGGACGGCTTCACATAGGTGGGTTGGTCCCGGTGGACTCGGATGAGTTGGGAGTCCATTGTACGGCATTAAAAGAACGTACGGGGCCAGTGACACTCCAGCAGTCACTCCAATCAGCCTCCACTGGAAGGAGACTCATGTACTGCACATGACTCCTTCACACGTTTTAGTGAACCAAGAAAAGTTCGTGGCCTTTCAGATGGGTTCATTACACAGCGTTGACATTTGTTTGGAATTTTGTCAAAAAACAAAATGTGTGTTCCAATCTTCACATTTTTATGGCAAAATCAACGCTTTACACTCAAGACATCAAAACCTCAAAAGGAGGTCTGAGATCATCCTTTCTCTGCGGCGCTGGCAACGTGTATGAATCCAGACTGGCTGAGATTTGTTTTTGTCGTCATATTTCAGGACCCCTCACATGCTTCCAATATCTGTCTCATTCACGAAATGGAAAGATTTTTTTCTGAAACAACAGCGCAAAGCTTGTTTTTTATTTGCGTGGAACTGCTTCCTCAAGTTCAAATTGTACGAGACTGATTTGGGCGAGTTCGATCTGGCGAGTTCAGATTGAACAGACGAGTTGGAGTGAGCGTGCGCGTTCGATGTGGGCGGCACCAGACGTCATGTCCTCGGCCAATCATGTCCCATTGTCTTTCTTTGTACAGCTTCACCTGAAGGAACCGGCCAGATTCCCTGAGAAAACAGCGCTGTTGTAGCCCCAGCGTCACACAGACGTCGAGCGGCATGTCACAACGAGTGCAACCACGCTGGGCGAAAATAGGGGGCGTTACGCTACGTGCACGTGAGAATTCACGTCAGACCAGCAACAATATGGCTTCTGAACATCCAGCTCAAGAGAAGGGCATCCAAACTCTTGTGGTTGACAAAGTTCTCACATTCTGCGAGAATTCGTGGGTCTGGCGCGAGTTTTCCCGTCGTGCTCGAGGTCCTGGGTGAGACTGTTCGTTCAGTCTTGACCTGTGATGCTTGTGTCCCACTGGACGTGTCTCGGGTCTGTTGCTATGAGACCCCGGCTCGTGGTGCGACCAGCTGCACAGAGGAGAAAATGTGTCAGTAGGGAGTTTCAGCAGTTGCTTCTGCTCTTTGCGTGTCCGGCGTCAATGTTGTTGGCTGCGAAGACTGTGTGAATCAAAGTTTTGGGAAAGAAAAATACACACCTAGTCACAGCTCAGTTCATTCGCACACATTTCACGGCATTGCAGCGGGCATTTTTCGTCCTGCACCTGCTGAAACTCCCCACTTGCCAAACCATCTCTCGCAGGAACCATGGTCAACGGAACATTCTTCTGAATCATCATGACGTCACCAAATACTTTCATAAATATCAATCCATGAAGTGATTTCACCAACATGGACTCAATGGAAGACGTTGCCACCAACATCACCATGGTAACGGAGGTTGACGCGTTTCCCAACGTAACGGACGTTCCTACGTCAAACGTGACGCGAACAGTGCACCAGGACGCGCTGCTGGCCAAGTTCCTGCTCGTCTTCAGCTACGTCCAGAGCGTCGTCTTTATCATGAGTTTCCTTGGCAACTGGCTCACCATAACAGCGGTCGTCAGGTTCGCCGAGTTGCACAAGAAACCGACCAATATCCTCATCGCGAGTCTGGCATTCGCCGATTCTCTGTTAGGTGAGTCTGAGTTTGTTCACCAAGGATCCAGGGTTCCAAGGCTCGAGGGGTCGAGCTCAGGTGGTAGAAAAGGAAAAGGAGCGAACCTCGTCAGATGAGTTCGGAAAAGTCGTCTTTGACTTTTCAGCACAGCAACGCAAGATTGTGTTGTGGTGGGACACGCTCTGCGTGGGAAAAACCCAGGTCCAGGACTCAGGTTGAGTCGCATCGGTAGTTTTTGCAGGACCCACAGGTACAGGGTGCAGTCTCGTCACCGTTGGCATCGAGTTATTCAAAGAAAGAATTCCTGTGGAAAATAAACACCAGACAATTCAACTCTGCAGGTTGAGTTTCTGAAGTTGAATTCCCCCTCCCCCAGTTTTGTCCTTGGGCCCGTCAGACCCTGGCCATGATAAAGGTCGGGCTTCCCACCCCGAGCCTAAATCCACCCCAGCCACAACGAAAGCGCTTATTTCTTGGCCGCTCTCACAAAAGGAAGAGGAGACACACGCAACAGGTGTCGTCACAATGGGCGGGCTGCGCTTGTGCGAACTGAAACTTTCTCACGCAACTGCGCTGGAACAAAATTGGCAGGGGCGGAGCCAGGGGACTTTGCCCTCTTGACCCAGATAAACAAAATTCTGAAATGACAGGTGCCTGAATCCTCCCTCCATGGATCAGCTCTTGATATCTGCGAAAGCCCACGTGCGCCTCAAAGGAACAAGGGGAAAATACATCGACAGGCACGTTGCCTCGTATCATGGGAATCTTACACGAAATAATGTTTTCTTTTGTGTGCGCGTTGTGTGTGTGTGCGTGCGTGCGTGTGTGAGTGTGTGCGTGTGTTTCTGTTTTTTACAAATGTGTGTGTTTGTGTGTGTGTGTGTGTGTGTTTGTGTGTGTGTGTGTCTGTTCGTCTGTCTGTCCTGTCTGTCTGTCCTGTCTGTTTGCCTGTCTGTCTCTGTGTCTCTCTGTCTGTGCGTGATTGTGTCCATGTGTGTGCGTGTGGGGGTGAGCGTGAACTTGCGCTTGTAATGTGAAGAATTCGATATCAGCAACAATTGCTTCAATGAAATTACCTTTTGATTTGATTTGCAGGTGCAAATTTATTCACGCGGCCTCTGTATGACCTGTACAAGGGCGGCTCCTACAACTTCTACAGAGTCGTCTGCACCGTGCACCTCTACTTTAACAAACTCAGCATCGACGGGGACCTGACCACGATGCTCCTGATCACCGTCGAGAGAACCATCTGCGTCATGTACCCGCTGAAGTCCATCCTCTGGATCACCACGTCCAGGGCCAAGAAGGTCAGGAAGCTCGAGGGGATCCAGGGGCCACCGGGACCGGTGGGACGGAATGGCCAGACACCCCGAACCAGGAGACACGCGTGCCTGGTCATTTCTTGGTCAGACACACATGTTGAGTCTCCGAGTGGCCTGTGTCATCTGATCTCAATGTGTGTTTGAAGTGGCTAGACATTCTGGTGTGTACAAAAATCCGTGTCTCGTCATTTCGTTCCAACGGAGCTGCAAAAATGCCCACCCCACCCCCGAAAGAAAATGCATCTCTTCGCCGCGTGGCGCGCTGGACACACAATTCTGACGAAAAACGTTCAAGTTCGTGGAAAATAACAATGAAATCGGAGCAGCCCTTTGAAACAACGCGTGACTGACTGATCTCACGAAACCGAGGCTGCAGAGGAGGATGTGGGAAGCAGAGGGGCCTGACGCAGCTCAAGATTTTAGATTCTCGCGTGTTTTTCACACTTTTGATCGCCATCTCCCTCTCCCAACCTCTTGAATCCTGGGTCCGCCTCCGCATTCACGATGTGACACGCTTTCGTAGGACCACAAGCATTGTTAAACCCAGGGCCTTTAGCCCTGGGCGCGGGGGGGGGGGGGGGGGGGGGGGGGGGCGGGGGGGGGGGGGGCGGGGGGGG
>JAAUXT010124672.1_pt1 | contig 10726 bp, 7 predicted proteins | sample 7278171 | NCBI WGS metagenome assembly JAAUXT01 (sample SAMN14350112, study PRJNA611818) | marine sediment metagenome | isolation source: surface marine sediment (1.8m) | place: French Polynesia: Moorea | collected 2018-08 | reverse complement strand
CGACAATGCAACTTCCAAGTAAGACTTGATCCTGCAGTATATTACAGTCAATCGTTACGGGATATGCATTGTTATTTTAACAGAACAGACTTCTACTACTCACTACTCAGTCCACCGTTATTGCAGTACCATGTGCTTGAAAGGAAAACATGAACTGACAAAATTACCTTCATCCTCATCATACAAGTCAACAATGGTAAAATGTAAAGCCATGAAGCTTGCCCACATAAAATGCACCAACCAAAGTACAATTATCCAAGCGAAGGACCTTGACAGGGACATGTAAAACTTAAAGTGTAGTGGCCAAGTGACAGCAATAGCTCTTTCTGTTGTTAAGGTAACAATAAGCCAATTACTTATTGCTGGAAATGAAAACAAAACAAATGAATGAAATTTACACACACGAACAGACTTTGCATCTGCAGCAGTTTGTACAAAATTATTTATATATTCCAATGGAAAGCCAAGCGCCAAAAACAGAGTATCAGACACTGCCAATGAGAAAATGATGCACTTTGAAGTGGTGCGACCCTTTGTAAACTTCACCAGAAGCATTGTTGCAAGATTTCCAACGCATCCAAATATGAGAATAATTATTTTGTAATAAAATTGTATTGTAAGGAAAATATCTGAACTGTCTTCATTATTTTTATATGAGCCATCAAATTCTGTTGTGTTTTCCTCTGTGTGCAGCCATGTTGTGTTTTTAGCTGAACTCTGACCAAACCCTGTGAAGTTGTCCAAATCCATCCGTCCTCCCTGAAATCAAGACAAGTCACACACACGTGGATTCTTTGCCCAGGGAAAGCAAACAACGAAACTGAGAATATTGTGAAAGTGGACTCACCACGCGGAGGCACCAGCTTTGAACGTGTCGCAACTGCTTCACCTTTCACGCTTCTTCTTCTGTGGTCGTCTCATTCAATGTTTTCAGGCGAAAGCACAGAAGCAGGTGCAGGAGGCAAGCAACGCTGCCATCGTGGTCTGTGTATGAAACAGGTTTCTTCAGGTTGATGAAAAAGTTGGTGACTCACGTTCTCCAAAGCCTGTGGAGTGACATTTGGCACAATGCAGTCAATTTCAGCTTTGTGGAGGTCCCAGGTTTGTTTCGTCTCTGGGGTTTGCCCTTTGCAGTTCTCTCCAGGCCTCTTTGTGCAGAATAGCTTTGATGTTTGAACTGTAAGCAGTTCACACAGTGTGTCACATGCACAGCGCCCATTCTCTGAAGTCCAGTGAGACCACCACTTCAGACCTGAACCCCTTCTGAATTTGGTGGGGAGTCTTATGCAGATCCAGGGATTTGGAAATTGATATCCCAGCCTCACCCCAAAGTTGAAAGCACACACGCAAAATATCCTTCTGTCAAATTGTTGAAGTTGCATTTGGGCTCCACAAAGCAAGTAACACCCGCCCCCCTCAAAGCGAGGCTTTGAAGCTCAGATGCTTGGTGTGGGGATGGGTGCACTGCTCCCTGATTCGTGCTTGCAGAACATATTCCACGAAATTTGGTTTGGTTTCCTTGTGATCTGGAATTTGCTGACCATGGGGGCTTCACAGTCAAAGCACAAGTTTACTACGCACGAACCATGTTTCCCACCACAGAAGGGTGTTGAACCATCCAGAGTTTAGCGGATCCGCCAGAGCCCAGAGACCCGTATGTTGAACACGCGAGGTTCGGCTCCAATTGATACCAGGTCACAGCGAGGGGAATTTTCCAAATCATCACAGACGCGCCCCTGCTTCGAAATGTCACACCCTCCGGAGGGGGGCGCCACTGAACGAGACGTCCTGGTCAGAATTCTCGCTGGCCGCTGGTTTTCGCAAGTTTTGTGTCTGCGCAAACCTCTTTCTTTCTTGCTTTGAGAGGCGACGCTGAAAAAGAAGACGTTGACTGGTGACTGGCGTCTGAAGCAGGTATTTTCTCCTCTCGTTTGGCAAGAATTGTCTTGGTGATGATTTCAACATTCATCAAAACTTTGCGTCACAGAACAGTGCGTTTTCTTTCAAGGTGTTGTTGTCCGCGTGTTGAGCAGGGATGAACAGGTCCAGTGGACATGAGGACAGTGTTGAGGACCTGACTACGGACCAGAATGCATCAGGAAACTTCATCCAGAGCACGGCTGACCACAGTGGTCAGAGTCACACACAGCTCGTTCTTCAAATAAGGTTTTGCTTCATCTCCAGCGCGTTTCTGCTGGGTTTCCTTGGCAACATAATGACTCTTGTCGTTATGAAACACACTAAGGCTCCTCAAACAACTAAAATTATTCTGGCTTGTTTGGCTTTGTCTGACAACTTTGCGTTGATTTCCAAATATCTCTCATATGTTTTTGAAAAGATGATGAGTTACAATGCAATAGCAACATCAGCGTGGCTGTGCAAGTACAACATATTTTGTAGCTTTCTGTTTCCTCCCTTCAGCAATTGGATGGTTGCCATGTTGTCTGTTGAGAGAGCCTCTGCAGTTACCTTTCCAATTCACCTCAAAAAGATTTTTACCCCAAGAAAAATAGGCACAATTGTGACAATAATATTCTTTTTGTATGTCATCTGGACGTGTTTTGCTGTCCATGACTTCAACATTGTTTCCTTTCTGGACAACAAAGGCCATTTTTTGGCAACAATGTGTTTCCCCAGAAATTATTTGGTTATAATTCAGTGCATTTCAGGACTGTGTGACTTTGGCCTGCCTCTCTTGATTGTTTTGACTTGCAACATTGTCATTGTTTCAAGTCTGGCCTGGTTCAGAAAACAGGCCCTTCCTTTCACTAAATCAAGCAAATCACGTGAACCCAGGTTGATTCTGACCACGTGTGTTGTTTCACTGGCTTTTCTGGTGTTCTCTACCCCAGTAATTCTGTACTACACAGTGGGAAAGGCAGTTTTAGAAGAACAAGTGTTTGTGAACAGTAATAACCCTTACAGAATTGCAGTGGACTGTATTTCTATGGTTAATTTCGCTGTCAATTTTTACCTGTATGTTGTTTTTATCAAATCCTACAGAGCAACCTTAAGAATGATGTTTGGAAAACTTAGGTTCAAGTGTGGTGAAGACCCGTCAGGGATTGAAGTCAGGGGCACCAGTCAGATTGAGACCGTGTCCAGCCAATAGGAACTGGTGAAGTTGGTGGTCATCGCATCCGGATCGGCCCTGGCGACATGAGCAGCACAATTGGGTCGATGTCTTCAAGAGTCGGACCCAGAGCGAGAACAATTTTCTTCAAATTTACTGTGGTCACGCGCAACAAGAACAGTTCAAACAGTTGTGTTGCAAAGGGTATAGGGGAGGTGCGAAGCCTTGGGGAATGGTTCCAACACCTCTGATTCACACTTTCAGTTCTGAAATGTCTTCTCTCTCTTGAGTACTCGTAGTACACTGTGCAATTTGAAGGGAGGATGCTTTTGTGCTGTTATTAAAGTTTTGTCAAAAGTTGTTCCTGGTTAAGTGTGGTGCCTGAAGTTTCACTGGATTGGATCTGAAACATGATACTGACAGAAGTTAATGAAGATGGGTTCAAAGGTTTCAATCAAATGAGAGTTTGGGGTTGTGCAGCCAGCTGCCTCTGCACATGTTCCTGCAGTGTTGTCCCCAGGACATTGAAATTCGAGAACCATCTGAAGAGTCTCCACATCACCACAGGGTCATCACAAGTTGTTTGACAGAATGTGTCCCAAGGTGTTACTTTCATGAAGAAATTTCCTACTGAAAAATTGTGATTATAATGGTTTTCCTTTCCACACAGGAAAGCTTCCCAGCTTGTGTTCAGTTCATGTATCATCAGATGTGTGTTCCAGTGTGCCTTCTACAAGGAAGGCTGTGTTGGTGGGGCAAGTCAAGACACACAGGCTCCAGCACCCTGCAACACACTTGTTTGAGGATAGAAACAGTTTGCGATCTCATTCTAAGACGAATAGCAAGGAATATGAGAATGCAAACACCACACAAAATCATCTGTTTTGTGCTTCTCTGGAAGCACGGTGTGGCTACTGACTTGATTTTAACTTCACACCAGAGAAAACACTGGGTTTCATACATTCATGCAATGTTGATGAACAGTGACATGCAACATGTCAAAAAGTATTCAAGCACAGTTTCTTTGTTACACACCATGTCCAATGACGTCAGCATTGAGAAATTTACAAAGCACAAACTCTTTGAATTCAAAGATACACCATGTATTTCTGAGGAGATGTACAGAAAAGAGACATTGACATGTCTCCTCTGTTCCATTGTTATGCAAGCTGTGGAGAAAAACACCTGTCTGCTTTTCTTGAATTGGAGGGAACAAATTGTTGATCACTTTATCCATCTGCAAAGGAATTTGCAGCTGCAGATAACTATTCATAGTTTGAATATCCACAACACTCACATTCATGAGTGCTTTCCCCACATCATGATTCACAGTAGAGGCCAATTCTACGCCCGAGGCTTTGAATTTTGTGGCATAAGGAACAACTTTGTGGTTTTTGTGCCTCACAAAAATGTGATATTCAGGGCTAATTATACTCACACAGTTGAATTTTATGTCAACAGTACATTTGATATCAGGGCTGTGGGAGAGATAGCAACATTGGCAGCTCACAGGAATGTTGAACAGGTTGTCTCACATTTCTTTGTTGCAACAAGAATGGGAGCAGCAACTCAATACACTGCACTTGTCCATACACTGGCTAGCCGCATCATTTTGGTGAATGTGACAATGGTAAGCAAAGGGATTCCTGTGTTCCTGTACGATGGCCCTGGCCTGAAGTCCAGCAAACATACAATCACAAAAAGTCAATTTCTGTTCACAGCATCAAGCTATCAGTGTATTCTTCAAACATTTGCAACCATAGTTGTAAGATTTGGCTCATTCCTTTTGCACAGACATAATGCTTTGATCATTGCAAATCCAACAATGATCAAGTTCTTGATGAATGCAACAAACCAAGAAAGGAAGTTCTTCCAGTCAGCAGAAAACAAAACCAAATTCTTGAATATTTCTATTTCACACATCAATATCTCAAACACACAGTCCAACATAAAGGGACCTCAAACTAGTGTTTGTCGCTTTGGTGGTGTTTGGTTTTATGAGTACAATACTTCGGCTTTCCATACCAAAAAGTACTCGTACAGGCCAAAACAGTTGCTCTCCATGTGCTCCCCAATATCAAGGGAAAATATTTCCATTCAAAATGTGTATTCTGCAACTGACAGCATCCTACTCATAGCATGTTCCTATGAATGGTACAGCATCATTGCCATGAGTCTTCATATCTCAATCGTGAGTTGTCAACCTCGTGTTATTGATGTGTGTTCTGTGATGTTCAAACAAGAATACGGAGAAGGGTTCGACTTTGCTCGCACCATGCAGGCTGAGGCAGATGCTGATCCCTATGAGTGTATGGTCATTCAGTTGGTCAGTCGGAGTATGTACAGGAGTGTCAGACACAGACAGCAGTGTCTCATGTTGGTGTCTCTTCACAAAGAAAACACAGATGTTGAATACAGATATGCGTTTCGAGGGTTCCTGTCTGACGTGTACCTGCGCAGCTTTGCGTCACACCACGACACGCGTTGTCCCGTTTACGTCCAAAACCAGTTCATTATGGTCGGTGGGGACAATTATTGCAAAGACAAAGGGTTTGTTTCTGTTCGAATGCAAAAGGATGGAAAATACATCCCTGTTTCAAACAGGACAACACAATGTATACTCAATACAAATAAAGTAGATTGGCGAAAATCAATATTCTACAAAATGACAGGATCTCAACCTTTCCTGGATGTCAACCCAACCAATACCAAATCAATACTGTTCAATTTTCTCTTTTTTGCACTGATGCCAACAACAGACTTGAAATTGAGATTTTTGTATCAACCCTTGTCAGTTGAAAGTTGGTTGGAATTGGTGTTTTCTCAAGTTGACAGAAAGACTCCAAAGTGTCCCCTGCACATGATAAGTTTGAGCAACACTTGGAAAACAATAGGCCACTTGTTCCGGAAGAAAATCATGGAGGCCCACAATTTAACCCATGAAGAATTTTCAATTGAAATAAAAGCAGAAATGAAGGTTAGACATTTGTTCCGTTTCTAACATCTGGTTTTGCTTCTTCAGCCTTGGTGATGAATGACAAAAACAACCACACAGCTTCAGAAGGTCTTTTTTGTTTTGCAGAAAGTAGATTTTGTAAAGTTACCTCCTGAGTTCCGAAGACAGACAAAATTTTGCTTGAACGTTTGCCGCAACTGTACACCTCCTCAAGTGCTGCACTGGCAATCTTCTGTCAAGTTCTCCAGTGAATACAGAACGCATGTTGTTGCACTGCCAGGGGAGTTTGAATCTGTGAAGTTGAGATGCCTCGTGCCTGAGTGTGCTCACATAAAAGTCAATTGGTTAGAAACACAACAAATAACCTTGACTTCTGAGTTAATGGCCAGACGAGAATTGAAGGCAATTTTCACAGGTTCTAACTTGGCAGGATTTGAAAATCTCATGAGGAGAATATCTGTATCCAACAAGTCTTTCATTTTTCTCAAGAACGCAGATGTAAGTCATAATTACAAATATCATCGTAAAAATGAAGACAAATATTTCAAACCTTGCCCAAACCACACGCACACTCCATTGTACTTTTCATGGCAAGACACACATGGTTTTTGCAAGAAAATATATTTGAAATGTGCACTTCCGACATTCATTGACAAGCGAGAGCAAGATGAGTTCGTCAACACCATCAAACACTCCAGGGATCTCTTTTCAATGCAGGCCATTTTCTTAAGCCTGAGAAGTTTGAGAAAGGCCCAGGTAAACAATGAGACATCAAAAATCTGATATTAGACAACAAGGAATGTCAGTTCCAAATTGACACAAAACACCATCCTTTTGTTTCCAGGGATCATCACATGTTTGGCCAAGAGCTCCAATGACATACCAACCTTGGACAAATGAGAGAAAGAAGCATGTTCTCTCTGTCATGTTCTCTCTCTTTCATGTGAGGAAAAGTACCTTTTTTGTAAGGAAGCAGCCAGGAATGAAAAGATTCATTGAGGCTTTTTGCAAAGAGCACTTTGATTTGCCTCTTTGTCTCACCAAGGAAAACAACAAAAACATGAGTCATGTTGATGTTCACAGTTCATATAAAGAACAAGACACAAGGGAATGCACCATGCTTCTGTTGGACAATCTGGCTACACCTGAGTGGCTGCACACAAACTCTTTCCTAAAGCTGCTGCCTCACCTTGTTTTTGTTCAATATCACTATTTGAAACCTGAACCATCAACCCAACATCCTGTTGACAGCCATATCTGCAGGCCACTGCATGTTTTCTTTGACAATCATTGTTTGATATTTGCTACTTTCAAAGTTGAACGAAAACAAAACATTTCAGATGTTCTGTCCAGCAAAACCAATCGTAAATTACTCACTTTTTCTCGAAGTGAACCCCAAAACACTTCACACATTTTGGAAACAGCCGTCCAGGCGTCAAGTCTGGAAACGGGTAATTTTGTTTTCAAAACAAGGAACCAGTGGAAAACAATTCTTTACAACAAAGTGTGGACGAAATACAAGTTTTCTGAGGCTGCGTTGTTTCAAAATACAAACATCACCTTGGTGGGTTCATCCAAGGCCAAAAATCAAACAGTTACTTGCAGCTTGTTGCACATTTGTAATGAAAATGAATACGTGTCAACAGCATATGTGTGTGATAATAATCACAAGTGCATAAGTAACACGTCTTTCAGCCAGAAATGTTGGAGTTGCACAGGGGGTGGGGAAGTACTGGAAAGATCAACAATCCATTGTTTACCTTTGTTCTTCTTGAGCAGAACACACAGATGTGAAAGTTTTGTTTCAAAAGCTGTGTTTAAAAAGCACATGGTGGAAGCAAGCACAACAAAAAGTCTTCTGTATGAAATACCAAGATTACCAATGATATCACTTGACCACAAAACAGTTCAAATTGCTGTTCACACTGTGAACTGTGATATTTCAGGTACCAATACACACTCTTACAGACTGTCTGAGGTGTGTGTTTACAGGGTTGACCATAACTTTATCATTGTACCCTGTAAAGCGGGCTCTCATCTGCAAGATTGCAAGGGATTTGACTGTAGTTTGCATTTTAAATGTCCAAACTATTACTGTGTTCCATGGGGATACATTTGTAATGGGAGGTGGGATTGTCCTGATGGGTATGATGAACACAAAAATCTCAAATGTTCAAAGAGAAGTTGTAAAGATATGTTCAAGTGCACAAAGTATTCTATTTGTGCTCATCTAAATGACGTTTGTGATGGCTACACAGATTGTCCCTCTGGTGATGATGAAATTCTGTGTGATCTTATGTACACAGTCTGCCCATCCAGTTGCAACTGTCTAAATTATGCAATTTTATGCCAGCATTTAAGCCTTCCCACCTTCAAGAATTTGAAGTACATTTCTTTCCACATTACTTTCTCAAAAGTGAATTTGCTTGCATTGCTGAATCATTTTCAAAACAATGAAGTATTGTTTCTCAATTTGTCTTTCAATGCTCTGAAATACCTTCATTCTCACAACTTTGCTGAAAATCATCTCTTTCTGGTGGATTATAGCAGCAACAAAGTCACTGAAGTTGAAAGAAATTGTTTTGCAGACATGCATAAAATATCTCACATTATTCTCAAAAATAACTCTCTGAGGCAGTTGCATACTTTTGCAATGAACAACATTTCAAGTTCATTTTCTTTAGATTTGTCCCAAAACAATATTTCTACATTGACAAAAAACTGCATGTTTAATGTGAAGAGCATCACAAAGTTATTATTGAGTGATAACCCAATCAATCTGTTCTTTGAGAGGCACACAATTGGGGTGCAGACTGTGCACCTGGTGATGGCAGATCATTTCCGTGTGTGCTGTTTCCAGCCAGCAACAAGATGTTGGGCCAAAATATCTGAATCGTGCAAAGATTTGCTGCCAACTCAGCACCTGAAAATAGTCCTTCCCTTTGTTTCCCTTTCTGTCTGTTTGTTGAACAATATTTCAATTGCATTGAACATTTGGAAGAAAATACAGCACAGCAGGTCCTCCAACATGGTCAACAAAAGGAACACAAACACAGCATATAACATTGTCATTTTTACCATTCACATGGTGGACACACTATGTGGTGTGTACCTTTTGATCATTTGGTCTGCAGATCTCACATTCAAAAAACATTATGTTGTGAAAGAACCTGTTTGGAGAAAGAGCACACTTTGTCTCACCTCATTTGCTACAATGACCATGCACTGCTTGTGTACACCTTTGTTGTTTGATTTTTTGTCATTGGCCAGGTATGATGTTGTTAAAGAACCATTCAATTCAAAATTTAAGTCCAAAAATATTGTCATAAAATGCTTGGTTGTTGTTTTTATTTTTGTCATCTCAGTTACAGTTGCTTTTGTCACAATTTTTAGTCATTTTTGTGAAATTGCAACAGGCCTGTGTTTGCCATTTATCCACAAGGATGCCACCTGTTTTCTTTTCCACATTGGCTTTGTTTTTGTAATTTCTTTGTACCAAAGTCTTGCCATTTTCATCTTTTTGTTTTTGTATGTGGCCATGTGCTTCAGGCTTAAACAACCAGCATCTAGTGTTTCTTCCCACCGAAAAGTTTCAAAGAGTATCCTGATTCAAATATTTTTTCTGGGTGTTTTGTCCACAGCATCTTGGACATCCAACTTGGTTTACATGGCATCTATTTTTCAGCAGAAGCCTTCAGAAGAACTCTTAGTGTGGGCAACTGGGCTCCTCCTGCCCCTCAATCCTTTGTTCAACCCTGTCATTGTCATTGTTCTCCTCCTGAGGAAAAAGTAGTGTTTGAATTGTAGGCCTGTCTTTCTATGGTCACAGCAAGAAATCACAAACTGAAAATTACTCAAGCAAAAGTTCCTTTTCTCAGGACACAGTGATCCTGTATTTAAAACTAAAGAAAATATTGTCCATTCCGGACCCCAGGCGTGAATCCTGGACACTCTAACACACTGGTAGGGTAAGGGGGTCCAGGGCAGCCAGTGCAGAAATCTTCTCACAGCTTGAAATGTTCAAGTTGAAATTGGCCGGAGAAAGATTTGGGCCTCTCGGGTCTGTCACCGGCTGCAGCGGACCATGCGCGGTGGGTCCGGTGGAGGACCTCACCCTCGTACCTCACACTGGATGGAAACAAGACCCCTAGGACCCAGGCTTTGCTCACTGAAACTGGCTCTGAAGGGTGAACTGGGGAAACAAGCCAACCAGACCGCCCCCGCCCTCCTGCTGATGTACCAGACCCCTCCGTGACAAGACATTTGTGCTGACATGTTCTGTGAATGAACTCAAGATTTTGAGATAACAGGAAAGTGTTCAGTTCAGTTTCACTGTCACGAAAGGAAGAACAATTAAAGTGGACTTGTTTTTGCGCATTTCTGCTGTTTGTCACTTCACAGTCGCGAACGTAATTGCGGACCCACCAGGAGGCAGGAGGCAGCAGGAACCCATGCTGCATCTCCCCATCTCCTGCTGCCCTGCAGGACCCTTTCATCAAGGATCCTTGACCTGCAGGTGGTGAGACCTGGGATTCTACAAAAAATAGCTCCATGGAGCTCACGGTGATTTGAGGAAATTCTGATTTCGCTCCCTCTGATTTCGCTCACTCTGATTTCGCTCACTCTGATTTCACTCACTTTGTTTTGTCAAAAATTCTTACTTTTTCACTCAACATTCACAATTTGGGAACTCATTT
>JAAUXT010142513.1_pt1 | contig 10727 bp, 10 predicted proteins | sample 7278171 | NCBI WGS metagenome assembly JAAUXT01 (sample SAMN14350112, study PRJNA611818) | marine sediment metagenome | isolation source: surface marine sediment (1.8m) | place: French Polynesia: Moorea | collected 2018-08 | reverse complement strand
GCGAGAGGTTGCGCGCTTGTTGTCGTCACCATCAGTGTGTGTGTGTGTGTGTGTGTGTGTGTGTGTGTGTGTGTGTGTGTGTGTGTGTGTGTGTGTGTGTGTGTACGAGCGTATGTGTGTATGCGTATGTGCCAGGGGTAACTCAACTGTCACAAAAATTCACCACAACGATTTTTTAGGCCATTTTAGAAAATTTTGAAAATTTTGGTTGAGTCGGTCCAACTCAACCACGGGGGGGCGGGGGGTTAACTCAACTGTCACAAAAGTTCACCAGAATGATTTCATGCAACTTACATTTTTGTGCACGGTTGAGTTACCCGCCACCCCCACTCCCAAACCAACCCTAACCAAAATGGTCAAATTTGGAATAATTTTCAAAATTTTCCAAAATTGCCCAAAAATGAAGGAAACTTTGCGCTTTTCTGGCGATAGCCTTCTTGTTGGATCAGAAACTTTTCTCGTTTGGAACCCCTCAAAACTTGCCACGAAAAAACTTTCAATCTTGGTGTTCATTTTAGTCTTGTTATGTGAGTTGGAGTTCTTTATTTTCGCATTGGTCCCTGTAGCGAAATACCAATTTTGTTCAGTCAATCTGCTCTTTGAATTGGTCTTTCTGACAATGATTCAGAAGTGAACAAAAAATTCAGAAGGCACCAGTGATTTAACAAATTGTTTCTACCGCTTTTACGCTGCTTTGCTTGCTGGCATTCCTTGCAGACGGACTCGACGGAGTCGAATCTGATGTGGACAGAACAAATGTGCACATGATCGAAGCTGAAAAACACATTGAAGAGATGGAAAAGTGTTGCGGGCTTTTCAACTTGAGCGCTTTGACTGACAGAATTTTGTAAGCGTCTGAGTTCTTGCGTGCATTTGTGTTGCCTTTTTTATTCGGGCTTTCGAGGGTTTTGTTGGTTTGTTTCAATTGTTTTATCGGTATTTTGGTGACGCCTCTGTTCCTGCTTTTGACAACAAATCGCAAGCAAGCACCGCAGACCAGTGTTCATTGCAACAACGAATGAAGCTCTTGTGGAAAAGAAACAGTCAAGACTTTAGATGACACAGCATGTGACCCTGAATCCACTCCTTCAGATTTGTTTCCGGTAAGAAGTGAACACAGTCAATGTCCGGGAGATGGGGAGTCAAGGATGTCCGCAAGCAGTAGAAAACCAAAGTACGATGCGAAATGAAAGCTGAACGGGCGAAACCGAACCATGAACAAAGGGTGTTGGCTGTGCGTCACAATGTCGTTCAGACACTTGAATAGTTGCCGTTAATTTTTCTGTTGCTGTTGGTGTTTACAGAACAGTTGGATCGAATTGATGAGGGAATGGACCAGATCAACAAAGACATGAAGGACGCCGAGAAAAACCTCGAAGGCATGGAAAAATGCTGCGGCCTGTGTGTGCTTCCGTGGAAAAAGTAAGTTTTCTTTCAACTGTTGCTTGTTTCTCATTTGTTGGCTTCGTTCTGCGCAGGACAAAACAAGCTGCCCCTCATCCCAGAACCACCATGTGTACGGGTTGGTTGGTGTTGAGGCGGCAGCCTTTCAGGGCGAGAAAAGGGTCAACCGATATGTTGAAGACAAAAATGCCGCGCTCTTTGGGCGCACCACCGCTTTCAGCGTGCGTCTTTGCACCCGAGGCTTGCAGGAAATGTTTCATCACACAGTTGGGCATCTCAGATCTGTAAAGTTATTCAGTTCAATTCGTTTTGCCTGATTGTGCTTGCGACAATTCCAAATCCATTATGGCGTGAATTGGGGGTTGGGGAAACGACATTCAGTGCACATCAACTCATCAGTATTTTTCCACTATTTGTTGTTGCTCATTGAAAATCGTTGGTTGTTATTTGAGCTGGCGTTGACTGATGAAAGTGTGCACCAAAGACCACTTACTCCATTTACTGTTTTATTGATGACTTGTTGCCGCTTTGTGCTGCTCTCAAAGTTAATCTTCGCCAAAGGAAACACCATTAGCAAGTATTTTCATCACATCGTTCATCGTTTTCCAAATGTTCGAAAGTACCAGCGAATTGTATTCTGTCATTTTGTGCCACGAACGGCGTCGAAGGTACCGGCGGTACCGTGTGGTTCTGCCTCTCACCATTTCCGAGAGATTTTCGGAAGACCTGGCGAATTGTGTCTCGCTTGGCCCCAAATCTCGTGCTCTGGTTCCAAGTGTGAAACTCCAACAGGTGGCTTCCGGCAGGGGGGACTTTGTTGATTGAAGGCTTTTCGCCATTGCCTGGTTTTGCCGGGTCGCGGAGTCGTCCTGTTTTATCGTCTCGAATCCTCGGATAGTTTTCTGTGGCTCATTTCCGTCCAGAACAGTTCGTTTGCACAGACACGACCATGTGGAGGTCTGTCACACTTTGAGACTGCAAATTGGCAGAAATCTCCAGCGTCATCTGCGACGCCGGTGTCCACAGTTTTCTGCTGTTGGGCAGCAGCAAGTGGAAACGTATTTGCTCCATGCAAGTCTCCTGTTTATTGTCAGTCTATTGTCGCTGCTGTTGAAGCCCTGAAGCTCATTAAGTGCGCACATCTCGAGTCTCATGTCTCGAATCTAATAATCGCATGACGGTAGTGTCGCGAGCTGATCGCACTGGATCGTGAAATGGATTGAACGACTGCAACAGACGCGACTTGGTTTCGTTCGTGATCTGTGCTGGGACCGTGTGAGCGGTATGGACTTCCTTTTCTCCAGTGTGGGTCTCCCATCTGGAAAAATGTGACCCTTGGAAAGCGGGAGGACATGGGTGTAGCGTGTGTGCAACATTTGGGCGGGCCCCTTGATATGTGTGTGTGTGTGTGTGTGTGTGTGTGTGTGTGTATGTGTGTGTGTGCGTGTGTGTACAGTTGCTTTCTGCGGGGGGGGGGGGTTATCTTTAACCAGGGGCAAAGCAACCTGGGTGCAAGAGAATTTCAGAATTGTCCGAAAGTTCCTTTCAAACCAAATCAACCAGGGTTGTTTCACACCAAGACCCCAAGTTGCTTTGCAGAATTGTGCAAGGAATCACATTCTGGTAGCAGGGCACGCGGCTGATGTTTACTTGCAAGTCTGGTTGACATTCTGGTGAAGTCTTTTGGAGTCCAGCTGGAATCCTGTGTGCGTGCTGGAATGACATGAAAATGTGGATTCATTCACAATCGTGGGGGTGGGGGTAAATACTCTTGTTTTGTTGGACGCTTTGGCAAGACGCAGGACAAGTGCACGCAAATCTTTCAAGTGCTCCTGTTGATGTGTTCCTTCCGGAGGTGCCAGTGGACATGGAACATTCAGTATGTTTTGTGACTCCCAAGGTTTTTACCCAAAGTTACCTCTGAACTTTTGACAGGCCCTCGTTGACTCATCCCTCTTTGTTGAGAAATCTTGATGAACAAATATATCATGTTGAGGGTTCTCACACGACTTTTGTGGTACAACAACGCTGTTCCTGACTTGTTCAGATCACACGTGGGTGGACGATTGTTCATGCAAACTCGGGAGTGTTGCTCAGACGCAACAGCATGTTCACACTGGGTTACACAACGATCAGCTCTAATTGCGACCACGGCAACGCTTGCAAACGAGGGCCCTGATACGTGATGAATTAAAAAGGCCGGCGAGTGATGGATGCTGCCTTCGTTGCTGCGAAGGTTTCTCCGGCAGAGCAGCGAAGAAAGTCAGGCATCGTGTTCCAACAGTTTGTGGCCGAAAAAGATAGAGCGAGTTTCCTGGTGTAGTCTCAGTCTCTGGACCTTCTCTGCAGACAGTCCACGCACGGAACTTGTCACCCAGACTTTATGGATAGCATTTTGTAGTCACTGTAATATTCATATGCATTTCAAAGGATGCGTTCTGAACCTCATCCTTTTCAGTGTGGAGCAATTTGTTTCTGCATCGCAAGCAGAAGCGTGGTGAAGGTGGTCCTTGTGGATCACACAAGATTTCAAAATGTGGCAAAAACGGCCTATTTTCACATGGACAAGGGTCGAGTTCATTTGTTCATTTGGTTCGTACTATTTTTCTGCAGCTTATGTAGGAACTGATCTGAGGGTACCAGGAAAGGAGGCTATTCTGGAACTTTGAAAAAAGTAATTCATCAGAACAGTGGTCCCCCGGGGGCATTCAGCACCAAATGCGCAGGACACTGTGTGACTGCACGAGTTGCTGAGTGGCACGAAACCCATGGGAGGATCTGCGGCGTCGAGCTATGCATTACAAATTTGCTCACTTTATGCCATATCATGTTGACTTGCAGAGGCAAAAACTTCGAGAAAGGCAGTGAGTACGCGAACACGTGGAACAAGGACGACGACGGCAAGGTGAACACGGACGGGCCGCGCGTCGTCGTCGGGGACCAGGGCGGCTTCCAGGGCCAGATGATCACCCGGTAAGAAGCGTGGCGCCTTCCGAATGACGACGCGCAGGCAATCTCAGGCCATCGACTTGACGGCTTTGTAAAAGTGATATTTCCTATCTGCAGAACCAAATTATCAAGTATGTGAAGGGCAGAATCATGAGAATGTGAGTGAACCAGAACAGAGTTTTTTCGTCTTCACTTGAAAACGTGTGTGGCCTGTTCGTGTCAGGATCACAAAGGACGCGCGCGAGGACGAGATGGAACAGAACATGACGGAGGTGACCGGCATGATCACCAACCTGAGAAACATGGCCGTCGACATGGGCAGCGAGATCGAGCAGCAGAACCGACAAGTCGACAGAATCAACCAGAAGGTGACCGTTTGCTCACTCTTTCCCTTGCAACTTGACAGCGCTAAACTTGGCACAATAAAATCACGATTCTGATTCCAAAGACTTCACAGATCGGTGTGTGTTGTGAAATTTGATGGCATTAGAATCAGCTTCCACCTCAATCGAGTGGAGTGTTTTCGTTTCAGTTTTCTCAACTTGTTGTAAATCCCAAAAGTACTGACACCTTGCACTGGCTATTTGGCAAGAAACCATTGTTTCAGGAGCGAAGAAGATATCGGGTGTCAAGAAATAATTTAACACGTGAAAGATGAGAATGTGGCAGTCTTCCTGTGCAGCACTTCCTGCGCGCAAAAATGTCTGTTTCGTGACAAGAACATGAAACATGTTGAGTGCGGCTTATACAGGTACAGTGTTATCGATGGGACTTCTTTCTGCGGCAATACACACTTGTCAGTAAAATTGCTTTTCTTCATAGACTTACTTGGCAGGTCATTTTGTTCACAATCAAGTTCGTCACCCGGCAGCTTCCCTTGCAGCGTCAACATTGTGCGGTGCAGTGTCTCCTTTTCGGGCTCGCCTGTTGTATTTGTGTCGCGCACGGCCTAGTAGTCTTGGGGAAATTCATTGGATTACCTGGTTGGTCAGAAAAGACAGACACTGAGTTTTTGTTTTCTGAATTACAAGCTGTGTGTATCATCACTGTGGCTGAACATTTTTTGCCCAGAATTTGGTTGATGCTGATTATTTTCCAAGAAAATGTTCGGGTAACTGACTTTAAGCCCCCCCCCCCCGCCCGATAAGTCATCCTGGCAGGGGGGTGAGTCACCCGACCAGATGAGTGCTCAGAGAATTTGATGCTTATCATTTTTCAGCCAAGAAAAATTTCGGGTGACTTGCCCGGGAAGAGGGGTGCCAGTGCCAACCAGGTCGAACTGCCCACCGTTTGAAACCTCGGGCATTGTAGGCTTGGCCTTGTTCTTCAAGTTTCCTTGCCCTCAGGATAATGATCAGGTTTTGATGTCTGTGATCTGCAGCTTTCTTCTGTTGTCAAACAAGGCAAATGAAATTGGTGCCAGTTGTGAATGAAACTCCCGACAAGTTGGCAGTCGGAGATCTGACAGCGGGGTTTATGCAGTCAAAAGCAGACGCAAACCGAGGCAAGCCTGTCTTTCTTCCTCGTGGAGACTCTTAGACTTGGCGATCAAAACGACATAAGGATCACTTGGGTTGTTGCTGCTCCCCGAAGCTTAGTAGCTCCCACAAAATGGAAGTCAGGTCGTTCAGTCAAAGGAAGATGAACGGGTGTGACGTGACATTTGATCGGACGTGGCTGAACCCCATCCCTTTGGACAGAGTGATGTGTTGCGCTGCACTGTAGTGAGCTGTGGCGAGGAGACAGAGAAATAATTAACGTGGTGTTCTTTCAGGATTGTGTATACGACTCATTTGCGTGAAAACTCAGTGTCACAAACACCGGCTTCCAGCTGCAAGGAGTTGAGCTCAACAGCAGTTCTCAGGACTTCTTCGATGAATGGCTCTTCTCGTGTCCTCTTCACGTCGTTGTTTGTCATTTTAGGGCACATCAAACGAGGAGCGGATCAAGGAAGCAAACAAGCGCGCAAACAAGCTGCTTGCGAGCGACTAGACATGTCGTGCACGGGCTGGGCTCGAGCCTGCAGCACTTCTGCAAACTCCAACTCCCATGGCAGACACTGCCATTCAGTCTTCTTGTATTCCATTTTCTAGCGCATTTTAAAGTCCAACAAAAACACTTCCCTGATGTTAGATTCTAAATGCCGTAGTCCACAATGACCTTTTGAAATCACGTTGATATGAATCCAGATTTTCGCTGCCCCCGCTGCTGTCCGTGCAGCTTGAACAATTCGCCGTCTCTTCAACCATTTTCTCCTTCGATCCCAGTGTTTTGGTTTGTTTGGTTTGTTTCGCGCAGGTGAACACTGTGCACATTTGCCCCTTGTGCCCTTCTCTTTGCCTTCAAGGAAAACAATGTGGTGATTGATTTTGCACTGAACGTAAAATGTCTTGTAGTTCGGTGTGACATGTTCCAGGTGTTGTAGACGTCAAGCTTAACAACTCTTTCGTTGCACCTCAGTTCATTCTCGACCTTTTCTTTCATTTTGTAGGTGTTCTGTACTTGTGCTTGATTTTCCGATGACTTGGAGAAGAAGAGTGACACAGTTGGCGTCTTTTGCTCACAATACGTTCACAAAGCACGACACCTGAACCTGTGATAAGCATGTGTTTCTGCTACTGTGTGTTTCGAACAAATTCTTCACTCCGCACCAAAGTTTGTCTCGAATTCACGAAACGCACTGCACGCGCACGTTAGCAGCAAGACTGCCATCACGTTGAAATATATCTGTATCGTGTAAAATTTTTGAATTCTATGCGTCTTTGTAGGTTTTAGAACCCATGTTCGTTTGCAGATCATTGTGGGTTGTTGCTAATATTATTTTCTTTCTTCTTTCTTTTTATGTTTGCTGTTTGTGTTGATCTCCTGAACAGACAAAAGATCTGACCTTTCGAATTGACAAGGCGGACAAAAAAGCGAAGAAGCTTTGAGCTTGCGAGGAAGGCCACATGCTTCGAAGACGACAGCAACAGTGCACATTCTGAGCAACATTTGTTCTTTTTCTTTTTTATGTTTCCGTGTTTGTGTTGGTGCGCGTGGACAGGCCGTGTCATTGGACGGTCGAGTACGAGCCGCCGACACGCGCGCAAAAAGGATAATAAAGGACAAATAGCGCGCGTACTTGCCGCAGGGACCTCCAGTGCAGGGGAAAATAGTGTCACTGATCGTTTCTCAAAATCAACCGCCAAACGAGCCGCGTCACAAACTCAGCATTTGATCCAACGGCGGAGTTTCCGACATCGCCATTCGAAGCATGCATCCTGGAAAACACCTGATTTGCCAAAGAATCCTGTGAAGCTGGAGCAAGGCAGCGTTGATACATTGTAAACAGATTTATTTATCTTTGGTGATTGAAGTGCATGTTATGCGACGCGTGAATTTGTATTTGGACCCTTGTGCAATTTGAAGAAATCTCGGTTGTCCCACTTGTGTACGTAGAATTGCTGCCTTTTAACTCGTAGTTATGATGTGCTACTTTGAAAGGTCAACAGTTTGATTCATTCATTTGTTTTTACCTTTTGAATAATTGCCTTGTAGCAGCGTAGCGAAAGCTCCTGTTCATGTAAATATTGTACAGACGATGGTGCACAGCTGCACGCAGTGAGTACTTGCCCTAAAACAATGCGGAAACAGAACCACCAGGGCTCAACATGGAGGCAATGAATTGAAACTGTGACATCCCGACCAATGCATTTCTAGTCCCTTGCTGTGCAGAAATATACGAGCAGTTGCACTTTGGTATGAAGTGCTTCGTGTGATAAAAAAATGTGCTATGCTTTATATTTCTTCGCAGTAATTTTCTGTTTCTTGGGGCCATGATTTCAATTCAGGACTTCCCAAAGCGTAGGCTGTGCACAGCTGTACAGGAAAGCAGGTGACAAGTAAACACGAAGTGTTGGAGACTTGGTCGTTTGTGAAAGTCTCGAGGTGATAGTCTATTCTTGCGGGACAGAGCGCTGAAGCGTTTCTTCAAGTCTTCTCTAACTTGATACTCCCGTGAAAAGTCTTTGCTCCTGGTGGTTGTTTGTTTTGTTTGTTTATTTATTTTATTATTTTTATGGTATTTTTGCGTGAGAGGGGGAGGGGTCAACCGAAAGACGAACATATGTGAAGTGTTCGCGAAGAATTTCTCCCAACAGTATTGCTTTGGGGACTTTTGTACAACTCTGTTTTGTTCTTTCTGTTAATGAAAGTGACGCATATCAAATTTCACGAGGGTATTATGGTTTTGTTACAGTATGATTTGTGCTGCTCAAGATTTGATGTTCAATTGCGGGTTGCGCCTGTGTCAAGCTAGAGAAGAACTTTGACGAACAGAACACAGCTTTTTGTAAATTTGAGAATAATTTCCAGGAGCTTGAGTTTTCGAGGTCTCTAAACAGCAGACTGTGATATGTCACGGTCATCTCAATATTTGTTTGTGCATGTTTGGTTGGAAATGTGCAGTTTGGATTTTTCCGAAACAAAATGAGCCAAATTCATTTTTGTCTGACACAATTCCACTGTGCTGCTTCTGTATTTGCACATAGAATTCACAGATGAACCCTTGGCAAAGTACTGCTTTCTTCATTCCCTAGAAATGTGTTGTGGTGATGCTGAAAACATCAAATGAAATTTCACCGTTTCACACAATTTTCTAGTCACAGAAAAACTAGATGTGATGTCATAATTTGTAGCATTCAATCCACGTGTTTTTCTAATTGGATTTATCGTGTACAGAACGTACAAACTGCTTCTCCACGGAGGACTAACAGATGCAATAATTCCGACGTCAGCGCCATTCTCTTAGATATCTGGTGTTCAGTGTGTGGTAGGAGAAATGTTTTCCACTTGGAAACAATCTTTGTATTCTTCGTAGATGGAGCGATTTGCGACAATAGTTGTATTCTTTGCTAGGTTTTAGTTGCCTTGCAACTTTGATTTGATATGCTGAAGGTTGTGCATCAACATTTGTGAAGGACATTGCCACATCGTGTTATCTGACTCGCATGTTTGAAACACGCTCACCATGAAAACGTATCGGCTCTGGTCACACGTTGAACAAAATCTTGCTGAAATTCTCACTTCAAAATCGATTCCACAAATGACAAAATCAAGCTTGAAATATTATTCACTTTTCTTTTTTTTTTCAAAATAATACACGAATAAATGTAGTTTATCTTAACAACTGCTGTTCGTTCATTTTGCTTCTAACCGCCCCGGTGCAGAGCGCCATATTGAAACTGCGGGTCTGACTGTGTCCAGCTGCAGATAGATCTACCTGAGCAACGAAGAAGCATTTTCCGAAGTTTTCTGAAGTGCAGCAAGATTTGGTGGGTGTGTCGGATCGAACAAGAAACTGGTGACTTCGACACACACACACACACAGACACACACACACACACACACACGCACATTTTCTGGTCACATGAAATCCCAAGTTGAAATTGCAAGCTTGTTCACGTTGGCGCATAATTTCTGACAACTACACCCCAACAATGGATCAAGAGTGATCTGGGACAATTAAGGGCCTCGCTCAGTTCGAGAAAAAGGGCCCTTGTCATAACAAGAAGGCTGTGCCTCAAAAGCGCGCGGTTCACGCCACGAGCTCATTGTTCACAGAGAATTGGAGGAACTTCAGTCTGACAGTTTGAACATGCCATGTTGAGTTAAGCCAGCCCATGTTGAACTACCCAGGGGGGGGGGGAGGGAACTCAATATGCTGAAAATTTGCTAGAATCATTTTAGCTAATTTTGGAAAAATCAAAAACAAATTTCCATATTGAGTTACCAGGAGGGGAGGGGGGAGGGTAACTCAACATCGCCAAAAAATGAACAAGACTTTCAAGTAGAGAATCAGCTGTGGGCAGCATACATTGGCAGGCGGCACTTACAAGTCCCAATCTGCCAATGCCACAGTCAGGAAATGTCCCAGTTGAAAATTTCTGTAACAGGGGGGGGGGCGTAACCCGGATAATGTCCAAGTCAGACAATACATGTCCGAGTCGGACAATGTCCTAGCTGAAATTTTTTTTTTTTTTTTTGGCCCGGGGGGGGGGGTGACCCAGACAATGTCCGAGTTGGACAATGTCTGAGTTGGCCAATGTCCCAACTGAATTTTTTTTTTTTTTTTTGACCAGCAGGGGGCAACACGGACAATGTCCGAGTTGGACAATGTCTGAGCTGAAATTTTTTTAGCTGGTTGGGGGGGCGGGTAACACGGACAATGTCCGAGTCAGACAATATCCGAGCTGAATATGTGCGTTACCCAGGATGGGACATGCAGAGACAGATACAGGGGCAAACCAATATCAGCTCGGAATGCTACGCATAAAAAGCGTGTGGTCCATACAAACGTTCGCAGTTCATAAACACGTTTAAGTTCAGGGGGGGGG
>JAAUXT010147454.1_pt1 | contig 10728 bp, 7 predicted proteins | sample 7278171 | NCBI WGS metagenome assembly JAAUXT01 (sample SAMN14350112, study PRJNA611818) | marine sediment metagenome | isolation source: surface marine sediment (1.8m) | place: French Polynesia: Moorea | collected 2018-08 | reverse complement strand
TCATGGCCGTGGTGCGGTTGTCCAGAATGACGAGCACGAAGCGCACATTCTGGTTGACGGCATCCACGAGGGCCGGCAGGCCGGCATGGAAAAACGTGGAATCCCCGATGGTGGCGACGATATCCGGGCGTTTGGCCGCATGTTTGTAAGCGTGATAAAAACCGGCGGCCTGGCTGATGGCGGCCCCCATGCAGAGCACCGTGTCCACGGCACCCAGGTTCAGCCCGAGGGTGTAGCAGCCGATGTCGCTGGTGTAGATCGCCTTGCGCGCCGCTTTTTTGATGGCGAAGAAACTGGCCCGGTGGGGGCAGCCGGCACACAGGGTGGGTCGCCGGCCCGGCGTGGCTGGCGCTGCGGCGACCTGTACGGGACGCCCCGTGAAGCGATCGAGCACCTGCGCAATCACCTCGGGCGTGAGTTCGCCCACGGCGGGCACCCGTCCCGTCAGCTTCCCTTGGACACGATCGCGGTCGGCAACCTGCATTTCAATCACGCCGGTGGTCTCTTCGATCACCAGCACGTCCGCATAACGCTCGCGCAGATGGGTGATAAATGCCAGATGCAAGGGGTAAGGCTGCAGGACCTGGTAAAGCGGCAGCTCCGACCACAGCCCCATGGACTGAACGATCTCGCAGGCATGGGCGGCGGCCACCCCGGAGAGGACCACCGCCCGACGCCCCTCGGCCCCGGGGTTCAGCCGCCGTGGCGCGGTGGCTTCGAACCGGGCGATGGCCGCCAGCTTGGCCTCCAGTTCGCGGTGGAGCTGCTGCCGGAATTTGGGTGTGGCCGCCCAGCGGGCCGGATCCTTTTCGAAAGCGGCCTCACGAGCCAGCATGGCCGGTGTCCGCAGCGCGATATCCTGGCGGGCATGGCAGACACGGGTTGTGGGCCGCAGCATGACCGGGATGGCATGCGCCTCGGACAGACTGAAGGCCACATCGATCATCTCACGGGCCTGCCGGGGCGAATCGGGATCGAGCACCGGAATCTTGGCCATCATGGCCAGCATCCGGCTGTCCTGCTCGGTCTGGGAAGAGTGCGGCCCTGGATCGTCGGCGCTGATCACCACGAACCCGCCACGGGTCCCCATGTAGGCCGCGCTCATGAGCGGATCCGAGGCCACATTCAGCCCCACCTGTTTCATGGCCACGGCTGTGCGCAGGCCGGCCTGGGCGCCGGCGTAGGCGATCTCCAGGGCCACCTTTTCGTTGACGGCCCACTGGGTGTGCATTGGGAGTTGATGAATTTTCTGAAAATGCGCCACCGCGGCCAGGATTTCCGATGCCGGTGTGCCGGGGTAGGACGTCGCCATGGCACAGCCGTTTTCGATCAGACCGCGGGCAATCGCTTCGTTGCCGAGCAGCAGCTTGCGTTCCGCCAACTGTCCGTCTCCTCGTGAATCAATACCCGGTCTCAATAACGCGGCGGCCAGGGCGCTTCAACGACTGGGAAAAACTATCGCCGGAGCCTTCGGGAAGCCCCGGCGCAGATAGGGATGGGCACTCCTTAGCGTCTCTTAAACCTGTGTCAGATAATCCGAGGGGGCATTGTTTGTCAAGCCAATGGGTTAGCCTCAACGCTTGATACCCGCTCCATTTCTCTGTTAGGTGAAAGATAGGATTGCCGGCCCCTGCGCCTCCGGGAATCACGATTCCGCCGGCTCCCCCCGCAACCCCAACATACGGAGTCAAAAATGCGAGTCTGCACGGTTGAGCAAATGCGCGCCATGGATCGGAGCGCCATCGACCAATACGATATCCCGGAGCTTGTCCTCATGGAAAATGCCGGGCTGGCCGCCTACCGGGTGCTTGTCGACCGCTGGGGTCCGGCCAGGGGGCGCACCCTCGTCTGCTGCGGCGCCGGCAACAACGGGGGAGACGGTTTTGTGATCGCCCGCAAAATCCTTTCGGACGGGGGGCAACCGGTCGTATTGCTCCTGGGCGACCCGTCCCGCTACCGCGGGGCGGCCCGCACCAACTTCGACATGCTCGAAGGGCTCGCGGCCGAGGTGGTGATATCCAAGGATCCGACCCGGATCCGGGCACTGATCGAAGCGGCCGACCTCATCGTCGACGGCATCTTCGGCACCGGGCTTTCCAAACCCGTCAGCGGGCATTATGCCGAAGTCATCGCCATGATCAACGCCGCCGACAAACCGGTTTTGAGCCTCGACATCCCTTCGGGCGTCAGCGGTGACTCGGGACAGGTCATGGGGGTGGCGGTGAAAGCGGACGCCACCGTGACCTTCGGCCTGCCCAAGGTCGGCAACCTGCTCTATCCCGGGGCCCATCACGGCGGCGCATGTTACGTCACCCGGATCTCCTTTCCGCCGGTCCTGACCTGCGCACCGCAGCTTGCCATCGCCGTCAACCACCCCCCGCCCCTGCCGGCCCGCGATCCCGCGGGGCACAAGGGTACTTTCGGCGATGTGCTCTTCGTCGCCGGGGCGGCAGGCTATTACGGCGCCCCCTATCTGGCCGCCATGGCTTTTCTCAAGGCCGGCGGGGGATACTCCCGGCTGGCCGCACCGGCGTCGATCGTCCCCGTGGTCGCCGCCCAGGGCAGCGAAATCGTCTTTCATCCCCAGGCGGAAACCCCTGCGGGCAGCCTGGCCTACAGCAACAAAGCCGACCTGCTGGCGCGCATCGGGCAGGTCGACATGCTCGTCATGGGGCCTGGCCTCTCGCTCGATGATGAAACCGCCCGCCTGATCGGCGAGCTCGCGGAATCCGCCGAACTGCCGCTGCTCCTGGACGGTGATGCCCTGAGCATGCTGAGCCGCGCGCCGAATATCCTGGCCGGACGCCAGGCCGGGTCCACCGTCCTCACGCCTCACCCGGGTGAGATGTCCCGGCTCACGGGTGTGTCCGTCGACACCCTTCTGGGCGACCCGGTCGGACGCCTGCAGGCGGCGGCCAGGAAATTCCAGGCGATCATCGTCCTGAAGGGCGCCGCTTCGATGATCGGTTTTCCGGACGGCCGGGTCGCCATCAACCGCAGCGGCTGCGACGCGATGGCCACGGCCGGCGCCGGCGATGTCCTTACCGGCGCCATCGCCGCCATGTACGGTCTGGGCCTTCCTCTCGAGGACGCCGTCTGCAAGGGCGTCTTCGTTCACGGTGTGGCCGGCGAACTGGCCGCCGCGGCGTTGGGCCCCGACGGTGTCACCGCCCGCCAGATCCTTGATTTTCTGCCCCGGGCGGTCATGAAGGACCGGCGGGCCGCCCAGGATCCTGACTTTTGGCCTTACCACCGGCTGACGGTGGTTTAGCCGATTCCGCCCGCTTTGGCCGCCGCCGGCCTCTGCCCCGGAATCGTCATCCGCTTCCAATTGACATCACCCGGAAGTGGTCCTTATTTTGGCAATGAATTTGATCAATCCGAAGGTGAGCGGCATGTATCCGAAACGGCTGAAATCAATCGTTCATTTAGGCATCGCGGCCCTGACGGCCGTCTTGATGGGTTGCGCCGCGGGACATCCCCGACCGGATGGCGAACATCAGCTCATCAGCCGGGTGGTGGACGGGGTTCAACCCGCGGTGGTTACCATCCGGACCTTCGATCCCGAAATGAAAGCGTCCGGCTTGGGCACCGGTTTTTTCGTCAACCCGCAGGGGCATCTCATCACCAACTTTCATGTCCTGGAAGGGGCCCACGCCGCCACGGTCAAGACGCATGACGGCACAACCCACAATGTCACCCATGTCCTGGCGGCCAACAAAGCCGTCGACCTGATCAAGCTGGCGGTCGAGATTCCAACCGCCAAAGTCCGCTGGCTCGAGGTGGAGCCCGCGGCACCGGATATTGCCGACAGGGTGGTGGTGGTGGGCAGCCCGCTGGGCCTGGAGCACACGGTAAGCGAGGGGATCGTCTCCGCCATCCGAGATATTCCCGGCGTCGGCACCATCTTTCAGATGTCGGCGCCGATATCCAAGGGCTCCAGCGGCAGCCCGGTGGTCAACGATCAGGGGCGCGTCATCGGCGTGGTCAGTTTTCAGGCCATGGCCGGACAGAATCTCAATTTTGCCGTGGCCAGCGACAATCTGCTGAAACTCGAGGCCCTCGCCGCCGGGACGTCCGTCGCCGAATGGACCTACGGCCAGGTCAGCAACAAACCCGGGGTCGTTCAGGATCTGTGCCGCAAGGGCGTTGGCGCCACGATCCGGGGTGAATACAACCAGGCCCTGATCTATTTCCGCGAAGCGGTCGAAGACCAGCCCGAAAACGCCGAAGCCTGGTACGGTCTGGGCAATTGCTACGTGGGGCTGGACCAGCCCGGCGAGGCCATTGCGGCCTACCGCCAGGTCATCGCCAAAGACCCGGACAACCCCAACGCGCACTACACGCTGGGCCACTACTATCTCACACTGGAGCGCTACACCGAGGCCGTAAACACCTTCAGGACGGCCCTGGCGCTCAAGGCCGACCACATCCCGGCGCGCTACAACCTGGCCCTGGCCTACGGGCAACTGGGCCGCCGCGAGGAAGAAAAAGACGCCTATGACGACATCATCTCCAGGGCGCCCACCTTCTGGCCGGCCCATTTCCGCCTGGGTCTCGTCTGCAACGAGCTGGGACTTTACACACAGGCCATCGCGGCGCATGAAACCGTCTTGGAGATTAAACCGGAATTTGCCCCCTCCCACTACGGCCTCGGTCGGGTTTATGCGAATCTGAACGATCGCGCGCGCGAAACCGGAGCTTACAAGGAGGCCATCCGCATCGACCCGGATTTCGTTCCCGCCCATTTCCAAATGGGCATCGTCTACCTCGAAAACGGCGAACGCGACGCCGCCCTGGCGCAGTATAAAATCCTTAAAAAGCTGGACGAAGATGCGGCCAATCAGCTGTTCAACCAAATCTATTCGCACTGATATCCTGAAAACACCCCTTCATCGCTCAAGACCACGGGCGTTCTCACCTCCCGGTTGCCGCCGAACGGCATCCGCGATATAAACCGGGTATTTCGAATGACGCCCGGACCGATCCCGCCGGGGCGGAAATGCCATGATCACCGAACGCACACTCCGCCATTTTCTGACCCAACCCCTTGCCGTAGGCAGCCGCGTGGCTCCGGGTCGGCTTTTTATGGCGCCCATGGCCAAGCTGGGTAATACCGCCTTTCGCAAGATCGTCGCCGACTTTGGCGGTTACGGGCTGCTATTCTCGGAGATGTGCTGGGCCGGCTCGGTGCCCTGCGGCAATGGACACGACCAGGGCGGCTTCACCTGGCGGCCGGATGAGAACCTCACCGGGTTGGTCTGCCAACTCTTCGGCAACGATCCCGCAACCATGGCACGGGCGGCGACCATCGTCGCCGACGAGGGTTTCTTCGGAGTCGACATCAATTTCGGATGCGCCGTGGCCGCCGTCTGTAAAAAAGGCTGCGGCGCCGCTCTGCTCCGCACGCCGCAGCGGGCGGCAGCCATCGTCGGGGCCATTCGCCGAGCGGTATCGATACCCGTCTTCGTCAAATTTCGTACCGGATGGCAGGACGATCCCCAGACCGCCGTTTCCCTGGCCCGGCGCTTCGAAGACGCCGGAGCGGACGCGCTGACCTATCATCCCCGGGTGGCGCCCGACCGCCGCACGCGGCCGCCGCGATGGGACTACATTGGACAGGTCAAGGCGGCCGTGGGCATTCCGGTGATCGGCAACGGGGATGTATTCGATCGCCGCGACTGCGCCCGTATGCTCGCGCGCACGAACTGCGACGGGGTGGCGCTGGGACGCCTGGCGCTGGCCCGGCCATGGATATTCGCCGAATGGACCTCGGATTATCGACCGCGCGCGGACGTCTACCTGCGAAGCGCGCTGGAGTTGACCGAACGGCTGGAGGCCTGCTACGGGCCGCAGACCGGCAGGCGCCGCTTTCATCGCTACGCCGCCTACTTCACCGCCAACTTCCGCTACGGTCATTTTCTGTACGGCCGCCTGTGCCGGCCCGCTGACCTGGCCGGCGTAAGGACGGTTCTGAGGCAATTCCTGAGCGAAGATCCTGAGATCGTCGAGCGCCCCAGTATGCATCGCTTCCGCTGACGGTTTTGTAACAAGCCCGATATCGGCGTTACGCTTCGACCCTCGTCATTGCGGCGGACCAACGTACGCCTCATTCCTCGGGTCTCGCAAGCCTTGATCTCGGGGTTGTTACAAAACCGTCGGGATCTAATCGCATTCATAGTGAAAGGTAAGAGGAATCAGCAATGACCGTAGCCATAGTCAACTTTCGCTCCTATGCCGAATCGGTACCGGAGGTCCTGGATCGGATCGGAGCCGCCGACATCCTGGGCCGGCAGGACGCCGTTCTGATCAAACCCAACCTGATCAATACGGATCCCCACCCGGTCACCACCCCGCCGGCCTGCTGCGAAGCCCTGATCGACTACATCCGTGATTGCACGACGGCTGACATCGTCATTGCCGAAGGCTGCGGCGACGCCGGCTGCGAGACACCGGAAGTGTTTGCCGCCCTGGGATACGAGACCCTGGCCGCCCGCAAAGGGGTTGGTCTGGTCGACCTGAACACCGCCCCCCTGCGCAGCAACGTCAAGAGGTCCTGCACGCGGTTTCCCGAAATGCGCCTGCCCGAAATCCTCTTTTCGCACTACCTGATATCCGTGCCCGTCTTGAAGGCCCACTCCCTGGCGGAGATCACCGGCACCTGCAAGAACATGATGGGGGCGCTGCCGCCGCAGCACTATGGCGGGCATCCCGGCAGCTGGAAAAAAGCGCAGTTTCACCGGGATCTGCATGGGTCCATCCGGGAACTCCTCGACCACCGCGCACCGGACATGAGCCTGATGGACGCCACCGTCGGACTGGCCTGCTATCATCTGGGCGGGCCGCCCTGCGATCCGCCCGTCAACCGTCTGCTGGCCGGATTCGATCCGCTGGCGCTGGACCGCCAGGCCGCGAAGTTGCTGGGGATGGATTGGCAGACGATTCCCCATCTGGCCAACGGTGCCGGCCTTTCGGGAAACCAACCGAGTGGTTGACAGCCATACAGCGGCGCCGCAGCCGGCCGAAATAGGCTGTGCTGCGGTCATCGCGCCGATGGGCTATGGAAGGCCCTTGGCCGACCGGAAGACGACATTGTCCGCCGCAAACTTGATATTGATCGCGCGCTTTTCATCGCCCCAGTCGCAACTTTGGGTTCCCAGAACCGACGCGCACTCGACCGGTTCTCCCAGAATCGCGGCGACTTCCTCGTAGCTCATGCCGATCTTGATCTTCTTGTAGTTTTCCTGGTTGACCTTGCTGCCGCAGCCCCAGAACGCCAGGAGACCGACAATCAGCAGGATCTGGCCGATCCTGCGCCAATCGGAATTCATAACGTCTCGCCTTTCGCTTGCCGGTGCCGGGTTCAGCCCGGCCGCACCGGGTTGGAGAATGCCATACCAACTCGACCGGGATACCATAGCGAAAACAATGGGGATAGGCAACCGTCCTCATCACGGTGCGTCTCGCCCCTCATCGACGGATTGTTGCCGGTAACGCCGGGGCCAAGGGCGGCGATCGTCCAGACCCATAGGCAGCCGGTGTGTTCCCTCTTACTCGCTGGATATCCTGTATGGCCTGCGATCACGCGCCAAACCGCTCAAGGCCGAGCGGTTTGGTGGCGCGTCAACCGCATATGGACGACCGCCGGGCTCGGAGGAGGCCTCAGATGGACGGGTACCAGTGGCCCGCCGGTGTCATTTCGGGTAGGGATTTGACTTTGATGACCACCAGCGTCACGTCATCCTCGAGGGGGTTCGGGCCGCGGAACCGGTTCATACCGTCTAATAGTTGTTCGACGATGACGGCGGCCGAGGCCTGACTGTTCTGCCGTATGATGTCGTGGACCGCCTGCTTGCCGAAAAAGGCACCCTGTGGATTTCTCGTTTCCCACAGGCCGTCGGTGGCCAGGAAGACAATCTGATCCGGTGCCAGGCCCGCCTGGCGATTCAGGGTGAAACGGATACCGGCATCCACCCCGAGGGCCGTCCCGGCGCCCATTAATTCAACCAGCCGGTCGCAGGCGGGATCGTACCAGACGGCGGGCTCATGCCCGGCCCGCACCCATTCCATCTCACCGGTCTCCGGCAGCAGGCGCATCAGGCAGAGGGTCATGAACCGGCCGGATTGGCCCACATCCTCGGCCAGATGCCGGTTGACGTCGTTGACGATGCGATCAAGCGCCCCTCCCCGTGCAATGCTCAGGCGCAACAGGGCCCGCACCGTGGTCATCAACAGGGCGGCCTCGACACCGTGACCACTGACATCCCCGACGACCACCCCTATATTGCCGTCCGTCCGATCCGCGACTTGCAGGTAGTCGAAGTAATCGCCGCCCGTTTCACTGCAGAACAGGCTATGCCCGGCGATATCAAAAAAAGGGCTCCAGGGTGCTTCGGCCGGCAGCAGGTTTTTCTGGATCTCGTCGGCCAGCGCCAGGGTATGCCGCAGCATCTCGTTCTTGCGCTTGATCTCCAGCCGGGCCTGGTTGATCTCGCGGTTGATCTTGCGCAACAGCGAGGCCGACAGGTCTTTGTGGAACTCGAGCCGCTGGCGATAGAATTCGGAGCGCGCCAGTTTGCGTTCCAGAAAGGCCGCCCGCCGCCTCAGATCATCCGGCGTGGGCGCTGTTGCCGGAGCGGCGTCGAAGTTGGCGTTTGACGGCGGCGGTACCGTTGATACAACCGCCCCGCGACGCTCCCCCAGCAGGAGGGTAATGAACGTGCAGTTGTGCAACAGGCTCGGCCCCGCCGCCTCCAGAGGGCTGATTTCACCGAACGAATAGAACCCGGCCAGAGCGATGCCCGGGGGAAGGTGGTTCTGCAGCAGTTCGATTTCTTCGGCGGTCTGCGTGCCGAGAATATGCTTGCGGGTGGCGCATGAAAAGATCAGCCCGGCAGCAGGCTGCCAGTCGTCCTCCGGTGCGACCGCTTCAGCCGCGAGGGTCTGCCTCACGTCCGATATCATGCGCTCCCGGGTAACCTCGGTCAGCTGAACGATCTGGCCCTCCTCGATGGGCACGGCGAAACGCACCCCGCCGGTTTTCTCGTCGTAACCCAAGGGGGCCAGAATGTAGAACCGGCGGCTTCCGGGAGAGTGCACGGCTAGGGGGAACTCGAGGACCGGATGGGCGTGCGGGCCGAGGTAGTGGCGATAGAAATCAAGGGCCGGCTGGTCGCCGATCATGCGGACTTCACTGTCGGTGCGCGCCGACACCGGTGCGCGTTTGCCCACCGGCTGCCAGCTGTTGCTCACGCTGAAGCGGTGGGCCACCGGCCCCTGAATGAGAAGAATCACGATCGCATCTTCGTGGACTTCGTGATTGCAGAACTGCCGGGACCGGGTTTCCAGGTGCCAGGGATGCGCCGCCACGCCGCCGAATACCGGGCAGTCGCGGGCCACCTTGCGGTTCAGGGACTGCACGGCTTCATGGGCGGGCGCCGAAACACCTTCGCAGAATACCAGACAGAGCTGCTCGGGGCCCGGCAGATTGATGCGGGCCATCTCCAAGGCGCGGGCCACGGCGTCGTCCGCATGACGGGAGAGGGATGTCCCCAGTCCGACGCCGAATGCCAGTTGCTCCGAACAAAACAGCATCAGCACCAGGGAGTCGTCGCTGAAACCACTCGCAGACGCCATCTCGCCCGCCGTGGTGCACCCCGTCAGGGGCAGTTCGGGGAAGGTCGCTTGGACGGCCGCAAGGACAGTCGCATGGTCGTATTCCATCCCAGCCATCAGGATCGCCGCACGGGGAACCTGCCCGCGCAGCTGCGCCTGACACTGGAAGATCACGCGGCGAACCGCCTTGAGGGTGTCGATGTCTTCCGCCTGTCCGACGATGACTCTCAAGCGCGCACCTCCCGGCCATCAGGGCCAAAATACGTCGCAACATACCGCCCGCTTAGGGCGGTAGCTGCGTTCGGTGGGGCCGAACCTTCGATCCGATGATGAGTCTTGAAGAAGCGGGAACGCGTTCTATCCGCTGGATGGATTGATGCAGGGCATGCCGTTTTTGGTCCACGACCGGCGGCGTTCGATACCGCTGCGGCGATCGACCCCGCTCCGTCGCTCCTGGCCGCCGTCCATGAAATAATCGATGCGGTAGAAGACCCGCCGCTCGAGGCCCGAGCGTCGGTCAGCATAACACCGGTTGCGCTTTTCCACCCAGTCGTGATCGGACTTGGCCGGCGGGGATCCGACGATCATGGCTTCAGGCCTCCGGTAGGAATGCGGAGCGGAATGACACTGTAACTGTATAATCGCGGCCGTCCACCGTCAAGTCGAGATTCTCACCGGCAGCCTTTGTCAAACGATTCAATCCGGCGCCAACGGGCCGTGCGCACCATGCACCCGCTAAAATACCAAAGGCCTGCGCCGCGGCGCAGGCCTTGGGAAGATACCGGCAACCCTCGAGGGCTTAAAGCTTTTCGACATTGGTCTTGAGATAGTCCGCCACCCCCTCGGCCGTCGGTTTCATACCCCCCTCGCCTTTGTGCCAGCCGGCCGGGCAGACTTCACCGTGCTCTTCGGTGAACTGGAGGGCGTCCACCAGACGCAGCATTTCATCCACCTCCCGCCCCAGCGGAAGGTTGTTGACCACCTGATGCTGGACCACCCCGTCGCGATCAATCAGAAAGGATGCCCGCAGGGCGACCCCGGCCTCGGGGTGTTCAATCCCATAGGCCTGCGCGATTTCGTGCTTGACATCGGCCACCAAAGGGAAATCGACGG
>JAAUXT010136758.1_pt1 | contig 10729 bp, 6 predicted proteins | sample 7278171 | NCBI WGS metagenome assembly JAAUXT01 (sample SAMN14350112, study PRJNA611818) | marine sediment metagenome | isolation source: surface marine sediment (1.8m) | place: French Polynesia: Moorea | collected 2018-08 | reverse complement strand
GCTGGAAGTGTACAATGCACTAATGCACTGCGCGAGTATACTGACACACACACACACACACAAACACACACACACACACACACACACACACACACACACACAAACACGCCACACATGTAGACCACGCGCACATAAAACAACCCAGACACATACATACATACATACATACATACATACATACATACACTTGTACATACATACATACATACATACATACATACATACATACATACACTTGTACATACATACATACATACATACATACATACATGCATACATACAGACAGACAGACAGACACACACACACACACACACACAAACACACACACACTACACAATCCACATACCACCGGTTGGGGCACAGGCCAAATGGGACGCATATGTGAAGGACCCTCAGAACAACACACATTTCTGCTGCGTCTCACCTGAGCGACTTCAAGAAAGCTGTCGCCAATGTGCACGTGGCATCCTTTCACATATCCGTTGTGGGTGGAGTGTTCTGCACACGAAGTTTTGCAGTTTCAACAAACCAACACGAGAGTCAAATATCTCAAACCACTGATCCAATTTCAATCTAAACAATGCAGAATCGTTGGTCTGCTGAAGGCGGAGGTGATGTGAAATCCGATGCCTCCTTCAGAACATTCGACTCTGCGTCATTTTGACCAGAATCTAGTTACTTATGCGGATCATGCAGGAACTGGGCCCCAGCACCTCTGAAGAAGAGGCACCATTGGACATGTAATTTTGTTCGTCCCCTTTTTCATATTCACCACGGGGATTGCGTCACCTCACCCACCCTTGACCCCTCCAGACAAACCTAGATTGGCCCCCCTTCTTTTTCACCAAAGTACAAAATAAATTGAACTCGGGGGCGACCCTGACTGCCCCCCCCCCCCCACAAGGATGTTGACCTCAGCTTGTGTACCCCTCTCAATGTTGGGAGTTGCTGAGGTCATGGTCACACCTTCACCCCCCTCCCCTCGTGCCCCAACAAGCTAGGTCCGCTGGAATCCATACTTTTGTCACGCATGTCGAATCGAACATACCAAGTCAACAAGCACCAGAATGGAACTGCTGATCCCAATTTAAATTCCCACAAACAATGGTCTATCACCACTTTGGTAGAAAGCCAAAGGCGACGTGTTACTCGATATACCACATGAATTTAGATATTTTACACACTCAGGCAAAGTTTTTCGTCAGTTGGCAGAAAGGCAGAAAGTGTTGTCAACGTAAGTACTCGAACTACTTCTGTTCTGTGCTGCACTCAAAATCCAAACCAGAAAACACATTGACATCAGTAGACACAGGCCACATGCCTCATGCGTGTCTAACCATTTAAGCTGAGAATTAAAATGATTAAAATGATGAGGCAAGAGGCAATAAAACTGACGGACATGCCTGCCGTTTCGCATGGGACCCTCACCCGAGCGGTGTCTCCTGGTTCAGGGTGGTCATTTCTTGACACCTGTCCACTCCACCCCAACACCACTAACTTCCCCCTCCCCCTGTATTTGTGTGGGCATCGCACCCTTCTTTCTTGTTCACGTGCTCTTTCTGGTTATTTTTTCCAGAACACCTCTTCCACGCCACCTGCCTCTGGCTAAATCCCAAATCCTCAAACGACCGAAGCGTGACAAATCTTGCTGACCAGTGCTGGACAACGAGAGAAAGAAACGCTGTTCTACCACGCTGCAGTCACAAAACCTCTCGTATGTGACCTCATTGTGGTAGAAGTGAGTTCACCCACTGCAAAAATGGTTCCTGTGAAATCATACAACGACTTTTCGAGACCAGCGTGGGTGAACCCTTACGTCTTTGGATAGCGATGTTCTCAAATTCCATGGACCAATGTATTTTTGCCATCCGTTCGCAGAAGATGGTGGTTGCGCCCGTGTAATGTGATGCTCCACCTCAGGTCAAATTTCATGTACTTTGACTACGTAGCTCAAAAATTTGTCACAGGAGACGCGTGCACGTCATACGCACTCTGACTTTCGTTCGTCACAAGGTTTTGCCAAATACCGTCACACATGTCCGCAAATAACTGAAAGAAATATAAGAACAGATGTTTTTTTTTGCTTGATGAGCTGAGCATGAAAACACGTTCACCTTCTTCATCTCAAGTAAGAAAAACAATGTGTATCATGACTCTCCTATCAAAGAACATTGTGTTGAACCAAGACCAGTGCTGTGTAATCAGGTCCAGGGCCTGGCTGGAGGGGGCCCACCCCCATTGGCGACAACCGCAACGGCCCAAAATGTCCTGCATAACAAAAAGAATCATGTAGCATTTGGCACAACAAATGGGTCGTAACAACAGCGAAATTTTGCAGAGTCGAGCAAAAGACGAGAGCTTAAAACGCGCCAACTTTGGCAGGACGTCTATGCCGGAAGCAAGAACTTCCAAACAAATTGCGAGAAGGAAAACTTCCTGCACAACTCATACAAAATTGCGACGCAAGACAGGAAGTTGATTATGTTGAGGTAATTATGTGTATATTTTTGGTTTGCAAAATGATACGCAAAATATCAGAGAAGACATATCAAAGACGTGAGTGCGGTGCTTTGAAACAGGATGCGAGAGGGAGAGGGAGAGGGGGAGGGACAGCGGGTTTGATCAAAGCTTACCACACGGTAGAGTCTACGTCTCCGTCCTGCGGATCCAGAATCAACACCCCCGAGAGGATGCAGGAACGGGGCGGGCCGGGCCATGAGGGTTGGGGGCTTGGGGGGGCCAGGGGGCCACGTTGGATTCCGGCGACGTTCCAACAACCCTTCGGGGACTCAAAACAGAGTGAATGGGCAACCCGAGTCAGAACAACAACTTCAGCAAAATCAAGGAAAATGGAAAATAATTTGTACCTGTGTGATAAAAAAGAAATTCCTGGACGCAGGGTACGGGGGTGGGGGGGGGGGGTTCAGCTTCCAGCCCCTGGATCCACCCAGACGAGTTGCACAACACCCGACGCGTGATCGTGGGGAGTCAGGGAACGAACGCCATTTCCGCGCACTGTCAACACTCGTCCACCCCATTCTGCGATGCCGCACAAGAATACCCAGGCGAGGACTATTTCCTGCGAAACGTGCCAACTTCATCTGGAACAATTGAAGTTCGTGCCCCCTGCCAATTTATCCATTTTTGGACCAAAATATGGATGAAATGCCTTGTAGGACAATACCTTTGTCATTGTGACGGGGAAGGGAGGTGGGCCCTGAATCCCCAGGAAAGCTTCACCTCTTGGGTGTGATTGAATTTTGCCTCCATTCCGGACCAACCCGGATTTGGTTCCAGTTCCGTGCAAATAAAACTCACGGATCATGATTCAGGGTCGAAAATAGTGAGTTATTCAGGGAAACAAAGTCATCGGTTCCTGTTTTGAACAAACAAAGGCCTGAGCTCAGTCACCACGTCAGCGCCTAAATTTGACCAGCACGTTTTGTGAGAGAATCTCCGGGTAAAGTTACATTAACATCCGCTGAGCGGCAGCGGAACCAAACCTGTGCTTCTCAGGAGTTGGGCTGCGTCTGAAACCGAACTGCTGATGAAGACAAACCACCCACGTTGAGAAGTGGTCAGAACAAGAGCCCAAGGGCAACCACACACACACACACACACACATCACAAATACCCAAGATTGGAAACGACACCCCAGTCACGGGGAGATACCCAGTTCATGAGTTGAGAACCAGAAAAAAACATGCTGGAAACAAGAACTCAAGTTCAATGATGCAGAGCCCCATGTCGAAGGGGTGTCCATGGCAGGAGAACACACCCACATTGAGTGTTTGCAGGCACCCTGGATGTCCCCGGAAATTCAGAAGCCCCCGGAATGCAGGTCCAGTTCTGAGAGTGTGCGCCCGGTCTGCTGAATCAGATTCCGGGCACGCGGGCCCCGAAGCGAGATTACCATGAGGCGCACAGATAGTGCAGCAGATAGGCTGAGTTGATGCGGCGAAATTGAATGTAATACAGGGCGATAATGGGGTAATCCGGGCGATCCGGCGGCGGGTGCCGGGGAGCGTGATGGCGGGAAAGGAGCGGGTGCGCGGCGGATCAAAGCGACGCGAGACGCGACGTCGTGACGACGCTACGTGGGGAGAGACGCAGAAGAGGACGCAGCGTCCATATCGGAAATGGAGGCGGGTCCAGCGTGAGATCAAGAGCGACCAAATTTTTTGGCTGTCTTTTGAGGGGATCAAAACCAGGACAAAATTCAGTTGTACCCACCGCAGCAATTTTGTTTGGTGTGTGTGTATCTGTGTGCGTGTGTGTGTGTCCCGAGGTTGGGGTGGGCTCGGCTTTGTAATGCCCTGGATCTGGCCGGAGATGACACGATGAAACGTCACGCGTTGTGTAACTGGGAACGTTCGTGCACGCTGGTTTGCACGACGCCACGTGGCGTCAAGGGCCAAAGCAAACGAGCACGAACATCTAAGAAAACGCTTTGTTGGGCTCGGTGGACAACACAGAGATCACAAAACCTGTCTTATGTACGAGGCGAATTCGGAAACTTGTGACAAAAATCCAGTTTGGCTGCGAGTAAATTGTTCAAAGTTGACCAAATTTTTTGCACAATATTTTTATTCATATCTGCAACATATCTGATCGCGTTAGCCTTAACGAACTGAGTTCACACTGTGTCGCAATGAGCGATACTTGGGTGTCTTGGAGGGTCATGTCTGTGTTTGTACTGTGAGTACCCGAGGTCGAAATCCGTTTCTGTCAGTGGAAATGTTTAGTCAAGAACCTGTTTTCACTCAAAGTAATGACCTTGAGCATGAATGCATTCACACACACCAACGTGGGACAAGGCATTGCATTGCGGCGGCAAATTCACCAGGTGTGACGTGTGCGATCACAGTGTCGATGGCGTGACACAGCTCATCTGTGTCCCTGAAGCGGCGTCCCCTGAGATGGCGTTTGACTCTGTTGAAGAACCAGTAGTCGGCAGGTGCCAAATCAGGCGAGTACCCTGGGTGGGGGAGGATCCTGGTGTTGTGTTCGAGCAGGTATCTGACCACTGGTTCTGCTCGATGTGCCGGGGTGCCGTCATGCTGCAACCACCACTGACGTCGCCTCCACATTTCTGGTCGCTTTCTCCGGATAGCTCTGCACAGACGTACCATGATTCCCAAGTACACAACAGCTCCCACGCCCAAACCACGCCTGACAAACTCTCTGTGCACCACACCTTCACTGTCAAAAAACACCACTAACATGATTTTCTGGGTTCTCAGTTCCACTCTGGGTTTGGGGTCACGTCGGGCGCCGGTGTTCAACCACTGGGCGGACGCCTGCTTTGTCTCTGGATCATAAGCCAACATCCACGACTCGTCGCCTGTGACAATGTTCTCCAACAAGTTCCTCTGACCTGCCTTGATCCGGAGGAGCCTTCTGCAAGTCTCTACACGTCGACGACATTGGTCTGCTGTCAGGTCATGAGGAATCCAGGTGGAAGGACGTTTGGTGAGCTTCATGACGGTGCACAGTGCCTTGTGAACTGTTGCCATTCCAAGGTTGGTTAAAGTCGACAAACGCCTCACAGACAGTGTTCTGTCACCATTCAGTAACAAAGTTATTTGTTGGACCTTCTGGGGTGTGAGTTTGGTCGGCCTCCTGGAACGTTTTCCATCTTTGCAAGAGTCCTGCCCCGCCCTAAACTTCTTCATCCAGCGATAGATCGACGACAAAGAAAGGGCCAAATTTCCATGAGCACAACGGAGGTGTTCACTCACCGTGTGTGCAGACATTCCCAACTTAGTCATGAACTGGATTTGGACACATTGGTACATGCGACTTGTGTCTAATGCCATGAAAAAAATGAACAAAACAGTCCAAAAAGTCACCATTGCAGCAACCCTCCGACCGTTCGACGTGCAACTCCGACACGTCCAACTTTGACCTGAATTTCAAGTGTGTTCCACTTGACTTCACACAGACACAGTGCGATGATACAATCCTCAGTCTCCCTTGCCCCACATACCCGCAGGAGAAAGAGATTCATTGGAACCCAAAGAAAAAACTGGATTTTTGTCACAAGTTTCCGAATTCGCCTCGTACGGTTGAAAGGGGCTCTCACCTCACCAAAATGGTTCACGTTCAATCACACATGTCCTGTCTCAACCAAAGGTCTCAAAAACTCATTGTGTTATATCACAGGAACCATTTCTGTTCACGTCCACCTCTCCGATGGATTTGCCCACTTTGCGCACCCAGTGACCTCACAGCAGCAGCGAATTCGGCCTGTCAGTCGAACGCGCACCGTGCCAAACATCGCATGAAAACACGTGACTCAGGTTCAATTCCATGAACAAGGATTTTCCCTGTCACGTGATGCCTTCCGTATCCATTTGTTTTCTGTTTTGGGGTTGATTTGCTCCCACTCAGCAGAGCACATTTTCTCGTCCTGTTCCCTGATTGTCTGGACTCCGCTATTCCGTGTCAGGTCCGTGTTTTCACACCCGGCGCCAAATTGAGACGATTCCGTGTTGAACAGGACGCGGCCGCGTTCACACCGTGTGCGTCATGGGTGCGTCCAGCCAGTGCGCACTTGACGCACTCAATGGGGTGCAGTGTCTGTCAAATGGACAGATGGACACTACTCTGTTGTGTGACCTATGTTGTGTGGTGACGACCCTTTGTCCATGAACTTTCACAAAGACGCCACACAGTGAAGCACTCAGTCTGAACTTCGTCAACCAAGCGCCATTTGCAGTTGGGCCTTCGTCCACACAGTGTGGTCGCGTGCTATGTGCCTGAAATGGCGCATTCCACCACGCGACGCAGCTCCCAGTGACCTCAACACGGACTCAACACGTGACGCGTCCCTTGTGAAAGGAGACGACGCTGCGTCCATTGACTTTCCACGTCTTTCAAGCGCAGTGAACTTGCCACCATCAGTGGCCAGACAACACACGCACGCGCGCACAAACATCCTCTGCACACGCACACACACACAACACATAAACACAAAAACCCCCCACCCACCCACCCCCACACTCGAAAAACACACGGCGCATCCAGCGTGAACCCCCCCCCATCAGTCCAGCAGCCCATTCCTACTTCTCGTGCGCAGCTCCTATCAAATCAGACGAGGGACCCCCGCGAGGTCCATTCGCGCCGAACCTCCCGCGGACGCGGCGGAGTGACCACTGGTCAGTCCCAACACGAACTGACACTCACTGCAGCGCGAAGTGATGGGTGCGACGGGAGGTGTGAATGAGACACACAGAAAACAGAGCGGGCAGGGGCGGATCGGGGGGGGGGGATCTTGAACCACGTAAATTTTATCACATGCCAAAGTGATAATCAAGGTGCCGATTTGAGCCCTTTTGTAGTGCTACAAAGCTTGTTTTCAAAATTGACACCACCTCGCCCCCAAAAAAAGGGTGGGTTGCCCCCCTGTTTGTCTGTTTGTTTGTCAGTGTGTGTGTCTGTCTGTTTGTCTGTTTGTCTGTCTGTCTGTCTGTCTGTCTGTCTGTCTGTCTGTCTGTCTGTCTGTCTGTCTGTCTGTCTGTCTGTCTGTCTGTCTGTCTGTGTCTGTCTGTCTGTCTATTTCTCTCTCTTGCTCTCTCTGTCTCTCTCTTGTATCTTTTGTCGGTCTGTTTGTTTGTTTGTTTGTTTGTCTCTCTCTCTCTCTCTCTCTCTCTCTCTCTCTCTCTCTCTCTCTCTCTGTCCCGGTTATGGATCCGCCTCTACCCAGGACATCCAGGACATCTCTGTGAGCTGTGCTGTGGACAAAGGTCATTCTTGGAATTGAAGAGGAAGTGTTATGCAACTATGACGTGAGAATGCCTCACATTGTGAACAGTGGAAACCTTGAAAAGCGCAATTGAGGATTGAGAGCTTCATTTCCTTCTGAAGCTTTGGAATGTTTGCCACACTGCGCCAGGCAAGAAAACGAGCGCTGTGGATGAAGAAAAGATTCAAATGAACAGGTGCTCGAGTGGACGAACAATTCGGGATCTGGTCGGAGGACCCGGGATCCGTCCAGATACGTCCGAGGGAGGTCGTCTGACATCCAGAAGTAGAAATAGACCTCTTTGACCAGCAGAAGCTGAAATTTGGACGACAAACAGGGACCTGGGAGTCGAAAAAATGTTCAGAATGACAAATAGAAGCAGTGCTCAAGGCAACTGCAGTGCGAAGTTCCTTGCACCAGTATTGTCATCAATTCTTCCTTGTTCGTCAATTCTTCCTTGTCCTCCTTGTCTTCCACCAGTCATGCTGTTCCCAAGGGGAAGGGGGTCCAGCCATGGGGAGGTTGCGTGGGGGTTGGGGGAGAGGGAGGGGGTTAGGGGGAGGGGGCAGGGGACATTTCATCCACCTTGCCATTTACTGCACCACACTCCTAAAGGGAGTTTGCATAACAAGAAGAAACATCCATTTGTGTCAGAGCCCGGCCCTTGTGGGTCTGCCAGAGAGGTCCACAGTCCGACTGGACCCGGAGGACAAAACGTGTACGATTCAGATGGTTTGAATTTTGTTTGGAGGTGGAATAGAGAGAGTGTCGTCCGTGTCCATTTGATGCACCCCGTGCGAGCGTGGCAGCAGGATGAACCAAGAGATTCAGCATAAAGAACTATTCTTGTACCGTGGTCTTTTCTCATGCGTTTGAGCCGAACTTCTGAAGGTATAAAAATAGGAGCCCAGCACCACAGAAGGTCGGTTTTTTTCCTGGTTCAAAGACACCACCTCCAGAACCAGACAAAGCAAACCTTGGTTTCTGGGTGCACAAGATCTCCACACGACCCCTTTGTCAACATCTATTCAGTGTGTGGTAGAACAAATTCGGTCACTGGGGCTGCCTCAACAGTGAGGTTTAGCATTGGATTTCACGGCTCATGGAACGTGTCCCTGGCACGAGGAAAGGGTGTACAGTACGTGGAAGACAAACCACACAAACGCCTGAAGGCCAGACTGGTTTGCGCTTCTCCACAACGTACAATCCACCTGTGAAAGAGCGCAGCATTCGTTGGACATCCTGAACATGCTCCACACAAAGATGCGATCCAGGAAGAGGGCGTGTGTATGGCCGGCCGTCAGGAACCCTGACGCTGAAAAGGGGCCTATTTGTTGTCTTATGGCACACAGGAAATTTTAAGTTTGGCTTTGCAGGGGGTCACTTCTCTCACAACAACATCCTGGATTCCACCCAGGCAACCTCAGATGTTTTGCTCCCCGCTCATGTGGACGGGGTCACCACACTATGTGCACTCACAGATCCAGCATGCCATAATTACTGAGAAACATGAAGGAAACGCATGTTCTCGGAGCCTGCAATCTCAGCTGTATTTCTCTGAGTGGATGATGCCTCCCGCCTCGTGGCTCCTATCACGATCGGGCAGCTCAAGTCGCCGTGTTCTGTCTGTGTGAATAGCACGTGGGGACCTGGGCTCAGGCCGGGTCACGCTGGGTGCGTCAAGCTCCGAGTCTCCGTATAAAGCTTCATGTGATGGCTTGCAGCGCATGGGAATGCGATGCAAGGTGCTTCCAGTGCGATAGACGCACGCGTGATCTGTGATGCAGCACCTATTGACTTGTGCAACACCAAATGCTTGTGCAGGGATGCAGTCCATTGACTTGTGCAGAGATGCAACTCTGTGTGAGTCAATAGGTGCTGCATCCCTGTACAAGTGAATGGGTGCTGCATCCCTGTACAAGTGAATGGGTGCTGCAGCCCTGTACAAGTGAATGGGTGCTGCATCCCTGTACAAGTGAATGAGTGCTGCAGCCCTGCACAAGTCAACACCTAATGACTTGTGCCGGGCTGCAGCACCCATTGACTTGTGCAGGGATGCAGCCCACATTGACTTGTGCAGGGATGTAGCACCCATTGACTTGTGCAGGAATGCAGCTCCCATTGACTTGTGCAGTAATACAATACCCATCAACTTGTGCAGGAATGAAGACCCGGTGGGGGATGCGGGGATCAAACATCTACTGTCTTGAACAGGAATACAGTACCCATTGACAAGAGAAGGGGAGCAGTAACCCCATACATGTACTCTTCTTGCACAGGAAGCAAGTGCGCGCTGGCATACACAGGGATGCAGCACCCATTGACTTGTGCAGGCCTGCAGTACCCATTGACACAAAGGACGCCGCGCCCATACCCTTGAACAGAACCACACCTCCCTACCCACCCAGTGTGCACCAGGCCTGGGACGCCTCTCACTCCGGCCATTTCCTTGTGTTGCATGTGCGGGACGATGAAGCCTTTCTCCACGTGGACTCATCACTGCCCGCCCCATGCATCTCCACCACAATATGGGTCAAATCCATACACAGAATTACATACATGACTTGGGAAATAACGCAGGCTGGGACGTAAGTGGTGCGACACGGCATGGGACAATACAGAAGACCATGTCAATATCTCAAGCGGATCCAGGGGCCGGTCTGGGCTGCTGAACCAGAAGCGTTGGCGCGTGGCAGATCCAGGGGGCGCTTTCTCTGTTTAACCCTCAGCACATGAGGTTGATTGACCCTGGCTGCGGTCTTTGTCTGAACCTCCCCTTTGTCAGCTGACTGCTCCGGGATTGCAGTCTCTGATCAGGAACACACGGTTTGGGTGTCTGTCTTCTGTGTTGGGGCAAACGGCGGGGAGTTTTTAGGTGATTTGAACCTTGAAGCATACATTATGTCTAATGTATGGTGGTGAGAATCACCTATAGGCATCAAAAGGCTAAATCTGTGAACGCGAGTTTGAAAGTGTTCTAT
>JAAUXT010125212.1_pt1 | contig 10730 bp, 12 predicted proteins | sample 7278171 | NCBI WGS metagenome assembly JAAUXT01 (sample SAMN14350112, study PRJNA611818) | marine sediment metagenome | isolation source: surface marine sediment (1.8m) | place: French Polynesia: Moorea | collected 2018-08 | reverse complement strand
TGTCCCACCCAATCTCCCTCCCAATCAACTCACCCTCAACCTCGCCCTACTCTCCCCCGCCCATACACCACCCTGCGTGTCCCACCCCACCTCCCGCCCAATCCACTCGCCCTCAACCTCGCCCTACTCTCCCGACTCACCTCGACACACATGAGTGAGAGCAGCATCACAGCGAGCAGAAACGCCGCAGACACGATGCAGTCGACTGAGCGCTGCGGGCCCCGCTTCTGCAACACACAGTTGGACGGTGCAGGGTAACAGAAGCTGAACGCGCCATTGGCCACTGCCAGATCACTATGGAAACGAGACGCACTTTTCGACCAACTTGACCACTGAGGTCGTCTTCACACTGTATGTATTGCCAATTGCGTCTGTTGACTTGTGCAGGGTGCAACACCCAACAGGGACGCAGCGTCCGTGGACTCGCGGAGAGACGCAGCGCACGACGCATGCGCAGCGCAGCCGCCATGACGCACCTTGAGGTAGGACCGCAGCGACAGCCACGTCTTGATGTTGCGGACCTTGTTGAGCCGGAAGTGCGGCAGTTCGTACTTTTTGGCGCGACGTGATGACGTCAGATAGCAGAAGTGCTTCGCGTACAGCAGACGCTGCGAATGTTGGTCAAAGTCACAAGTTGATCAAGTTGAAAACAGGTCTGCGTACGCAGCAAACGTGCGACAGTGACGCTTTACTGAAACATTTGGCCACAAATGTGCAAAAGATACATGGCGGCAGAACAAACACACACGCACTTGCACACACACACACACACACACACAATTACAAGTCTGTTCACACTAAGAACACACGCACACCACGAACACACGCGCAACGCGCGCACATACACTCGTGCACGCACAACCCAGACACGCACCTGTTTGAAGGTCCTCTCGGCGACGGAGAGCAGGAAGAAGAAGATGAGACCGAGGCAGAAGCGCTGGATGACGCCGTTCAGCACGATCGCGATCACCCTGGCAACGAGACGCACTTCCGGTGGAGAAACAACCAAAACTGACATGCAACTGCTGGGCCTCTTTGTGTTTCTGACCCACCCATCTTTCTCAAGCTTCAGTGACAGTACAAGTGCACGTTTCGACACTCACACGCCATGCAGCAGAGTTTTACGCCGTTCACCCAACAATGGGGAGTTTCAGCAAACAGCCCGCAACCCTGGAAACGCAAACGCAAAACGTAACTTTTGGCATGAAAAGTGAAGGTCAAAAGTTGCGATTGCGTTTGAAGGTTGCGCGCTGTTTGCTTAAACTCGCCAACACACAGAAACGCACACACACGCACACACACACGCACGCACTCACTTCCAGTGGTGCCCGACGAGTAGGATGCTGTTCTCGAGGATCTCGCCCGGCTGGATCCCGACGCTCAGCTTGTGCTTGACGTGGTACGCACGGAACACGACCGGAAGCAGCGACATGGCGAGCGTGAAGAGCACGCCCAGCACGATGTAGTCGCACATCTCCGGGATCTTGTCCACCTGGGGGCGCCACGTGTGAAAAGTTACAAAACAAGAACACTGCGAGTTGACGCGTGGTCTCCACGTGGCCTGCACTTCCAGAGGATCTTGTCCATCTGGGGCTGCGCGGGTGCAAAGGTGAAAGTCGTAATACAAGAACACGACGCGTTCAGCACGATCGACACGTCCTGTATTATCGCCCACCTTCTGTATGATGGTCCAGCCGATATCGAGCACGTTGAGGTCGACCTTCTTCACGTCGCGCCCCTCCCAGATCATGCACGACACCTTCCCGTAGCCTGATGCCAGGTTGTTCAGCACGGAGTTCGCCTGCAGAAACAAGGTTTGCTTCAGCACGGGTTCAGGAATTCCTTCTGGATGTGTGTCGTTGCACTTACACGCACATACTTGCCGACACTCACCTCACACGCGCACACACACACACAATCCCTTCCACCCACGCACCCACCAACACACATACACACACACAGCACACATGACACAAGATGAGACAGACACGCGCACGCGCACACACGCACGCGCACACACGCACCTGGTGCAGGCTTCCGGCGCTCCCAGCGAACGGGTTGTCGTCGTCGCGCTCCCTCTCGCGGTCGCTGCGGTCCGAGTCGTCGGCGTCGCTGATGTCGGGGGCGTGGTCCGTCGTGCTGCAGCTCGTCGAGTCGGTCGTCGTGCGCTCCGTGCGCATCGAGTCCCACTCGGAGCCCGACCCGACCCCCGCCTGAAGAGCGCAAAACCACGCGTCACCGGAAGTCGCACAAAAGCGCACGCGTCACCACCCTTGTTGCTGTGGTCGGTCCGTCACTCACACACAGAAACTCACTCGAACACACACACACACACACACACACACACACACACACACACACACACACACACACATGCGCACACCTGGCTGCGGAGCTGGGTGTGAGCAGTAGCTCCAGATAGGCCGTCAACACACACATACCACACCCTCCTCACACACACACACACACACACACACACACACACACACACACACACACACACACAGGTTGAAGAAAGTCACACCGTTACGCATGCGTCAGAAACAGGTGACGAACCCATTGTCTGCCACGACCAGACTGGTTACGTGACGCGTTCCCCTCACCACCCTGTTCACGTCAGCAAGTTTACGGCGACTTGAAAACTGACGTTGGCTCCATTGCCTGAAGCAAGGACCCGACGCGTGACGCATCACGTGTCAATACGACGTAAAGACATCGATCAAAGGCTGTTTTCTGATTTTCCACCACCTCCGATGTTCTCGACCGGAAACCGATCAAGTTCGCGACAAACAAGGACGTTTCAACATGAGACTTTTGGCATTCGAGTAACATTTGCAGATGGCACTTATTTCCGAACAAGGACATTCACGCGTTGAGGACGCGCCCCTCCATTGTAGTTGCAAGCGCAAGCCATGAAAATTCAAACATCTCGAATTTTCACCATTTTTCTTAAAATTCCTAACAAAGTGACTGGAAGATAAAATTTTGGGGTGAATGAACAGACACTGCAACGAACCGGAAGATCAAGAGGGCGCCCCTCCACACATTCAAAACACCACAAGAACTTCACACACACACAAACGAGATCCCAGGGGAGTCGGCCGTTTGCGCAACTGTGAGAAATTTCGGGCGCGTTTGATTTCTTGGGGAAATTGCAAGAGATGTTTGCACCGTGTCTGTCGACACGTGACTCACGATATCCACGTGAGATCTATTTTTAGTTTTCTGATCTTGCAACAAACGGACGAACAACTTCGTGGGTGCGGTTTTGACGGAATACTGGTCCCGTCGCTCCGAGATCGCGAAATCGAACGCGCACAAATCTCAGCTCAACAAAACACAACAAAACTCGGCCAAACCGAGCACATTTTCTCACAAACCGGGGAAGATGTGCCAAACACCAAAGCCAACAAGCCAAAACAAAAATTTTCCCAAACCTTCTTGGCCTTGGATGACCTAGATTTTCCTTTTAGCACCTGTTCTTCTGGCTAAATAAAATACAAATCTGTTCCTTCAAGCAGAGGGCAAGCAAACAATTCAAAGCGTACAGGATTAAACCGAGAAGAAGACAACATTTACACTCTATTGGAGTTGAAGAAAATACGGAAAGAAAGAGCAAAATTATCATTGAAATGATTGAAAATACTGTGGTCTGTCGAACAATATCAAACTGGAATCTATTTGTGCGCAGATGGGGCAAAACGAGATGAGAAATGATTTTTACTGCTGATCCAACCATGTGCACAGGGAAAAATCAGAGGGGAGATGTCTAGCAACACACAAGGAAAAGAGGTCTACGAGCAGCTTGAGCCTGGGAGAAGATGCGGGCTGGAGAGGTTGGTATCAAAGTGGGTTGGGTTTGGCTGCATGGGTGGATCCAGGGCACGGAAGCCCGGAACCTTCACCCCCCTCCCACCTCCACGCAAAAATTAGATCTACTTCTCCCCCAATTTGGCACTCAACACTGGAAAGCGACTGGGGGTGCTTGGGAATGTGAAAGGTGGCTTGGCTGGTCCAAGGGCGGTTTGAACTGTCAGGAGAACGGGATTGACAGGTTGGTTTGGTTCACAACCGGGGAGGCAAATACACAGGGTTGGCAGTGGACAAACATGGGGTGTGCTGGCCTCACCTGCTGCAGCGTGGGTGTGTGGGGCCTCGACTCGCACTCAGACTCGCCCGTGCTCACTCCTGAAAGGCATGATACACTTGTGTGTGAATTTCTGGCGCCAACTTTCAGGCCCTTTGGACTCATGAAGTTGTGCGCCTTGTTATTGGTCTCAATCCTCTTCCTCCCCTGGCTTCGTGCCTCTTGCAACAATGCAGGTGTCTGCGCGTGCGCATGTGTGTGTGTGTGTGTGTGTGTGCACCCACCTGCGCTGTCCTTCCGCGCAGTCGCACTCCTCAGCCGCGCCCTGGCGGCGGCGCCCGGAAGCTGCAGCCGGTCCCGCGCATGACAACTGCACGCACACGTGTGATTGGTTGCTCCTGCATCACAAGATGCGGCACTGGACTTTCCGGCAAGCAACTTCGAGTCTTGTTCATCTCCCACATTGTCTTCATCTGCATTGGCACTGTCTATCACAAACTCGACTCTGTTCCTGTGTCCACCACTCTCCGCACCTTCCTTCTTATCACAGTCAATTATGAGATTCTGTGTGAGAGAAAACTTATTATCACGTGGTGTGATCAGACTTCCCGAAGCTTGAGGCAATGTCTTGATGTCCTCCACCTCAAATTTTGGGCAAAACTCATCATCCCCTGAAGAACTGTCCTCCAAGTCTTCCAGAACGCTGTTGAAGTTGAGGGCGCCCAGTTTGTCCGTGTCCGCGCCGCTCGAATCCAGATCTTCCTTTGCACCGTCAGGCCGGTCACTCTCAAGAAGCTCCTGATTCTCTGAACTGAACGAGTTGTCCAGGGGCGACCCAGGCTCCCCCTCCTGCCCACCACCGGAACTATCCAAAGCAGCTTCGCTTCCTCCGACGCCATTGTGGAGTGTTTCCGGTTCCTGCGCGCTGCTGATCCCCTCTGGTGTTGAACTTCTGCCTTTGATTATCGTGCCACACGTGACGTTGACGTCATAACCGTCAACTTCCGGCGTGGCTGTGGCCGCGTGACCCTCGCTTTCACCAGGTGCCGGTGTGTACTGCACAACCGTAGAACTCGAAGATTCTCGATTTTGGACCTGAATGTCCGAAGAACTTTCAGAATCTCGATTTTGGACCGGAACATCCGTTGAACTTCCGGAATCTCGATTTTGGACTTGAACGTCAGAAGAACTTTCAGAATCTCGATTTTGGACCGGAACATCCGTGGAACTTCCGGAATCTAGATCTTGGACCGGAACGTCAGTGGAACTTCCGGAATCTCGCTTTGGCAAGACTTCAGCCACGTTGTGTTCTTTCTTCCCATTGGTCGCTCCAGAAACCACATGTCCTTTCACGCGCCCAATAGAGTCGCTTGAAGCGGACGTTCCCTCACTTTGACTGGCTTTATCCCTTGAGCAAGCTTGGTTTTCTTTGGTGTTGTGACCCTGATCCAGACCCGTACCATCCTTACTCGTCACTTGAGATCCGGTACAAACTTTGGTCTGGGTTGAAGACGTGGAAGTTGTCGTCTTGGACTCAGATCTGTGTTGGCGGCACTGACAGCGGCTGCACTGGTCAGCGACGTCAGCGGCGGCGCTGGCGGCGTTGTGGAAAACGGCGCCGAGATGCGGAGCGCTGCTGGCGACGCCGACGCGTTCGGGATCGGCGGCGCGGGCGGCGCAGGTCGCGATGCCGTCGTGGCTGACGCTGTGGTCGTGGCGGCGTTGGTGGTGCGACGTCGCCGAACTGACGCCGTCAACTCGAGGCTCGAAGTCAGTGAAGTCCTGCTCCTCGGTCTCGTCATTGAGCGTCGAGTCCAACATGTCGTCGGTCTCCATCGAGGAAGAGGGAACGAAGCGTAACCTGGGAGACAAGACGACCAATCAGTGCACAGCACGTGTCACAGACGCAGAACCAATTGTAATCTTCCGTTTATGTGCGTGTTGTTCGTTTCCCTCAAAACTCTTCCCTCGGCGCCGTGCTGGCTCTCTCGCCCCTCCCTCCGTCAACAGTCATTGTGCTCCGGGACCCAGGCAGGCTGTTCCCCTCCGTCCCTCCCCACGTACCTCCTGCCCCGGGAGCCAGACTTGCTGTTCCCCTCCCTTCCCACGTACCTCCTGCCCCAAGAGCCAGACAGGCTGTTCCCCTCCCTCCCCACATACCTCCTGCCCCGGGAGCCAGGCAGGCTGTTCTCCTCCCTCCCTCCCCACATACCTCCTGCCCCGGGAGCCAGGCTCGGACCCTGCCCCTCCTCCGGCGCCGCTGCTCTCTCCGTTCTGCGCCACGCTCGTTTTGCTGAAGGTTCGCGGCCTCGTCTTGCGCCGCCGCTGCGACTTCTGCGTCGTGCTCGATGAGCGTCTGTGAACAGCAGGGTGCGTTATGATCGCAGAGAAATGAGAGTGAGAGCGGCGCGTTTGAGGACGCGAGAAGGCCCAGGATTTTGTCAAGGGGACCGGACTTTCAACTTGAACAAGAAAAACACCGCGGGTGCACGCAAGCAGACCGCCCCCGCCCACCCACCCCCCGGGCCCGCCCAAACGGCTGGTGATCTGCCAAGCGACACGAACAACATCAGGGTTTGTTGACTGAACAGGTTTTGAGATCGAACGAGCCGCGACGCGACGGCACTGGGGCCATGGAGAAAAGCAGCTTCCGATTTGGAAAACCTTTCTAAAATTTTGGAGATTTCACAGACCAGCTTTGCATCTTGTCGCGCAACACAACACGGACTCTGCTTGAGACAATTTCCAAAACAGTTGGGCTCAATGTGCTCTGTTTAATTGCAAGTTTTGGCCGGACGCGTCGTGTGTTGCGTCATTGATCCGGCCAACAAGAAGGCAACCGGTGTGAACCCACCCTGGTCCCTTCGACGGAACTGTTGGACTTACCAACTGGTCTGTACGCCAGACAAAATCATTTTTGTCCAAAATCAAGATAAGCAAAAGGCAGTACACGTGCACTCGATACACACCATATCAGTGGAGCATGTCCCTACACACGTGTTTGAAAACTAGAACACTGTTCAGTGCAGACACGCGCCTCATGGGCCATCTTGACTTTTGCGTGATGGAACACAAATAAAAGCATGATGTTTATCCACGAGATTTCTGAAACAAAGCGACATGAACGCCAATGGCAACGGTTTCACAACACTCAACTTCCAGCTGCTTCAACATCTCACTGACAACACGGGGGGCGGAGTCACACTGAAGGCGTCAAACGTTGCGTCTCTGCGCGACGCTGCGTCTTGCCTCGAGGGACGCGATGCGTCACGTATCCCGTGTCAACCAGGCCTGACGCCTGTTTTACACTGGATGCGACAAGCACCGTGACCCCAAACGGGTCATTGGAAGCTGCCTCGTCCGCAATAGCACAGCTCTTGTTGACTCGTACGACCTCCAGTGTGACCCCAACCTGAGAACAGCACTTACTGTAGCAAGACACGACGGATAAAGCGCCTCACTCTGAGGGAAGAATCGCCGCAGAGAAGCGGGACAGTTATTCAGAACAAGAACACACGTCTGTGCAGACACGCGCCTCACTCTGGCATCGCTGCACAGCAGCCAGACCAGAACTGCAGTGCCGGCGATGTGTTCACACCAAGGGTGTCGTGCGCGGCGTCTCCAAAACAAGTCCCTGGATGCTGCGTCTACGCACGACGCTTCCTGTGCGGAACCAGCCAGCACAAAAATGTCCAACCTCGACGAACTCTTGACAATCTGTCCAGTCTTTGCAGAGTGAAAAAGTTGTTCGGCAGGTGGACGCAGTTTGGCACAACGCGCGCGCACACACATACACACCCCACACACACACACATACATACACACACACACCAGCAAAAACACTCACACCAGAAAACACACACAAATGAAAACGCGTTCAACACGTACACACACACACACACACACACACACACACACACACACACACACACACACACACACACGTACTTGTGGTGCGCCTTGGGCGTCTGTCGCTTCGACTTGTGCGAGTCGCGCGTCGCGATGATCTGCGCATGCACGAGCCCGAGCGTCACCATGAGAACGACCGGCACCAGCAGGTGCGCCAGACTGATGCTCTGTAAACAAAACCACGTGTTGGTCACGTTCTCACACACGTCGCATTCGTCGTGTTCTGCACAGTTTCACACATACGCGGTGCATGTGCACGCAAACTGAGTTGTCCACCAGTCCAGATGTAACGTGAGTTCACACAGCACAAAACGTTTTGTGTGTGGAGACCTGCCCACCAGCCTTCCTAAATGTCGGAGGAACCCAGGTCAATCAACAGTTTGTTACGCTTCGGCTTTGACCCTGCTGACCTAAAAATCCTCCCAACCGTTTGATCCTTCTGAGGTCTGCTGATCTCTTGACCCCCTGACCTTGTCGACCTCATGACCGGAACTGACCTCGGGGTCGAGCACGGCTGCGCCGTCGTGCACGTAGAGTCCGCAGATGGTGACCTGCAGCGCATAGAGCACGAACAGCAGCGCCGTGAACTTGCGACTCGTCTGCTGGTCCCACCTGCAACGTACAGACACGTGCAGAAACACGCGCCCCAGAATCACGTGACAAGGGGAACACGTGACACCGAAAACACCTGCACAGGAAACACAGGAACATGAACAGGAACATAGTGGAAAACGTGGGCAGGAAACGCTCTGACCGGAAGCAGGTGCAGAGGAAAAACTTTGACAATGGGACATGCGCACAAATAGAGCTGAAACAGCGCGTCAACCATCTCACAAGTCAGAATGCACGCGCAGCAGTGCTTCCACCAGAGCGGTGAGAACAGCGCGTCCTGCAGGAGTACTCACCATCTGAGATACAGCGGTGGGAACAGCGCGTCCTGTAGGAGTACTCACCATCTGAGATACAGCGGCAAGAACAGCGCGTCCTGTAGGAGTACTCACCATCTGAGATACAGCGGCAGGAACAGCGCGTCCTACAGGAGTACTCACCATCTGAGATACAGCTGTGGGAACAGCGCGTCCTACAGGAGTACTCACCATCTGAGATACAGCAGTGAGAACAGTGCGTCCTACAGGAGTACTCACCATCTGAGATACAGCGGCAGGAACAGCACGTCCTATAGGAGTACTCACCATCTGAGATGCAGCGGCAGGAACAGCGCGTCCTGCAGGAATACTCACCATCTGAGATACAGCGGTGGGAACAGCGCGTCCTACAGGAGTACTCACCATCTGAGATACAGCGGCAGGAACAGCACACGCAACAGACCCTTCCGCGACACAGCGATGAAGCCGTCCTGAGGCTTCGTCTTGGAAAAAGTCGAGCCTGCCGAGGACAAACAAGAACACAGCGGTGTGGATGCGTGCCGTTGCCAACAGCCCTGCCAGGGAGGAAAAGCAAGGACCATGCGGTGCACCACATACTGCGGCTGTGGTTTGTGGAAGGCATTATTATTCCCAGCAATGCACACTTTTGCCGTGCGGGTCACGGTGACACCAGCGTCCCTCGTCCCTCTCAGTTATGTCGCCACTCTGCCCCACCCCACTGGTCAGCGGATTCAACGCTCCAACACACACACACACACACACACACACACACACACACACACCAAAACCCCTCTTTCCCCCACGTCTTACCCGCCCACTCTTCCAGCCACCAAACCTGCCCCCCCTGCCTGGACGCCTGGATCCTCCCACCCCCCCCCCCCATTGGAACCGCCCCCCCCCTCCTTCACACCCCGGACCGTTGTCCAACTGACTCACCTCGCACGAGATCGACATCTATGAGCTCGGGCTTCGCCTTGGCGGTTTTCTTCGGAACTTGGTGAATGCTCTGAAAAGACGGGAAAACACGTCAACACATCGCGTGGACATTCTGGAGCGCTTCCAAAACAAAAGCGCCATTTACGTGCAATTTTCCTGAACGTGCAAGTCTTGATGCACGCCGCTCGCAGCACAAGTTGATCTATTTGCACGCAAAGCAAAATAGTGCGCAAGGTTCGCCTCTCTATTCACATTTCATTGCGTGACCAACGCCCTTGGTTTGAGCATTTGATCCTATTTCCGTCCGTGGATGACCGCGTCACCATGACAACCGCGTCAATGTTGCTATCTTCACATCTGCCGCTTTCTGCACTTTTCTTGGGACACGCCCCTTGATCTGTTTCCATTTTTAGATGTTGACAACCGTCGCTGCTCAGCAACTGCGAACAGCAGCCCGACGCCATGCTGTCAGTAGGAACCAACACAACTCTCCGCAACTCTCGCCCAAACCGCAGAACGCGAATGAGTTTTTAGTTCACGCGAAACGCACGACCACTCGCCACTGTGAATGGGGTTCAAAAGGGTCGCAGTGTTCCCGACGCGGGCGGGGCCGGTGCCCCCCGCCCCCCCCCCCCAATTTTTTTGCCAACCCACCTCCCCAAAAATGTTTTGTGAATCTCTTTTCCGTTTGAACTTGAATTCCAAATTATCAGATTTCTCATTTCTGCCGCGAGAGACAGATGAGAAGAACGCATCGCGGCTTCGCTGTCTTTTTGACGTCATTCGGGGAACAGACGTTATGTATAGGTCGACCGCGCAGTCTCGGCACGATGAATTTTTGTCGTTATTTCTTTCAAATTTGGAATTTCAAACAACAAATAGGCTCTTTTTCTTCTTTATAACTTGACCTA
>JAAUXT010098726.1_pt1 | contig 10730 bp, 17 predicted proteins | sample 7278171 | NCBI WGS metagenome assembly JAAUXT01 (sample SAMN14350112, study PRJNA611818) | marine sediment metagenome | isolation source: surface marine sediment (1.8m) | place: French Polynesia: Moorea | collected 2018-08 | reverse complement strand
GGAAAAATGGCCAGAAATGAGATCAGTGATGCTCACTGACCATTTTTCCCAAAGTGGGTCCAACCCCCTAACCCCCCGCCCATCCCTGAAATGTTCAGCTGACCCGCTTTTGGGATCAATTTTCAACGTTTGCATCATTATCACTTTCTCTGAATTGAACGTGAATTCCCAAGTTTTTGTCAGAAAGTTGTGGGGGTGGGGGGACAACATGGATTTTGCTCACTGTCCGCACACTTGCTTCAGGCCTGGTTCACTGTGGATGCGCCACGCATTGTGTCCGTCAATGGACGCTACATTGACGCAGCGCCTACTGACCTGCACAGGGACGCAACGCATCCAGTGTGAACCAGACCTCAGGTCCAGCGATGTCCCACTCTCCATCACCTCCTCCTCCTTCTGCTTCCTCCTTCCACCTGCAGCCCCTGCAGCAGTCCAACCTGCAGGAACCCTAGTCCCTCCACCACCACCACCATAGTCAACAGCACAACCCACAACACGTGGCAAGTCACCCTGTCGGAGCCGCTGTTCAAGAAGCTCGAGTCCACGCCCTCCTCCTCGTACTCGGATCCGTGACCCTGATCCCCAGGGGCCAGGTCACTGGAGGACGAGGAGGGGTCCAGGGAACCCGTGTGCTTGTAGCCGGAGCTGCCCTGGGCGAGACGGGAGTCGTAGGAGAACTGAGAGGCGTCGCTCTGCTGGTGGATGCTCGTGAGGACGCGCTCCTGGTCCGGGCCCGGGGGCGGGCGAGGCGTCCGGTGGCGCTGGGTCGGGGGGCGCGGCAGCCTGCACTCCGCTGTGAGGATAGAGAAAAGAAAACAGTGTCAGAGGGTGGAGGCTTTGGGGTGCGTCAGTGCCGGGGGCGCAGCCGGGGGTCAGCCTGCACTCAGCTGTGGGCAGCGAGAGAGAGAGAGAGAGAGAGAGAGAGAGAGAGAGAGAGAGAGAGGGAGGGAGGGAGAGAAGATAGCAGTGTTAGCACGGAGGATACGAAACAACAATATCCCACACACAACGGGCCTTATCCCCGTTTTGTGTTGTGGGTACATGCTGGGTCTGGCGGGTCATCCTCCCACCCCGTTCCCTCCTCCCCAGCAAATATTTTTGTCAAGGAGTAGAGGCCACACGAGGAACTCGGGACTTGGGTTGGACGTGCTTTGAAACCTCGTGGAATGTTTCCATCCATGCAGCCAAAACCAAGAAGCAGAAGCGGAAATCATGGACCACGTGACCGCAGCAATTTGATTGTGGGAGCTTCTCTCAGGGATGCGCCCAATTTGGGTCTCCAAGTGGCAGGGGCTGTTTCATGCAATATGCGTCACGCGCTGCGTCCCTACAACGGGCGCTGTTTCGCTCAGTCTGAGTTGTTCTTTTTTTGGGGGGGTGTGCGTTCTGCGTTGCGTCCCTGTTGACTTCTGTGGGTGCTGAGTTTCTCAACCTGTGCGTCTGTGCGTGATGCCTTGCGTCCCTACGCACGTCAGAGTGTCCTGCGGCTTGCGAAATCCCTGCATGACTCGGACACAGCGGTTTTCACATTGGTGACGCACAGTCAATTTTTGACGTCAGTGTCAAAAATTAACACTGAACCCAATGATGGAATTTTATCAGCCCCCCTCCCCAAAGAAAAAACGGCCGCGCGTCACGCAATGTGAAAATCCCGAGTGAGCCTTTGGACATTCAGAGGCTTTGGTAGAAGACACGGTCAACGCAATGACTTTCCACACTGGCAGCACCTTGAGTTGACCATTTCTTCCCTGGAAATTTGCAGTACAGCTCCAATTGAGTGGTCGTGGACGTCCCACGCAGCGCGCGCAGTGTGAACTAGGCGTGAGAGCTGCACCCAATTTGGGAGGCGAGGCTGTGGGTGATTGCGCTGATCAGAGAGGGAGAGACTCCAACATTAAAGAGACCCTGTACTGCTGTGATGAAGGGAAGCCTGCAGCGGATGTTCTCTCTCTCTCTTTCTCTCCATCTCTCTCTACCTCTGTGTGTGTGTGTAGGTGTGGGTATGGGTGGGTGTGCGCGTGTGGGGTGTGTGTGTGTTCATGTGTCTGTGTCGGTGTATGTGTGTGTGGGTGGGTGGGTGTATGTGTGGGTGTGCGTGTGTCTGTCTCTGTGTATGTGCGTGTGCGTGTGTCAGTGTGTGCGTGCAGCTTGATCATAGTGCAGGAGCCAACATTAAAGACACTGTACTCCTGTGATGAGGGACATACTGCAGTGGACCCCCTGTGTGTGTGTGAGTGTGTGTGTATCTATCTGTGTGTGACAGTGCGTGTGTGCGTGTGTGCGTGTGTGGTGTATTGGGTCTAAGTTTGGTGAGGTTCTCTCGGTGTGCGTCTTTGTTCGCCTTGGGGTCTTGGATTGCAGCGGGAGCGTGCTCATCGGTGTGGTGGACCCTCTTGTGTGTGTGTGTGTGTGTGTGTGTGTGTGTGTGTCTTTGTCTGTGTGTGTGTGTGTGAGAGAGTGAGTGTGTGTGTGTGTGTTTGTGTGTGTGAGTGTTATCCGAACGGCTTTCGGCTGTTGGTTGTTGCTTTTGTTGAGGTTCTTGCTTCCCCAGGGCAGAGAGTATCTGAACCAGTACAACAGAAGCCCGACTTGTCAAAGAGTCTCCAAACTTTCGTACGCCATAGTTGTGAGAGTATCAAGATGAAATTGGGGCCCAAACAGCAAAGACGCCCTGCACCATCACCAACCAAGGATGTTTCAAAATCACAAGAAAATTCCTCGCAGTGTCAACAATCTTGTCACACACCAAAGACGAATTCTGTGTGTGTCAGCCCGTGTTTGAGGTCACTATGATGACAGACGCTCCCGCGGGCAGGGGTCTGATCCACAGTCCGCAGGGGTGTACCTCGGGGATCCTGTGACACCAACCCCCTGACTCACAAACACCCACAAACCTTGCCTCGTGGGTACATTTTCTAGTTTCTGCATGTGTGCGAATTTGTTTTCAAAATTTAGTCAAGCCCCCCTCCCGCCTTAAAGAGGTTCGTGCCCCATTGACCAGAGCCCGGATCCGCCCCTGGTCCTTCCTCTCCTCCAGCAACTTACCACCATCACACAGAAACAATGGGGAGACAATGGGATGAAATTGCCACTGAACGCTGCGTCCATCACAGCCCAACGCAATTTGCACGTGAGATGCTAAAAGCTCAGGAGAAATCCCCGGCACAACGCGCGTCCCACGTAAAATTTGACGCAGACGTCAAATTTGTACGTCGATGTCAACGCTTTTGGTGCAGACAGCGCCCAGGTAAAACCCGTGTACTGGTACCGTGTGCGCGTGCGGCCCCCTCGCGCTCCAGGGCCCTGCGAACCCTTTGTTCCCTGAGGCCCGGGTGTGTGTGCTGCGGCTTCATGGGCATCGTGTCCCCTCAGCGCATTCAGAGAGCAAATCGAACCCTCACAACTGACAACAGATGCACAGAGATAGCCAAACAGTTTGCGGCAGAAAGTACCCAAATCAAGACTGCTAACTACTGCAGTTTTGAACCGAGGGATGGGTCCCCTCTCCCACCCCACTCCAAACCCGCCTCAGGTCAGTTGTGCAGAACAGACCACCTTCCCATTCCGGACCCATCCTTGGTGTTTGGGATGCACCCTCGGTGTCCAGGGTGCACTTCTGGGCCTCTGGTGTTCGGGATGTACCCTTGGTATTTGGGATACCTGTGCATCCTTTATGCTTCAAACACACCCTTGGAGTTCCTGGTGCACCTTTGATGTCTGGCGTGCACCATTAGTGTTCGGGTGCACCCTTGGTGTTCTTGATGCACCCTTGATGCCCGGGGTGCACCCTTAATGTTCGGGTGCACCCTTGATGCACTGGGTGCGGGTCGTTACCTGTGTTCCCGTCGAGGATGTACTGGATCCCGTCGCTGAAGACGAGCTGCTGCGAGTCCGCGTTACAGTCCTGCTGCGTCGAGAACTCGATCGTGTCCGCCGTGCGCCGGTAGCTCTGTAACACCGGAGAGAGACAAGGTCAGAGAGACAAGGGTCAGAGAGACAAGGTAAGAGATACAATGGCCAGAGACAGGTGAGAGAGACAGAGGGGCACCAGTCTGCTGTGTGGAGAACTTTATCGTGTCCGCCGTGCGCCGGTAGCTCTGTAACACCAGAGAGAGACAAGGTCAGAGAGACAAGGTCAGAGAGACAGGGATCAGAGAGACAGGGAATAGAGACAGGGGGCACCAGTCTGCTGCGTCGAGAACTCGATCGTGTCCGCCGTGCGCCGGTAGCTCTGTGCGGAGAGAGACAAGGTCAGAGAGACACAGAAATAGAGACACAAGGGAGAGAGACAGGGAAGAGAGACAGAGAAACACCAGTCTGTTACGTCGAGGACTCGATTGTGTCAAACGAGAGAGACATCTCAGAGAGACAGGGGCACCGAACTCTCAGACAGGAACATCAAAATTTTCCTTTTGGCCCACAATCCAACATGGCACCTATCTTCCACACATCTTATCACGCGCCACGAGCCCCCCCCCCCCCCAACCAGCACCAGCCAAACCTCCCCATTGAGGTCCATCCCTACAATTCGCCGCAAACGAACTTGGCTCAATCCATCAAGCCGGCTATCTCCAGTTCCCAGGAAAGCGTTGCATAATACAGTCCATCCAATTTGCCTGATGGAGCCAGTTAAAGTGATTTCCAAGCAGATTAATTCTCTCTGCCGCGGCCGCAGAGGTAAGAACGAGCCTATTTGGGTCTATTTGGTAAAAACACGAAAGACGCGCTCAGGGACAGATCCAGGGGCCTCGGCACCCACTGGAGACTGTCACTTCAATGCAGCTCGTGGGAGGGATTTGCGCTTGGGGTTGCGGAAGCTGAGTCCCGTTCTGGATCTGCAAGGACCTGGCACCTGGATCCACCCCCATCCTGGGATCGGCTGAACCCACCCCTGGACTGCTGGACCCCACCTCTGGACTGTGGGACCCCACCCAGAGCTCCACTGGACCCCACCACTGGACCCACCCCTGGACCCACCCAGACCCCACCCTGGACCACCCAAGGCTCCACTGGACCCCACCCCTGGACCCACCCTGACCCCACCCTGGACCACCCAGGCCCCACCCCTGGACCCACCCGGACCCCACCCTGGACCACCCAGGCCCCACCCGCTGGATCCACCTGGCTGAAGCGCTGGGTTTGAGAGAGAGAGGAACTGAAGGAGGAGAAGGAGAAAGGGGTATTAAGACCTGAATGCAATCTGCATAAAGTTAGCCAGGCTGCAAAATAAAGCCTTCAGTCCTCCAGAGACTAGCTTTTTTACAAGCCTTTGTTGAGAAGCTTCCAACCAGAGTTTTGTGTGCAGAAGTAACGTGGCCCAGTTGCAACGGTCAGAACAAGGTCAGTCCTGATTGGTGCCCCCTGGACAGAAAACCTTCTGCAACCAGCTTCGCCCGTTTCTGTGGTTACGCAACCCGTTGCTACGCACACCCTGGTTACGCACGCACACTGTGGTTACGCACACCCTGGTTGCGCAGTGCGAGACCCAAGTTCCGTAACAGATGGGCGCATCTGATGTGGACCTGGTCCGGAGGTTGCCTGGCCCGGACAGTTCTCTGTTGGACGGACATGATGGATCTGTGGGGAGCAGCCACTCGGAAAGGGCAGCGTCATCGCTTATTGCGCTGGAGTCCTCTTGTTTGTCTCCGACACTGCAGGAGCTGTCGGGAACACTTTCTAGAAGGATACATTGTGTGCGTGTGTGTCTCTCTCTTGCTCTCGCTGCTCTCTCTGGTCTCTTCTTCCTTCCCCTATTTCTTGCTCTCTCTCCCTTTGTCACTCTCTTTCTGTCTCTCCGTCCTCGCTGTTCCTTTCTTCGTCTGTTCTCTCTCTCTCTCTTGCACTCTCTATGTTTTCTCCTCTCACCTCAGTCTCCTTCCATTCTCTCTCTCTCTCTCTCTCTCTCTCTCTGTCTCTCTCTCGCTCTTGCTCTCTCTCCCTCTCTCTCTCTCTCTCACTCTCACTCTCTCCCTCTCTCTCTCTCTCACTCTCTCTCTCACTCTCTCCCTCTCCCTCTCTCTATCTCTCTCTCTCTCTCTCTCTGTCTCCTCTCTTCATCTCACCATGTCTCAATCTCTGTTCATCTTTCAGAACTCAAGGCAGCCTTGTCTTCTTTTATCACCTCTTCAAATGTTTGGAGTTGAGAATGTTGAGTACAAAATCACAGCCTGTATTATCTGCGTCTCTCTGTGGCGACAGGAGCCTCTGATTGGAGGAGCTCGAGGCGTCGTCTCCTCCGCGGCGGGAGACAGACGCGCAATCAGCAGAAAAGTAGTTCTCATTGGAAACGAGTACTTCCTGCGCGTCACACAATTCCGCGCGATGTAGATCTGGATAATTCCCACCAGGGGACGCTCAGTGCACGCAGGGTGCGTCACGTGGTGCAGAATGCGTCACTGGCGACGAAGCGCCCTCTAACTGCACAGCACAGAGACGCAGTGCTTGCTTTGATGGACCCTGGATTGGGTGGGGAGTTTGTCCCAGTCCTGGCTCGGGTACACCCAAAAGGACCCCAAGATTCACCCAGAAACCTTTCGCACGATGAAATGCGTTCGCCTGTGGTGCATATTGAGGGTGATCTGTGTTTTTGTGGGTGTCCCAAGGCCCCTGGAAACCCGAGCCCCTTGGTCCCCAAAGAAGGCGTGGCGTTGACGCGGACCCTGGATCCCCCAACGCACGTGGCGCATCCAGTGTTAGCCGGTCCTGGAGTTAAGACGTACTTCCCGCCAAATGGAAGAGCTGTGGGGAGGGCAATCAGGGCCGCGAGAAGAGATTGCCGATAAATGTACTTACATTGTCACAGTTAAATGGGGGAATTGTGCAGCCTGCGGGAGAGGTTCTGTGGGCCGCGGGGGGAGGAGGGGATTAACCCCGAGAGCTGCAGCAACGCGTCCTGTGATTGGGCGTCTGATTGATGTGGGAGATGCGTCATTGGTGGGGACAGGGTCTGTGTGGAGGCTCAATAGGATCCAGGTGGGGCGTGGGCGGGGCAAGGGCCCCTTGGACCCTGGGCCACCCGCCTCAAGAAAAAATGAATTTGCTCAAAAGGCGACTAAACCACAACACAACAGCTGGTGATGTGTTTTCTGCGTGCTTACCCTGAGGTTGGCGCTCGCGATGAATTGAGTGACAGATTGACAGACTGGACGGGTTCACTGATGCAATGATTGATTGACTAACCCTGCATATGCCAGAACACTTCTCTAATTGGGTGAATAACCCCTTGATTGACTGACTGACGAAGTGAGTGACTAATTGATTAAGTATTGATTGATGAAGTGACGTAGATCAGGTGACTTGGCATGCAGCCAGTAGACCCCTTCCTCTGACAAACTGCTTGACTGATCCACAGATTGATTGATTGTTTGACAGACTGAGTGACTGACCATGCAGACGGCGGAGCCCTTCCTCGTGTCCCGGATGTTCCTCGCGATGAGCATCTCGAGCCCGTTCTCCTCCCACGACTGCAGACACTCGAACCGGAACACTGCAACCAGACAACAGTCATCGATCCATCGATCAATTGATTGATTGATAAATTGACGTGCGTAGATCATTTGTCGTCCTGTCCCAATCCAGATAGACCGGCACGCCCATCGCATTCAGAGTTGTTCCCATTCACTCGCGGCACGTTTTTCAAAATTTCACGCCTTTTCACGTTCAACGTGAAATGACGTTCACGCCTTGACGTGATGACGTCAGATCAGGTCACGTGGAAAGAACTCACGACATGGACCCTTTTCGTTTGATCTTGCGACTGAAATGTCCCTCTGTACAAGCGACGTGAAAATTTTTCGTGCGTCCACAAGGTGACGTCAAGAGACGCCACCCATTGACGTGAGATCTCACGTCACGTGACGTGACGACGTGAACTGACCTGCTTTGTTCTCGCACGTCGACGTGACGGTGAGGGAGGACGGGGACTCGCAGCCGCTGAGCACGTCCAGCTCACAGCCGAGGTAGCGCGGCAGCACGACGTGACGTCCGGGGAACGGGCACGGCTGCCCCGGCATGTGGCGCGCTGCAAACACGACGAGCACGTGATGCACTTCCGGTTCATCATTTCCGGTTCATGACTTCCGGTTTGCACACGCATCATTTGCAAAATTTTCAATGCCGTCAGGCCGTCTTGGATTTTGATCAAAAAATCTGTCCACCAGAACTGGATGGCAAGTTTGTATGTCGATTGGAGGGGTGTACTTACGGATGAGTATGTAGGTGGTGGCAGCACCGAAGTGCGCGTCTGTGCACACGTCTCCCTCCCACGTGACTTTTCCTCCTGCAGTCAGCCAATAGAACACGCCCGTAAGACAGACACCACGCTGAGTGACATTTCGATGCCTGCGCCAAGGGAGGGGGGGAAATCACGGCACCAAAACCGAAGCTGACAGACACCCCAAATATTACAAATGTTTCCCATGTGATTTTGTGGCTGTTGTCACTTGGCTCCCCTTCCACTGCTGTGCACCCTGCCCACTCTACCCACAACCCCGCTCCCCCACTTCGCCCAGTTTCGTAAGCCCCGCCCACCAAATCTGCCCAGCCCGCCCGCATCCCCCGCCCACGCAGCGCCCGCCCACACAGTGCCCCACCCACGCAGCGCCCCACCCGCATCCCTCGCCCATGCAGCACCCCCCCCACATCCCCCCACCCACGCAGCGCCCCGCCCACGCAGCGTCCCGCCCACGCAGCGCCCCGCCCACGCAGCGCCCGCCCGCATCCCCCCGCCCACTGACCGAGGTGGATCTCGATGACGCCCGTGTATCTCCGGCGCACGCGCAGACACTGGAACTTGGCGTCGCTGAAATACAATGTAAGGAACACATGTGACACAGAAAATACATCGTCACCACGGCAACCCGTCAGTGAATGATGTCGCAGCGCCGCCTGATGGTGGGAGTACTCACGCGTGACGCATGAACCCTGCAAAAATACACCCTGAATCCAACGTATGACTCTCGCTTTGGCTTTGATTCCCTGCTCTTTCGGTGCCCTCTCCAATTGCCATTGCTGTCACACCTCTCACAACACCACCCTGCTCCTTGCTGTCCCAACCCACCTTGCTCCACTCCTCCCTTTCTCACCCCACCCCACCCTGGCTGACCCCACCCCCTGCCCTGCCCTGTCCTGCCCCCACCCCTCACTGCTCCACTCAGTCCCTCCCCACCCGACCCAAAATCACCCCACCCCACCCCGCCCCAACCTGCTCTGCCCCACCACACCCTGCCCTGCCCCTTCCTTGCCTTCTCTCCCCGGCCCCACCCTGCCACGCCCTACGCTCACCAGTCATCGGAGGTGTAAGTGACGGCCGTGAGCTGCTCTGCCTGCCGCAGCCCCTCCTCCTCGTCCTCAGCGTCCCGCGCGGCGGCGCCACCCTCGGGCTGGATGCGCGCGCACCGGATGGCGTAGCGGTCGCGCGGGACGGAATGCGCGTGGTGGCGGTACGTGACGGCGAGCGTGCGGCCCGACGGTGCCGGGATGAAGAGATGGCTGCAAGAACCGCAGCGCGTCCAGAAAACGAACAGACCCAGACTTCCGAGTTTTGACGTTTTCACGCTTGACGTTTTGAAGTTTGACGTTTTTGACGTTCTACGTTATGGTGTTTTTGACGCTTCGAGGCTACATTTTTTAGTTTTGGTGTTTGACGTTTCACTCTACTTTGACGTTTCAACGCGAAACGAAGGACGTTTTGATCTTTTGACGTTCGACTTTTTAACGCTTGACGTGAGACGTTTGACGTGAGACGATTGACGTGAGACGCTGAACGTTTGACGTGGGACGATTGACGTAAGACGCTGAACGTTTGACGTGAGACGTTTTGACGTGAGACGTGTGATGTGTGACGTGAGACGTGAGACGTGAGACGCTGAACGCTTGACGTGAGACGTGAGACGCACCTGTTGGCGAGGTCCTGCCACGTGTGTCGCGTGAGCCACTCCGGGAACTGACACTGCGGCTCGGGCCACCCGAACACGTCTGCAAACACGGGAGAGTCAACGTGAAGGACGCAAGCAGCTGACGTCATGACGTGGGCGTGCGTGCGTCACCACACGGGCACGTGACATTCAGGCTTCGTGACGTGAACACGTGAAACAGACACCAAGTGAGAATCAGGCGACATGGTTCTGGCTTTGAAACGCACGCGTAAAAACACGCTGCAAAGGTCACTTCGTTGACACAATTCTTGTTTGTGTTTGGTCTTTACAATTCCATGACATGCCAAGGCTTCTCTGGGTTTTTCTCGGAGACAGACAAACGGACAGACCTTTGGTCAGCTCCATGACGAGAGGACCATCCCTCGGGGACCTGATACCGCGACACGTGGGATCCGCCGACATGGACAGCTGCACCACCGTACCCAGCTCCTGGTACATCTGCAAGCATACCAGTACCCTACAATGTGTGCCTGGATGCTAAAATAGTTCCATTGCTGAATTTGCTCGGGTATCTGTAGACTTCTCAGCCAGAGACATTCGGACGCACGCATGGGTATGCGTGTGTGCGTGTGTGTGCGTGACGCACGAAGCAGCGATAGAGCTGTTTGCTGTGTGTGCGAGTGTGTGCGTGTGTGTGCGTGTGTGTGTGACGCACGAAGCAGCGGTAGAGCTGTTTGCTGTGTGTGCGTGTGTGTGTGCGTGTGTGTGTGCGTGTGTGTGTGACGCACGAATCAGCGGTAGAGCTGTTTGCGGTGTGTGTGTGTGTGTGTGTGTGTGTGTGTGAGACGCACGAAG